>Ga0207975_100241_pt1 | contig 35961 bp, 54 predicted proteins | sample LakWasMe91_HOW11_2_FD_183913 | JGI IMG/M metagenome (GOLD analysis project Ga0207975, IMG submission 183913) | Freshwater sediment methanotrophic microbial communities from Lake Washington under simulated oxygen tension - Sediment Metagenome... | ecosystem: Environmental > Aquatic > Freshwater >...
ATGTTTCTTTCTGCGAGTGTATTTTTTTAAGTAGGGGGGGGTCAAACCTTCTCCAGTATTAGATATTGGATATTTTATGAGTCATCTTAAATCACTACCGAGTGTTGATGATGGCTTTGCTACAGCTATGCCAAATTTTGGCGGCAATGTTGCATCTGAAATACCAGAGCCGCCAGCTAAACTTAGTGTTAAAGAGAAATCCATTTGGCTGCATATCACTACAGCTTTGCATGAAGTTGGTTTGATTCACTTAACCGATGGCTTAATGTTGAAGGTTATTTGCACTACTTTTGTTCGCTGGGTTGAAGCCGAAGAGTCTTTGAGTAAGTTTCAAAAAGAAAATGGCGGCCATTACATCATTAGAACGCCTAATGGCTATGAGCAGCCACACCAGCTTTACTACATGTCACGAAATCTTAAACGTGAGCTTTTGCAATGGCTTCCTGAAGCCGCTATGACGATTCCTAGTTTTCATAAAATCATGGGTGAGCGTGCTGTGCCAGATCAAGGTAATTTGTTTGATGATCCAATTGCTGCACATAAAAAACTAAAAGCAAAAATTGGTTTGGTAGCTCATACAGGTGGCAAGTGAATTAAAGGCTTCATCAGTTGATGAAGAGTATATTTTTAATTGGGATTCATACGGTCAAGCTGTGCTTGCCGGTGAAATTCCAGTGTCTAAGTGGACAAGATTAGGTGTTGAGCGTCATTACAACGACTTAGAGCATGGCTATAAGCGCGGTTTAAAGTTCTCTGAAGCACATGCACAACACGCCTTAGAGTCATTTTTATTCTTACGACACAGCAAAGGTGAATGGGCTGGGCAACAATTCCAGCCATCGCCATGGCAAGTGTTTTGGGTAGCGGTTCAATTTGGTTGGTTGCGAGCAGATGGCACTAGGCGCTTTCGTGAAGTATGGGAAGAAGTCCCGCGTAAAAATGGGAAAAGTACTAAGTTAGCTGGTGTCGGTATTTACTTATTCCAGTTTGATGGTGAAGGTGGTGCAGAGGTTTACACTGCAGCCACTAAAATGGATCAGGCGAAAATAACACATGCTGAAGCTGTTCGCATGGTGCAAGTTTCACCATTGTTGCGCAAACACATTGGCATACGCCGCGATGAATTATTTAATCCAATGCCTGGGCGTGCTGATGTATTTAAACCGCTTGGTCGAGATTCAAAAAGTCTTGATGGATTAAATCCACATGGTGCGATTTTTGATGAAGTACATGCGCACCCAACCAGTGAAATTTATGATGTCATAAAATCAGGTATCGGCGCGCGGTTGCAGCCTATGCTGCATCAAATTACTACAGCCGGCACAGACTTATCAGGTTTTGGATTTAATCAGCATACCTATGCTGAAAAAGTGCTCGAAGGTGTTTTTGAAGATGATGAATTTTTAGCGATTATCTACACCGTTGATAATCCTAAAGACTGGACTAACCCAATTGAATGGGCAAAAGCAAACCCAAATCTAGGGGTATCAGTTTACTTTGATGGTTTAAAAGCAGCTTGTGACAAAGCTGTAAGGCAATCCACTGAAGAGCCAAACTTTAAAACCAAGCGCTTAAATATTTGGCTCACTGGTGGTGAAAAATGGATTCCAGTCACAGAGTGGAAAAAGTGCGCAAATAAAACATTATCTTTAGATGATTTTGCAGGTGAACCATGCTGGATAGGTTTAGATCTAGCTGAAAAATCGGATATTGCAGCGCTGTGTTTAGTCTTTAAACGCAACAATCAGTACTTTGTGTTCTTTCGTTTTTATTTAAATGAATCGCAAGTCACTATGGTAGGCCATGAACACTTCTACAAGTGGGAAAAATCTGGCGAATTAGTGATGACACCTGGCAACGCCACTGATTTTAATGTGATTGCTGATGATTTACGCAGTTATAAAAACAAATTCAATGTGCAAGAAATACCGTATGACCCTAAATTTGCGGCTTATTTTGCGACAACATTGATTGATGAAGGCTTGCCAATGGTTGAAATTATTCAAACCGCAAGCCACTTCACATTACCAATTATTGAAATTGAAAATCTAGTACTCACTGGTGATTTGCAGCATGAAGGCAAAGAGTCTATGGACTGGATGATGAGTAACGTTGTAATGCGCGAATCAAAATTTTCAGGATTAAAACATCCAACCAAAGAGAAAAAAGAAAACAAGATTGACGGCCCTGTGGCTATGTTGATGGCGGTTGGTCGTGCATTAGGCGGTGAAGTAGAAGCACCAAAAATTAAACAAGGCTTCGTTGCCCTGTAAGGATCAAAATGAACACTCAAAAATCTTGGTCTGACGCTGAAAAAGTTGCCGTTAAAGGCAGCGTTATATTGACCAACTGGAAAAAAGAGCGTGAAGAAGCGCGTGCAGTTGTTCAAAACTCAGATAGTACTTTGGTGCGCAGTGGTGACATGAAGGTTTTAGAGTTATTCGGCATTAACCAAGGCAAGATTGTAGTTAATGCACAAACAGCGCAGCGCTTATCAGCAGTGGGCGCATGTATCGGCATTATTGGCGATGCAATGTCTACTTTGCCACTTCATCATTTTAAACGTGATGGTGATGATCGAAAGCGTGTGGTTAATAGTCCGCTTAATAAATTATTGAATCAAAGCCCAATACAAAACTGGACAGCCTCCAGCATGTATCAATGGTGGGTGCGCTGCAATATTCTACGCGGTGATGCAATCACTGAGATTATTAGAAATAAGCAGGGTGAGCCGATTAATTTACTGCCTTACCATCCAGACCGCGTGCAAATTAAGCGCATTGGCAATGAAATTCTTTATCAATTCACACCATTTGATGATGGTAAAACCTATGTTCGATCATCCGATGATGTGCTACATATTGCTGGCAATGGCTTTGATGGTGAAAAAAGCCTCTCTGTTATTCAGCATGATGCTAATCACTCCATTGGAATTGCCCTGGCAACCAATCAATATAGTAAAAAATTCTTTGAAAATGGCGCTTCACCTAAGCATTTATTCTCTACTGATAAAGAAATGGGAACTGACCAAATAGATCAGTTCCGTGAGCTTTACGATACTCGCTATGCAGGGCCTAGCAATGCTGGACGCCCAATGATATTAACTGAAGGTTTGAAAGTTGATCAGCTCAGCATGAGCTCAGTTGATGCTCAGCTATTAGAAAACCTTAAATACTCAGTCATTGATATTGCCCGCGCCTGCCGTGTGCCGCCAGTGCTTATTGGCGCGCAAGAAACTACCTCAAGTTGGGGTACTGGCGTTGGTGAAATTACTCTTGGCTTTGTTAAATATCATTTAGAGCCAAAAGCCTATCTATGGGAACAAGAAATTAACCGTAAATTAGTGCGTAAAGATGATGAATTTGTCGAGTTTCAATTCAAAGGCTTTTTACGTGGTGATGCTAAAGCTGAAGGTGAATCATTGCGTCAAGCACGTGGTGGCTCAATGGGCCCAGGCTGGTTAACACTAAATGAAATTAGAAAATTGAACAATGAGCCACCTATTGATGGTGGTGATGTTATTTATGAGCCAAAGGGGGCCACCAGTGAGCAAAAAGCTACTGCAGTTAATTAAAGACAATATCAATCGCACTGAACCAAGTATTTTGGTAGTCAATGCTGATACCAACGAGCCAACAATCTATCTTTATGATGTGATTGATCCTTACTGGGGTGTGAGTGCATCAGACTTCAATAAAGAATTGATGCTGCATAACGGTAAAACTGTGCATTTACGCATTAATTCACCTGGTGGTGATGTGTTTGAAGCTGAAGCAATGGCTACATTCATCAAGCAGCATGGTGATGTCATTGCACATATTGATGGCTATGCAGCCAGCGCGGCCACGCGTATTGCTAGCGCAGCTAAATCAGTCGCGATTGCTGAAGCTGGCTTTTACATGATTCACAATGCTTGGACGCTAGCTTATGGCAATAAAAACGAGCTGCGCAGCACAGCTGATCTACTAGATAAGGTTGATTCAACCATTATTGCAGATTATGCCAAGAAAACAGGCCAAACCACCGAGCAAATCGTCACTTGGATGGATGCTGAAACGTGGTTTACCGCCCAAGAAGCACTTGATAACGGGTTTGTAGATAGCATTTTTACTGGTGATACATCCAAAAGTAATGCATCTGCAAAAGAAAAATCAAAAAACTGGAATCTTTCAGCCTTTGAAAATGCACCAAAAGCACTAACAGCCTCACCTAAACAAGATGAAACAGACTTATTTAGTCAAGCAAAAACACAAATCGAGGCAAATCAACGCCGTTTACGATTGCTAGAAATCGCATAACGCTCCTGCGTTTGTGACCAAAACCCGCCTAGTGCGGGTTTTTTTATGTCCGCTCACCACCCAACACGAAAGGAAACAAAATGAGCATCCAAGCATTGCGGGAGCAAAAATTAGCTCTCAGTAAAGAAGCAAACAACGTATTAACCAACAAAGGCGATCAAGTTTGGACTAAAGAGGATCAAGCTAAATTTGATGAAGTGAGTGACAAGTTAGAGTTAGTCAACACTCAAATCGATGCACATCAAAAAATGTTAGATGATGCTGCTGAAAATAGTTTTGATGATGTTGATGAGTTCCGCATCAAAGGTAAAAAAGGCGAAAAACCAACTGAAGCTAAATTTGCTTTAAATGCTTTTTTGCGTAAAACAGATCGTCAAATGTCTGATGAAGAATCTAATGCTATTCGCAATACCATGAGTACTACCACAGGCTCTGAAGGTGGTTTCACGCAAGCGCCTCAAGTCGCATCAGATCTTATCGATTTGATGAAAGCTTTTGGCTTTATGCGTAAAGTTGCTGAACAAATCACCACTAGTACTGGTGTTGATTTAAGTTATCCAACCAGCGATGGTACGAGTGAGATTGGTGAGTGGGTTGCGCAAAATACATTGGGAACTGATTTAGATCCAACTTTTGGTACGCGTCCAGTCAATGCATTTAAAGCAGGTTCAAAAGTTGTAACAGTGCCTATTGAGTTGCTACAAGATAGCCAAATTGATGTGCAAGCATTGATATTTAAACGCTTAGCAACACGTATTGGTCGCATAAGTAATCAAGGTTACTCAGTTGGCTCTGGCACTGGTCAGCCTTTTGGTATTTCTACTGCGGCAGGTATTGGTAAAACTGGTACAACAGGCCAAACTACTACATTGATTTATGACGATTTGGTTGATCTAGTAGATTCATTGGATGCTGCTTATTTAGATGTACCAGGTATTGGTTTTATGATGTCACAAACATTACGTCGAGTCATTCGTAAAATTAAAGACACCACAGGTCGCCCAATTTGGACGCCTGGCTATGAAGCTGGTATGACAGCTGCAACCCCTGATATTTTATTGGGTTACAACGTGTTTTTAAATAACGATTTAGCTGCACCTGCGGCCAATGCCAAATCATTAGCATTTGGTGATTTTAGTAAATATCAAATCCGCGATGCAATGGATGTGACTTTATTCAAATTCGACGATTCAGCTTATGTGAAAAAAGGCTGCTATGGCTTTATGGCATGGGCACGTACTGGCGGCAACTTATTAGATTTGAATGCCGTTAAATTCTACCAACACTCTGCAACTTAATTTGCAGTTTTAATTGCAATACACAAAGGCGACTTCGGTCGCCTTTTTTAATGTAAAGGAAACTTAACATGGCAAGCAAACTAAAAGCCGTTCGTGTACTGACACTCTTAACTTTATTTGGTGTGATTTATGAGGCTAACCGCGTGTTGAATCTTGAGCAAGATTTAATTAAATCATTAAAAGAATCAGGTCAAGTAGATGACACGCCAGCAGCAGTGAAATATTGCACTGAAGAACTAGGCGTTTTACCAGTAACACCAAAAAAACCAGATGCCGAAAAAGCAGCTGAACTTGAAAAGCTCGACTTAGAAATTAAGGCGTTAGAAGCTGAGTTATTAGCAGCTGCAGAAGAAGATAAGCCCGCAATTCAAGCCAAGTTAGATGCTGAAAATTTAGCATTAAAAGCACTTACTGAATAATTAGTAAATTTTCAAATTAAAGCCCACTTAATCGTGGGCTTTTGTTTGTGCATTTAACTGATTTACCCAAGAGTAATTTAAGGAACCAATCATGACAATTCGTTTTCTAGCAGACTATCCTCCATATAAAGCGAATGATATAGCCACGCTTAGTGCCGGTGAAGAAACATCATTAGTGTCACAAAATTTTGCGACAACTAATTTGACTGGTGGTAATGCTTACAATCCAGCGCTGCCAGATGTGCCAAGCTATGTGCTGCATGCTAAAACTGTTAGCGCTGCTAAATTTGCACAAATTCAAGCTGCTGGCGTGCCTAGTAATATCAATATCTCATACCGAGTAACTGAAACTGGTGTTGTTTGGAAGTGGAATATATTGAGTGCAACTTTTGTGGCTGAGGGGAGTGGTGGTAGTTCATCATCAGCCAACTCACTCCGAACTGGCAAGCAAAGTGGCAACGTTTTCACAATGCCAGCTGGTCAATTAGGGAATAGCGCGGCAAGTGGATTCAATCAAGTAGTTGCACTTTACACTTCGGCGGGTATGTCAATTACGGGTAGTGTTTTAACTGTAGTCAATCCGCTTGTTGCTGGTAACTCAGGCACAACTAAGATTAAAGCGGCGGTGAGTGGCAAGGGCGGTACTGTCATCACTGGACCGGGCATTCCTGCTGGTACTTACGTTAATAGTTACGGCACTGGTAATGGTACAACAGGCGCTGGTACAGGTACATATAACTTAGCTAATGCGTTCGGTACAGCTATTCCTGATACTGCATCAGGCGTGGTATTTGGTGCTGCGTATAATAATATCTGCTACTACAGGGCTGTTCGTGATTCATATAGCCATCGCGCATTATTCGGTAACTTCGGCTTGGTACAAGGCAACGTGAACGATGGAACTAAGATTGACTTTCCATCTAACACACCCTTGAAGATTACAGCAGTATGGGATTTTGTCGGTAAAGATACAACTAACGTGCGCGCACAAGTAAAAGCTACGTTTAACGGTTTGCCATACTTGCTAACGACAGCTAACGAACTCTGCTCAGTATGGTGTGATAACGTAAACTTCCCTGCGTTTGCTGGTGAGAACTTTGCGATTAAGATTAACATTACGCATGCAGACGGTGTTTCTGCGTTCCAAATGCCCGCGTTTAATGCTCACAATATCACACCACCAGAATCAACAGCGAATGATGCTTACTTCGGTAAAGAAGGTATTTTTAATAGCGGCTCAGACGTAACGTCATTCTTAGTCAATGATGCTGGTACATGGTCTAGCGGAACGCTATTAAGCTCTGATAATCAATATAGACCGATTGCTGTAGTGAGTGACCAAGTGGCAACGCTGGATAAAAAAGGCGTGGTAGCCCTAAGCGATTCAATTATCGTATCTGATACAGGCTGGTGGAAAGCATTTGCACAGTTAAACCAAATACCCTACAACAATCTAGGTAAAGCTGGCGAGGCGCAGGACAATATTCCGTTTAACTTCACTGGTCGTGGTCAAGCATTGATTGGTGATATTTTGATGATTGAGCTAGGCACGAATAATACTCAAGCATCAGGCTTTGCAGCACTGCAGCAGCTTTGGAAGATTGGTCGTATGGCTGGATTCAAGACCATTATTCAATGTACCTGCCCACCTTCAACAGTGACAGTGCCATATCAAATCTCTACAGGTTCGATTGACTTCACAACGGGCATTTTAACTGTCAGCACTAAGACAGGTTCAGCGATTCTTGTTGGTTCGCCAATTAAGGGTACAAACGTACCAGCCAACACTTTAATTAGTTCTCAGCTAAGTGGTACGGCTGGCAGCACTGGTACTTATCAATTGCAAACCAATGGCGGCGCTTACACTGGTGTAGCCAATGAAACAACACCAAAGATTGACACTTGGAACTCGTTAATCTCTCAATCACAAGATACAGCTAACAGAGTTAGCCAAAATGCAAGCATTCGCGCAGCAGTTGGAACTGGCACAGGGGTTAATAAAGGCCCCGATTATGTAATTGATATTGAGAAATACACAGCAAGCCCTACTGATATTCTGAAATGGATTCCTGGTCTTTCTGCTGACGGTAAGCATCCATTTACAACGGCTGGCTTTACTGCGATTACCAATGGTTTAGCTGCTGATAACGTTGCGGCATTCTTCGCATAACCAAATAACCCCTTAACTGGGGCTTTTCTTGAGCAAAAATATGACAACACGTTTAATTACACCACCTACTGAAGAGCCGGTAACGCTTGATGAAGTGAAAACACAATTGCGTGTTGATGGCACTGAGGATGATATTTTAATTGAAAGCTTAATCACCGCTGCACGTGAGCAATGTGAGCATATTTTAAAGCGTAGTATTTTGCCACAAACATGGGAGTTGGTATTAGCAGCTTTCCCATGCGAAAAAATTAAGCTGCTTTACCCTAGCATTATCAGCATCACCAACATTAAATATATTGATGCGACTACAGCCAATGAGGTGACATTATCTTCTGGCCAATATGTGCTAGATAAAGATGCTGAGCCTGGCTTAGTTTATCCAGTGACTGGCGCTTCATGGCCTAACACTTTATGCCTCACGAATGCAGTCAGAATTCGTTATCAAGCTGGTTATGCTGATGTAGAAAGCGTGCCTGCAAGCATTAAAAATTGGATTAAATTGGCAGTGTCTGAAATGTATAACTGCGGTTGCGATAGCCTGCCAGAAAACTTTATGGATGCATTGCTAGATCGTTATCGTATTTGGAGTTTGTAATGGCTGCACCTTGTTCGCGTGATTTAAATCGTCGCATTGTTATCGAGGCGCTGACTCAAACCAAAGATACGCAAGGCGGCATGGTAGATAGCTGGACTGCAGCGCCACCAGTCTGGGCTAAGATTATGAATCTATCTGGCAATGAACGTAAGCTCACCACGCATGGCGGTGATGCACCAGAGGCACGCACTGAATTCACGATTCGTTATCAAGCTGGCATCACACCTAAACACCGCATTAATTATTCTGGCAAGTTATACAACATTAAGCATGTGAATGACTATAAAGAGCAACACAAATTTCTAATATTAACCTGCGACACTGGGCTAAACCAAGGTAGATAAGCATGGCTGGCACAGCGGTAACAGGGATAGCAGAGCTTACTCAAAAATTTAAAACTCTTGATAACAATCTGAGTAAAAAAGTCGGTTTTAAGATGGTTGCAAGCGGTGCAGGCATCATAAAAAAAGAGGCTAAAAGAATTGCTCTTTCAAAAGGTCTGCGTAGAACAGGTGCTACGATTAACAATATTGTCATTAAACGTGAGAAAAGCCCACCGCCATACACTATTCAGTACAACGTTGGCGTGCGGCATGGCAAAGCATTAGGCAAAAAAGCAGTTAAAACGGTGACTTATTCTAAGCGTAGTGGCAAGGCTTATACCAAGCGAGAAAATGACCCTTATTACTGGAGCTTTCTAGAGTTTGGACATAAGACTGTAGCTAGATTTAATGGCCAATCTGGTGGTGGTATCACTAGTTTTATGACGACCTTAAGAAATGGCCAGCGCGTTAGAAGAAAACGTGAGTATAAGAACTCAAGTATTACCGGCAGACGTAGATCATCGAATGGGTTTGTAGCAGCCAAGCCATTTATTCAACCGTCATTAGAAAATAAGCAGCAAGAGGCCATTAATCAAATGGGTAAAGTGCTCGATAAAGAATTATTAAAGGCTAATCAATGAGCATAAAACAAACAGTCTTTACGGCATTATCTGCTGTTTTAAGCAATACCTGGGCAGTTGAATTGCCCACGGATCCAACTTTCCCTGCAATTGTGTTTGAGGTTGATACCACGCCAGAGCAACAGTGGGTGCAAGGCGGTGGTTATGATCAGCATACTATCAGCGTGATAATGCTGGCCAGAACGCTTGATGAAATAAGCTCACTCAACTTGGCAGTAAATGCTGCGATGGAAGTTATCCCAGGCTATTTGCTAGATGGTGATCGTGGTGATGCTGCTTATGAAGATGATGCCAGTATTTATGGTTACTTTAGTAATCATGTGATACGACTGCAGAAGAGTTTAGGATAATTTTTTAATGACAATAGAGCCCGCCTAGTGCGGGTTTTTTTATTGGAGTAAGCCATGGATAAGAAAAAACAAGCGATTGACTCTGCTAAAGAAGAAAATCAAGCAGAAGCAATCCCAGCCACACAAACCCATCAAGACGAATTCGCAGGGCAGGGCGGTTCGTACTTTATCGACCCTGTCACCAATCAACGCGTTAAAAATTTAGGAGAAACACAACATGGCTAAACTCATGCGTAATATGTTGCTGCTGGTTAAAATTCAACCAGTAGCCAATACAGATGCCGTACCAACTGCAGCTTTAAACTCAATCTTAGCGCGTGGTATTGCACCTCAACCAGTCAATGCTGAGTTTGCAGATCGTGATTTGATTAGACCTTACTTTGGTTATACAGGCCAAGTGCAAGTACAAGCTTACTCAATGATTGAATTTGAGGTTGAATTAGCCGGTGCTGGCGCTGCAGGTACTGCGCCAAAATATGGTCCATTATTACGCGCATGCGGTTTCTCTGAAACAATTACAGCCTCTACAAAAGTTGACTATGCGCCAATTACTACGGCGCAAGAAGCCGTAACCATTCATTGCTACTTAGATGGGATTAAGTATGCAATGACAGATTGCAAGGGTACGGTGTCATTTGACTTAAATGCCAAATCAATTCCAGTGATGAAATTTAAATTCACCGGCTTTTCAATTACGCCAACAGATACAGCTAACCCAGCGGGTTCTGATTTCTCAGGCTTTATTGCACCATTGGCAATTAATAAACAAAACACACCAACATTTACTTTGCATGGGGCAGCTGTTAAAGCCACCTCACTCAGTATTGATATGGCAAACCAAGTTGATTACCGCAATTATATCGGCTCTGAAAATGTCACTTTCACGAATCGTCAGCCAGTTGGTAGTACTACATTTGAGTTAGATACAGTCGCCACTAAGGATTGGTATTCTATTGTGCGATTAGGCACGCTAGGTACATTGCAATTAGTACAAGGTGCTACAGCAGGCAACATCGTGCAAATAGATGCCCCTAAAGTTCAACTTACAGCACCATCAATTAGTGATGATAATGGCCTTGCATTTCTTAATTTGAGCCTAGCTTTGCAGCCTAATGCGGGTAATGATGAAATAGTAATTAGCGTTAAATAATTCCTCCCTGCTGAAATTAGCAGCTTTGCCCGCATGGTTTCCACTATGCGGGCTTTTTTTATTCAAAAAAGGTTCTATTCATGGCTTTTAAAATTGCACAAACACCTAGTTACAAAACGCCAGTAAAAGTGGCTACACCTAATGGCAAAGGCGGCTTTGATATTTCAGAGTTTAAAGCTGAATTTAAGCGCTTAACTTTTGATGAATTAGTCGAGCTAAAAGCAAGTGAAAAAACACATAAAGAAGCGTTACTTGAAGTATTGGTAGGCTACTCAGACCTGACTGATGAAGATGATCAACCGCTAGATTTTAACGAGGCTAACGTGAAATCCTTACTCAATATTCCACAAGCATTAGCAGCGCTGGCTGAAGCTTTCTGGTCAAGTATCTATAAGGCAAAAGAAAAAAACTAGCAGAGGCGGCGCGATTTTGGGCGGGTGAACGCGATGAAGCGCTGAATAAAATCAGCGTGGATGATGACGTGATCAACTCGCTCAAACAGGCAGGCGTGCCAGCTGAAGATATTGCCAAATTTATAGGTGAGCGCAAACCTAACTCTAGTGAGCAAGACTTTGAGGTATGGCCAGATAACTGGGTAACCTTCATTTTTTTCATTGAGCTTGCAACCCAGTGGCGCGTAGTGTCTGGTATGGCTGGAAACGTAATGCTTGGTTTAGATTACCCAGGTGTTGAAGCCATGATGCGCATTAAAAATATTCCAAAGAAGCAAAAATTAACATTATTTACCGAGCTGCAAATAATGGAACGTGAAGCGCTAGAAGTACTGAATAAGCCGAAAGAAAAAGAGGATTGATATGAGCGCACTAGGCAAACTTGTTGTAAGTCTTTCTTTAGAGTCTGCTCAGTTCACTAAAGGTTTAGATAAATCTACTCAAGAAACACAACGTTTTTCTAAAAATACTCAAGGCAGCTTAGTTGACTTAGATAAAGTCGCTGGCCAAGCTTTTAGTAGCATGGCTAAAGCGGTATTGTTGCCTGTAGCTTCATTTGTTAGTGTATCTACGGCGCTTTCTTTATTAAAAAACTCACTCGACTTTGCTGACAAAATCAATGATATTTCATTGGCTAATGAAGTTGCGGTCGGTACTGTTTTAAACCTATCACAAGCGCTAAGTTTGAATGGTGGTGAAGCTGATAATGCTAGCAAGTTATTTTCATCACTCACTGCAAAATTAGGTGAAGCTGCTGATGGTAGTGAGAGCGCCCAAGCTCAATTTAAGAAAGTAGGGATCAGCCTTAAAGATTTAGCTACATTAGATGGTCAAGCTTTGTTTGAAAAAACGCTATCTGGCTTAATGGCAATTGAAGATCCTGTCACTCGTAATGCTGCAGCGATGGATTTGCTAGGTAAAGCGGTAAAAGGTGTTGATATTGCCGGCTTAGGCTCTGATTTTTCAGATAACAAACAAAACTTTGTAGATGCTGATGAAAAATTTAAAGCCATTGGTGCTGCAATGGATAAGATTGATGAGGCTTCGACCAAATTAAAAACATCAATCGCAGTCAGCATTGAGCCTTGGTATGTAGCATCAATTAACTATATCGATAAGTTGATTACTGGCTACGATACGCTTGAACAAAATATTCGTAAGGCTAATAAAGCACAAGGCGGTGGTGATGGTAAGTGGACAGCCGCGCCTAAAATTACTGATAAGCCAGCATTTGGAAGCTTTAATTTACCTGCGGAATACCAAGGCGGCTCTGTACGCAATGTAACTGATACAGCTGCAGAAAGAGCTAATACAAAAGCAGCAACAGCTGCTGATGCAGCTGCAAAGAAAGCGCAAGCTGATGCGTTAGATAAACTCAATGAAAAACGTAAATATCAACTTGATTTAATCAAAGAAGAAATTGACGAAGAGTTAGTAGCTGCTGAAGCATTAGGAAAAGTCTACTCAGATAAAATCAAAGCGCAACAAGACTATACCGATGCATTGTCCGCTAGTTTCAATGCCACGCTTGATTTAGTCAATGCAGAACAAGATAACGTTGCGAATTTGCAGCGCCAAATTGATGTATTTAACTCAAGTGAGGTAGCAGTACAACAGCTTGAAGCGGCTAAGTTATTAGATGCTGCTGCAACGTATGAGCAAAGCATTGCCTTAATGCAACAAGCGGGCGCAAGTGAAGAGACTATCAATTGGACATATGCGCAAATTGATGCACTAAAACAACTTGGTCAAGCAAAGAAAAACTCAAGCGATAAAACTAAAGAGCTTGAGGATTTACAAAACGCCAAAAAAATCAATGATGAGTTTTGGAAGAGCATTGAAGGCACAGCGCATACTGTATGGACCAATTTAGGACAAGAAGGCACCAATGTATTTAAAAGTATTGGTAAAACAATTAAATCAACTATCTTGGATATGTTGTATCAGATCACCGTTAAAAAGTGGATTATCGGAATTAGTGCCTCCGTTTCTGGTGGTGCTGTTTCTCAGGCGGTAGCAAGTACTGGCGCATTAGGTACAGCTGGTGGTGGAAGCTCTGGCGGGATTGGAAACATCCTCTCAAGTGGAAGAAACATATTTGATTCATTTACAAGTGGTATTGGTAATTTTCAAACTAATTTTGCATCAAGCATTGCTACTTTTGGTAACTTTATAAGCGATTTGGGCGGCGGCGCTGCTTCAGGTGGGCTGCTCAATAGTTTAGGTAGTTCTATTGCCGCAGGCTCTGAATTTTTATCAAATGCTATCCCATATGCTGGTGCGCTAATAAAACTTGCACAAGGTGATGCTAAAGGCGCTGTATTTACTGCTGCTGGCGCAGCTATTGGTTCTATTATTCCTGGCATTGGGACTGCAATTGGTGCGGTAATTGGTAGCTTTATCGGCAGTTTTGTTGGAGGTAAGGATAAAGGCCATCGCTCTGGCGCTGGCGTTGGTACTAATTATAACAATGGTATTTTCACCACAGGATATGTTGGTAAAGGTACAGCTACAAAATTTGATAGTAGTTATGTTGACCCGCTTACTAATTTATCTAAACAATTTGCTACAGAGCTAGGCTCGCTACTTACATTTTTTGGGCAAAACGCAAATATATCGCTTGGCGCAGACTTTAAGGCTAAACAAAAAGGCGGGGATGGTAATACTAAGGGGGAATTTGGTGGCTCTGTTAATGGTAAATCATTCGTTGACTATTTTGATTACAACCAAAAAGATACGCAAGCTTTTCAGAGTTATGTAAACAGTGTATTAGGAACTACTCTAGTTAAAGCAATTCAATCATCGTCATTATCTGATGGGGTTAAAAAGTTCTTTGATGGTTTGTCAGCAAAAGAAGATGTATTAAATACAATCAATACACTTACTACATTGACTACGGCATTGAATGATTTGCCTACAGTATTTAAGGCAATTAAAAGCGCGATTGATAATACTGAGATACAGTTAAATGCTACGCAGTTGCAACAAAGCTTTAATAACATTTCAACTTATACAAGCCTTTTCTATAGTCAATCTGAAAACTTCGCAACATACACCAAGCAGTTAACCACAACATTCAAAGGTATGAATTTAATTCTACCTGGTACGCGTGATGGTTTTAGAAATATAGTTGATGGCATTGATACCACTACTACAAGCGGTTTAGGTTTGTTTAATCAACTTGTTTCATTGGCACCGACGCTGGATGCTTATTACAAAGCATTGCAGTCACAAGCTGATGGTATTAATCAAGTCAATGCGGCTTTGGCTGAAGGCTTAGATAAAAATCTGTTTAGCACCTATGCAGACTATATCACTGCTCAGGCTAACGTGATGGCAGGAAAATCTCCATTGCCTTATGTCGGTGATATGGGGACTCGTTCAAATGGTGGCAATTCTGATCTACTAGCTGAAGTTAAGTCATTACGTGCAGAGCAAGCATCTAATGGGACAACTATGAAAGCAGTATTAGAGGCTATTGCTACCTATACCTACAACTCAGCTAAAACACTCAAACAATTTAATAACGATGGCTTGCCAGCTGAAAGGACTGCTTAATGCAAATTATCAAGCCAGAATATACCAACGATGCCACATTGCTTGCCAGCAATGTGGCTGAAAATGATTATCCTCTATATAACCCTTTAACAACCTATGCCATCAATACCACGCTTATTTATATTGAAGAAAACGTGCATTGGGTGATCCGTTCTTTAGTATCAGGCAATATTGGCAACATACCTACTGGATTAAAAACAGATCCTAATTGGTCAAAATTATCTGAAACGAATCGATGGAAAATGTTTGACTTAAAAACTACTAGTCAGACTTATAACAACGATTCAATTGATGTGACTATAGTTGGGACTAGTCAAATTGATAGTTTGGCATTGTTAAGCATAGAAGGTGCAAGATTAGTCATTGTTGGAAAGGATCAATTTGGAACACCGATTTATAACGTTGATCAATCATTAATCTCAACAGATGGTATTTATGATCCATATACTTATTTTTTTAGCCCCTTAGTTAAAATCACCGATATCGTATTTAGAGATTTACCACCATTCGCATTAGCTAGTTATCAGGTAATAATTTCAAGCGTAGGTGCTATTGTTAAATGTGGCACGATGTTAATCGGTAAATTAACTGATGCTGGTGATACGCATTATGGTATGAAAATAGGGATCACAGATTACTCAATTAAATCAGCAGATGAATTTGGTGATTTTGTCATTACTGAACGTTCCTATAGTAAGAACATGACCCTTGCAGCTACAGAACAAAATACCCAAATAGATAGCCTGATTAACTTCTTAAACTCGATAAGAGCAACGCCAGTTGTCTGGTTAGGTGCTGCTCAATATACCAGCTCATTCATTTATGGCTTCTATAAAGATTATGGAGTGATTGTTGAGTATGCCACTGAATCTTTATTAAATTTAGAAATAGAAGGCTTGAGTTAATAAGCCAATTTTAAACAAACCCGCTTCGGCGGGTTTTTTATTGCCTGAAAGAAACCTATGTCAATTGATGTGATCCCACCATTCCCCCTTAGAAGTCAGGGCTTAATACAATCTGTATATAGTGCTGGTGTTGAAGCTAGCCTGAGTGCTATTCCATTATTTATACAGCAGTTAAATGCGGTGGGTTCAGCATACGCTTTAACTACAAATGGCACCTCATCTAGTAGTGTATTAATTGGTACTGGCGCTAAGTCATTCACCACTCAGACCGGCCTAGGCTATATGGTTGGAATGACGCTACGCATTGCCAATTCATCGACTAACCATATGACTGCCGATGTGACTAGCTATAACACAGTTACTGGTGCGCTAGTCATGAACGTGACTGCGGTATCAGGTTCTGGCACATTCGCCAGCTGGACTATTACGATGGCGGCGGTCGGTGCGAACTCGGCCGGCTCTATATCATTCACACCTTCAGGCAACCTTTCATCATCCAATGTGCAAGCAGCTCTTCAGGAACTTGATTCTGAAAAGCTATCAATTACTGAAGGTGTAAAGCCTGGCACGATTATAGACTTTGCAGGTACATCTGCCCCCTCTGGATATTTAGTTTGCCCTCTAACACTAACTAATATCAGCCGTACAACCTATGCCGCGTTATTTGCAGTAATTGGTACAACGTGGGGTGCTGGGGATGGATCTACTACCTTCGGATTGCCTTTCTTTCCTGCTGACTACGCAGGTGTACAAGCCAATGCAAACGTGGGTACAAACCATGTAGGTGAGGTTATCTCCCATACACATACATCGAACGCTATCAGACAGCCACCAAATACTGGGTCTAATTATCTTGGTGCAGGTACCCCGTTTGATGGGGCTGCTGCGGCAACTATTAATGCCACTGGTGGCGCTTCTAATAGAGCTGCTGGTGTGCGTGTTCTTAAATGCATTAAATACTAAGGGTTAGAATATGAAAATAGTTTATTTATTTGATCAAAACACGCGTCATTTTCTATGTGAGTATATCCCTCAAGAATCGCCACTTGAGCCTGGTGAATATATTACCCCTGAATCTTCAACAGACTTAGCCCCACCTAGTTTTACTGACTTACAAGAATGTAAGTTTGATGGTGAAAAGTGGGTGGTGACTGATAAGCCTTTACCAGAGCCTGCTGAACCTCATATTCCAACTTTTGAAGATGTCAGACAAGCACTGCAGTTAGCGATTGATATAAAAGCGCAAGCATTAGGATTCAGTGGTGGTAATGCCTTAATGTTATATGCAGGATTTACCAATCCATTTCAAACGCTTTCTAAAGGATTTGCAACATGGGAGGCATCTGTTTGGGTAGAGGCTGGACAGTATAAAGCCGAAGTAATCGCGGGCAGCAAGCCGATGTTGTCACCTGAAGAAGCTGTATCAATGATGCCTGTTTATCCTGATTAACTATCATGAAAACACTAGGGTTGATATTGATGGCAATTCGTTATTGCATATTCTGGACGCTGTCTTGGCTGCTGACTTTGCTCACATGGTTCTTAGCGCCTGCGCTAGCCTTACCTTGCTTTGTCACTATTAAGAATGAGCGCGAATGGCTTGTTAAGGGATTACGCTGGTTCCAAAGCTTTGATAATCCGCTTGACGAGTGGTGGATGGCTAAGCCAAACAACTATTGTGATAACGGCAAATGTACCTGGCTAAATTGGGATTTTACTAAGCCGTTCCACAGATACTTAGGCCGCATGTTTTGGCTCTATCGCAACCCAGCTTATGGCTTCGCTCAATTTGTATTTGGTTGGGGGTTAACGCTTAAATGTGGTTATTCAATAGTGGCTAAGCAAGGTCTTTGGGATTCTGGTACCAACAATTATTTACTAGTGATTTATGAGGATAAGAAAGCCTGCATATTCAATAGATATGCCTTTCAACTCAAGCTGCAGTATTTCTTTCGTGGCAAACGATACCTACGCATTAATGCTGGCTGGAAAGCACATGCAGGCTTTAATAAATTGATGCTGGCCACACATATTAGCCCGTTTAGAACATGGGAGTAAAGCAGTAAGTATCGCCGCCTTCGGGCGGTTTTTTTATGCCTAAAAACAAGAAAGGTTAGTTATGCCAGATCCAGTAACGCACGCGACCATTGCAAGTAATGCAACGGCCGCATCGATGGTGGGGGTTGCTGCAGTCGGGCAGGCTCTCGGTTTAGATTATGTGGCCATGTTCTATGCCTTCATGGGCGCAGTGTGTTGGCGTGCTATTCAGCCAAAGCTTGCACCTACGTTTGATGAAATCAGCGGGGCTTTGGGTTGGGCAGCACTTGCCATGTTGCTTGGCACATTGGGCGCGGTAGTGCTGGCATTATTCGCTGAGAATTATTTTCTATTTGTTAAACAGGCACCAAGAGCAACGTTAATTGGATTGCTTGCATCGTTACTAGGTTTCTTTTGTGTACCGGTTGTTCAAAAGTGCTTACAGGTAATTAAAGACTGGAGGCAATCATGATCTTACTTATCTCACATACATTTTTTGTAATTACTTTACTGATTTTATTTGCAGTTGCCTGGTTAAAAGTTTGCATTCTTGATCATGACTTATCTGGCCACAATATCAGCGCCATTTGTTTGATATTTGGCGTTGGTGTGCTGGGAGGTAATGAGTTTGTGCCGCTAGTTGTTAATGGCAGTTTGTATGTAATAGGTAAGGCCGTGCTGTGTTTTGGCATATTTCTCTGGTTAGTTGAAGATAGGCGGTTGAGATGAAAAGAACGATTAACGCAATAGTCATTCACTGTGCGGCCACGCCAAATGGCAAAACATTCAAAGCTGTAGATGTTGATGCAATGCATCGAAATAGAAAGCCACCATTTACCCGTGATAGCCAAGCAAGAAGAAACTTTAATCCAGATTTGACCAGTATTGGCTATCACTTTGTAATAGATGTGGATGGCACTATAGAAACAGGTCGCAGTTTAGAAGAGATTGGTGCTCACGTGCAAGGATCTAATGCTAGATCAATTGGTATCTGCATGATAGGCACTGATAAATTTACTGAAGCGCAATGGAAGTCACTACGCGAGTGCTTAATTAATCTAGCCAGCAAGATACTAGGCCGCACGATCATGACAGCTGACTCAATGCTTAAATCATTCAGTGATGCTGGTATTACCATTAAAGGCCACCGTGACTACTCACCTGATCTAAATGGTGATGGCATCATCGAGCGCAACGAGTGGTTAAAAATCTGCCCAGGCTTTGATGTGGCTGCTTGGATTAAAGATGGATTAATGCCGGTGAAATCATGCGAGATATAACTTTTGCACCAGCTTATGTGGCTTTATATCCAATTCTTGCAGAAGTTGCACGTGACAATGGATATTCATTAACTATACACGGTTCAGTGGGCAGAACTGAAGGTAGTGATATTGATTTTGTAGCCTGCCCATGGATAGAGGAATGTTCTACATCTGATCAACTAATAAAAGCTATTGCGGATAATTGGCTGGTTAAATCGTTTAACAAAAGACTTATTCGTAATGGACTTGATGCAGAAATTAAACCACATGGCCGATTGGCTTATAGATTTTCATTAGGAAATGGTGCTTGCGTTGATATTAGTGTAATGCCAAGTAGGTGTATTACAAATAATACTCTTGGCTTAAATGAGGTAACTGAATATGACTAAAAATACTCTAGTGAAAAATGGCATCATTGGCTTTGCTGGACTGTTATTTCTGGCCATCGTCCTATTTTTAATCATCAAATGGTTTCAGCAAGATGCGGCTAAAGTAGTAGCCCCAGTTGGAGTGCATGTAATCGCAACGCCAGCCAAGCAAGTGGCAGCCATACCAAAGCATCAAGCCGTTGTTAAAAGTGGCACAGTGCGCGTTTATGAAAGCCGTGCAAAAATAGAACTCAAACTACCTGAAGCGATTAAGCAGGATGAAGCCAAACAGGTGCTTGAATCTACGCGAGTAAGTTCAGACGACCACGACCAGACTATTACCACGGTTTTAAATACTGAAACCGGTGATACTGAGACTTTAGTTAGACGTGAACCATTACCGTGGATTGCTTGGCGCAATGATGGCTCTGCGGGTCTTTATACCGGCATTAAAAACGGAACGCCAACTGCAAGGCTAGAATTAAAACAAAGCATATTCAGCGTAAAAGCGATTAGGTTTGGCGCGGTGGCCACAGTAGATCAGCCACTAGGATATTCAGCTAAAGATTCACCAGATTATTTTGTGGGAGTAGGTGGTTCATACCAATGGTAGGAATCCGCCGCGTCCAGTGAAAATATCAATAATAAAGGGGCCGAAGCCCCTTTATTTAAATCAACCTACTTTTTATTTCGCGCCTGTGTCAAAGCTGAAGCAGCTACTGACTTTTCTGCTTTAGTTGAATTTGGGTCGCGTAATATTGCTGAAGCTTTAGTTGCTACTGCAGCACTGGTTTTTTCATTACTTGGTTTATTAGCCATTTTAAAATTTCCTTTAAAAATATTTTAAGCTGTCTGCATTGAGTAATTGCCACCAGGTACATTTACATTTAATATGTACTTAGTGTACTTAATACAGTATTACTGGATGATTCACTACCATGGCTCATAAATAGACTATCTTGCCGGAGCGACTATTTATGGGCCTTCCTCTATTGTTCTAGCAGGGTAGTATCCTGCATTGCTACTAGAACCAAGTTATCTTCTCATTTAAAATTCTCCATAAACACAACATGTGGTGATTTATCTATATACTAAATCATAAATGTTGGAGTTGCATAGTGCAAAACTTGTAATTTTAGTTACTTTATGGAATTCATTAATTAATTCAGGTAGATATAATTTACATTTTCTACTATAAATTTTATAAAAGATTAACGTCATAAATAACGTCAAGAATTTGTAATCAAGAGCTAGCTTAAAAAATAACACCCTGCAAAGCCGTTTAGACCAGTTCGACTCTGGTTCGCGCCTCCAGTATTCCCAAGCCTTTGCGGGCTATCTCACTCAATAAAACACCTTGCAATAGTCCAACTAACCGTTATAAACTCCAACTTTATCCAACTAATTAACGTCAAAAACGAGCGTTGTTTAGTCATGTTGGCTGTTTAGGCGAGTTTATGGCATATAAGAGAATAAGGAACGGTAAGTTTCATTACACGGTCACTAACAAGCTGCTGCCTAATGGCCGTACTTATCTTACGTTTGATACTGAGGATGAGGGCGATGCCTATACCAAAAAGCTTGAAGCGCTATTAAACGCTGGCAAGATTCCTGTTGAGTTTGCTACCAAGAAAAATGCTATTTCAACAATTGCAGATGCGATTGATCAGTATATAGATGCTGTTGATGTACCAGATAGCGATCAATCTTTGTTGGCTATACTGCGCACGCGCGAGGGTAAAACATCAATTTCAAAGCTTGATTATGAATGGGCAGATAACTTTGTGCTGGGAATGAAGGCCAATATGCTTTCACCCTCAACGATTCGGCACCACGTAGGGGCACTGGCGCGCTGTTTTGACTGGATTAAGCGTAGAGGTGATACGTTGATGGTAACTAACCCTTTGCGTGAGCTGCCAAAGCGTTACGCTAGCGGCCATAAAGAAGAGATCGAGCGTGACCGTCGATTATCTTCAGCTGAAGAAGCTGAGTCTATCCGAATAATTTTAGGTGGCAAGCCTATTAATAAACAACGTGGTTTTGAGTTTGAACGCCCACAAGAATTTTTAATGCTGTTTATTATTGCTATTGAGTCCGGTATGCGTTTATCTGAAATCTATACGCTTGGTAAATCACAGATAGATTTTAAGGCTGATACTATTTTTTTAGATAAAACTAAGAATGGTGACAAGCGCCAGGTGCCAATGACAAGTGTGCTGCATAAAGCATTAACGACTTATATTGAATCGATTGATGTTGATGATTTATTTTCGTTTAAAGGCTCACGTAAACAGATAAGTGCACGAGTATCACAAACATTTGGACGGATATTTGAAGCTGCTGAGTGTGGTGATTTTACTTTTCATGGATTACGCCATGAGGCTACCTGTAGATTCTATGAGCGAACCCAGCTAACTGACGTTCAGATTGCTAAGATACTTGGTTGGAAGTCATTGAAAATGGCATTACGCTATGCCAATTTACGTGGATCTGATTTGGCGGGGAAGCTTTGGTAGTTAAAATAATTTATTAAACAAAGCACATTCCACTTGTGCATCTACCAGTAAAGAAGTCACCATTCTTACTTGAACCATCATGTTCGCTTAATGGTCTCCCTGTATCTGTTAGCCATAAATCAGGGTCAATTTTTTGTATTTGTTTTTCAAACTCAATAGCTTTTTTATGATCTATTGGCGCATTAATTTTTTGCCACTCCCAATCATGACTTGAATGATTAGGACAATTATAGCAACTTGAACGAGGTGGCTCAGGCCATCCAAAACGCTTAACAATAGCTATACAATCACCTCTGGTTAGTCGCTTTTCAATCAATGGATATTTATTTTGCCATTTCCCAATTGGCTGGGTAACACGTTTCATTTCATCAATTGTGAAGCCAATCCATACTTCAGCAGATTTAACTCCTTGCTTGATTGCCCAACGTCTCATCACTCGCTGCTTCCATTCATTGCTGCAGTAAGTTGGAAGTTTTCCTATCCCATCACCTTGAGTTGTAAATGCTGGAATTAAAATATCACCTTTACTGCTATATAAATCTACAGTAGCAAATTCGCTTTTGTTAACTATGTGAAGCTCAATGCCACACTTAGCTAAGGCAGGAATTACATAGTTATGTAGGTATAACCATGTTGTACTTAATTCACGTTCTGTATTTATGATTACGCTAAGATCTGGTTTTGGTAACTCACCCATACAGATTAGAGCAGCAATAGCTGAACTTTGAACGCCGCCGCCACTACTCCATATTTGAGTTCTATTCTCGTTGTTAAATTTCATTTTAATTTGTCTAAATTAGGTTTAGCGTTACGTCTCTCCGCAGTTGTACGCTTGACTGGATTTGCACTGGATACCTTGGGCTTAATTCCAGCGCTTAATTGATTTAAACGCTCTAGTGTTTGCCGCTCAACCTCAGCTTTTAAGTAAGCATCTAAGTCTTGCTCACGAATCACCCAGCCCTGACCAATTTTAGCAGCGGCAATTTTTGCCTGATTAAGAAGTACACTTAATGTTGAATCGCTTGTTTTTAGCTTTTCTGCTGCTTCTGAAAATGAATATGTGTTTAGCATGGTGATTTCCTATATGTCTTGGTAATTTCTTGATTAATGCAATACCCTTTATCTCTAAGTGCATTTGCAATCTTTGTGCGGTCATGATGGCTTTTAGATGACTGTCTCAGCAATCCAAAATAGCTATTAGCCATTTCAAATGTTTCCACTGCAGGTGACTTTCTAATCTGATTTATAGCTTCATTAACTGTGCGTTTACGCGTATATCGATACCAAGGCTTAATCACTTGACCAACAAAATCAACGCCACGACTAACCGGCTGTGGCGCTAAGGTCGCTGCAAAGCAGCGGGCACTTAGCGGACAAGACCCTTGCGGTCTCTGGTGAAAATTAGCTCTCATTATTTGAACTCCAATGCTTTCCATTGATTATTAGTTCAATAGTTTTTCTATTAACACCAAATTCTAAAGCTAGAGCATAAGTGCTGTTTTTTCTACAATAGGGCTTATATCTAGTTTTTATTTGTTGAATCTGTTCGATAGATAACTTACAGTTTTGATTGTTTTCACCAGAATTAAACACAGCGCGACCTTTTGAGTGCATATCCTTAATATTTTCAGCTTGAGTGCCTAATATTAAATGCTCAATATTGATACATGGCGGGTTGTCGCATTTGTGCATGACCACCATATTGGCTGGAATCTCTCCATGATGTATTTCATACATCACTCGATGCGCCAGTTTAAGTTTATTGTCTGTTTTTATAAGGCCGTAGCCTTTTCTTGAAGTGTAGCTTTTGAATACTAAACAATGATTCTCAACAACACATTTAGAAGTAAGTTTTTCAAGTAGAGAGAGTTTGTTATTGGCCATTGTTTTTATCTCCAAATTCTTGGCTATAAACTGCAGAATCAACAATTGCTTTTGAAATTTCAACAAGGTAATTACAAGCCCAAGCAATAGCAGAATCATGCTCAAAAGCCATTTCTTCAGTAATTTTTAGTGCAGAGGCCAGAAATGCAGAGGCTTGGCTTAAAGCATCTTCTAAATCAATCCCATCTCTAACGGCAAATAGTGCTTGTCTATCGAAATTACATGCGAAGAATGGATGTTCTTTGGTAGTGCGGATTTTCTTTTTTGAAATGTCGCTCATGGTATAGCCCTCATAAGTTGGTTTTGAACCACCTATCACGCTACTAAACGTGGCGGGTGGAGCATGACGGGTTAGTAGACCTGTGAGGGCACAGGCGAGCCTTTCGGCTCCCCGCCAAGTCCACCCATAAAGGGTATAACTCGGCAACAAAAAAGCCGCAAAACTCACGCTGCGGCTTAATGCCGCCCTCATATTCAGGCTACTAACCCTGACTTCACAATGTGGTGAAGTTAGTGGATAATAAACTGATAGTTTTGCAGTTGTCAACATAATCATTAAACTCAGTCTGTATGGTTTGCCATTTTGAATAAAAAAATAATTAAATTACTGAATAATTAATCTGCGGACAGCGCGGGCGCGCAACTCGTGATTCGTGCCGTTGCCGTACTGGAGGCCGTTGTCGAAATCCTGACACCAGGCATAACTTGAATAAGAGGCGTGCTGCTCACTAGACCAGTACCAAGCCTCTTCAAACTCTTCTTTAAGGTTGGCATATAGCAATGCTTGCTCACGTCTATTTGGTAGCTCGCCACCTTGTTCTTTTGCCCATGTGAGTGCATCAGTCCAGTTAATTTCTGATTGATGGCTATCGAGCAATATCAGGTGATAGCTAGATTCTCCATCTTTACCTAAGATTAAACCTGCATAACGCTCACCTGCTTTAAGTGAGATTTCAGTATGTGGAAATACATACTCTGTAGTTTGTTTTTCAAAGCTTGAAATCAGGCTTAATATTTCATCCTGCTTAGCTTTGATGGTTTGTAAGGTGATCATTGATAGCTCCTAAATTAAAAAAATAATTAAATGACTAAATAGCTAATCTGCGGACAGCGCGGGCGCGCAACTCGGTAAACTTGGTGCTGTAGCTCTGGCTGCCGTGGCTGAAACCCTGACACCAGGCATAACTTGAATGAGAGGCGTGCTGCTCGTTTGTCCAGTACCATTCAGGCTTGAATTGGTCTTTTGATTGGTTAAAAAGCAGGGCGCTTTCTACACGGTTTGGTAGGTCGCCACCTATTGATTTAGCCCACTCGATAGCATCATCCCAATTGCCATCATCTTTATCGCCTGTAAGCAATATGATGTGATTGCCGGTGCCATCTGGGTTGATGATTGCTCCTGCGTAGGTTTCGCCAATATTTAATTCTGGTTTAGTGATTTGGTTCATTTTGTAGCCTTTCTCTAGTGGATGATTGCGTTATTTGTTACAGTGAAATTCAAGCTATTTTCCTTTTCTCGATCGCCATTTCTTTACCTAAATTGCAGCGCACTAGAGCCTCAGCTAATGGCGGGCATACGCTGTTGCCAACCATCCGCACTTGGTCTGTTTTAGTTAGTGCAATCCATACATAATTGTCCTTATCATCGATCACTAAACCTTTTTCAAAGATGTAGCCTTCTGGGAAGCCTTGCGCACGAAATAGCTCTATCGGCCATAACATGCGCAAGCCAATGTCAGCTATTTGATAAAGCTCACCTTTTACAGTGACAAGGCCAAAGCGGTCTTTTGTGGTGATCGTGTGAAGTGGCTCTAATAGCTGCGGGTCTTGGTCAGTGCCGTAATACTTGATTAAGAATGCGCGCACATCTGCATGGTGTGTGCCGCCGGCTGATATGGTATGTAATGGTTCATCAGTTGACTGACCTATGTTGTCACCGCGCATTTTTACGATGCTTGAAGCGACAACGCCTTGCATAGTGCTGCTTGCCAGAATTGTGCTGACTGGCTCAGTAGCCGCATGACCAATGTTTGGCTTGCCATTTCCAGTGGTGTTAAATTGAGCCAAGAAGCCTGTTACCAGCGCGTGACGATTTTCTGTTGTCTGGGTGTGCAATGGCTGTTCTAAATCAATTCCACGTACTTCACCTTCTGACTTTTCACCGTAGTAAGTGCTAATGATTGGCGCAACTACTGAGAAATGACCGCCTTTTACCTGTGCACATTGAGTGCGTAGCGGCTCATCTATCGGCATGCTACGTTGATTGCTTGCATTTGCATGTTCGGTAATGAATGGAGTTACCAAACCATAGCCGCCGCTACTTGTTAGTGTTGGCAATGGGGCATCTAATTCGCGTACACCAGAGCCCCAGCGCTTTGTTTTACCTTCACCTTCGCCATGTGCCATAGTTACAATGAAAGGCTTTTCAGAGTTAACTACATAGCGCATGATGCCTTTAGCAACTCTGCGCTGCGTGGCTTCTGCAAGAGGTTTTTTGCGTTCAAATATACTAGGGCATGGAATAGACCAATCAATGCATTCAGCAGCGGTGCGCCATGGTTTAAGATGCTTATTCTTAACCATCAAGCTATCAGGTGCGCCGTGCGTTTGCTCTGGCCATATAATTGGCTGACCATCACATCTGGCAATTAGGAATAAACGCTTACGGATTGTTGGTGCGCCATAATCGCATGCACGAAGCTCTTTATGCTCAACCACGTAACCTTGGCGCGCCAATGCATTTTTGAATGATTGAAACTCACGACCTTTATTTTTCTTGCATGGCTTGCCTTCTTTGTCTAACGGCCCCCATGTCACAAACTCTTCAACATTTTCAAGCATGATGACGCGAGGCTTTGCGACTGCTGCCCAACGTAACGCAATCCATGCCAAACCACGTATTTTCTTTTCAACTGGTTTTCCACCTTTGGCTTTGCTGAAATGCTTACAATCAGGCGAAAGCCAAACTAAACCAACTGGACGACCTTGAGTAACCTCACGTGGGTCAATATCCCATACTGATTCGCAATAATGTTTTGTTTGCGGATGGTTTGCCGTGTGCATAGCAATAGCTTTTGCATCGTGATTTATTGCAATATCAACATGACGACCAAGTGCAAGTTCAATGCCTGTAGAAGCACCACCTCCACCCGCGAAGTTATCAATGATAAGTTCGTTATGAATATCTAGAATTAATTGTGATGAGATCATTTTATTTTAGTTAATCGTTGGGTTAAGTAGAATTTGAAACTGTGCGGTTTTAGCGATGCGGACTATTTCTTTTCGGTCAGCTGATCGGAATGCTAGGCGGCAGGCATGCAGCTCTTCTGCTGATTTATCAACATAAAGCCATTGGAAAAACTGACCTTTTGATAAGCAGTCGCTGAGTAGTTTTAAATAATTGAAGGATAAATTTAGATTTAATTCATCACTTATTTTTTGCCATGTAAACAACCAGCCTTCAAGCGCTGGCGCAACTTCTACCCATTGACCTGTGTTATCTCTAAACACTGGTACATCATCAGCACAATCAATTGAACCATTCTGCAGCTGGTCTATGATGCTTTGTGGCATATCAAATACAGTGAATTCATCAAGTAGGGCAGGTAATGGCACGACACGCTCGGTATGGGTAATACGACGGCGTGAGTTTTTCTCAGCTTGTCGGCGTTGGGCGCGATTCATTTTGTATTCCTACGCATAGGGCTTGGTTGAGGTATAAATAAAACTTTTTCTCTTGCCCAGCCAACAATATTTTCAATATCAAAACCAGCGGGTAATTGCACATTTTTAACTTTGTGCGATGGTTCTATCATGACTAACCAAGGTTTTTTAGAATCAAAGTCATCTTTGGTTTTATACAAAACACCAAAGCCAGCTTTTAACTCGCCAAGATACAATCTTCGTTTCATGGTGTCGCCACCTAGCTCAAGTGTTGATCCGATTGGTATATGTTTTAAGGTGAGTTCCATGATTATTTCTTTACGAATTTATTAGTTTTTCTATTGATAAAACGCTTATGCGCCCACATGCTTGAAACAATTGCCATTGGACCAGCTGCTAGATAGGCTGAAATATCTAACCAGCCAGCTTGTGGTATGGTTTTGAATAAAACAATGTTGCTTAATGCAATAGCAAAGCTGGTAAAAAACGCAGCTTTATAGTGTCCGTTATTGACGTTTAGGCTTTGAAAACCTAGTGCAAATACTAGAATGAATGTGCTTAAAAATATAAGTAATGCGGTCATGTTTTTAGTCTTTAGAAGGTTTATTAATGTGTAGAATGCACCAAGCAACAATGATTAAAGCCAAGCAAACAGCTAAAATCATCTTATGATGGGTAATGAAATTGATCATATAACCATGCCAGCCCTGCGCCATGCAGTGACTAAGTCATAGCCGCATGACTTCATCATCCAGCGCATAGTTTTAATGCGTTCAAAGAGGCTTGGTTTTTTAAAATAGAATTTTGTTGTTGAGCGCATAACAGTCCTTAAAATGCTGCTAGTAATGATTTAATGAAAAACGATAGTGCTAATAAAAAGCCCATTGCACAGTAACTAACATCAAATGCAGTTGCTTTTTTAAAGGCTTTTCTGGTCATATTCTTACCCATGACACTCTTCTTCAGGGGTATAGTATTTATCTGCATGCTCACCAAGCATTTTGATAATTAGGTCATGACAAGCGCCAATATTTTCTAGTGTTGGTGGGCTTGTTCTTGAATCACGGTCACAGATTAGATTGGCTAGCTTTGCAAGGTCACTAAGTTCTACATTTACAGTTTGAGTGCTCATCATCAACCCCAAAAAAATAATTAAATTACTGAATAATTAATCTGCGGACAGCGCGGGCGCGCAACTCGTCAGTCTCGCTGGTGGTGCCCTGGTGGCCGTGGTTGAAAACCTGATACCAGGCATAACTTGAATAAGAGGCGTGCTGCGTATTACTCCAGTACCAGCGCTCTTCAAACTGGTCTTTATGGTTTTCGTAAAGCAGAACTAGCTCTACGCGGTTTGGTAGGTCGCCACCTTGTTCTTTTGCCCAGTCAATAGCGTCTTGCCAGTTGATATCAGCTTTAGTTTCTGGCAATAAGAATGAATGTGTGGTGCTGCCGTCTTCATTTACAAAGGCGCAAATGTGAATTTCACCTTCTTTGGTGATAGATTTAATAAATTCAGCATGTGCAAGTTTTTTATCTTCAGTAGTCATTAATTACCCCTTAAATGTTGTTAAACCAATAGGTTTTAGCTGGGCTTTGAGGTGCTTTGCTTGTGCGTATTGGTGCTGTGGCTGGCTTGTTTTGCATATTGGTAGCAATGCGTACAAGGCAGGTTTTAATCGCGTCACAGGCTAGGGCTGTTTGGAAGGTGTAACCTAATTGAGGTAACTTGCTGTTGTTGAAAACAGTTTGTAATTCAGTATTGGTTAGTGGCATTTTCAAACCCTTGATTAGTGGCGTTTGAAAGATTATTACTAAAGTATTATTATATGTCAATACCAAAGTATTAATTATTTTGAAAACTATTAATTATTTAGAGTTTTTATCATGGATTGCTTAGATCAAGGCGAAAAAAACCGCCAATCGGCGGTTATATATATAAAATAATGAATAAATTATTGACCTGGTATATTTTGAAGTTTAGGTATGTTTGGTAAATCTAAGCTATCAATTGGTCTATCTACACTTTTAAGTAATAGTCCAGCAAGGCAAAATAAAACAATAGCTACTGTAACGAATGCGCATATAGCAACTATGCCATTAGTTTCTTTATTGTTAATTATTTCAATCATGCGGGTAATAATATAAGCGCCTACCATTAGGCCTATTAGTGGAATCATGTGTAATCCTTAGTTATCAAATGGCTTTAAATCAAGTTGAACGCCGTAAGACATTTTATCTCCGTTATTTCCTTTGTGTCCACCAGTGATAATGGCCTTGGTTGCTGTGGCTTGGCCTGAAATTTTCTTTGTGCTTAGTCTACGTCTAAAACTTCTGGCATCTTCTTTAGATAAGTGCCCGACCATTAATCCGTTAATTTCGACTTTAACGGCTTTGTCATCATAAGGATTGGAGCTATAAGGCGTAAGTACTGCGGTAAGTTCTTGTTCGTCTGAATTGGCAATAGCTGCAATGGCACTTTGATTAAATGACTCTCCTACTATATCAAAATCATAATCGCCAATGAAAGGCCAATTAAATAAATTACTCGTATCAACTGCTTTTTGTGGAGAAGCTGTTTTATTAGATTTTTTGGTGACCAAATACCAGATAAATTCAACAATTTTAAATTTATATAAAATAATTCCAATGATTCCGTAAATAATGATTTCCATAATTTTTAATACCTAAATTTAGCAATCAAAGTTAAGTGGTAGTTGAATTTGTAAATAATGCACATTATTTTTTTGTATTTGCCGTTTCTGCCATTTCGCAGAATTTTTTAACCGCAGCAACTCTTTCAATGGCCTCATCTAATGCATAGTCTGGCAATGATTGCATGATTAGAACTGCATTCTTTAATTTCTCGCCTTGTACATAAAGTCCATCAGTCATTTCACCTGATCCATCATCGAGCCATTCTGGCCTTACGCTACATGCTTTGGCAATTTTAACAACCGACGCAGTTTCTTCTTGGTCTCCACGCTCAATCTTAGAAATTAGTCCTTGGGTTAATCCAACGGCTAATGCAAGCTCCTCTTGAGATAGGTTTGCAAATAGTCTTGCCTGTTTTACGCGTTCTGAAAATTTCATTGAAACATTTAATACTACGCTATTAATATTTTCTAATACCATGGTATTGTTTTTATATAATACTGTGGTATTATTTTTAGTCATGATTACTCCATTACAAAAAGCAATTGATTTATGTGGCGGCCAAACGGCTTTGGCATGTAAGTCAGATATTCCTCAGCCAACAATTTCGGCTTGGGTAAATCGATTTAGTCATCGAGTAGGTGTTGATTTTGTTTTAAAGGTTTCTGAGGCAACTGAATGGAAAATAAGTCCTCATGAATTAAGGCCTGATATTTATCCTCACCGTCAAGATGGCCTGCCTGAGCATATGAGGGTGAATCCATAGTGATAAAAACTTTCATATTTAATTTAACCCTTTTACCCGTGCCACATCGGGGCTGGTTTGTAAGCTGAACGCAGCAAGTACGAATGTGACTATAACGATGAATCGTTGACATATTACCTCCTCGTTGTACCCATCTAAGCCTGATTTTTAGGTATAGGTGGCTTATGAATAATTTTTGATGTGTGTATTATGTTATTGATTTTAAACAATATTTACGTTATTTTTAAGGAATATACACGTTGAAAATTTCTCATTTAATCTATCGTATTGCGCATGCTTATGCTGGTGGTGTTGTCGCCCTAGCTAGCGATATGGGTCGCGGCGAAAAAGTCTTGTCTAGCAAGTTAAATCCAAATACTGAAACACATCATTTGAATATTGAAGAGCTGGATATGCTGGCGGATTTTGCCAGTGCTAATTTAGTGGTGGCTGAGTATTTTGCAGACAAAGCGAATGCTGTGGTGGTGGAGTTGCCTACCGATGAACTGACTAGCGATATGAGCTTGCTTGATGGTTTTATGCAATCTACGGCTAGTAATGGTGAATTTGCAGCATCGTTTATTGACGCTTTTGGTGATGGTAGCGTGACCACTAAAGAGTTTGAGGCTTTGCGCGTTAAGTTGTACAAAAATATTTCAACTCAGTTGAGTTTTTTAAACAAGATTGAGCGAGTAGTGCGGTAATGGATATATGCGATATAGCAAGTGATGAAGAAGAATCAATGGTTGATTTGGTGATAATTCTCACTCAAAAAAGACTTAAAGAACTTCTTATCTATGAACCTAATACTGGTGTTTTTACATGGCTTGTTGATACCTTAAGGCACAAAGCTGGAGATAATGCTGGACTAAAAACTACTAATGGATATTTTAGAATATGCATTGATGGTCAGCGTTATTGGTCTCATAGGCTGGCATATTTATACATTTATGGGGCTTTTCCAATCAATGTAGTTGACCATATTGATGGCAATCCATCAAATAACAAAAAATCTAATTTGCGTGAATGTACTATCTCTGAAAACTCTAAAAATATAAAAATTAAATCAAACAATATCAGTGGTCTTGTGGGTGTTAGTTTTGATAAAAGTAGGGGTAAGTGGTTAGCACAAGGTCGAGAGAATGGCAAAAAGAAGAACTTAGGACGATTTGAAACAAGGGAACAAGCATCAAATGCTTACATTACTTTTGCGAAATCCCATTATGGTGATTTTTATAGAGAGTTGGCAATATGAGTAATGATGGACTGATGATTCCGCCATACTCTGCAGAGGCTGAGCAAAGTATTTTGGGTGGCTTGTTACTTGATAGTCAGGCGTTTGACCGTATTTCTGACAGGGTATCAGAACAGGATTTTTACACTAGTGATAATGGCATTATTTTTTCTACCATTTCGCGAATGATCCAGCGCAATACTGAGGTTGATATTGTTACGGTGGCTGAAGAGCTAGAAAGCCACAGTTTGCTGAGTAAGGTTGGTGGTATTGGTTTTCTTGGTACGCTGGCGCAAACATCGGCTGGCTCTGCCAATATTGAGCGTTATGCAGACATTGTGCGTGACCGTTCTTTAAAGCGAAAGATGATACAAATATCAAGCGAAATATCCGCAAAAATTTATAAACCTGATGGCTTGGATGCTAAATCTCTGCTTGATTTAATACAGGGTAAATGGATGGCGGTGGGCGAGAGTTTGTCGCATCAAGCAGACACAATGCAGCATGTGAATGATGTGATGCAGGGGGTAGCCGACCATGTTGATATGATGTACTCGCGCGACGATCAGAGTGACGTCACAGGCCTTAGAACTGGCATTACTGACCTAGATAGTATGACGAGTGGTTTACAGAATGGCGATTTGATTATTATTGCCGCGCGTCCAAGCATGGGTAAAACAGCATTTGCACTGAATGTGTTTGAGGATGTTTGCTTAAATCAGAAAAAGAATGGCGTGTTCTTTAGTTTTGAAATGCCCTCCAAATCCCTTGGCTTACGTTTAATTTCAAGTATTTCAAAATTGCCGTCACAGCGCGTGCGCATTGGTCGAATTAACAATAATGAGTGGGATAACCTGACCACGGGTTTTAATAAGCTACATGATATTGGTATGTACTTTGATGATGACGGCAGCTTGACTGTTGATGATATCAGAGTGCGTGCCAGGCGCTTACACCGAAAAGTTGTTGGCGGTTTAGGTTTAATTGTCATTGACTATTTGGGGTTTATTAATTCAACAGGCAGAAGCGAAAACCGCGCCGCCGAAATTTCCGAAATTTCAAGAAAATTGAAGGCTCTTGCTAAAGAATTGAATGTGCCAGTAGTGGCCCTTAGTCAGCTAAACCGTGGCTTAGAAAGCCGTCCAAACAAGCGCCCAATTATGAGCGATCTGCGTGAAAGTGGCAGTATTGAACAAGATGCTGATCTTATTTTGTTTATCTATCGCGATGAAGTTTATCACCCTGATAGTGCTGATAAGGGCACGGCTGAAATCATCGTCAGCAAGCAACGTAATGGCCCCATAGGCACGGTGCGCGCTACGTTTATTAACCATTTAACACGCTTTGAGAACTATGCACATGGTAATGAACAGGCTGGTTCACATTATGAATAACGCTAAAAAAATTTGGCGTTTTCGCGGCGCAATTTCCGCGCAAAAAATGAGTATTTTGAAGTTGAAAGTGAATAGAAAATGTCAGTAAAAATATCAGGATTGGTTTGGGATAGGTACGAAGGGCTAGGTAATGAATTTGTCTTGGCTTTAGCTATAGCAGACCATTCTCACGACGATGGAACACATATATTTCCAAGTGTTTCTCGCTTATCTAAGAAGGCAAGAATTAGTGAAAGAACTGTTCAGAGAATTTTAAACGATATGCAAAAATCAGGCTGGTTGATAAAAGTTAGTAGTGGTTTAGGCGGTAGAAATTTTACGACTGAATACAAAATTAATCCTGATTGGGTAAAGGGTGACAAATTGTCACCCTTTATTTCTGAACAAGAAAGGGTGACACCACAGGCAGAAAGGGTGACAAATGATGCACTAAAGGGTGACACAGCTGTGTCGTTAAAGGGTGACATAGCTGTGTCACCCGAACCGTCATTAACAAATACTAACCATCAAGAACCATCACCGCGCGAGAAAAATAATATCACCGAAATTACACCAATGCGACCAGAAGGTTTGCTTGCGTGTCGTTTGATTAAACTCAATGTTGCTGTCACCAGCATGCATCCAACTTTATGCAAGTGGGTAACGGACAATATCCCCATAGATTTCATTGAGCAATGCATAGCACTTGCCAGACAAAACAAACCTTGGCCTGAAAAAATAGCAGCTGGTTATCTCGATGCAATCATCCGCAATGAGTTGAAGCCGAAAGCTGATAACAGTTGGCTGATGACTGATGAAGGCACAATCGCTAAAGGCCGTGAACTGAGAATTGAGGCAAGAGCTGGTGAGAGCATGAGCGATTATCGACAGCGGTTGCGTAATACGCTAGGACTTGGTGCTAACAAGGCGGCTGCATGATGGATCGTGAATCAAGTTATGCATTACCCACACAATGTTACGGAGATCCATCTGAGGTGGTAGAGCGCAAGCAGTTGAAAGAGTTGGGTTGTTTAGCATGCGTTAAGCATACTCACTTGGTTGGTAAGATTTTGTGTACTGACCCGCGCAAGGTTTCCAACAAAGATGTACCGCGTATCGGCAGTAAATGTAAATATTTTGAGTTGAAAGGTTAACGATGGCGCTTGATAGTTATTTAGTTTCTAGAATGTGTAACTGGGCAAACTGGGCAACACGTGGCGCTGATGGTGGGATTGGTTACCCTAAGCGGTCTGCATTCACTAACAACATGCCATGCGGATCAGGTATGGATTATTCTCTTGAAGTGAATGAGGGAGCGATTGAGATTGATGCGTGTATGAAGGCATTGAGCTTAACTAAGCATGAGTTATATTCTGCTGTTTACATGCATTACCGTCGCAATGATTTAACTATGACTGAGAAGCTACAAAGCTTAGGCTGTGTTAAGAGTACTTATTACGTAAAGATTGATCTGGCACATAACCAGATACTAGGCTTTTTAAATGACTTAACATGTGGCATTAAGCTACCGAACTAAATTATTTTCAAAAACTTCTTGACAGGCAATCGGACTAAAATATATAGTTTCAGCTAATCTGTTTATTGGTGTATCTACATAACCCGCAACGCTTAATCGCCTGCGGGTTTTTTATTGCCTATGACTACCTCAGCACCTCATCCATGCAGACATCCAGCCTGTCGAGCATTGGTAACAACTACTAGTTATTGTGAATTACATGCAAAAGTAATTCGTAAGCAAGCTGATGCTAAACGAGGCTCATCAAGTCAGCGTGGCTATGGCTACAAATGGCAACAAATGAGTAAAGGTTTTTTAAGAGCTCATCCTTTGTGTCAGTGTAAAGATTGTTTAGAAGGTGCCAAACAGTTAAAGCCAGCAACAGTTGTAGATCACATCATCCCTCATCGTGGTGATATGAAACTATTTTGGAATAGAGCCAACTGGCAAGCAATGGCAAAAGATTGCCATGACCGTAAAACTGCAACTGAGGATGGTGGGTTCAGAGGTCTATAGGGGTGCAAAAAAGTCTACGACATTTTTATTCTAGAC
>Ga0207975_100242_pt1 | contig 35855 bp, 37 predicted proteins | sample LakWasMe91_HOW11_2_FD_183913 | JGI IMG/M metagenome (GOLD analysis project Ga0207975, IMG submission 183913) | Freshwater sediment methanotrophic microbial communities from Lake Washington under simulated oxygen tension - Sediment Metagenome... | ecosystem: Environmental > Aquatic > Freshwater >...
ATGGGCTCCGCTTTTTTTAAGTAGTTGGTAAAAACTACTTTATATGCCGCTGTAACTGTCAAAAAAGGTCACGTACCCATTGCAATAGTGACCATTCCTGCGAGTCAGGGCGGCTATTTACTTTGACGCTTCAGCAGCTTTTTGTAAGCCAGCTAAACCTGCATCAAAAATATCATTGATTGCTTTTAATGCGGTTTCGTCATCTTGACCAGCAGGGATTGGTGGATTCAATTTATACAGACGGTAAAAGCGGCCTACCCATTGCACATTGGTTTCACCTGGTTTTGCACCTTTGGTTACGACCATGAATGCGTTGTAATCGGTAAGTGGCAAACCGCTGGTTACGATTTCGTATCTGATTTTCATGTCAGTTTCATCAACGCTACGTAATTTTTCATAGATGGTGCCACCGCTTTTGAGTGTCAGCGTTCTGAAAGTATCCTCACCTTTTTTCTCTAACTTGGTGCTGGCAATAGCAGGGTGCCATTTTTGCATGTTGCCAAAATCTTTTACCAGAGCCCATACTTTTGCTGGATCAGCTTTGATAGTAACGGATTTGTCTACTTTAAGTGGTGAAGGACCATGCGCTGCTGCTGTGAAGGAAATCAAGCTAAGAGCGATTAACGCGAGGAATTTTTTCATTCATTTTTCTCCAAATTTCTCAGTAATGAGAGGATTAATTCAAAAACAACAACGCATTATAATTGAGAAGCCATGTTTGTAAAATCTTAAGTTCGATCTAACTTGCATCTGACCTGGATTCACTTGATGAATTTATCAAATTATTGCTATCGTTATTTCACTAACGCTATATCTATGACGTGGTTGACATGTCGTCTTGAAAATGAGCAGATATGAGGCATGAGCGCTAAAAATCAGCCTAAACTACATTCCGTCAGTCACTATTGTATGAGTATGAATTGTCCGAAAGCGCGGCTTTTATCACCGGTTTTTATGGTCGTTAGTAGCCGGTTAGTGTCGGTGTCTATCACGCTTACGTTGTTGCTCCCCCAGTTGGCGATATAGGCACGGTGTTTGTCGTGGTCTATATCAATACCTTCCGGTGTGCTGCCCACGTTAATGGTCGCGATTAACTTTTGTGTATTCAAGTCCAGCACTGATACGCTGTCATCTTGCGTATTGGTTACGTATAAGGTTTTTTCATCAGGGCTGAAGGCGGCGCAGTAAGGGTGGTAGCCAACCTTTATCATCCGTTGCTGGTGCGTTTGCGTGTCGATAATACTGACGCTGTCATCCTGTACGTTGACACTTGCCAGTAACTTGCCAGTTTTACTCAGTGCTAAACCAAAGGGGTGTTTGCCAACGGAGACGCGGTCTTTAATGCTGAGAGTTGCCGTATCTATAATTGCAACATCGTTACTGTCACGATTGGCAATGTATAGCCATTGATTGTCGGGGCTGACGATTAATCCCGCAGGCGCATCTCCTACGCTGACCTCACGTACTGCATCGGTTTGTTGGGTATCAATTGCCAGCACGCGATTGTCAAACCAATCAGCCACGTAAAGTGTTTTACTGTCTGCTGATAGCGCCAAACCTACAGGTGAGCCTTTGATTCTAATTGATCCGACCAGTTTTTGGTTTTGGGTATTGATTATAGATATTTCCTGACTTTCGACATTGGAAATGTAAGCGCGCTGTAATTTGGCTGAGACCGCTACTCCGACCGGAGCTTTTCCGGCTTTGATAGTGTGGACTACCAAATTTGATGTGGTGTTGATAACCGATACGGTATTGTCGCCTTGATTGGTAATGTAGGCATAGCGATTATTTCTGTCTGCGGGATTGGAATTGCATGCTGCTAAAAGGATGCTTGCAACAATTAAAGGCGTATAACCACGATTTTTGAATGTATCTGCCGACTTTAATTTCATATCTATGCTTATTAATTGGGGATGTAGTAAATGGTTGCTTTCAATAATGCTGGAAATATGAAAAAATTGCACTAAATAATTAAGGCAGTATATAGCTATGTTAGATCGTGACGGGTTTCGCCCGAATGTTGGCATTATCTTATGTAATGCTAACAATCAGGTATTTTGGGGTAAGCGTATCCGTGAGCATGCCTGGCAGTTCCCGCAAGGTGGTATTAACTATGGCGAGAGTCCTGAGCAAGCGATGTATCGTGAGTTGATGGAAGAAGTCGGGTTAAAGCCTGAGCATGTGAAAATTTTGGGACGTACTAAAGACTGGCTAAGGTATGAAGTGCCTACCAGTTGGATAAAACGCGAATGGCGAGGTAGTTATCGCGGCCAGAAACAAATCTGGTATTTGTTACGCATGGTTGGGCGTGACAGCGATGTATCGCTGCGTGCTACCAGTCACCCGGAGTTTGATGCATGGCGCTGGAGCGACTATTGGGTGCCGCTTGAAGATGTGATTGAGTTTAAGCGTGCGGTGTATGAATCAGCTTTGAATGAGCTGGCGCCGCATTTGCATCACAAATCTGGTAAGTAGTCTGTGACGACGACTTGCAGCGCTTGCGTTATTGCTTCGCCAAGCTACTTTGCTAAGTTACTTTGCAACGGGTCGTCGTTGCTGTTCGGCAAACCTATAATTTAACGCCCATCATTTCACCGAGCCTAACTGTACGCGCGGCTTGCCATTCAGCATTGAATTGCAGAACATCTTTTTCAAACAGCATGACTACAGTTGAACCGAGTAAAAAACGGCCCATTTCAGCGCCTTGTTTTAAAGTAACATCCTTGTCTTTATACGTCCAAACCTGAATGTGGCCGCGACGCGGTGGATTGATAATGCCTTGTTTTGTATCGTGCCATACGGTGGCCATGCTACCGACAATGGTTGCGCCTACCAGTACCATTACAAAATGCCCATACTGCTCGGATACAAATTCACACACCACGCGTTCATTGCGTGCAAATAAACCAGGCACACCCTGTGCTGTTACCGGGTTTACCGAGAATAAATCACCCGGGACATAAGTCATTTTTACCAGCTTGCCGTCGCAGGGCATGTGGATACGATGATAATCTTTGGGGCTTAAATACAGACACGCAAACTTACCGTTTGCATAGCGCTTGGCTGAGCTCTTGTCGCCGCCAAGCAATGCTGCTGTTGAGTAGTGGTGGCCTTTTGCCTGAAAAATCTGATCCTGCTCAATACTGCCAAATTGGCTGATTGCGCCATCTACCGGACAAATGAAATCTGTCTGTGCAATGGGTCTTGCGCCTTCACGCAATGGCCGTGTGAAAAATTCGTTAAATGTTTTGTAGCTTTTAATGTCCGGGTTGGCAGCCTCGGCCATGTTGACGTTATAGCGCTTTACAAACCATTTGATGACGGCGCTGGTTTTGTTGCCGCCTTCAAAATGCGCGAGTATTCCGGCAAGCGCAGTTATGGCCTGCTTGGGGATCGCATATTGTGCTAAAACTTTAAGACGATTTTTCATGATGATTTTTATTGTTCAGGAATTTTTATTATTCAGAATCAGAAATGAAATAGGGCAAAACGTATAACGCTTTGCCCTACAAGTGCTAATTACCAATGAGTGTAAGCTCGATTAGTTTTTAGGATTAGTTCTTGGATTGACCATTGCAAATGTTGATCAATTTTTTGATTGATCAACTAGTTTGTTTTTTGCAATCCAAGGCATCATTGAGCGCAATTGACCGCCAACTTGTTCAATTGGGTGAGCTGCGTTCAAACGACGGCGTGCTGTCATTTCTGGGTAGTTGGTACGGCCTTCCAGAATGAAGCGTTTAGCGTATTCACCGTTTTGGATGTTAGCTAAACATTCTTGCATTGCGTAACGTGATTCATCGTTAATCACTTTAGGGCCGGTTACGTATTCACCGTATTCAGCGTTGTTTGAGATTGAGTAGTTCATGTTGGCAATGCCGCCTTCATACATCAAGTCAACAATCAATTTCAATTCGTGCAGGCATTCAAAGTATGCCATTTCAGGTGCGTAACCAGCTTCCACCAATGTTTCAAAGCCAGCTTTAACCAACTCAACAGCGCCGCCACATAGAACAGCTTGCTCGCCGAACAAGTCAGTTTCTGTTTCTTCACGGAAGTCAGTCTCGATCACGCCGCCTTTAGTGCCGCCGTTTGCAGCTGCATATGAAAGAGCGATGTCTTTCGCTTTACCTGACTTATCTTGGTAAACAGCGATCAGTGAAGGTACGCCGCCGCCTTTTAGGTATTCTGAGCGCACTGTGTGGCCTGGGCCTTTAGGAGCGATCATGATTACGTCTAAGTCAGCACGTGGCGTGATTTGGTTGTAATGAATGTTAAAGCCGTGTGCAAAAGCCAATGCAGCGCCTTGTTTCAGGTTGGCAGCAACTTCTGCGTGGAAAATTTCCGGCATGTTTTCGTCAGGGAGCAATAACATTACAACGTCAGCTTGTTTGGTTGCTGCTGCAATTTCCAATACATTATGGCCAGCTGCAACGGCTTTAGCCCATGAACTGCCGCCTTTACGCAAACCGATAGTCACGTCAACGCCGCTGTCTTTTAAGTTGGCCGCATGTGCGTGACCTTGTGAACCGTAACCTACGATGGTTACTTTTTTACCCTTGATTAAACCAAGGTCTGCGTCTTTATCGTAATAAACTTTCATAATTGCTCCAAAAAGTGTTTTTTAATTAAATGGGAGTGAAAGGTGTAAGGTGAAGAAGAAAGTATTAAATCACTGTGGATCGTAACTTTTTACATTTCACATTTCACGTTTCACAAATTACTAAACTTTTAAAATTCTATCGCCGCGTCCGATGCCGGATGCCCCGGTGCGGACGGTTTCTAAAATAGCTGTTTTATCCAAACCTTCAATAAATGCGTCCAGTTTATGGCCGGAACCAGTCAGCTCAATAGTAAAAGCACCATCCGCTACATCAATGATGCGGCCACGGAAAATATCGCACATGCGTTTCATCTCTTCACGGAACGGGCCGGTGGCCTTGACTTTAACCAGCATTAGTTCGCGTTCGATAAATTTTCCGTCATTCAGGTCCAGTACTTTGACTACATCTACCAGCTTATTGAGCTGCTTGATGATTTGTTCAATCACGTCTTCTGAACCTGATGTAACAATAGTCATGCGCGAGAGGGTTGGGTCCTCGGTCGGCGCAACAGTGAGTGACTCAATGTTGTAGCCGCGCGCAGAGAATAAACCGGCAACACGTGATAATGCCCCAGCTTCATTTTCCATTAACAGTGAAATAATATGACGCATTATAGATCCTCCGCCAGAATCATTTCAGATAAGCCTTTTCCGTTTGGAATCATTGGAAATACATTTTCCTTTTGATCAGTGATGAAATTCATGAACACAAAGCGATCTTTCATGGCAAAGGCGTCAGTAAGCGCACCTTCTACGTCTTCCGGTTTCTCGATTTTCATACCTACATGGCCATAGGATTCAGCCAGTTTTACGAAATCCGGCAGACTGTCCATGTAAGATTCAGAGTAGCGGTTCTCGTAGAAGAACTCCTGCCATTGGCGAACCATGCCCAAGTAACGGTTATTGAGCAAAATCACTTTAATTGGCAGGTTATATTGCTTGCAGGTAGAAAGCTCCTGAATATTCATCTGAATACTGCCTTCACCTGTTACGCAGGCAACCTGTGCATTAGGGTCTGCAAATTGGCAGCCCATGGCATATGGCAAGCCAACGCCCATGGTGCCTAAACCACCAGAGTTAATCCAGCGCCGTGGTTTGTCAAATTTGTAATATTGTGCAGCCCACATCTGGTGCTGACCGACATCAGAGGTCACATAGGCATCGCCTTTGGTGACTTCCCACAATTTTTCAATGACGTATTGCGGTTTAATTAAACCGTTATTGGCGTAATTGAGACATAGCTTACTGCGCCAGGCGTCGATTTGCTTCCACCAGGTTTTAAGCGCAGGTGACTGCTGTGGTCTCTCTTGAGAGACCAGGTCGTTCATTTCAGTCAGTACAGACTTTACGTCACCTACGATAGGCACGTGAACTTTTACGCGCTTGGAAATAGATGATGGGTCAATATCTACATGAATAATGGTGCGGTCTTTATTGTAAAAATGCTCAGGGTTGCCAATTACCCGGTCGTCGAAACGTGCGCCAACGGCAAGCAGCACGTCACACTCATGCATCGCCATATTGGCTTCATAAGTACCGTGCATGCCCAGCATGCCCAGAAACTGTTTGTCAGTAGATGGGTAGCCGCCTAGGCCCATCAATGTATTGGTGACAGGCAAGCCTAGTGCCTGAACCAGTTTCACCAATAGCTCTGATGCATCACCCAGCACAACGCCGCCGCCGGTGTAAACCATTGGACGTTCAGCTTCGAGCAGTAATTTAACCGCTTTTTTGATCTGGCCGCTGTGGCCTTTGGTTACCGGGTTGTAGGAGCGCATTTCTACTGTGCTTGGGTAAACAAATTCAGCCAGATTAGCAGTGATATCTTTCGGGATATCTACAACAACCGGACCTGGACGGCCGGTTCTTGCAATGTGGAATGCCTTTTTCATGGTCGATGCAATATCTTTGACATCTTTCACCAGAAAATTGTGTTTTACACATGGGCGGGTAACACCAACCATGTCTACTTCCTGGAAAGCATCCAGGCCAATAGCGGCAACAGGCACTTGCCCGCTGATCACCACCATCGGGATTGAGTCCATGTAAGCAGTGGCAATGCCAGTGATGGCATTGGTAGCGCCAGGGCCGGAAGTAACAAGCGCTACGCCTACCTCGCCCGTTGCGCGTGAATAGGCATCTGCAGCGTGAACGGCAGCTTGTTCATGACGCACAAGGATGTGCTTGAAGTGACCTTGTTTGTATATTGCGTCATAGATATGTAAAACTGCACCACCAGGATAGCCAAAAACGAATTTAACATTTTCTTGTTCCAGTGATCGGATCACAATTTCTGCGCCAGTGATTTTACTGGGATCTTGATGCGGATGAGATGTCTCTGCCATAAATCTTTTTGATTTTAAATAGTTTATTCGGTAACCCTACACGATAACTGTTTGAGGGCAATTGGTCAAGAATAAAAGTGTCAGAAATGAAAGGCTTAACATTGAAAAATTCGTTAGAAAAAAGCCTGAATACGGCTTTTTTCTATTCAGAAAACCATGCAATAAAAATGGCTTTTATTCTAATTCCAGAGGAGGGGCGACTTTAAGCAGTTCTTCTATGGTAGTGAGCCCGGCCGCAACTTTTTCAGCGCCGTTGATAATCAGCGGCTGCATACCTTCCAGATGCGCTTGTTTAGTCAGTTTTGCTAAATCTGTATCCGGCGTGATGAGTTTTCTCAAGGCTGGGGTCATGGTGAACATTTCATAAATGCCGCTGCGGCCTCTGAATCCGGTGTTACGACATTCCAGGCAGCCAACCGCCTTGTAGATGTGGTCCGGTTTGGGGATGTTGAATTTGCCTACCAATGCATCCCAGGTGCTTTGTTCAATTGGCTCTGCCACCTTGCAGCTGGGGCACAAGGTACGTACTAAACGCTGTGCCATGATGCCCAGTACCGTAGAATGTATCAGATAAGACGGTACGCCCAGGTCCAGCAGCCGTGTTACCGCAGATGGTGAGTCGTTGGTATGCAGGGTTGATAAAACCAGGTGGCCGGTAAGCGCAGCCTGAATGGTCATTTCTGCTGTTTCCAGATCGCGAATCTCACCCACCATAATGATGTCCGGATCCTGGCGCATCAGTGTGCGTATGCCTTCTGCAAAACCTAGCCCGATATTCTGCTGCACTTGCATTTGATTGAATGCAGGTTCAATCATCTCGATAGGCTCTTCAACCGTGCATACGTTGACCTCAGGCGTAGCTAGCATGCGTAGTGTTGAATAGAGCGTGGTGGTTTTGCCTGAGCCGGTAGGGCCGGTGACCAAAATAATGCCGTTGGGTGCTTTAGTCCAGCTGTTCCATCTGTTTGCCTGCGCCTGTGAAAAACCCAGCGCTATAAAGTCTTTGCTGGAAATGTCCGGCGAGAAGATACGCATTACCAGTTTCTCGCCAAAGGCGGTAGGCATGGTGGAAAGCCGTAGCTCGATTTCATTGCCTTCGGCAGACAGGGTTTTAATACGGCCATCTTGCGGACGGCGCTTTTCAACCATGTCCATACGGCCAAGCAATTTGATGCGGCTGGTAATCGCGTTCATGATATTGGGCGGGATCTGGTATACCTGATGCAGCACACCATCAATTCTGAAGCGCATGATGCCTGCGTTGCGTCTGGGTTCCAAATGAATATCACTGGCGCGCTGCTCGAACGCATATTTAAATAGCCAGTCTACAATGTTCACAACATGCTGTTCATTGGCATCCAGGTTTTTATCTATCCCCAGCTCTACCAGTTGCTCAAAATTCTGTACGCCAACCACTTGCCCGGCTTTAGCCAGGTTGGCCGCGTGCATGGAGTTAGCAAGGTTGTACATTTCCGGCAGGTAACGACTTAACTCCAGGGGGTTGGCCATTACCAGCTTTATTTTCATTTTGAGCATGCGCTCTAAATCTGTGATCCAATCTGTGTTAAACGGCTCTGAGGTGGCAATGACCGCCTCACCGTTTTTAACTGATATCGGCATGATTTTCAGACGTTCGGCATAAGCTTTGGATACTATCTGTGCCGCATCGCCAAAATCCAGTTTGAGGGGGTCAATGTGGTAATAGTCTAGTCCTGCCTGACTTGCCAGCCATGCAGATAACCATTCCAGCGTGATGGCGTTATGAGGCGGTTTGAAGCTTTTCCATTTTTGTTCACCAATCACTACCAGTGGATGCAGATTGGAGCTGTCGAGTCGACGATCTTTGTATAGTTTTTCAGCCTGTACTTTTTCCAGTACGCCATCGTTGATAAGCATGCGCAATACGTCACCTAATTTTATGCGACCGATTGGCTTGATTAAAGTCGTGGCTTTGCTCATGTGTGTTGCCCTATAAATAATACGCCTGAATTTTTTAGATCAATTTTTTACATCTTAGCATGTAGCAATTCATTCACCCGCATCGACAGGTCAATCGCCTGTATGTTTTTGGTCAGCGAGCCTATAGAGATGCGATCAACACCGGTAAGCGCTATGGCGCGAACGTTACTCAGGGTGATGCCGCCAGAGGCCTCAAGAATAGCTTTTTTATTGGATAAGTTATTGATCGCTACGGCTTCACGCAGCAGTTCGTTGCTGAAATTATCCAGCAGGATGCTGTTGGCATGAGCCGCCAAAGCCTGTTTTAATTGCTCCAGGTTTTCGACCTCAATCTGTATGCTTTTGCCGGAGTTGAGTGCAAATGCTTTTTGCATCACATTGCTGATGCTACCTGCAGCAGCAATGTGATTTTCTTTAATTAAAATGCCATCGTAAAGCGCCAGCCTCTGGTTGTGACCGCCACCTACAGTCACTGCATACTTTTGGGCAAGCCTTAAATGCGGGATGGTTTTACGGGTATCCAGAATTTGCGACGTTGTGCCGGCAATTGCATCTACGTATTTGCGTGTTTCAGTGGCGGTAGCAGAAAGTGTCTGCAAAAAATTCAGCGCACAGCGCTCGGCGCTTAACAGGCTGCGTGCCGGGCCACTTATTTCGCATAACACTTGATCGGGTTGTACCCGATCACCTTCATTCACTTGCCACTTGATGCTTACTTTAGAGTCGATCAAATTGAAGCAGGCGTTAACCCAGTCTTTACCGCAGAGAATTGCGGTTTCTCGGGCAACGATGGTTGCAGTGACGGACTGGCTTTCCGGAACCAGTAGCGCAGTCAAGTCGCCGCTGCCAATATCTTCATCCAACACAGCCTGCACTTGTGTTGTTACGAGAGCTTTAAAAGCGGCTGACCCATATGGGTAGTATTCATTAAATAGAGACATTGTTATCGTGAGTAAAGTAGAGTTTGAATTATAATGCTACCAAGTAATCGGTATGACTATTAACACACTACGTAAAATAAACCAAAGTAAAATAAACCAAAATAAACTCCAAATTAAACTCAAGTAAAATACATGATGAAGCTTTTATACACAGTTAACAGCCCATATGCACGCAAGGTTCGTATTGTGGCTGCTGAAAAACATATTGATATTAAACTGGAAGAAGTTGTTTTAGCTGATCCGGATTGTCCAGTAAAGCTATATAACCCATTAGGTAAAGTGCCCGTTTTAGTCCTGCCCGATAACGATAGCTTATACGACTCGCGCGTGATTGCCGAGTATCTGGATAACCGTACTCCTTTGGCACACCTGATTCCCAAGGATAATACGACCAAGTCTGCTGTGCGTCGCTGGGAAGCCTTGGCAGACGGCATTACTGATGCGGCTGTTGCCGTGATGCTGGAGCAGCGTAAACCTGAACAAAAACAGGATGAAGCTTTTATTGCCAAGCAAATGGATAAAGTAAGCCGTGGCTTACATGTGTTAAATAATGACCTGGGTCACAATAAATGGTGTGTCGATGATACCTTCAGCCTGGCAGATATTGCAGTAGGTTGTGCGCTGGGTTATGTGAATTTAAGATTCGGCCAGGTTATTAATCTGGCTAAGGACTACTCTAATCTGGATCGCCTGCAGGCCAGTTTGCTCAAGCGTCAGTCATTTATAGACAGTATGCCGGTAGCGGGCTGATTTTTATCGCTTGATATTCAGACAATATGACTGCTGTGATCCAGCAGACCTGACAGCTGTGTACTTTTGCGCATTGATGCCCTGTCGTTCAAACGTTTTTGCGCAGCTAGCGGTAGGTCGGTAAAGCGAATGATATTGCGCTCGGTCAGCAGGGTAATCAAGTCTTCCAGCACCCGAGCCAAATGAATATCGCTTTCGCGGAATGGGTCACTTTTTGCAAGTGACCGTTCCAGAAATTCCAGGTAATCTTTAGCGTTATCTTCTATCAACAACCAGTCAGCGCCAAGGTTTTCTGTGGCGCTGACTGCGATGATTTCGCCAAGGGCGTTTTTGAGTATATAAGCCATAGAAACTCCTACCTTCTAGCGATTATTCTTAAATGGCACCGGTAATGATGCCGCCGCCCAAACATACGTTGCTTTCATAAACGACCGCAGATTGCCCCGGTGTAATAGCCCACTGTTTCTGGCCAAATTTGATGGTAACTTCTTCAGTATTGATACTGTCGATTTCGCATGGCGCATCGGGCTGGCGGTAACGCGTTTTTGCCGCATAAACCCAGTTGGTCATGGGCTCTTCTTCGCTGATCCAGTGCAGCTGGCCAGCTTTCAGGCCGTCATTCAGTAGTAGCGGATGTTCGTGGCCTTGCACAACAATCAGCTCATTCTTTTCCATATCTTTGGCTGCGACAAACCATGGCTCGCCATTGCTTTCGCGGCTGCCGCCGATTTTTAAACCCTGACGTTGCCCCAGCGTGTAGTACATCAAACCTTCGTGGCGGCCAACGATTTTGCCATCCGGCGTTTTCATGTCGCCGGGTTCTTTGGGCAGATACCTGCTTAAAAACTCTTGAAACGGGCGCTCGCCGATAAAGCAGATGCCGGTAGAATCTTTTTTCTCTGCATTGATCAGCCCTGCTGAACGTGCGATTTCGCGTACTTCACGTTTTAAATAGGTGCCGAGCGGAAACAGTGTTTTTGAAAGCTGCGCCTGGTTGAGGCGATACAGGAAATAACTCTGGTCTTTGCTGCCGTCATCGGCTTTCAATAGCTGGTACTTACCCGGCTGCAAAGGGTTTTCACGCACCTGTGCATAGTGTCCTGTGGCTATCAGGTCTGCACCCATGCCCATGGCGTGATCCAGAAAAGCTTTGAATTTGATCTCGGCATTGCACAGGATGTCCGGGTTAGGCGTGCGACCGGCCTGGTATTCGCTCAAAAAGTTGGCGAATACACGGTCTTTGTATTCCTTGCTAAAATTAACGGCTTCAATGTCAATGCCGATTTTGTCGGCTACTGACACGGCATCAATCAAGTCCTGCTTGCTGGAACAATATTCGTCAGTGTCATCGTCTTCCCAGTTTTTCATGAAAAGTCCGGTGACTTCGTAGCCTTGCTGTTTCAAAAGCAGGGCAGTAACGGATGAGTCTACGCCGCCGGATAGACCGACAACGATTTTTTTCTTTTGAGATTTGTTCAGGTTCATATGCGTTTGTTTTTAAGCATTTATTTTACAGGTGCGTAACAACAGATAGCGGGTAGCGTTGACCACGCAGGTAGTCTTCGATACAAGTCAGCACTTGTGGACTACGCATCAATTGAGCATTGCTGCGCATCTCATCTGCCGTCATCCATACGGCGCGAATAATGCCGTCATCCAGAGCCAGTTCTGGTTGATGATTGCTTACCTTGCCGATGTAGGCAAAGCGCAGATAAGTGGTGCGGTTATGTTCATGCTTCCAGTGATAAATACCCAGTAATGCAGTCGGTTCAAAGGTGTAAGCCGTTTCTTCCAGTGTTTCGCGGATTACCGCCTCAAGGATGGTTTCATTATCTTCCAGATGACCTGCAGGCTGGTTAAAGCGATTACCGCGATCTGTTTCTTCTTCTACCAGTAAAAATTTACCGTTCTGTTCAACAATTGCCGCGACAGTGGCATGTGGCTTCCATTGCATATTGATTATCTTGATTTAAGTTATGCGTATTTTACCCGATGCAGTCATTTTCGCGTATTTTGATTGCATGTGTGTCGTCAGTGTTTCCTAAACAAATAATTTTGGAAACAGGCCATTAAGCCCGCGCGCGATGAATTCTACAGCCATGGCGGCCAGAATCAGGCCCATGATGCGCGTCACGATGTTGATGCCGATAGTGCCAAGTTTGTTGGCGATGGCAACGGCAAGCGTTAATACCAGCAGTATGATCAGGCACACGAAAAAGATTGGAATCAGCAATGAAATATGGCCGGCAACGCTGCTATTTTGTTGTGCGGCAATAATCATATTACTGATGGCACCAGGGCCTGCAAGTAATGGAATGCTGAGCGGTACGATAGCAATCACTTCTTTATCCGCCAGCGTCTGCATTTCTTCCGGTGTTTGATGGGCGCCGCTTTGCTTGGCGTGCATCATTGAAATGGCAATCAGCATCAGTAAAACGCCGCCGCCAACCTGAAACGATGGGATTGAAACACCAAAAAAATTCAGCACCTGATCGCCAACAAAAGCAGCAATGGTAAGCACGATAAATACAGTAAAAGCTGCTGTCTTGGCAGTCTTGGAGCGTTCGGCATTGCTCCAGCCGCTGGTAGCGCTGATGAATACCGGAACACTGCCTACAGGATTCACAATGGCTAATAGGGCAATTCCGATTTTTAAAAGGCTGGGCCAGTCTGTCATATCAATCCCCGTTTAATCACAGCAAATATAATTAATCTTTGTCAATTGAGAGATAGTAAATTAAAGTGCCGGTATGCGTAACCATTTTGAACAACATCCCATACTATATCTTGCTTCACGTAGCCCGCGTCGGGTTGAACTGTTGAAACAAATAGGTATAGATTGCATCACTCACCCTGCTGATATTGATGAAACACAAATTCCGCCTGAGTCTCCGGAGCGTTATGTTGCCAGGCTGGCGCAAGAGAAAGCCGAGGCTTGTTTGTTGGGTTTGTCAGCTGAGCAGCGTACACGGCCTGTTCTGGCGGCAGATACTACCGTAGCATTTGCAGGCAAGGTGTTAGGTAAACCTGAAAACGATAACGATGCACGTAACATGCTGGCAGAATTATCCGGCAGCACACACCAGGTGCATACCGCAGTTGCGCTGGCTTACCTGAACAAAATAGAAGTGGTTTTGTCTACAACCACAGTCGAAATGATTCGCTTCTCGGAGCGGCAGATAGAGCATTACATTGCCACTGGCGAACATAAAGATAAAGCGGGCAGCTACGGTATACAAGGCTTGGCAGGTGCGTGGATCAAGAGGATAGAAGGCAGTTACACCGGGGTGATGGGTTTGCCGATATGTGAGACGGCAGCTTTGCTAAGACAGCACCATATTATTCAGATTTAAGGTTATCCGGATTTTAAGATTATCCAGATTTAAGTGACCTGTTTTAACAGCTTTTAAAAAAACAAGAATTATCAGAGAGTATAAATTGAGTGAAGAGATATTAATTAACGTTACCCCGCAGGAAACGCGCATTGCCATGATGGAAAACGGCGTGGTGCAAGAGCTGCAGATTGAGCGCAGCTCGTCATTGGGGCTGGTGGGCAATGTGTATCGCGGGGTGGTGTGCCGAGTGTTGCCGGGCATGCAGTCGGCATTTGTGGAGGTTGGTCTGCAGCGTGCAGCATTTCTGCATGCGGGTGATGTGATTGAATGCGGCGTTTCTGAAGGGCAACGACCGATTCAGGAAGTGCTGCATGAAGGTCAGACGGTGATGGTGCAGGTGATCAAGGAGCCTATTGGCACCAAGGGCGCGCGCCTGACCACGCAGATCAGTATTGCCGGACGTTTTTTGGTTTACTTGCCGCAGCAGGATCACATTGGCGTATCACAGCGCATTGAATTGGAAGCTGAGCGGGAGTTACTCAAGGCGCGTTTGTTGGGTTTGTTGCCGGCAAATCATAAAGGTGGTTACATCATAAGAACCATGTCGGAAACCGCCACAGATGAAGAGCTTCGGGCGGATATCGATTACCTGACTAAAACCTGGAAGCATATACAGGAAAAGAGCCTGACGGTGCCGGAGCGTACACTGATATTTCAGGATCTCAACCTGCCGATGCGCGTGTTGCGTGATGTGATGTGTGATAACACAGAGTTGGTGCGCGTGGACTCCAGTGAGACTTACCAGAAGCTGGTGGATTTCGCTAATTTGTATGCAATTACCGCATTACCCAAGCTGTCACATTATCAGGGTGAGCGGCCTCTGTTCGATTTATACAATATTGAGCAGGAAATTGAAAAGGCGATGTCGCGCAAAGTCGAGCTTAAATCCGGTGGTTACCTGATCTTTGACCAGACCGAAGCCTTGACGACGGTGGACGTGAATACCGGCAGTTTTGTCAGCGGTAAAAACCTGTCGGATACCATATTCAAGACTAACCTTGAAGCGGCGCAATCTATCGCACGCCAACTCAGACTCAGAAATCTGGGTGGCATCATCATTATCGATTTCATTGATATGGATGAAGATACCCAGCGCGAAGTGGTACTGGAAGAACTGCAAAAAGAAGTGGCACGTGACCGTGCACGTACCGGCGTGAATGGGTTTACGCCACTGGGCTTGGTGGAGATGACGCGCAAGCGCACCCGTGAAAGTCTGGCACATATACTGTGTGAGCCTTGCCCATGTTGCAAAGGTCGTGGTGAGCTGAAAACCGCGCAGACCGTATGTTATGAGATTCTGCGCGAACTGCTGCGCGAGGCGCGCCAGTTTAATGCGCGTGAGTTACGCGTGCTGGCAGCGCCCAAGGTTATTGATATGCTGTCAGATGAAGAATCGCAAAGCCTGGCTAATTTATCAGACTTTATCGCTAAACCGATTTCACTACAGGCTGAATCCGGCTATGGTCAGGAATCTTTCGATATTATTTTGATGTAACTGCCGAAATGTGTCGGCAGTTAGCGCTTGATGCATTTTTTGCTAATGAGGCATATACAGGCTGGCAAATAAGGTATTTTCCAGCGGGATGAGGATGGTAGTCAGTAACAACTGCGCCAAGATAATAAACGCCAGCGGACTCAGATCAAAATTACCTGCCGGTGGAATGTATTTTCTGAATAGGCGCAGTACCGGGTAGGTGAGGCTAGTCAAAGTAGGCGCTACCGGTGTGTGCGGATTTACCCAGCTTAATACGGCCTGTATCAGCACTGCATACAGAAAAATCGAGATGCTGCTGCTGATAATGCCTAGCAGCGCCACTCCAAGAATAACCAGCCACACTGAGTTGCCGGCGACAAATAGCGGAAAGCCTTTAATCAGTAACACCAAAGTGTGCATGATCAGTTGCGTCAGGTAAGCGAGCAATAATGTGGAAATGTCAACTTTGCCAAGGCCGGGAACAATACGCCGCAATGGTTTAACCGCAAAATTGGTAAGTGTGACAATCAACTGCGCAAACTGATTTTGAAACGATGCTTTTGTCAGCTGAAAATAAAAGCGCAGCAAAAATGCAATACTCAGCAGCCCTAATATTGTTTCCAGCAGAAATGTAATGGCGTTATTCATCATGATGTTTTCTCGCGGCTTAGGTGCCGAGCTGGTCTCCAAGTTGTACCGACTTATCTGCCGCCGCTTTTGCAGCCTTGTTGACAATGCCTTTGATATCAGCGGTTTCCAAACTAAGAATACCCTGTTCGGTGGTGCCGCCTTTTGAGGTTACCTGCGCGCGCAGGGTTTTGATATCTTCACTGCTTTGGGTGGCAAGCAGGCTGGCGCCTGCAAACGTCTGTAATGCCAGCAGTTTTGCTGATTCAGCATCCAAACCTAGCGCTATTCCGGCATCCTGCAATGCTTCAATAAAATAGAACACATAGGCTGGCCCACTGCCCGAGATTGCAGTCACCGCATCCATTTTTGCTTCATCATCCAGCCACAGCGTTTTACCGACAGCAGCCAGAATGGTGCTAGCTTGATCGCGTTGTTGTTGATTAACAGCAGGCATGGCGTAAAGCGCGGAAATGCCGGCTCTGATTTGGGCCGGGGTGTTGGGCATGACGCGCACGATTGCAGCGTGGTTATTGAGCCAGCGTGAGATGTCTTTGCTTCTTACCCCGGCAGCGATTGAAACAACGAGTTGAGAATTTAACGATGCGCTTAAATCACTGCAAACCTGCTTGAGTTGCTGCGGTTTTACTGCCAGTACAATCACATCGGTATCGCTGAATTCGGCATAGTTATCGCTTACTTTTACACCAAACTTTTGTGCTAATTCAGCGCGTTTCTGCTCATTCAGCTCTAAAACGGTAATTTCCGACATATCCAGGCCGTTTTGTTTGAGTCCGCCGATGATGGCGTGAGCCATGTTGCCGCCGCCGATAAAATTGATTTTCATAATGTATTTCCGAAAGTTCTGTTTGTAATGTCTAAATAAGTTATGTGTTTAAGTTGGTCACTTGTTAACTGCGGGTCTGGCGCCAAATAGTGCCGAACCGATGCGCACGAAACTGGCTCCCTGGCTGATTGCAGCGGCATAGTCCTCAGACATGCCCATGGACAGGGTATCTAATGCAAAGCCTTGCGCTACCAGCGCATCATAGCATTCGCGAACCAGTTTGAATTGTGCTATCTGCTGGTTTACATCGAGAGTGGGCGCTGGTATGGCCATCAGGCCGCGCAGCTTTAATCTGGGCAATTTTTCAATCTCGGTGGCAAGTGCAGCCAGCTCGGCGGGTAAAACGCCGCTTTTGCTGTCTTCATTGCTGACATTGACTTGAATGCATATTTGCAGCGGCGGTAATTGTGCAGGCCGCGCATCATTCAAACGCTGGGCGATTTTCAGGCGATCTACACTATGCACCCATGCAAAGTGCTGGCCGATAGGCTGGGTCTTGTTGCTTTGGATAGGCCCGATGAAATGCCATTCGATATCCAGATCCGTCAGCTGCGCCTGTTTGTCCAGCGCTTCCTGAAGGTAGTTCTCGCCAAATATGGTTTGGCCAGCCGTGTAAGCTTCACGGATTGCGGCTGCCGACTGCGCCTTACTCACGGCGATTAATTTTACGCATTGCTGGTATTGGCTAGAGGCTTGTGCTGATTGAATAGTTGCTAGAATATCTTGCAAGCGATCAGTAATTGTGGTCATAATTCGTGAGGCCCAAGTGTATGCATATAACAATTAAAAAATTATAACAGGAGCAGGTTGTGGACATTTCAGATTTACTCGCATTTTCAGTTAAAAATAAAGCTTCAGACTTACATCTCTCTGCAGGCCTGCCACCGATGATCCGTGTGAATGGCGATATTCGTAAAATCAATGTGCCGGCGATGGACCACAGTCAGGTACATGACATGGTGTACGACATCATGAATGATGGTCAGCGCAAGGTGTATGAGGAGCATCTCGAGTGTGACTTCTCGTTTGAAATTCCCAATCTGGCGCGTTTCCGCGTTAACGCGTTTAACCATAACCGGGGTTCCGGTGCGGTGTTCCGTACTATTCCATCCAAAATCCTCACGCTGGAACAGCTGAATTGCCCGGCAATTTTTAAAGAGATTGCCGAAACACCTCGCGGCATCTGTCTGGTGACCGGGCCAACCGGTTCTGGCAAGTCAACGACGCTGGCGGCGATGATCGATTATATTAATGACACGGAATTCGGACACATTCTGACCGTAGAAGACCCCATCGAGTTTGTACATCAGTCTAAAAAATGCCTGATTAACCAGCGTGAGGTCGGGCCGCATACTCTGTCATTTAATAATGCGCTGCGTTCCGCACTGCGTGAAGACCCGGATGTGATTCTGGTGGGTGAAATGCGCGATCTGGAAACGATCCGTCTCGCGCTATCTGCTGCGGAAACCGGCCACATGGTGTTTGGTACCTTGCATACCAGTTCTGCGGCAAAAACTGTGGACCGTATTATCGACGTGTTTCCGGCAGCGGAAAAAGAAATGGTACGTTCGATGCTGTCGGAGTCTTTGCGTTCGGTAATTTCGCAAACCCTGCTAAAAACCAAGGATGGTCAGGGCCGTGTTGCCGCGCATGAGATCATGATTGGCACCCCTGCAATCCGTAACCTGATTCGTGAAAATAAAATCCCGCAAATGTATTCAGCGATTCAAACCGGGCAGAATGTAGGCATGCAAACGCTGGATCAGAACTTGCAGGATCTGGTTAAACGTAACATTATTTCTGCCAATGAGGCACGTGCCAAGGCCGCGAATAAAGATGCGATTATGGGCTAGTGCTTTACTGCAATTACATTGAAATTAACCAAATATAGATTAAAGAAAAGGATTGCAAGTGCAAAGTCAGATGGAAAAAGGCCAAGCTGAAAAGTTTGTGTTCGACTTGTTGCGATTGATGCTGACAAAAAAGGCGTCTGATATGTTCATTACGGCGGGTTTTCCGCCTGCCATCAAGATCGATGGCAAAGTTACACCGGTAACCAGCCAGCCATTGAGCCCGCAGCAGGCGCGTGAAATTGCGCGCTCAATCATGAATGACAAACAGACTTCCGAGTTTGATGCTACCAATGAGTGTAACTTCGCGATTGGCATTCCCAATGTGGCGCGTTTCCGCGTTAATGCATTTGTGCAGCGCGGTTCGGTTGGCTTGGTGTTTAGAACGATTACTACAAAAATTCCGGAGTTTGAAGAGTTAGGTTTGCCTGATATTCTCAAGGACGTGGCGATGTCCAAGCGCGGCCTAGTAATTTTTGTCGGCGGTACCGGTTCCGGCAAGTCAACCTCACTGGCGGCGATGATCGGTTATCGCAACCAGAACAGTTATGGACATATCATCACCATTGAAGACCCAGTGGAATTTGTACACGAGCACCGCAACTGTATTGTTACGCAGCGTGAAGTAGGGGTAGATACCGATAACTGGGAAATCGCCCTTAAAAACACGTTGCGTCAGGCACCGGATGTGATTCTGATTGGTGAAATCCGTGATCGCGAGACTATGGATTACGCGATTGCCTTTGCCGAAACCGGTCACTTATGCATGGCCACGCTGCATGCCAACAGTACTAATCAGGCGCTGGATCGTATTATCAACTTTTTCCCGGAAGAGCGTCGTCACCAACTGTTAATGGATTTGTCACTGAATGTGCGCGCTTTTGTTTCGCAGCGCCTGATTCCTAAAAAAGAGGGCAAAGGCCGCGCTGCGGCAATGGAAGTGATGCTGAACTCGCCATTGATTTCAGATTTGATTTTTAAAGGAGACGTGCACGAAATCAAGGAAATCATTTCCAAATCGCGTGAGTTGGGTATGCAGACCTTTGACCAATCATTGTTTGATTTACATGAAGCCGATGTGATTACCTATGAAGATGCCTTGCGTAATGCGGATTCTGTGAATGACTTACGCCTGAAAATTAAGCTGGAGGGTAAGGGCGCGCATGATAAAGACTTATCTGCTGGTTTGGATGCACTGGGAATTGTTTAGTTAATTGAATTTTTGGTAGTAAAAAAGCGCACTGCAACGAATTGCAGTGCGCTTTTTTTGTTTTGAGCAATTTTATTTAGAGCTTTTTATTTCTCGTTTTATATTTATTGATGCGTCTGATTTTAATGCGCTTGCTGATAAACGATTTGTCCGTGTACCAAGGTGAATTTTACTTTTCCAGCAAGCTCCAGCCCGCTAAACGGCGTGTTTTTACCTTGGCTTTTTAGTGTGTTCGGGCATATTTTCCAGTATTCATTCGCATTAAAAATACAAAGATCCGCGTCGCTATTGGGGTTTAGGTCACCGGCAGGAATGCCGAGTATCTGCGCCGAAGCCTGAGTGATTAATTCAATTGCACGTATCAGGCTGACTTTTTGTTCTACTGCCCATTTTAAGGTCAGCGGCAGTAATAGTTCCAGCCCGGTTGCGCCGATTTCCGCTTCTGCAAATGGTGCGAGTTTGGCATCATCATCTACCGGGGTGTGGTCTGAACATATTGCATCAATTGTGCCGTCTTTAAGTCCGGCACTGAGTGCATCTTTGTCGCGTTGGGTACGTAGCGGTGGTTTTAAATGGCAGTTTGCATCAAAGTAGCCGATGTCATGCTCGGTCAGGTGCAGATGGTTAGCACTTACATCGCAGCTGATTTTTAAGCCTTGTTTTTTTGCAGCACGCACCATGTCTACGCCTTCAGCGGTAGACAGGCGGCTGATATGCACTTTTGCGCCGGTTGCCTGTGCAATGCGCAGAATAGTCGCCAGTGCCAACGCTTCAGCCGCGCTGGGAATGCCTTTCAGCCCTAATCGGGTGGCAACTTCGCCATCATGTGCTACGCCGTTTGCAGCCAGAAACGGTTCTTCCGCATGCAGAAACAAGGTGAAACCAAACGTGGCCGCATATTCCATGGCGCGCCATAGTACCTGTGTGTCAGTAATAGCAACATTGGCTTGTGAAAAGCCGACGCAGCCAGCGGTATACAGCTCGTTCATTTCAGAAAGTGCTTTACCCTCCAATTGGCGTGTCATTGCGCCCAGCGGGTAAACGTGCGCCAGACCTTGCTGTTTGGCGCGGTGCTTGAGCATTTCAACCAGCCCGGGTTCATCCAGCACCGGGTCGGTATCCGGCGGGCATGCCAGGCTGGTGACGCCGCCGGCAACTGCAGCCTGTAGTTCGCTTACCAGACGCGCCTTGTATTCATCACCGGGCTCACGCAATCTTGCGGACAAGTCAACCAGGCCGGGGCAGATGGTTAAATCGCTGGCATCAATGGTTTGATTGGCAGTAAAACCTTCAGGTGCGGTGCCGAGGCTGATGATTTTTCCTGCGGCGATAAATACATCCAGTTTGCTGTCGATATTGTTTTTGGGGTCAATCACGCGACCGTTTTTTATATGTATTTTCATTACGCGTCTCCTGCTGGGCCAGTCTGGCTGCCACCGGCACTTTCTTGTTGCGCTGGCAGTCCTCCTGCCAGCAGAGCCATCACCGCCATGCGGATGGCAATGCCGTAAGTCACCTGTGGCAATATGACCGATTGTTTGCCGTCAGCCACGTTGGAATCAATCTCTACGCCGCGGTTCATCGGGCCCGGGTGCATAACAATGGCATCCGGTTTGGCAAATTTCAGTTTTTCCTGGGTGAGGCCGTAGGTCTTGAAGTACTCCTGCGAGCTTGGCAGCATGGCGCCGCTCATACGTTCATTCTGCAAGCGCAGCATCATCACCACATCAACATCTTTCAGGCCTGCTTCCATGTCGTGAAACACATGCACGCCCAGTTTTTCAACTTGTGTCGGCAACAGTGTTTTTGGTGCGATGACACGGATTTCCGGCACACCTAGTGTCGTCAGTGCGTGAATCTCTGAACGCGCAACACGTGAGTGCAGCACGTCGCCGACAATGGCGATTCTTAAGTTGTGGAGTTCCGGTTTGTATTTGCGGATAGTGAACACGTCCAGCAGACCCTGTGTCGGGTGCGAATGTCGGCCATCGCCGGCATTCACTACATGAATATGCGGGGGGACATGTTTGGCAATCAGGTGTGCGGCACCGGATTGTGCATGACGCACCACAAACATATCAGCATGCATGGCGATCAGGTTATCAACGGTATCCAGTATCGTTTCGCCTTTTGACTGTGAAGAAGTGCTCACATTCAGGCTGATGACGTCTGCTGACAGGCGTTTGGCGGCAATCTCGAAGGTAGTGCGGGTGCGGGTGCTGTTTTCAAAAAACAGATTGCATACGGTTTTGCCGCGCAGCAGTGGCACTTTTTTAACTTCGCGTTCCGCTACTCCGACAAAGGATTCGGCAGTATCCAATATTTGGTTCAGTATCCTTTTAGGCAGGCCTTCAATGGAAAGCAGGTGTTTCAGGTTGCCGTCACGGTCGAGTTGAGGATTATTCATGCTCTTGTGTTCTCGCGCTGTTGTGTTGAGTAAGTTCCAGGGTCAGGCTGCCATCGGCCAGTTTTGTTAGCTGCAGGTGCTGTGAAGCATCCAGCGGTATTTCAGCTGCAACGATTTGCGGTGCGATCGGCAGTTCGCGGCCGCCGCGGTTTACCAGTGCCAGCAGGCTAATGCTGGCCGGGCGTCCGTAATCGAAAAGCTCGTTCATGGCGGCGCGGGTGGTGCGGCCGGTATAGAACACATCGTCGATCAGAATGATGTGCTTGTTTTCAACCTCGAATGGAATCTGGCTGGGGCGATTTTCTGTTTTTAAGCCACGCTGTGCGTAATCATCACGGTAAAACGACACATCCAGTGTGCCGTGTTCAATTTTGTACTTGCTGATGGTGTTTTCTAATAAGCTCAACAATCTCTGCATGAGCCATACGCCGCCGCTGTGAATGCCCACTAGCGCAGTATTTTCCTGCAGTAATGGTTCCAGCTTTTGTGCCAGGACTTTTAACAAGTCTTCTGCGTTGGGTAATTGTGGGGTGGGGGAGTTTGAATGATTGTTTGCCATGCCGTTATTTTACTGAATATTTGACGCTGCTAGTAAATCTTCTTGTCGGCATTATACAAAAAAGCGCTTAAATCATCCTGTAAATCATCGTGATACGCTATCGAAATAGCTGCGTAAAATCGTCTGCGCGGCTACCTGGTCCAGCATGGCCTTTTGCGCACGGCCTTTGATGCCGGTCTGGTTAAGCAGTTGGCTGGCTTCGGCTGAGCTGTAACGTTCATCAACCAGCATCACCGGCAGGTTGAAGCGGCCATTGAGGCGGCGCGCAAATTTTTTGCACAGCTGGGTCACGTCAGTTTCGCCGCCGTCCAGGCTTAATGGCAAACCGACTACCAGCAGCTTGGGCTGCCATTCATTGATAAGCTCGGTAATCGCAGCAAAGCGTACTTCATTGCTCTCGTTGTCGATTGTGGTGAGCGGGTTTGCGCTGCTGATCAGGTGCTCGCCAACTGCAATGCCGATACGCCTTTCACCGAAGTCAAAAGCCAATACTGTGCCAGACTGTACTATGTCCTTGTTGTAAACGTTTTCGTTGTCGATGAGTAGCATCGTGCTTAGGCGTGGCCTGCTACATCGGAGAGCATGGCCGGGTCAAACCCTAAGAGCGCCATGGCCGCATTCAGTTGCTCATCATGCGGTGTGTCAAACAGGATTTTGTTGAGCGTATCCAGGTCTTTCGGTTTGACCGACAGCCAGGCATTCTGTGTAACTTCCTGTTCCAGCTGGCCGGAACTCCAGCCCGCGTAACCTAATGACAGCAATAGTTTTTCGGGACCATTGCCTTGTGCAACCGCTTCCAGAATGTCTTTGGAAGTGGTGAGCGCTACTTTATCTGATATGGTGATAGAACTATCCCACTCGCCTGCGGGTTGGTGCAATACAAACCCGCGTTCCGGCTGTACCGGCCCGCCGTATAGTACTGGCCTGTCGGCCAAAGCTTTGTTTTGCAGATCCAGATTGATCTTATCAAACAAAATTTCAAAGGTCATGTCGGTGGGGCGGTTAATCAGCACACCCATGGCACCATCCTGATTGTGGGTGCAGATGAATGTTACTGACTTTGCAAAATAAGGGTCAGTTAGATTGGGCATTGCAATCAGAAAGTGCCCGGTAAAATTGATGTTTTCTAATGTCATAACAATTAATTATCTGCCTAATTATCAGCGCCAGCTTCCAGATAGCCGGTAACTTCCAAGCCAAAGCCTGCCATGCTTGGCATTTTGCGCTGGTTAGCCAGCAGTTTCATTTTTCTTACGCCGCAGTCCAGCAATATCTGTGAGCCTATGCCGTAGGTTCTCAGTTCCTGGTTGATGCGTATCGGTTCGTCTGCACCTTGAATGCGTTCGACAATGCTGCTGCCGGTTTCCGGCTGACGCAGCAAGACCATCACACCGGCTTCTGCGTTGGCGATCACTTGCATGGCTTTTAATGTGTTCCAGCTGTGTGAGCAGCTGGTGCTGTCGAGTAGGTCAAATACTGAAAGCGGTTCATGCACGCGCACCAGCACTTCCTTGTCTGGGGATGGCGTACCTTTAATTAACACCAGATGTGTTTCTTTGCCGATTTTGTCGGTGTAGGCCACCAGTTTCATTTCGCCATAAGGCGTTTGCACCATGCGTTCAGCGGTGCGCTCGATAAAGCTTTCAGTTTCAGCGCGGTAGTGAATCAGGTCGGCAATGGTGCCGATTTTTAAATTGTGCTCGGCAGCAAAAGTCATTAAATCCGGCAGGCGCGCCATGCTGCCATCGTCCTTTAATATCTCGCAGATCACGCTGGCGGGTTCCAGCCCGGCAAGCTCTGCCAGGTCGCAGCCGGCTTCGGTATGCCCTGCGCGCACAAGTACGCCGCCATCCATCGCGGCCAGCGGAAAGATATGGCCGGGGCTGACGATGTCTTTCGGCTTGGCATTCTTGGCTACCGCAGCCTGCACGGTGCGTGCGCGGTCAGCGGCTGAAATGCCGGTAGTAACGCCTTCGGCGGCTTCAATCGAGACGGTGAAGTTGGTGCCCATGCGCGCACCGTTCTTCTGCACCATCTTGCTCAGGTTGAGCTGGTTGCAGCGGGCTTCGGTGAGGGTCAGGCAGATCAAGCCGCGGCCAAATCTTGCCATGAAATTAATGTGTTCAGGTGTTGCAAATTCTGCGGCCAGCACAAGGTCGCCTTCATTTTCGCGGTGCTCGTCGTCTACTAGCACCACCATGCGGCCATGTTTGATTTCTTCAATAATTTCTTTGGCAGGGCTGATGCGATTAGTCATGATGGTTCTGCTCTTTACTTTCTGATTCCTCTGGTTTTTCTGTCTCCCAGAGCGTCATGCGCTCTACATAGCGCGCAATCTGATCAACTTCAAGGTTGACGCGGTGACCGCTGGCAAGTGATTGTAAAGTCGTGTGCTCGAGCGTGTGCGGAATCAGGTTGATGCTGAATATATCGTTGGCGATGCTGTTTACGGTAAGACTTACGCCATTCACGCAGATCGAGCCTTTAACGGCAATATATTTTGAAATGCTATGCGGAGCGCGAATATCCAGGCGCCAGCAATCACCTAACTGTTCAAAATTGACGACTTCGCCTACGCCATCAACATGTCCGCTGACCAGGTGACCGCCAAGCCTGTCACTCAGACGTAGCGCTTTTTCCAGGTTGACCGGGTGTGGTTTGTCCAGACCAACAGTTACCGATAGTGTTTCATGCGAGACGTGAGCTTCAAAGTGATTAGTGCCTAGATTTATCACTGTCAGGCACACGCCGTTCACGGCAATGCTGTCTCCCAGTTGCACATCGCTCATGTCGAGCTTGTGAGTGGCAATGGCAAGCTGTATATCTGCACCGATTGGGGTTGCTTGCCTGATGGCGCCAACGGATTGAATGATTCCTGTAAACATGAGCGGAATTTTAACAGATAACACTGGATTACGTGGCGAAGCCTGCTAAAATCCGGCATATGAAATTTCTACCTTATGAATTGTTTGTCGGCTGGCGTTATACGCGGGCAAAACGCAAAAATCATTTTATATCGTTCATCTCACTCACCAGCATGGTTGGCATTGCGCTGGGCGTGGCAGCGTTGATCGTTGTGCTGTCGGTAATGAACGGTTTTCAGAAAGAACTGCGTACCCGTATTTTAGGTGTCGCTTCGCATTTGGAAATTACCGGCAGTAATAACCAGCTGGCTGATTGGCAGCGTGTTGCAGCGTTCACTTCCAGAGCACATCATGTGCTGGCAAGTGCGCCCTATATTACGGCACAAGGTATGCTGAGCTATGATCAGGGCGTACAGGGCGCCATCATTCGCGGCATAGTGCCGGCTGCCGAAGATAAGGTGGCGGATTTAGGCAGCCATATGAAAGCGGGCAGCCTGAATGATTTACGCGCCGGTGAATTCGGCATCATTTTGGGGGCTGATTTAGCCTATGCCCTAGGCGCGCAAATTGGTGATAAGGTAGTGGTTATGGCGCCGCAGGGTCAATTTACGCCAACCGGTGTGGTGCCAAGATTGAAACAATTTACCTTGGTCGGTTTGTTTCAAATAGGTATGTACGAATATGACGCCGGTCTGGCGTTGATACATATGGATGATGCAGCCAAGCTGTACCGCATGGGCAGTAATGTTTCCGGTGTGCGTCTGAAACTGAAAGATTTGTTCGAAGCGCCTGCGATTGCGGCAACCATGACTGATCAGCTTAATCGGCGCTTGAATCCTTACGGTAATTATTTTGTTACAGACTGGACGCAGCAGCACGCCAATTTCTTTCGTGCCGTGCAGATGGAAAAACGCGTAATGTTTATTATTCTAACGCTGATTGTTGCCGTGGCAGCGTTCAATATCGTGTCCACGCTGGTGATGGCCGTGACCGATAAGCGTGCGGATATTGCGATTATGCGCACGTTTGGCGCCAGTCCCGCCAGTATCATGAAGATTTTTATCATTCAGGGTGCTTTTATCGGGGTGATAGGCACGCTGCTGGGGGCAATTTTCGGTATTTTGATTGCGCTAAATATCGAAACGATTATTCCGTTCATAGAGCACTTATTCAATGTGCAGTTTCTGGCAAAGGATGTCTACTACATTAGCGACCTGCCCTCAGACCTGGTGTGGTCTGATGTGATTACTATCGTCTGTGTATCATTTGTATTAAGTTTGCTGGCGACTATTTACCCTAGCTACAAAGCTAGCAGAATCAATCCGGCAGAGGCGCTGCGTTATGAGTAATATTTCTCAATCAATTTTGTCATGCCGTGATTTGCACAAAACCTATCAGGGTTTGGATGTGGCGGTGCTGAATGGTATTTATCTGAACATTGCAGCAGGCGAGCAGGTGGCTATTGTCGGTGCTTCCGGCTCCGGTAAAAGCACCTTGTTGCACTTGCTTGGCGGCCTGGATGTACCCAGCAGCGGTGAGGTGAGCATTCTGGATAAAAACCTTGCCAAATTGGGCGAGGCGCAAAAAGGTGATTTGCGTAATCAGTCATTGGGCTTTGTGTATCAGTTTCATCACCTGCTGCCGGAATTCACAGCGTTGGAAAACGTTGCGATGCCGCTATTGATAAGGCGCATGGCGCGCGAGCAAGCACTTACCTTGGCAAGTGAAATGTTAACCAAAGTCGGTTTGGCGCACAGGCTTGAGCATATGCCGGGTGAGCTTTCCGGTGGCGAGCGCCAGCGTGCAGCGTTGGCACGCGCGATGGTCACCCAGCCGCAATGTATTCTCGCGGATGAGCCAACCGGCAATCTGGATCGCCATACTGCGCATGCTGTGTTCGATTTGTTGCTGGAAATGAACCAGTCGCAGCAAGTAAGTTTGGTTGTGGTGACACACGATATCGAACTTGCGTCGAAAATGCGCCGGCAATACAAGCTGGTCGATGGCAAGCTACTGCCTATTTAGACTATGATTTTCTTTGCACTGGCTTTTGTTCTCGGTGCTTTTTGTTTGCAGCAGATGCCGGTATTGCCCAGTTTGTACTGGGCATTTTTATTGGTGCCATGTGCGCTGGTTTATTGTGCATTTGCCTATTTGCAGCTTCGTCATTCCAGCTCGTCCGCTTTAATTTACGCCTTAACCTATTTAAGACGTTTTTTACTGGTTGCGTTCAGTTTCCTGCTTGGATTCTTTTGGGCCGCCGCATATGCCACATTTAGATTAGGCGATGCCTTACCACATGATTGGGAAAATAAGCCGGTAGTAATAATAGGTGTGGTAGCCAGTGTTTCTGAATTTACCGAGCGCGGTGAACGCTTTCATTTTGACGTTGAACAAGTGCTGACAAAAGCAGCCGTGATCCCACAGCATATTTCCCTCAGTTACTATCCACCTGGCAGCTGGGGCGACACACAAACATTGTCCGCTGAAAGAGTTTCAAAGTTCAAGGCCGGTGAGCGCTGGCGCATAACTGTACGATTAAAGCGCCCGCATGGCACACAGAATCCGCACGGATTTGATTTTGAAGCTTGGGCGTTGGCTGAAAATATTCGTGCCACCGGTACAATTAAAGCTAAGGCTGACAATACAAAATTACAGGATTTTGTGTGGCGACCCCAATACGTGGTTGAACACGTACGTGAGCTAATTCAGCAGCGAATCAGCAGGGCGCTTGTTGATAAGCCTTATAGCGGCATCATTCAGGCGTTGGTGATGGGCGATGACAGCCAGATTGCAGTTAATGACTGGCAATTATTTCTGCGCACAGGCACTAGTCACTTGATGAGTATCTCCGGCCTGCATATCACCATGTTGTCCGGCTTGGCTTTCGGTATGATTGGGTTCATCTGGCGTCGAATTCCTTTGCTTGCTATGCGTTTGCCAACCCGGAAGGCTGCGGCTGTTGGCGCTGTGCTAGTCGCGCTCGTTTACGCATTGATTGCCGGATTTGCAGTTCCTGCACAGCGTACCTTGTATATGATCATCGTGTTCGCTGTTGCTTTATGGTCCGGGCGACAGCTGATTATTTCGCAAGTGTTGGCGCTGGCCTTGTTGCTGGTAGTGCTACTCGACCCCTGGGCAGTTATTTCGCCGGGATTCTGGCTGTCATTCGGTGCGGTAGCGATACTTGCTTATGCTTTGGGTGCTCGTGTCGGAGTGACGCCTTGGTTAAAAGCGTCACTACAAACCCAGTGGGCGGTCACTATTGGCATGCTGCCACTACTGCTCATCATGTTTCATCAGGCATCAATTATTTCGCCGTTGGCTAATGCGTTTGCAATTCCGCTGATCAGTTTTATTGTCACGCCATTAGCATTGCTGGGCAGTTTTTTACCTTTGGATTTTGCGCTGTATCTTTCATACCAAGCTCTCAATGTTTGCATGCAACTGTTGATGTGGCTGGATCAGTTGCCTGCTGCGGTCTGGCAGCAGCAGGCGCCACCGCTCTGGACGATTTTGCCTGCGCTATTGGGTATTGCATGGGTGTTGCTGCCGCGCGGATTTCCTATGCGCTGGGTCGGTTGGCTAGGCGTGCTGCCTATGTTGCTGATTGCAGCGCCACATCCGCAGTCGGGTGATATGAAGGTGACAGTGCTGGATGTAGGGCAGGGCTTGAGTGTGGTAGTGCAAACCGCAGCGCATACATTGTTATACGACGCAGGTGCCAGATACAGTACGCAAACTGATGCCGGCGGACGTATCGTGCTGCCGTATTTGCAAGGCGAAGGTGTGCGTCATCTGGATGGTTTTGTTGTCAGCCATAATGATACTGACCATAGCGGCGGCATGGCCACAGTGTTAACGCAAATGCCGGTGAATTGGCTGTTGAGTTCGTTGCCTCAGGACTCCGTGCTTGGTGGCAACGTTAATCGTATCAAATGCTTTGCAGGCCAACGCTGGAATTGGGATGGTGTTAAATTTGAAGTATTGCATCCACAGTTGGGCAGTTATGAAGATACAGCATGGACGGATAATAATCGCAGTTGCGTGCTTAAAATCACTAGCGCCTCTGGTAGCCTGCTGCTTACCGGGGATATAGAGAAATCGATTGAATTGGCATTGATTGAGTCTCAAGCAAGTCAGCAGGAATTCATACCCCTGAAAAGTGATGTCATGATCGCACCGCATCACGGCAGCAAGACTTCGTCCAGCGCCGGGTTCATAGCCGCGGTAAAGCCTGAGTTGACAATATTTACTGCCGGGTATTTAAATCGATTCCGGCATCCGCGATCAGAGGTGCTGACACGCTATGAGCAAGCCGGCAGCCGGATACTCCGCTCAGATTATGACGGTGCGGTGCTTCTGAATTTTGCGACTGACGATAAAACGGCTGTTATTACGGCAGATAGCTGGCGTAAACAAAATAAATATTACTGGCATGATTTTTATTAATCAGAATTGAGTATTGCTGTGTGTTATCTGCAAAACGATTGCAGTAGAAGCTTGCCCAAAAGTACACTACAAGCTAAAGTATCGCACGGATTTGTTTTATCTGTTTTAAGCTGAGTTTTTATTTAGTTATCGAATTTAGGGAGTTCCACTGTGTGGCAAATTATATTAGCAGCTGGTTGGCCTATCTGGCCGCTTATCATCGCATCAGTTGTTGCTGTGGCAATTATAGGTGAGCGTAGTTTTGCATTGCGTGAGCGTTTGATTTCTCCAAAAAATTTACTACCTGAAGTGCATAAGTGGCTTGCTGCAGGTGAAATCAATAAGGACATGATTACACGTCTGGAGCAAAACTCTCAGTTGGGTCGTGTGTTCGCAACTGCATTAGCTACTGCTAAGCAATCACGTGACATCACCAAAGAATCTATTGAAGAAACAGCGCGTGCTGTAGCGCATGACCTGGAAAAATATCTTGCCACATTGGGAACCATAGCGACTGTTGCACCATTGCTCGGTTTGTTGGGTACCGTGATTGGTATGGTAGAGCTGTTTGGCGCATTTACAACGACAGGCCATGATGTAGCGCAGTTTGCACGAGGTATTTCAGTGGCGCTTTATAATACCGCTGCCGGTATTGTAGTGGCTGTACCAGCAATGATTGCCTATCGATTTTTCCGTACCAAAGTAGATGCAATTCTGATCGATATGGAACAGCAGGCGATTAAATTAGTTGAAATTCTGCATGGTGAACGTTAATCCAAACGCTGAATAATTAACGTTATTTTTAGCTTAATTGAATTTCTAGATTACTTGTATTGGTGGATTACAGGGGGCAACGAGTTTGACCCCTGGCAAAAGGAATAACAAATGAATTTTCAACGTGGAAAAAAACACGAAGAACTTGAAATCAACTTCATTCCGTTGATTGACGTGCTGCTGGTGATTATTATTTTCTTGATAGTAAGTGCAACTTTCGCGCGTACTAACGAGTTGCAAATCAATCTGCCAACGGCAGAGGCAAATGCGCCACAAGATAAGCCATTGATGATTGAAGTTGCAGTGGATGCAACAGGCAGATACCTTGTTAATGGTAAAACACCGGCTGACAGTACGGTTACAGGTATCAGTGCAGCGTTACAGGCAGCGGCCGGGGCTGGCAAAGAACCTACGATAGTAATTAATGCCGATGCAAAAAGTACACACCAGTCTGTAGTGAATGTGATGGAAGCATCACGTGTAGCTGGCTATACTCATATTACATTTGCAACCCAAGCAGGCAGTAAGTAAATAAGCACACCCTATTGGTGTTTTTTCACTCAGCTATTTAGAACATTTTTGGTGTCTGTTTTTTTTGAAAAATTACTGATACTGAAAATGTTCCAGTCCTAAACGTGGCAATCCCCTGACGATGGCAAAACCCAAACCATGGCAAAACCCAGACGTAGTAAAGAAAAATCCCCAGAAATTTCCAATGCAAAAGAAATATATTTGCGATTATTTCGCCATGCGTGGCGTTATAAGTATGTGTTTCTTACCAGTATAGTTTCGTTAGTGGTTTTATCCGCCAGCAATACCGGTTTCCTCGCACTCATCAAGCAAGTAACTGACGAAGGTTTTGTTAAGAAATCTGCCGACCAGACAGTATTGTTGCCTTTGATGCTGTTTGGCCTGATGGTTTTGAGAGGTGTGGCAGGGTTCGTGTCAATCTACACTATGCGGGTTGTGGCGAGAAGAGTGGTGGAAGATTTTCGCAAGGACATGTTCAATAAGCTCATGTATCTTCCGGTGCAGTATTTTGATGCACGTTCATCCGGCTCTTTGGTGTCTAAATTTGGTTTTGATATTGAGCGCCTGTCTACGGCGACAACACGTTCCTGGCTCAATGTGTTGCGAGATGTGTTGACGGTTGTAAGTTTGATTGGCTACATGCTCTATCTGGATTGGCGACTTACCTTGGTGTTTGCATCTATTCTGCCTTTTGTTGCGCTTTATTTAAAGAAAGTAACGCCTAAGCTCAAAGCAAATGCCAAAAGTGTGCAGAGTAGTGTAGGTGAGATGACAAAAACTGCCGAAGAGGCGATTGGTGGACAGCGTATCGTTAAAATTTTCGGCGCGCAAGATTTTGAGTTCACGCGCTTTGCCGATATTGTGACCCATAATCGTCGAATAGAATTGCGTTTAACGCGTATTTCTGGGCTGAGTAGTTTTGTAGTCGAGTTTTTTGCGGCTTTGTCTTTGGCTTTAGTCATTTACTATGCGATGTCCAGCTTCTCTGTGGGTGAATTTGCGGCTTTTGTGGGCGCACTGCTGATGCTCATTTCTCCTATCAAGCATATTGCTGCTGCGAATGAAGATTTTCAGGTTGGTCTGACTGCTGCGCAAAGTATTTTTGATGTGATAGATGCCGTGCCTGAGCAGGATGAAGGTGCGCTGGAAATGACGCGCGCACAAGGTGAGATTGAGTTTCGCAATGTTACCCTGCGCTATGAAAACGCTAGTGGCGTAGCGCTGGATAATTTAAGTTTTACTATCAAAGCTGGCGAGAAAGTCGCACTTGTCGGTCGATCAGGCGGTGGCAAGACTACATTGGTAAATCTGCTGCCGCGTTTTTACGAACTCCAGCAGGGCATGATTCTTTTGGATGGCGTGGATATAAGGGCTTTGAAACTTAAAAGCCTGCGCGAGCAGTTTGCTTTGGTAAGTCAGGACATCGTGCTGTTTAACGATACGATTTTTAACAACATTGCTTATGGTGTGTTGCGCAATGCAACCGAAGCTGAAGTGATTGCCGCAGCCAAGGCCGCCCACGCCTGGGATTTTATTCAGCAACTGCCTAATGGGCTGCAAAATGAAATCGGTGATCGCGGAGTGCGTTTGTCAGGCGGCCAGCGTCAACGCATTGCGATTGCACGAGCTATTTTGAAAAATGCGCCCATATTGCTGCTGGATGAAGCCACTTCGGCATTGGATACCGAATCTGAGCAGCATGTGCAGGCGGCATTGGATACCTTGATGCAAAATCGAACCAGTATCGTGATTGCCCATCGACTGAGTACCATTGAAAATGCAGACCGTATTATGGTGATGGATCATGGCCATATTGTTGAAGCTGGCTCTCACCTTGAATTGATGAATTTAAATGGTCATTACGCCAAGTTGTATCAAAAACAATTTGGCTGATTTTCATTAAGGCTACATATGGTGAATTGGTTCGAGAAGCAGTGGGCTACTAGCTATACACTCTGGCATATCTTGCTTATTCCATTGTCATGGGTATTCGCGGCACTTAGTTTTGCAAGACGTTATTTGTACAAGATTAGCTGGTTAAAAAGCTATCGCCTGGCCGTGCCAGTTATTGTGGTTGGCAATATTAATGTTGGCGGTACGGGTAAAACCCCTCTTGTTATCTGGCTGGCAGAGCAACTAAGATCGGCGGGATATAAGCCGGGCATTATCAGTCGGGGTTACGGCGGCAGTGGCAAGCAGGTTGCGCAAGTATTGCCATCAAGTGATCCGACAATTGTTGGCGATGAAGCGGTGTTGATCGCGATGCGCACAACCTGCCCGGTCTATGTCAGCGCAAATCGAGTTGCGGCGGCAGAAAAATTGCTGGCAAGTTTTCCTGAATGTAATGTGATTATCAGTGATGATGGTTTGCAGCATTATCGCTTGCAGCGTGATGTTGAGATCGTTGTGTACGATGCGGTGAAGGGGTTTGGTAACGGTGCTTTACTGCCTGCCGGTCCGTTGCGTGAATCAATATCCAGGTTGAAAACTGTGGATGTGGTGGTGAGTAATGGTAAAAGTGACCTGCCCAAAGTTTTTGAATCCCCCAAAGCTTTTGAATCAATTGAAATGCAGCTTGAGTCAGGTGCCTTTTACAATTTATTGGCAGAACATCAAAAAGCTGATGCGCAGGCATTTTCACGCAAGAAGGTTGTTGCGATCGCCGGTATAGGTAATCCAAAGCGTTTCTTTACGTCACTCAAACACCTGGGCGTTCAATTTGAATGCATGGCTTACCCTGATCATTACGCGTTTCAAGCGGAAGATTTCCGCAGTATTAATGCAGACATTATCGTGATGACAGAAAAAGATGCCGTTAAGTGCCGCGCGTTTGCACAATCCAATTATTGGGTGTTGCCGGTAAATGCCGTGATAAAAAATGGCTTAATGCCAGCTATACTTGCTAAGCTAAGTAAATAAAGTTAATTAATTCAAGTTATTAAGTAATCAAAATCAAATAATTCGAGGTACGTATGGATCCCAAGCTACTGCAGATTTTAGTCTGCCCTGTTACCAAAGGGCCGCTTGTATATAACAAGGCCACTAATGAGTTGATTTCAAAATCGGCGCGTCTCGCTTACCCGGTTAGGGATGGCATTCCGGTTTTATTGGAAGATGAAGCGCGTAAATTACAGGATGATGAAGACGTTGCCTAATACTCAAAACCATTCTCCGATGTTTTATGTGGTGATTCCTGCCCGCTACTCGAGCACAAGATTGCCGGGTAAGCCGCTGCTGGATATTGCCGGCAAGCCTATGGTGGTGCACGTGGCTGACCGTGCTAGGGTTAGCGGCGCCGTGCATACTATTATTGCGACCGATGATGAGCGTATTGTAGAAGCGGCTAAGCAGCATGGATATTATGCAATGCTTACACGTGCTGATCATGTCAGTGGTACAGATCGTATTGCAGAAGTTGCCTCGCGTGAAGACTGGCAAGATGATGCTATTGTTGTTAACGTACAAGGTGACGAACCGCTGATTGCTCCTGAACTTATTACTGAAGTTGCGGCTGCCTTGGCAAATAGCACTGAGGCGGTTATGGCAACTGCATGCCATCGCATTCATGCGCATTCTGATTTCATTAATCCTAATATCGTAAAAGCTGTAGTGGATAAGCAAGGTCACGCACTTTATTTTAGCCGCGCACCTATTCCGTACCCCAGAGATAGTTTTGCAAGAGATTCAGCGTTGCCTGCTGATATGCCTGTATACCGGCATATTGGTATATATGCCTATCGTGCAAGTTTCCTGAAACAATATGCACAGTTAACGCCAGCTGCTATTGAGCATTATGAAAGTCTGGAACAGTTGCGCGTGCTTTATCACGGTTACAAAATCGCAGTGGCAGTTACTGAGAACGCCCCTGCTACAGGTGTTGATACAGAAGCTGACTTGGCTTATGTACGTAGTGTGCTGCGATAATTTTTGATGCCAGGGTTAATTCCCCCTGGCAGATTAAAGAGTGCGAAATTAAGTTTCTTAATAAAAACTCACAATAGTTCTTGCGGAAAACATATGGGTTTGCTATAGTCTCACCTCTCGACGCAACACAGGTCGAATCGGACGCGGGATGGAGCAGTCTGGCAGCTCGTCGGGCTCATAACCCGAAGGTCACAGGTTCAAATCCTGTTCCCGCAACCAAAATTTTTAGCGTCAAAATGCAGTTAATTTTAATTAGTAAATATTACGAAATTAAGGTTGACGAGCTGTAAAAGCTCTGTATAATGCGCACCTCGTTAACGCAAAGCGTAACGCGGATTGAAGTAAAAAGCTCTTTAACAAT
>Ga0207975_100248_pt1 | contig 35430 bp, 28 predicted proteins | sample LakWasMe91_HOW11_2_FD_183913 | JGI IMG/M metagenome (GOLD analysis project Ga0207975, IMG submission 183913) | Freshwater sediment methanotrophic microbial communities from Lake Washington under simulated oxygen tension - Sediment Metagenome... | ecosystem: Environmental > Aquatic > Freshwater >...
AGGAATTTCCTGAAGGGACTTACTTCCTGGAAGTAGAAACGAGCCAAAAGAAAGTAACCCACGAAATTGTGGTTGCCAAAGAAGCTTCTACACTATCGAGAAAGTCTATAGCCGAGGTTTACAAAGGAGACTTGAAAATGGAAAACGAAAATGTGGTGACGGTTAATTAATTGGATAGTTTTTGGTGCATTACTTCGAAACAAAAAAACAGCTCTAAAAAGGGCTGTTTTTTTGTTTATAATTCAGAACCAATTATTTTTTGAATGATTGCAAAAGGGAAAGAATGTCTCCTTTTAGCCCCGATGGAAGCGAAAATCCTCTTGTACTGGGGTTCAGTACAAGAGATTACTTCGTCAGTTCGCTATCGCTCGTGTGTAGTGAACAGCGGGACCAATGCCAGCCGAAAATACCTAATTTTTCTGCTCCTAAAAGAGTTATAGGCCATATAATCAAGCTATTCTTATGTTTTTATACCTCCAGTTTTCTATGTAAGTAATCAGAGTAGAACCCTGATAATATTAAAGCAATGACCGTTGTAGCTCCGAAAAATGGATTAATGTTGATCAACGAATCTTCGGAATCGACTACTACAAATGAACCGTAACCGAGGTATCCGTAAATGGAGGACAAAAGAGCAAACATTGAGGCTAAAATAGATACACCTCTAATTCTAAAGCGAAAAGTTGCCCACAGTAATATTAGTATGAATAGATATTGGTCATTTGGGTGGTCATAAGCTATAAGAATACAGACAAATATAGTTGCTATTCCTAATGAAATAGCTTCTAAAAGTGATGTGGAAATGATTTTTATGTGATGGCGATAAAACCATGATATTAGAAATGGAGTTATAAGTATAGTGCCTATTAAATCACCTTTCCATAGAGTTATCCAATTAGAAATAAAGTGATTTGGAGTACTTAATTCCCAAAATGAAATAGCTGAAACACATAATAAAGCAGTGATACCACAATATAAAGTGCTAATTGCTAAAAAGGACATGACAGAAGTCCCTGTTTTTAATGGATATTGGCCTTTGTTGACTAAATTAATCAGATAAGAACAAATAATTACTCCGATCGCTACTCCAGTAGCTACAGATGCAGAAGAGAGTATGGTTTCAAGTAATGATTTGTCCAGCATTTTGCAAACATCCCAAAAGGAAAACATATTTGCAACAAATGATCCTATCCAAACTCCAATTATTGCTTTACGCCCAATAATTAATAAGGCTGCAAGAGCAAATCCTACATCGGGGAAAATTGGAGATAGATTGTCTGGTGAGACAGTTATCCTAAAGCTCAAAAAAGCAAGTACATTGAAAACAAATGCAACTAAAATAATTTTAAATAGATCAGACTTTAAATAAAAAGGGGAGTAATAATCGCTGGCATCTAACTTATACATAATGGATAGATTTTGTTTTTATTCTTTTGAATTTCAGATAACTTATAAAATCGCTATTAGGATATGTTTGGAAAAAGATACAAAAATAAACAGCGACATTATATGTGGTGTCTATTAAGGATCATTTTACACATATGAAACAAATTTAGTATTTAATTTTTAATTGTATTTTTTTGGAGGTTTAAAAAAATGTTTTTTGTCATATATTTTTTATCAAAAAAAATTTGTATTCAGTTTTGGATAAAAAAAGAAGAGACTGCGAAAACAGTCTCTTCTTGAAATATTTAAATGTAAATTAGATTTACATCGTAATTGGAAAATCAATTCCGTTTTGAGTATAAGTCGCTTTGTTATCGCAATCACCAGCTCCGTAATCAATTGTTCCGTTCAAGATGGTACTTTCTACTTTTATTTTTCCTTTGGAAATAAAATCGCAAGAGGCATTTTTAATTAATGACTGCGTAACGGTTAAAGTCATTTTGCCTCCATTTTGGTTAGTAATTGTTGTAGTTCCTTGAGTCATTTCGTATGAATTGTCATCGAACGTAGGTGTTGAAGCTCCTGCTGTTAGTCTTACAGTATATGAACCTGAGTTTTGGTATACATTTCCTTTGGCATCTGTAAATATTCCATCAGCAACAGTTCTGGTCCATTCTGGTGTAGCAGCAGTTACTGTAGTATTTTTGTATGTGATTTTACCTTCTACTTTATTACTATTTATATAGTAGTTAACTCTTTCTACAGTCATGGTACTTCCTGTTTCAGTGATATTTCCCGAAAAAGTAATTTTCAATTTTCCTTTTCTAGTAATGTTGTTTACTGTACATCCAGCAGTTCCAAAATCAACGTAGAATGTTTTAGGAAAAGTGGTTGTTACCGGATCCATTGTTACTAGTGCACATGAAGCGGTTAATGTTTTTCCAGTTAATTTAGCAGTTAATTTTTCGTAGGAAACCTGCAATCCGGCTTGTATATCCAACTCATTTGCTAAATCAATCGACGCAGAAGCTACTATTGGAGTGCTGTCAGTGGCTGCCAAAGATTCTTCTTTGGTACAAGAAGTAAATTGAAAACAGCACAAGGAAAATACAGCTAATGAAAGTAAACGGTTCTTCATAAAATTTGTTTTGGTTAAGTTAATTTACTATGGGTGGGCAAATTTATTATTTTATTTGAAGTAATTGCCGTTGTAATTGTTAAAAAACAGTAGGAATGATAATTTTTGAGTGATTTTAATTACAAATCAAACATTTTATTTTTAGCAAATTTTGATAGATGTTATTTTAAGTAGTTTAATGAGTTTTGAAATGACTGGAGACATTTGGCAATTCAGCGAGATCGAGTTCTAATTCGGTTGAGCCATTATCAGCAAAAGCTCCTATAGTAAAAGAACCATAGCAGTAGAAGTTCAATTCTGCCGATTGTTTGTCGATTTTTACAAGTTTGAATGGCGAATCTCCAAAAGTATTATGTAAAGCAAATAATATCAAATCGCCGTTTTTTAATGGATTGTCTTTTGGATTTATTGAGACTACCTGTAGTTTTACTTTGTAAAACCCTTTGGCTTCTTCAATAACGGTTGCCCTTAGTTCACGTTCATTACTTATAGCATTGGATTTCCATTGTCCTTTTTGTGGGTCATCATTATGGGTTATAAGCCCTTTATGTAGTTTTAATTTGGCTTCATCTATCATTTTATCCAAATGTAAAACTTGATTTTGGTTGTCTTTTTTAGCTTCATCAGCGGTGATTAATTTTTTTATGACTGTCTGAACGTTGGCATTCGACATCAAAGGTTCGTTTAACTTGTCAATTAGAGTTTTGGTCAATTGCTCTTTTTCTTGAACCAAACTTTGAAAATGAATAATCTTGTTGTCTTTTAGATGGTTCTCTTCCCTAATTTCAAGAATTTTTTCTTTTAACAGTTCCAGTTCTCTTCGAACCAAATTGTCATCTGCATATTTGTATTTATTGGAAAGTACTAATCGCATATAATTGTAACCAATGAACAATCCCAAAAAGCCAAAATAAATAATAATCCCAATTGTATATACATTCAATAATTGGCTGTCATAATTTGAAGCAACCCTTATGTATTCAACAAGAGCGAAGATATAAAAGGGAATTTCTTTTAGATTGATTAATACGAGACCTACAATAATTTTGCTTAGCCAATCCGAGATTTCGACCAAACTATTATTGAACGAATTATTAGTTCCTTTTTGATTGTTTCTTTTGGGCATACCAAATAAAGAGCCTACGAAAAAAGAACTTATAAAAGCAGCAATTCCTAAAGTTACCCCTATAAAAAGAATTTTTCCGCCCATTTCAGGAATAATGATTGGGAAACCAATAACAGGAATCATACCTAGAAAGAGTCCCATGTATAAAGCGAGTAAAACTGAAGTTTCAGCTTCTTTTACAGTATTTTTTTCGTTCTCTAATTCCGTTTCATTTAGACTTTTGTTTTCTTTATTTGCCATAATCGTAGGTTTTAATTAGGTTCAAAATCAAATCAGTTCTATTGGTTTGCGAAACTTAATTTTTTGAATAAAGGAAGGAACTCGTTTTCCTGAAACAGGAAGGTATTTTAATTTCAATTCTTAAAATTAAATAAAAAAACAACAAAAAATGATGTGTAACTGCTTATTTTACAATAAATAGCTTTGTTGTTCTTTGATGTTAGTATTAAAAAATGATGATTTTTGGCAATAAAAAAACCTGCAAGTTGGAGCTTGCAGGTTTTGAGATTGTCCTTTAAAAAAAGGAAATATGATTATTTGATCAAGTCAAAACTTCTTTTTACAAAAGCTGTCAAAGCTTCTCCTTTTAGTAAGTTTTGGGATAATTTAGCCAAATCCAAAGCTTGTTTCACCAAACTTTCCTGAGCTGATTTGTCTTTGTTGTTCAAAATGCTAGAAGCTAAATCCGAATTGGTGTTAACAACCAAATTATACATTTCAGGCATATTGCTCATTCCGAACATTCCGCCACCACCGGTTTGGCTCATTTCTTTCATTCTACGCATAAATTCTGGCTGTGTAATGATGAATGGAGCTGCTTCGCTGTCTAAAGCTTCCAATTGAACGGTGTAAGTTTGTTTAGGAACGATAGTTTCAAGAACCGTTTTTAGGCTTTCTTTTTCTTCATCAGATAATTTGGAAACAGCATTATCTTCTTTCTTGATTAAGTTATCGATATGGTCAGAATCAACACGAACAAAATGTAAGCCGCTGTTGTCGCCTTCAATTTTTTGAATTAAATGCGAAATAATTGGTGAGTCCAAAAGCAATACTTCGTATCCTTTGTCTTTTGCAATTTCGATATATGAATGTTGCGCTTCTTTGTTTCCTGCGTATAAAACAACAATTTTTCCATCTTTGTCAGTTTGATTTTCTTTTATTTTCTCTTTCAGTTCATCAAGAGTAAAATAAGTGTCGTCAACAGTTGGATACAATACAAATGCGCCGGCTTTTTCGTAGAATTTATCCTCAGAAAGCATTCCGTATTCCAAAACGATTTTGATGTCGTTCCATTTTTTTTCAAAATCTTCTCTGTTTTCGTTGAATAGAGATTTTAATTTATCAGCAACTTTACGAGTGATATAGTTTGAAATTTTCTTAACCGCACCATCAGCCTGTAATCCTGAACGGGAAACGTTCAAAGGAATATCCGGAGAATCAACTACACCACGAAGCATCATCAAGAATTCAGGAACAATTCCCTCTACATTGTCAGTAACGAATACTTGATTTTGGTACAATTGGATTTTGTCTTTCTGAATTTGAAGATCTCCGCTTAATTTTGGGAAATACAAAATACCGGTTAAGTTAAAAGGATAATCTACATTCAAATGAATATGGAATAATGGCTCCTCAAACTGCATTGGGTACATTTCACGGTAGAAATCTTTGTAATCAGCATCAGTTAATTCAGAAGGTTGTTTGGTCCAAGCTGGATTTGGGTTGTTAACGATGTTGTCAACCTCAATAGTTTCAGGCTTGTAATCTTCTGGTGCATCCTCAGGTTTTGGAAGTGTTTCTGTTTTTGTTCCAAATTTAATTGGAATAGGCATGAATTTGTTATACTTATTTAACAAGCCTGAAATTTTAAATTCTTCCAAGAATTCAAGGGAATCTTCGGCAATGTGTAAAATAATTTCAGTTCCTCTGGAAGTTTTGTCAGCCGGTTCCAATGTAAATTCAGGACTACCGTCACATGTCCAATGAGCTGCAGGTTCGTCTTTGTAAGATTTAGTGATAATTTCCACTTTTTCGGCAACCATAAAAGCAGAGTAGAAACCAAGTCCAAAATGACCTATAATTCCTGAGTCTTTTGCGGAATCTTTGTATTTGTCCAAGAACTCTTCAGCTCCTGAAAAAGCTACCTGATTGATGTATTTTTCAACTTCATCGGCAGTCATCCCTATACCTTGGTCGATAATGTGGATTTTTTTTCCTTCTTTGTCAATTTTAACTTCAATAATCGGAGAACCATATTCGACTTTGGCTTCACCAATGCTAGTAAGGTGTTTTAATTTTAAAGTCGCATCAGTTCCGTTTGAAATCAATTCACGCAAGAAAATTTCGTGGTCACTGTAAAGGAACTTTTTGATTAAAGGAAAGATGTTTTCAACCGAAACATTAATTTTACCTGTTGTCATGTTTTTATCTTTATTAATGGTTTTACAATTGGTAAAACTATCTTTCAAATAGAGTACCAATTGTTGTAAGAATGACAAATTGTCGTAAGTAAATTATGTATATAAAGTCAAAAATTATGGATTTGATACGTATCTTTGCACTTACATTAATTTAAAATCGTAATAAAAATGAGGAAAATTCTTTTGATGTGCACAATGGCCTTTTTGGTTTTTGCATGCAAACCCACGTCCACTGCACCAGCAGCACCAGAGCCGGTTTCAAATGCTCCCATGACAAAATTAGACAAGACTTCCCAAGTTGGAATAAAAGGAAATTGGCAGATTACCAATGTCTCTTACCCTGGATCTAATTATATCAAAGTGAATTCTTTTAATCTTGCGGATTCAAAATGTTTCATAGGCAGTACATGGAAATTCATTTCAAATAACAACAAAGGAAACATGACTTTGAACAGTCCTGATTGTTCAGCTTTTACATCTGAAATTACTTGGTATGTAAATAAAGAAGGACAGTTTGTACTGAAAATTTTGGACGAAGGATTAAAATCTAAAAAAGTAAAAACTGGTTTTGTTCTAGGAGTTAGAAACCAAACTGAAACTTCATTTGAATTGATTGATAAAATAAATGTAGGAAGTAAACCTACCGATGTTGTTTACCAATTTCAAAAAGTTAACTAATTTATAATATGACAAAGATGAAAAAAATAGCAATTTTAGGAATTAGCACTTTATTAGTATTAAGTTTTCTTTTTACAAGTTGTGAATCAGTGAATAACGCCAATAATGCCCAAAAAGGAGCAGGGATTGGAGCTGTTGCAGGAGGAGTTATTGGAGCAATTATTGGGAACAATACCGGGATTGGTACTGCAGGAGGTGCTGCAATTGGAGCTGCGATTGGCGGAGGAACAGGAGCAATTATTGGGCACAACATGGATAAACAGGCTAGGGAAATTGACGAAGCGCTTCCAAGTGCCGATGTGGAGAGAGTAGGGGAAGGAATTCGTTTGGTTCTTAAAGAAGATGCCGTTCGTTTTGATTTGAATAAAGCAACTTTAACTGCTCAGGCAAAGGCTAATTTGGACAAATTGGTTCCAGTTTTTAAGGAATATGGTGATACAAATATTGAAATTTTTGGTTATACTGACAGTACCGGAAAACCAGAATACAATTTGACCCTTTCACAAAAAAGAGCCGAATCGGTAAAAGCTTATTTGATTTCAAAAGGGTTAGTAGCCAGCCGTTTCAAAACTTCAGGTCATGGAATTGCTGATCCAATTGCAACAAATGATACACCAGAAGGAAGAAGTCAAAATCGTCGTGTAGAATTTGCTATTACTGCCAATCAAAAAATGATTGAAGATGCCAAAAAAGGACAATAATGATATTTAAAAATGTTAAAAAAAACTGCTTTATTACGAAGCAGTTTTTTTTTGGATATAAATGAATTATCAACATATTTTTTTTGGTAAAGAAACTATATTTGTTTTCTCAAATTTTAATGATATAGAATGCTTCAGGTTCAAAATATTTCATTCGGTTATACCGAAAAAATCATTATCCAAAACGTTGGTTTTACAGTTTCCAAAGGTCAGAATATTGCAATTCTTGGGGAAAGTGGTTGTGGAAAAAGTACCCTTTTAAAACTTATTTATGGTATGTACGACCTAAATGAGGGGCAGATTTTCTATAACGAAAAGGAGATTTTGGGACCAAAATTTAATTTGATTCCAGGGATGCCATTTATGAAATATTTGGCTCAGGATTTTGATTTGATGCCTTATGAAACGGTAGCCGAAAACGTGGGCAAGTTTCTTTCCAATGGTTTTTTGCCTTTAAAAAAACTACGTATTCAGGAATTACTGGAAATGGTTGAAATGACAGAATATGCTAATGTTAAGGCCAAATTACTAAGTGGTGGACAACAACAGCGAGTGGCATTGGCGAAAGTTTTGGCACTCGAACCGGAAGTTTTATTGCTTGATGAACCGTTTAGCCATATCGATAATTTTAGAAAAAATGCTTTGCGCAGAAACCTTTTTGCTTATTTGAAGAAAAAAGGAATTACCACTTTTATAGCAACTCACGATAGTACAGATGCTCTTTCTTTTTCGGATGAAACGATAGTTTTGCATCAAGGCAGAATTATCGAGAAAGGACCTTCAGCTGATGTTTATAATTATCCTTTGAATAAATATGTTGCCTCTCTTTTTGGCGAAGTGAATGAACTGAAATTGTCTCAATTGATGCCTATTGATGGTGAGGATGAAATTATTTTATTGTATCCACACCAATTGAAATTGGATCCAAGTGGTTCGATAAAAGCTGTTGCCAAGCAGTCTTTTTTTAAGGGAAGCCGCTATTTGATCAAAGCTGTATTTGATAAGAAAGTCATTTTCTTTGAACATGAATCTGCTTTGGAAGTTAATCAGGAAGTAGTTTTGAAAATTATTTAAGTATATTTTTTGCAAATAAAAAAAGGGATAGTTTATTATTAAGCCATCCCTTTTTCTATTCAGTTAGTTTTTCAAATATTTCTCTAAGAATTGGTCTTGCTCCCATAATAGGTGCAAAATGTTTTCTTTGGCAACATAACTATGCGCTTCTTTTGGTAATATCACCATTCGCACTGGCGCACCTAATCCTTTTAGAGCTTGGAAATAACGTTCTGTTTGCAAAGTAAAAGTGCCCGGATTATTATCAGCTTCGCCGTGAACTAAAAGCATAGGTGTTTTCATTTTATCGGCACTCATGAAGGGAGACATTGTATTGTACACTTCGGGAACTTCCCAGTAATTACGCTGTTCGCTTTGAAAACCAAATGGGGTTAAGGTTCTGTTATAGGCACCGCTTCTTGCTATACCACAGGCAAAAAGTTTGGAATGGGTTAATAAATTTGCCGTCATAAAGGCTCCGTAGGAATGTCCGCCAATAGCCACTTTTTTAGTATTGATGTACCCTAAAGCATTTACAGCATTTATTGCGGCTTCGGCATCATCGACTAATTGTGAGATAAAATTATCATTCGGTTCTGTAGTTCCTTCTCCAATGATTGGAAAGGACGCATCATCAAGAACAGCATATCCTTTTGTCACCCAATATACAAATGAACCATAATAAGGGAATGTAAATTCATTAGGGTTTTGACTGTTTTGCCCAGCACTGTTTTTGTCTTTGTATTCAGCCGGATATGCCCAAATTAGTAAAGGTAATTTTTCTTTTTTGACTTTGTCGTAACCTTCAGGTAAGTATAACGTTCCGGATAATTCAACTCCGTCTTTTCGTTTGTATTTGATTACTTCTTTGCTCACATTTTTAATGCTTTCAAATGGGTTTGTAAAAGCGGTAATGGGAGTTAAGCTGTTTTTTTGTTTGATGTTTCTAAAATAATAGTTTGGGTATTCATTTTTTGACTGAATTTGAACTAATACTTTTCCGGTTTTAAAATCTTCAATTTCAAGTAAGTCTTCTTTTTTGTCTTTGTAAAGAGAAGTATAAAGACGTTTTGTTTGTAGCGTTTTTAGATTAAATTCGTCTATAAAAGGGAATTGACCTTCTTTGGTAAAACCATCTCCAATGCGGTATGCATTATTGTTTTCTATTGCTAATACATTTTTATTGTATTGATTTTTTTTGGTTTCAAAATTCCCTGGGTCCGAATAAATGTCTTGTGAGTTCCTGTCCGAAATAACTTTTGGTTTTTGATTCGGATCTGATGGATTTATCAAGTAAGTCTTGGTATTTCGAGTGTCATACCATTCATCTGAGATAACAGCAGTTGTTTCATTTCCCCAAATAATGTAGCTATAACGCTGTGGTGTTTTTACTAATGATGTAGCGTCTGCCGTAAAAGGGGCTTCCCATGAAAAGATTTCGTCTCTAAAATCTACTTTGTTTGCCGGATCTCCTTCGTCTAAGGCTACTGCATAATATAATGTGGCAGGTTTGTCATTTCTCCAGCCCATATCTCTTTTTCCTTTGCGTACTGCCATGAAGCCTTTTGGCATAATTTCATTCAACGGGACTTCATTAACTGTTTTTATTTCGTTTCCATTTTTGTCATAAACAACCGTTTTTGAAGGGAAACGATTTATTGGGACGATATATGAAAAAGGCTTTTGAATGGTTGTGACCATCAAATAATTTCCGTCAGGTGAAATTCTTTCTCCAGCATACATATCTGCAGTTTTGAATAAAGTCGCTTTTCCGTCTAAAGTAACTTTATATAGTTCAGATGTAATGATATTTTCGAAATTGATTTCATCATTTTTGTTTTTCAACATATCAGGATAAGTCCTGTTTTGTGATTTAGTACCAGTTGAATTTGAGATGATTGGCCCGGTTGGCAAGTCTTTTTTTGCATCTAATAATGCGGCTCTGTTTTTAGGCAACATTTTTACCAAAACAGTTTCATTGTCAGTAAACCAGCTATATGGAGTCCCTAGATTTGCATTTAAAGTTGCATCAGTTAATTTGGTTGCTTTAGCAGATGCAACATCCAAAACCCACATTTCAACTCCTGTGGCGATAGTGTTTGAAAAAAGAATTTTTTTCTCGTTTGGCGACCAAATTATATTGCTTATTCGTGGATTTGATGGTAAACCCGTAACCTGTATTTCGTTTTTGTCAACAACCTTTCTAAGTTTGATATTGTTGATGTAGGTTATAGTGCTTGAAATATTAGTTATAGGATTGATCCTTAAACCTCCCAAACGCATTTCTTCCTGATTTAGATCATCAAGAGATTTATAAGTGGGCCTGTAACTCAATAGCATGTATTCTTTTTTGGTGTCTAAAGAAACCGATGGAGCTCTTTGGTAATCAGCTAGATCCAGTATTGATTTGGAGGGTTTTTGGTAGCTTAGGTTTTCTTGTGCCAATGAAGAAAAGCTTATAAAAAGGAATGCCAACAAGGGAATTCTTAATTTCATAGAGTAAAAATATTTTGATTAGTAATAGTCGATATGTCGAAACAAACCATTTTTGTTACATTTAGAACAAAAATAGCTTTTTTAGTGTTTTGAACTGAAATTGAGTTACGAGAACTTAAAGATTTTTGCTGTAGTTTTTTGTCAGTTGGAAAAATAGTAATCAAAGGAAAAGCTCTTAAAAAAAGAAATTAAATATTGTCAAAAAATGAGTAATTTGTGATCAAATTTTTTTTGAAATATTTAAATTCGTTACCTTCATTTTAATAAAATAATAAAAATATGTACCATTCAAAAATAACGGGATTGGGCTATTATGTCCCAGATAATGTAGTAACCAATGATGATTTGACTAAAATTATCGAAACAAGTGACGAATGGATTCAGGAAAGAACGGGGATTCAGGAAAGAAGACATATTATTAGGGGTGAAGATACTACCACCTCAATGGGAGTGAAGGCTGCCAAAATTGCAATGGAACGTGCAGGAGTTTCTGCAGATGATATCGATTTTGTGGTTTTTGCAACATTAAGCCCGGATTATTATTTTCCAGGGCCGGGAGTTTTGGTACAGCGTGATTTAGGATTGAGAACAGTTGGAGCTTTGGATGTGAGAAATCAATGTTCGGGTTTTGTTTATGCCATTTCTGTAGCCGATCAATTTATCAAAACAGGAATGTATAAAAATATTCTGGTGATAGGTTCGGAGGTGCATTCTACGGGATTGGATATGACAACGCGAGGAAGAGGTGTTTCGGTTATTTTTGGAGATGGGGCAGGAGCTGCTATTTTGAGCAGAGAGGAAGATTTGACCAAAGGGATTCTGTCAACACATTTGCATTCAGAAGGGATTCACGCCGAAGAACTGGTGCTTAAGGCACCGGGAATGGGAGGCCGTTGGGTTACTGATATTCTTGCTGATAATGATCCAAATGATGAAAGTTATTTCCCTTATATGAATGGGCAATTTGTTTTCAAAAATGCGGTGGTTCGTTTTGCTGAAGTAATCAACGAAGGATTGGAAGCTAATAATCTGCAGGTTTCGGATATTGATATGTTGATTCCGCACCAGGCTAATTTGAGAATTTCTCAGTTTATACAAAAGAAATTCAATTTGAATGACGATCAGGTGTTCAATAATATTCAGAAGTATGGTAACACAACTGCAGCTTCTGTGCCGATTGCTTTGACCGAAGCTTGGGAACAAGGGAAAATAAAATCTGGAGATACAGTGGTTTTGGCTGCTTTCGGAAGTGGATTTACCTGGGCAAGCGCCATTATAAAATGGTAAATTACTTATGTGCTGAATTAGACAACTAAACAATAAAAAAACCCCAAGAGTTGGCATTCTCTGGGGTTTCTTCTTTTGGCAATCTATTTATTAAAACTAATTTTTAATTCATTTTTTTTAAATGATGGCAAAAAAGCCAAATGCTTTCTTTTAGCCCCGATTAAAGCGAAAATCCTCCCGATTTTTTTTCGGGAGATTGTAGCGGAAAGCGGGACCAATGCCGGCAAAAAATGCCTTTTGTTTCTGCTCCAAAAAATGATTTAGATTTTAAAATCCACCACTTTTTTGTGTCTCGTTTTTATCTCTTTCTTTTCTTTGAATCGCTCTGTTTTTACCGGTTCCAAATCGGTAATTGAATCCTATGTAAGCCGTTTGGCTTTCCCAGTGGAATTCTCCGTTTTGTGCTTTTGGTTTTGTTGCATCGAATGCAAAATGCATAGTGTTGAAGACATCGCTTACACGGGCAGTTATGGCTCCGCTACCTTTAAGCACTGTTAAACTGGAACCGGCATCAATTTTCCACATTGGTTTTCTTAAAAATTGCAATGTTAAATCTTCGCCACGGTACATTCCTGTTAATTGGAAACGTAAATTTTTACTGGCTTTGAAGGTGTTGCTAATACGCGAGTTGAAAGTAGTAACATCAACTTCTACATAATCAGTTTCAACGTATCCTTTGGTAATTTTGTTGTACAAATCAAAACTGATGTTGGCACTGTACCATTTCGTAAAGTCTAAATTTGCTGAAGCTTCAAATCCGAAAGCGTGGTTGTCACCTATGTTGGCATACGATAAAATTTGTTTTTGCGGATTGTTTGGGTTTTCAGTGAGGGTTCTGTTAATTTCGTCGTTAATTTGACGGTAAAATACTCCTGAAGTAATAGAACCGATTTTTGTTTTTCGGGTGTAATTTACTTCAATCGAATTGGTGAATTGAGGAAGCAATTCCGGATTTCCTTGAGAGTCGATCAAAGGTGTACTCCACTGACGAATAGGGTTTACCTGATCGATACCGGGTCTGTCCACACGTCTTGAAACACTGAAATTGTATGAATCATTATCGTTTGGAGTGTAGGTCACAAATCCGGAAGGGTAAATTGTGAACAGATTGTCATTGAACTTACCATCGGCTTCATTCACTTTTTTGAATAATGCATCGGCAGTGTATTTTTCAAAACGGGCACCAACTTGAGCGTTCCATTTTGTCCATTTTTTTGCAATAGTGGTGTAGGCTGAATAAATATTTCTTTGATATTCGAAATTCGAATTATAAGTACCGTTCAATAAGAAATTGTTTTTGGTGTTTTCAATTCGGGTTTCAAGTCCGGCTTCCAGTTTTACAGTTTCACTCAATGGGTTTGCGTAATCTAAATTAAGTAAAACATTTTCACCTTTGTTCGTAATATCATTCTGAGCAGGCGGAGTATTGTACTGACTGTCTTCGGTATTGTCGTTGTTGCTATAATTACCTTCGAATTCAAGAGTGTGTCCTTCTTTCTTGAAATTTTTCTTGTAATCCAAATTATAGGTTTGTGTATAATTATCGTTGTCACTGTTGAACAATTGGTAAATATCAGTTTTTGCAGGATCGACATAATTTACATTTACCTTGGATTCTGATTTATAACCGTTGATATTTTGTGTTGTGTAGATCGAGATAGTATTGCTGTCATTCAAATAAAAGTCAAGTCCTACTTTGGCCAAGTGCGAAGTGTTTCTATTCGAAAGATCAAAATATTGGGTATTCAAATCATTCGGTTCAGTTGTATTTATTTGACCGTGGTTGTGATTTTTTCCAGTTGTTAAACCATAGTTGGCGTACATATTCACCTTTCCGCTGCGGTAATTCATGTCAAAAGAAGAATTTGATTTTGGAGTTTCTCCAAAAGTAACACCACTGTTTACACTTCCGTTAAAACCAATTTTTGCATTTTTATTCAAAACGATATTGATGATTCCGCTCATTCCCTCAGGATTGTATTTTGCCGAAGGATTGGTAATCAATTCAATTTGTTTGATCGACGTTGACGGAATTTGTTGCAATAATTGAGAAGCACTAACCGTAGTTGGTTTACCATCTACAAATACCCTAACGTTTGAGTTTCCTCTAAGGCTTATCGCGTTGGTTTGTGGATCAACACTTACCGAAGGAATGTTGTTCATGATTTCGGCAGCAGTCGCTCCTGCGCTCAACAAATCTTTGCCTACATTGATAACTTTTCGGTCCGTTTTTTGTTCGATTATAGAATGTTCTTTGACGATATCAACCGATTGGAGTTCCGTAATATCTTCTTCCAAAACGATTTCGATAGAGGAACTTTTTTTTGATGAACTCAATTCAAAAGAAGTAGCGTATTTTTTATATCCAATGAATTCTACTTCTAAAGTGTATTTTTTTAATTCCAGGTTTTTGATCTGAAAGTTTCCTTTTTCGTCAGCAACAACACCGCTAACTACTTTTGGACCATCTTTTATAACTACTGAAGCAAATTGTACAGGCTGCTTTGTTGTTTTGTTTGTTACTTTTCCCGAAATGATTCCCGGGTTTTCGGCATTTGCGATTCCTATAATGCTCAATAGGAAAAATGTAAATAGTTTGAATTTCATGTTTTGTTTTAACTTTTTTTGATTGATTATTTTGATGATGATTGTATGTAAGACTATTTTATCTTCTTTTTGTAACACTTTTTTTTAGTGAAAAATAAACTTTGCTTTTGGATTTCTTTGAGAAGCTTTGATTTTTAAAGGTTTGTCAGCAGAAAATTTTTTTGAAAAATATTTAGGTTTGTAGTGTTTTCCTGTTTTTTGTGATTGAAGATGGGCATAATTTGAAGATTGTTTTGAATAATATATAATCCAATAGTTTCTATTAAACAGTGAAAAACAGAATGTAGTTATTCACTTTCGATATTTAGCGAATAAGCCCTATATTTGCACACTTAAAAAAATCAAGTATCCATGTCATTATCCAATATTCTTACCCCATCTATAGAAAAAGCAATTCAGACTTTGTTTGATGTAACCATTGATAAAATTGAGTTTCAAGCCACGCGAAAAGAGTTTGAAGGCGATATCACGATGGTTATTTTTCCGTTATTGAAGGTGGTAAAAAGTAATCCTGTTGAATTGGGAAATAAAATTGGAAATTATTTGGTTGAAAATGTTGCCGAAGTAGCCCGTTTTAATGTGGTTTCAGGATTTTTGAATATTGTGATTGCCGACCAGTATTATCTGAATTTCTTCAATGGAATCAAAGATGTTAATCAATATGGGTTTGTTACGCCTTCGGCAAATGATAAGGCGGTGATGGTGGAATATTCTTCGCCAAATACGAACAAACCATTGCACTTAGGCCACGTTAGAAACAACTTATTGGGTTATTCGGTTGCTGAAATTTTAAAAGCTTCCGGTAAAAAAGTATATAAAACTCAAATCATCAACGATAGAGGAATCCATATTTGCAAGTCAATGTTGGCTTGGCAAAAATTCGGTAACGGAGAAACTCCCGAATCCACAGGTTTGAAAGGTGATAAATTGGTTGGGAATTATTATGTGGCTTTTGATAAAGCGTATAAGGATGAAATAAATCAATTAATTTCACAAGGAAAAACCGAAGAAGAAGCGAAAAAGCAAGCGCCAATTATTCTTGAAGCACAGCAAATGCTTTTGGATTGGGAAAGCGGAAAACCAGAAATTATCGAGCTTTGGAAAAAGATGAACCAATGGGTTTATGACGGCTTTGGAACAACTTATAAAAACCTTGGGGTTGATTTTGACAGTTATTATTACGAAAGCAATACTTATCTGTTAGGAAAAGATGTCGTTCAGGTAGGATTGGACAAAGGGATTTTTGAAAAAGACCCTGATGGTTCGGTTTGGATTGATTTGACCGATGAAGGATTGGATCGTAAAATTGTATTGCGTTCAGATGGAACTGCAGTCTATATGACGCAGGATATTGGAACTGCAATTCAGCGTGTAAAAGATATGCCGGACGTTGGCGGAATGGTTTACACCGTAGGAAACGAGCAGGATTATCACTTCAAGGTGTTGTTTTTGATTCTTAAAAAATTAGGTTTTGACTGGGCTTCAAATCTTTTCCATTTATCATACGGAATGGTGGATTTGCCTTCTGGAAAAATGAAATCAAGAGAAGGAACCGTTGTAGATGCCGATGATTTAATGAATGAAATGACCAGTACAGCCCAAAAGATTTCTGAAGATTTAGGGAAATTGGACGGTTATTCTGATGATGAAAAGGCTAAATTGTACAAAACAATCGGTCTTGGAGCACTTAAATATTATATTTTGAAAGTGGATCCAAAAAAACGAATCTTGTTTAATCCAGAAGAATCGGTTGATTTTGCTGGAAATACAGGACCTTTCATTCAATATACTTATGCCAGAATTCAATCCATTTTAAGAAAAGCCGATTTTGATCTAAATGTAATATCGAGCGTAGTCGAGATGCACGAAAAGGAAAAAGAATTGATAAAACAATTGGAATTGTTCCCTGAGGTGATTCAGAATGCAGCCAACAACCACAGCCCGGCCTTGATTGCCAATTATACTTATGACTTAGTGCGTGAGTACAATTCTTTTTACCAGGCTGTTTCCATACTTGGGGAAATTGATTTAGCTAAAAAAACATTCAGAGTACAGCTGTCCAAAAAAGTAGCAGATGTTATTGCTGATTCTTTTAGTTTACTTGGGATAAATGTTCCGGAGAGAATGTAATTTTATAAAGCTTAAAATTAATATAAATGTCCCCAAAAAGTGAAATGCTGTTTGGGGGCTTTTTATTTGTAATTAAATCTTAGATTTTAATCGACTTAAAGTTTCTTGTGAAATGTTAATATATGAGGCAACAATCTTATTTGGAAGTCTTTTTACAATTGTTGGATTTATTTTTAGCAGTAGATTATAACGTTCTAAAGCATTCATAGTTGTAAAAGACATCAGCCGGTTTGTGTTATTTACATATGCTTTTTCGAGATATTTGCAATAGAATTCCCGCCATTGCGGCATAATGTTTATCAAATGATTAAAATCTTCGTGACAGATATACAAAAGCTCTGATTTTTCAATTACCTGTATATATTCTGTTGAAGGCAATCCGGTAATAAAGCTTACCAAAGCGGTTGCTAATTGGTTTTCGAAAGCAATATACCGAGTGACATCTTTTCCCTCTTCATTAATAAAATAAATTCTTAAACAACCTTTGCTTACAAAATAAGTACACTGACTAATTTGTCCCTGTGAAAGTAGTAGATCATTTTTGTCTTGTTTTAAGGGTTTGAAGTAAGAAATAATCGTATTCAAATCTTCGTCAGAAACTTTAATGTTTTTCTTTATATAATAGCCAAGTTGTTCGTAAATCATATTTAATTGTAATCTCTGATGAATTTTCGGTAGTGGATAATGTCTTCGATAGATAAAACTACGAGATCGTTCTGTTCAGCAAAATTAATGATTTCGTCTAGTTTAGCCATGCTTCCGTCAGCATTCATCAACTCACATAAAACCGCTTGAGGTCTTAAATTTGCCAATTTCATTAAATCAATACTACCTTCTGTATGCCCGTCTCTTTCCAAAACACCATTGTCTTTTGCTCGTAGTGGAAAAATATGACCAGGCCTTGCTAAATCAGATGCAGAGGATTTTGCTGCGCATGCCGTTTGGATTGTTTTTACTCGGTCAGTTGCCGAAACTCCTGTTTTGACTCCTTCTTTTGCTTCGATTGAAATTGTAAAAGGGGTTTGGTAATTGCTCGTATTTTCTTTAACCATATAAGGAAGGTTCAATTCATCGGCTTTGTCATTGGTCAGGCAAAGACAAACAATACCACTACATTCTCTAATCATCAAGGCCATATCCTTAACAGTTAAGTTTTCGGCAGAAAAAATTAGATCACCTTCATTTTCCCTGTTTTTATTATCAATCAATAAAATTCCTTTGCCGTTTTGCAATTGTTCCAGTGCTTTTTCAATACGATCTTGACTTGTAATTCCGAATTTTTCCAATGGATGTGATGTTGTAATTATCATTTTGGCTATGATTTTTAATATTTTTGAAATAATTTATTGTTGCAATTGTAAAGCGCAAATCTATAGCCATTTCAATTTCAAAACTTTGATATAAGTCAAAAAATGGTTTTGCGTATTATATAAGTTTTTAAATAAAGGTAAAAACGAAAAAAATCCGAACTTTTCTAGTTCAGATTTTTTATGTGCTGGTTTCAATATGTATTATCAATTTGAAATAATGAGATAATTGATTTCGGCTGGTTTAAGGATTTTATCTTTAGAAACGCAATCGACTAAAAAGCGTAATTCCTCAAGTTCTTTTCTGTTCAGTAAAATAATAAAGTTGGACTGCAAAGTCGGTATTGGAATTTTCTTGTCATATATGGAATTTTTATATTCACTTTCCCAATAATCAATATCTATTTGATCCAAATAATAGGCAAAACTGGTCATTTCTATACCACTCAATTCATAGGTCAAATTATTGAATAGCAATTGATACTTATCTCTTTGCTGGCAAAAAAGTAAAATGCCATTAAAAGTCCGGTTCAAAATTCTCAGATTGCACATAAACTTAGTTTTTAAATTATTATTTGATCACAAAAGAATCAATTATTGCTTCCATTTCAGCTTTAGTTGCTGTTGTTTTTAAATTATTTGAATAATATTGTAGACAAAAATAATATTTTTATTTAGAATAAATAAAAATAAAAAAATATATTTGTCAAAAATATCAAAAGTGATTCCGAATTGATAATATTGAAAAGAAGTTATTCTTATTTGTTTTATTTCCTCTTTTGCAAAGGGAAGAAAATGAATTTCTACAAATTGATTTTACCGAAGTCTGTTTTTGAAAATAGGTGTATTTATTATGACAATTTTATTCTTCTGTGACAGATTAAAGTTTATGATAAATGAGCTAAAACCTAAGAACTTTTTTGGTTAGTTTTTATTTTGTTTTTGGGAAAAGGAGACCGGCTTGTTTGGTCTCTTTTTTTGTTTATGATTTATGCCAAACGAAATTATGTTTTGGCTAAATAGTAAAGTTGGTTTGTTTTTTTTTGGGGTAACTTTTTGCTGATTATTTTTAATTTAAAATCCGCATCAAACTTTGTTTAGAAGTCTAATGCGGATTTTAGGGTTAATGGATGAAGCAATTTTAATTCATTGCTATATCTTTTGTTTCTGTAATGATATCTCCTGATGAATTAACCATTACAATTTGAGTTTTATTATCTTTTTTTAGTTTTAGATGGTACACTTTTGTTAATATTTCTCCTTTTTGTTGGGAATATTCAAATTTACTTTTTACGATTGTCCATAGTGGATATGACATATAAACAGATTTACTAACTTCTCTTGGTAATTCTACGTTTGTATATTTTTCGGAAACAGATACTAATACTCCTTTTTCATCGAAAGTTGCTTGTAAGGCACCTTTTCTGCTTTCTAAGGTTACTAAATATTGGTCAAAATTTTTGCATTCGTCATCTACTTTATACAAGAGGAACTCGTTTTGAGTAGTTCTGACAACTGCGTCAGGATTGTTGTCCGGAATGTATTTTTTAACCTGTGAAATTACTACTGTTGGTAATTCTTCAATTTTTACAGCTTCTGTTTTTTTATCTTGTGAATAGGTCACTGTAAATAGACTTAAGGATAGGGCGAATGTGAAAATTGTTTTCATGGTTTTGTGTTTTTTATATTGTTTTTTGTGAGAAAAAATTTTGCTTTTTGATAGAGTAAATGTACAATCTATTTTTGGAACAAAAAAATATTTAATTATTAATTTGATAAAAAAATAAGTATTTTTTTGATTATTGTTCTGTTTTTTGCTTTTATTTTGATTCTAAATAAAATTATATTTAATATTTTAACAATTTTCAAAATATTTCTAAAACGTTTTCGTGTAAACAATAAAATAAACGAAAACGTTTGATGAAATTCGTACTAAAAGTGTAAAATCTTAATAAAAAGCTATAACTGATGTTTGAAATGGAAGTGTTGGATATTGTAAATATGACATCTGAAAATTGATTCGACTCATATTTACTTTTGCAGTAAAGAATAATTTGATAACAACATTTTTACACCATTGATGTTTTTGTTTTTGGGAAAAGGAGATCGGATTTGTCTGGTCTGTTTTTTTTGTTTTTGACTTTATTTTGAAACAATTGCTTTTTTTATTTCTAATACTTTTTAAACTTCAATATCAAATCATTAAATTTGCGCCTTTAATTAAAGAGAAATACAATTATGTTCGATAATTTAAGCGATAAACTAGACAAAGCCTTTCATATATTAAAAGGACACGGGAAAATCACCGAAGTAAACGTAGCCGAAACTTTGAAAGAAGTTCGTCGTGCTTTACTTGATGCCGATGTCAATTTTAAAATTGCTAAAGATTTTACCACCAAAGTAAAAGACAAAGCGATAGGTCAAGATGTATTGACAACATTGCAGCCTGGGCAATTATTGGTAAAACTTGTCAAAGATGAGCTTACAGAATTGATGGGGGGAGATGTTGCAGGAATTAATCTTCAAGGAAATCCATCTGTAATATTAATGTCAGGGTTACAAGGATCTGGAAAAACTACTTTTTCCGGTAAATTGGCGAATTATCTTCAAACGAAAAAAAATAAAAAACCACTTTTGGTAGCCTGTGACATTTACCGTCCTGCAGCTATCCAACAATTATATGTTGTTGGGGATTCCATAGGTGTGGAGGTTTACTCTGAACCTGAAAATAAAAATCCTGTTGAAATTGCACAAAACGCGATTAAGCATGCCAAAGCGAATGGATTCAATGTTGTAATTGTCGATACTGCTGGTCGTTTGGCTGTCGATAAGGAAATGATGGATGAAATTGAGAAAGTTCACAAAGCCATCCAGCCACAGGAAACTTTATTCGTTGTGGATTCTATGACGGGACAGGATGCAGTGAATACAGCTAAAGCATTCAACGATATCTTAAACTTTGACGGAGTTATCTTGACCAAATTAGATGGTGATACTCGTGGTGGAGCAGCGATTTCGATCAAATCGGTAGTGAACAAACCAATTAAGTTTGTGGGTACTGGTGAAAAAATGGATGCGATTGATGTTTTCTATCCAAATCGTATGGCAGAGCGTATCCTTGGTATGGGGGACGTTGTATCGTTGGTAGAGAGAGCTCAGGAGCAATATGATGAAGAAGAAGCCAGAAAAATCCAAAAGAAAATTGCTAAAAATGAATTTGGTTTTGATGATTTCCTGTCACAAATTCAGCAAGTTAAGAAAATGGGTAATATGAAAGACTTGGTAGGAATGATACCGGGTGCTTCCAAAGCAATGAAAGATATCGAAATAGAAGACGACGCTTTCAAACATATCGAAGCGATTATCCATTCGATGACACCAGGCGAAAGAAGTAAGCCTGCTATAATCGATGTAAAAAGAAAAGCCAGAATTGCTAAAGGTTCCGGGACAAAAATCGAGCAAGTAAATCAATTGATGAAGCAGTTTGATCAAATGAGTAAAATGATGAAAATGATGCAGGGTCCAGGAGGAAAAAACCTGATGAAAATGATGGGCGGTATGAAAGGAATGCCTGGAATGCCTAGATAATAAAAAGACTGTTTCAAATTTTAAGTTTCAAATTTTTGAGACTGAAAATTTGAAACTTTTTTAATTTAAGTAAACAAGTTTTTTAGACAACAAACAATAAACATAAACAGTAAAATGCAACTACTCGACGGAAAAAAAACATCGGAAGATATTAAGAATGAAATTGCTGCCAAAGTAAAGACAATGAAAGAAAATGGGGAAAAAGTACCTCATTTGGCTGCGGTAATTGTAGGAACTGATGGAGCAAGTTTAACTTATGTGGGAAGCAAAGTGCGTTCATGTGAACAAATTGGTTTCGAATCTACTTTAGTAAGTTTACCTGCTGAAATTACCGAAGAGGAATTGCTTGCTAAGATTAAAGAATTGAACGAAGATGATAATTTGGATGGTTATATTGTTCAATTGCCGTTGCCAAAACACATCGACGAGCAAAAAATATTGATGGCTATTGATCCTGATAAAGATGTAGATGGTTTTCATCCAGCTAATTTTGGAAAAATGGCTTTGGATATGGAAACATTCTTGCCAGCGACTCCATTCGGGATTATGGAATTGTTAGAGCGCTACAAAGTGGAAACTGCAGGTAAACACACTGTAGTTATTGGGCGTAGTCATATTGTGGGAAGACCTATGAGTATTTTGATGAGCCGTAAAGGATATCCTGGTGATTCAACGGTAACGCTTACACACAGCAGAACCAAAAATATTGAAGAGTACACTAAAAACGCCGACATCATCATCACTGCTCTTGGTGTTCCAAATTACCTAAAAGCTGATATGGTGAAAGATGGAGTAGTTGTAATTGACGTGGGAATCACAAGAGTTCAAGATGCTTCTCATCCAAAAGGATATGTAATTACAGGTGATGTTGATTTTGACGGCGTAAGCAAAAAATCGTCTTTCATCACTCCGGTTCCGGGAGGAGTAGGACCAATGACTATTGCAATGTTGTTGAAAAACACACTTTTGGCGAGAGAAATCAGAAGCAGAAAATAATACGTTTTTATATAAAATTAGAAAGCCGTTTCATCGAATTGAAACGGCTTTTTTGTGTTTTATTGATCTCTCCTTTTTCTAAATCTGGGATCATCCCTTTTGATGAATTCGGTTCTTCGTTTGGGAGCTTCCGCTTTGGGTAAGCTGGCTTCCTCTGTTTTGCTGGAAGGTTCGATTAATTGGTTAAGTTCTTTTATTTCAGCATCGGTTAAATCGCGGTAGCGTCCTACTGGAATGTCCAGTGAAATATTGATAATTCTGATGCGTTTCAGAGCGGTAACTTCATAGCCTAAATACTCGCACATTCTACGGATTTGGCGGTTTAAACCTTGTGTTAGAATGATTTTAAAGATGTATTTACTAATTTGCTCTACTTTACATTTTCGGGTTACAGTGTCTAGAATTGGTACGCCATTGCCCATTCGCTCAATGAAACGGTCGGTTATGGGTTTGTTCACCGTTACGGTGTATTCTTTTTCGTGATTGTTTCTGGCACGCAATATTTTGTTAACGATATCGCCATCATTGGTCATGAAAATTAATCCTTCACTGGCTTTGTCCAAACGGCCGATAGGGAAAATACGTTTGGGATAATTGATGTAATCCACAATATTATTGCGGACTTCCAGATTGGTGGTGCATTCTATTCCTACAGGTTTGTAGAAAGCAAGATATATAGGTTTTTCGGTTTTCTCACGAATTAGTTTTCCGTCAATACGCACTTCGTCATCCGGTGCTACTTTTGTTCCTAGTTCCGGGACTGCACCGTTGATGGTTACTCGGCCTTCTTCTATGAATTTGTCGGCTTCACGGCGGGAACAATAACCCGTTTCGGCTATGAATTTATTGAGGCGTTTTAGATTTTCTTCCATACTGCAAAAATAGTCTTTTTTATCGTGTATAAGTTTCTGAGTTTTTAAGATTCTAAGTCGTTAAGATTTTTTGTTACAAATTCTTAATGATTTAGAATCTTATATACTTACTGAAAAGAGCCATTGTGTCTCATTTAGCCCCGATAGAATCAAAAATCTCCCGATTTAGAAAAACAAGGCTTTTTTGTCGTAGTTTTTCTAAATCGGGAATTGTAGCGGATAGCGGGGACCCATGTTTACAAAAATGCCTATTCTTTCGCTTCGAATAAAAATTGATAGATTTCCTGATATAGTTTGTCGTCGTGCATTGAGTGGCCTAAATCGTTGGTGGTGATAAAGCGACTTTTTTTCCAGCCGTTTGCGATTTTTTGGCCTTCCTGGAAGGCGACTACTGTGTCGCTTTTGTCGTGGGCGATTATTCCGTCGATTTTAATGTGTTTGGCAAATGTACCGCCTGAGAAATCTTCGAGTTTGAAATTGAAATTTTCTAAATAACGCTTTTTCAAAAGATGAAACATTTTACGGTTGAGGCTCAGCATTTGGATGTAATTGTCGAGAAGCGTTTTCAAATCGGAGGGAGCGCCAAGAATCACCATTTTTTCAATACTCGTTTCAGGGTATAGATATTGGTGATAAATGCAGGCTGAGCCACCAATGGAATGACCGATGATAATGCTTGGATTGTATTTTTTTACCGCTTTGTTGATGAATTCGGCGTAGCGTGGTACATTGAATTCATCGCCACTGCTTTGTCCGTGCGCCGGGGCATCTATGGCGATGATGGTGCTTCCGGATTTTTGAAGGTGAGGAAGGGTTTTCTCCCATCGTGCCGAATTGCTTTCCCAACCGTGAACCAAAAGAATTTTGGTGTCATTTCCCTTCCATGTGTAGGTCTGAAAATGGTGTTCGTTGTGATGGAAAGTTTCTTTTATGGTGTTCTGAAGAATTTCGGGGAGTTTGTCTGCTGAAATTTTACCTATTCTTGGGTTCGTAAAAAGGGCATACGACAGTTGGAGCGCTTTTTTTGGATGCACTAAATGGAGTAGGTTGATGTACTGCCCAACAATTTTAACTGTCAGGAACCGAATGCTTTTTTTTAAATCCAAAATGATGGGTTGTATAAAAAAAGCCTCGAAATTCGAGGCTTAATTATTTTTTTAGAATGTTGAAAACAAATGTTCCATTTTCTCTCTTTCTTCTTGAGCCAGAACGGTGTCGACTAAAATTCTTCCAGAGTGTTCATCGATTAGGATTTTCTTTCTCGATGCGATTTCCACTTGTGTTTGTGGTGGAATCGTGAAGAATGACCCTGCTGATGCCCCTCTTTCGATGGAAACAACTGCAAGTCCGTTGCGTACACTGCTTCTAATTCTTTTGTAAGCAGCCAAAAGACGATCTTCGATTAATGCTTCAAATTCTGCTGATTTCTCAGTTAAGAAAGTCTCTTCTTTTTGAGTTTCGGCCATGATAGCATCCAATTCTGACTTTTTATGTTTTAAGTGAGCTGATTTAGCTTCCAATTTTTCTTTAGAAGTAGCAATCAATTCTTTTTTGTGCTCTATGGAAGCTTTCATTTCACGGATTTGTTTTTCGGCTAACTGAATTTCCAATTCCTGAAACTCTACTTCTTTTGTCAAAGAGTTGAACTCGCGGTTATTACGAACACTTTCTTGTTGTTTAGTGTATTTTTTAACAGCTTCTTTATGCTCGTCAATTGCATTCTTTTTTTCTTTGATAAGGTTTTCGATTACTTCGAGTTCTCCTTTCAATTTCTCTGAACGAGTGCTTAAACCAGCAACTTCATCTTCAAGATCTTCAACCTCTAAAGGAAGTTCTCCTCTAACGTTTCTGATTTCGTCAATTCTAGAGTCAATTAACTGTAAATCGTAAATTGCTCTTAACTTGTCCTCAACACTTAATTCTTTCGTATTCGCCATATTCTATAAGTACTTAACTGGATTTGTATTTTCTTCCGATAAAATGATTGCAAAATTAGGAATTTTTTTTCTAAGATAATCAACAATATACTCTTTTGTATAGCGCTCACTTTCAAAATGTCCGATATCAGCCAATAAAAGCTTGTTTTCGGCTTCGTAATATTGATGGTATTTCAAATCGGAGGTCAAATAAGCATCGGCTCCGGCCTGAATTGCATTTTTAATTGCAAAACTTCCTGAACCGCCCAAAACTGCTACTTTTTTTATTTTTTTTCCTGTATAGGCAGAGTGACGAATACCGCTAGCCTGCATTTTATCTTTAGTAAAAGCAAGGAATTCTTTCTCATCCATGGCTTCTTCAAGCTCACCAATCATTCCCAAACCAATATGGTTAAAAGTATTCTTCATATTGTAGATTTCGGTAGCAACTTCTTCATAAATATGATTTTCTCTTAGTGCTTTTATGATTTTTGCTTCCAAATGTTTGGCGTAAACCACTTCAATTTTAACTTCGGTTCCTCTAGACATTACACCTCTTTCGCCAATTGTCGGTTCACTTTTCTCGTTACCTTGATAGGTGAAAGTTCCCTCGGAATTAAAACTGCATTTGTCATAATTTCCTATGCTTCCTGCTCCGGCTTCGAATAAGGCATTTCGAACTTTTTCGGAATTGTCTCTGATAGTATAGGTAACCAGTTTTCGAATATTGTTTTGTTTTGGGATTAAAATCTGAGTTTTTATGAGTCCTAAAGCATCACAAAATAATTTGTTTACGCCTTCCGGATGGTTGTCAAGTGCTGTATGCACAGCATAAATGGCAATATCATTTTTAATTGCTTTGAGAAGGGCACGTTCTACATAATTTTGCCCTGTTATTTTTTTAATTCCATTGAATAGAATTGGATGGAAACAAACAACCAAATTGCATTTTTTGGTAATGGCTTCATCAATTACGTTTTCTAAGGCATCGTGGCAAACCAAAATTCCGGTCGCTTTTGCATTTTCATCCCCTATTATTAAACCTACGTTGTCAAAATCTTCGGCATATGCCAATGGAGCCATTTCTTCAAGAACAGAAAGGATTTCTTTTATTGTACTCATTTTTTAATCTTTTCAGGGTATTTGTTAGCGGTAATTTTTATAAACCAATAACGTAAATTGATCTAAATTTATTTGTAAAGTTACCGTTTGTTTATTTTTTAATAATTTCCGTTCAAAGATAAAATATTATACTTTCGTAAAATGAATTTACTGCGAAAAATATTGTTCCCATTTGCTATTTTATATGGCTTTATTACCAGCATTCGTAATTTTCTTTTTGATGTGGGAATCCTAAAATCTTATTCTTTTGATTTACCTGTTATAGCCGTTGGTAACCTTAGTGTTGGTGGGACGGGAAAGACGCCTCAGATTGAATATTTAATTCGGTTGCTTTCGGATAAATACAAAGTGGCGACATTGAGCAGAGGGTATAAAAGACAATCTGAAGGTTTTGTTTTGGCAGATTCAAATTCGGATGCATTGCAATTGGGAGACGAACCGTTTCAGTTTTATCAAAAATTCAAAAATATTCAGGTTGCAGTCGATGCCAATCGAAAGAACGGAATCGAACAATTGCTTTCCCAATCGGATTTACCGGAAGTTATTTTGTTGGATGATGCCTATCAGCATAGAAAGGTAAAAGCTGGATTTTATATTATGCTTACTGCGTATGGTGATTTGTTTTGTGATGATTTTATGTTGCCTACCGGGAATTTGAGAGAAAGCAGAAGAGGTGTGCAAAGAGCTAATATTGTTGTTGTTACAAAATGTCCTTCAGACCTATCTTTGGAAGAACAAAATTCGATAAAAAAACAGCTGAATCTTTCTACAAATCAAAGTTTGTTTTTTACCTTTATCGACTATGATGACTCGGTTTTTTCTGATGAAAAAACGATAAAAGTTGAAGAAATAAAAAAGATCGACAGGATACTTTTGGCTGGAATTGCTAAGCCGGAATCCTTTTTTGCGCATTTAAAAAATGGAAATGACGAATGTCTGACTTTTCCAGATCATCATCATTTTAGCGAAAGCGAACTACAAGAAATTAAAGAAAAAGCAGGAAATAAGATTATTGTAACAACCGAAAAAGATTATGTGCGACTGAAAGGAAGTATTTTGAGTGAACAACTTTATTTTTTACCCATAAAAAGTTCGTTTCTTTCAGACGGAGATAATTTTGATAAAAATATATTGAGTTATGTGGGACAAAGTTCAGGAAACCGTTAGTTATATTAAAGAAAAAGTAAATTTCACTCCGGAGTTTGGTGTTATTCTAGGATCGGGATTGGGAGGATTTACCAATGATATTGTGATTGAATACACATTGCCATACGAAGAAATTCCAAACTTTCCGGTTTCGACAGTTCAAGGACATAAAGGCGCATTGGTTTTTGGTACTATTGGAAGCAAAAAAGTGGTGGCCATGCAAGGACGTTTTCATTTTTACGAAGGATATTCCATGAAAGAAGTGACTTTTCCGGTGCGTGTGATGAAGTATTTGGGTATTGAAAAATTAATTGTATCGAATGCTTCCGGAGGAGTAAACCCAAAATATAAAGTAGGTTCTATTGTTATTATCAAAGATCATATCAATTTTATGCCTGAACATCCTTTACGAGGAAAAAATGACGAGCGTTTTGGACCAAGGTTTGTGAATATGAGCCAGCCGTATTCGGTTGAAATGATAGGCAAAGTCAAAACAATTGCCCAAGAGTTGGGGATTGAAATTCATGACGGTATTTATTTAGGTTTGCAAGGACCAACATTTGAAACTCTCGCAGAATACAAAATGGTTAAGATTTTGGGTGCTGATTGTGTGGGAATGTCAACAGTTCCCGAGGTAATTGTGGCTCGTCATATGGATTTGGAAACCTTTGGTGTTTCGATTATCACTGATATGGGAGATGAAGAAAGTATATTGTCAATTTCACACGATGAGGTGTTGGAAGCTGCAAAAAGCGCTGAACCCCATTTGCGTAGCCTAATTAGAGAGTTGATCGTTAGAAATTAGGTAACGATTAAATTTTGGGCAATAGTGCTATAAAAATCTTCAGCCACAAATGGTTTCGTAATTACATCAGTCATACCATAGGAAAGTAGCATTTCCCTGTTTTCATTTAATGAAATAGCTGTAAGGGCAAGGATTGGGGTTTTGGTGTCAAATTCCCTGATATGCTGTGTTGCGATCGTTCCGTTGATTCCTAATAGATGAACGTCCATTAGGATCATGTCGAAAGTTTCGTTTTTTACCAGTTGGATGGCGTCTTCACCGTTGTCCAAAATGGTGCATTTCATCGCCTTGTTTACCAACATTTTTTGGGTAATCATTTGGTTGATTTTATTGTCTTCAACAACCAATATTTTTTTGTCCTTAAAAATTTCCGAATCATAATTTTTGGAAACAACTTTATAAGGCATTGGTTTACTGTCAACTTTGAAATTCAATTCAAAGGAAAAAGTTGAGCCTTCTCCAACGGTACTTTTCAATCGTATGTGTCCTCCTAAAATCTTAACCAGTTTTTTCACAATGGTTAATCCTAAACCCGTACCTCCAAATTTTCGGTTAATTTCTACTGATCCTTGCGAAAAACTTTCGAAGACTGTTTTTAATTTGTCTTTGGGAATGCCAATGCCAGTATCGATAATTTGAAAATAGATGGTAGCGGTATCATTTTGATAATTTCTCAATCGTGCGATTACACTAACAGTGCCGTTATTGGTAAATTTTAATGCATTATTGATTAAATTCATGAAAATTTGAGACAACTTTGTTGGATCCCCTATTAAGTTTTCAGGAATGGCAGAATCTATTTTGAGGACAAATTTGTTGTTGTTTATCGTAGCAATTTCTTTGAGAGAGTTTTGAATATCTCCTAATAATTGTTTGAGGTTTAGGTTTATATATTCAATTTCTACCTTGTTTGACTCGATTTTGTTTATTTCTAAAATGTCATTGATAAAGTTGGTGAGGTAGTTGCCCGAAAATTTTAATGAGGACAAATAATGCATCTGTGATTTTTTTGGTTTTTCTTCCAATAATAAATGCGTAATTCCATTGATAGCGTTCAACGGTGTTCGAAGTTCGTGGCTTACGGTGGAAAGAAAATCAGCTCTGGCTTTAGACGCTTCTTCTGCTTTGTTTTTGGCAGCAATCAATTCGTTGTTTTTTTCTCTTAATAATGTATTGATTTGATTACGGATGATATTGTTTTTGTAAAGAGATAAACTCAAAAGAGACAAAATTGATATGATCGCAATCGCTAAAATACTGATGAGTTTAGAGAATTTATCGGCTTTTTCTTTTTCCTTATTTTCTTTTTCGAGCAATAATTCTTCTTGTTTTCGTTGGGATTGCTTGAAGATTTCATAGTCGTTAATGCCTAATTTTTCTTCATTGGCAAGAACGATACTTTCTTTTACATTCAAATGTTTTTTTAAGTAAGTATAGGCATTGGATTTGTCCAGTAATTTGTCATAAACGGTGCTTAAGGCTAATAAGATATTAGACTTTTGATTTAGGTTTTTTGCCTTTCTATTTAATTCTAAAGCTCGGTTAAAGTAATTTAAAGCTAGATTGTATCTTTTGTTAGAAACTTCAATTGTTCCAATTTGATAAAAGGCTTCGGCTTTTGAATTAGTTAAAACATCACTGTTGGGTTCTGAAATAATGGCGTTGAATTGGTTTGAGGCCAAGTCTTTATTACCTTTTATTTTCGAAAGAATACCTTTCTGTAATTTAATTAAATCCGCCTCGTCCTTGATTTTTAGTTTTTGCTTAATTTTTTCGGCTTTGAGGATGCATGTTTCGGCAAGGGAATAGTTTTTTTTCTCTGTGCAGGATAAACTTAAATAGTAATAGGCATTGGCTACTTTATTGTTTGGGGCTTTCGAAATGTTTTCGAATAATTTAATGCTTTTGCTTAATAATTCGATTGCATCATTGTGTAGGTTCAGGTCAAAATAGATTTTTCCTAAGTTGTAAGTCTGAATAGCTTCGGCTTCAAGATTTTTTGTTTTTTTACTATAATCAATTGATTTTTGAGTGTATGATAAGGCCTTTTTATAATTATTGTTTTTGATATTCTCGGTTGCTGATTTGGAATAATAAGTAACGCTGTCTACTTTTTGGTCTATTTGAGAATAGAGTAGTGAATGAAAAAAAACAGTAAATAATAAAAAGTATTTCATGATAGGGGTCTTTTTTTATTATTGTTTAGTAACAAAATTAGATCTATGAGCCTAGAGGAATAGCCAATTTCGTTGTCGTACCAACCTACCACTTTTACCATTTTATCGATTACAGAAGTAAGTTGTGAATCAAATATACATGAATTTTTATTTCCAATTACATCAACGGACACAATAGGATCTTCAGTGTACTCTAAAATTCCTTTCAGATTGGTTTGAGAGGCTAATTTAAAGGCGTTGTTGATTTCTTGTATAGTCACTGTTTTTTTTACATTAAAAGTGATATCAGTTAAGGAGCCATCCGGAACAGGTACTCTAATTCCACAGCCTCCCATTTTACTTTCCAGAGAAGTAAAAATTTTAGTCAATGCTTTTGCAGCACCAGTAGTTGTAGGTACAATTGATTGACTGGCACCTCTTGCTCTTCGTAAATCTTTATGAGGTTGATCGTGTAAGCTTTGGTCAGTTGTGAAAGAGTGGATGGTGGTGATGTAGGCTTGTTCAATTCCGCAAAGCTCTTCAATAACTTTAATCATTGGCGCAGCGTTATTGGTTGTACAACTAGCATTGGATACAATGGTTTCTGTCCCGTCAAGAATAGATTCATTAACTCCCAAAACAACTGTTTTGATAGTATCTACTTCAGATGGAGCAGACAAAATCACTCTTTTGGCACCAGCCAAAACATGGGCATTTATCTCATCAAAAGTTTTGAATTTACCAGTCGATTCTACAACAAAATCAATATCAATGCTTTTCCAGTCGAGGTTTGGAATGCTTCTTTCGTGAAAGAACAAAAAGTGCTTTCCGTCAACAATAATTCCTTTTTCATCGTGGCTTACCGCAAAAGGCAAAACACCGTGAATAGTGTCGTATTTTACCAAATGAGCCATTGTTTTTTTATCAGCAATGTCATTTATGGCGACTACTTCTATGGAAGGGTGGTTCAAAAGTAAGCGAAATAAATTTCGTCCGATTCTTCCGAAACCGTTAATGGCAATTCTTGTTTTCAAGTTAAATTTGTTTAATGGGCTAATCGGTTAAACGATTAACCGATTAAACAATTTATAAAATATGCTTTTGAGCTTTGTAAGAAGAACGAACTAATGCGCCACTTTCTACATGACGGAAACCTAATTCTAAACCGAATGTCTCATATTTCTTGAACTGATCCGGAGTTATGAATTCTTTTACAGGGAGGTGTTTTTTACTTGGTTGTAAATATTGACCAATGGTAACAATATCTACATTGGCAGCACGTAAATCACGCATGGTTTGAAAAACTTCTTCTTCTTGTTCACCAAGCCCTAACATAATTCCCGATTTAGTTCGGTTGATGCCTTTCTCTTTCAAATATCTCAAAACTTCAAGGCTTCGGTCATATTTGGCTTGAATACGAACTTCACGTGTCAATCTTCGAACAGTTTCCATATTATGTGAAACTACTTCTGGGTTTGCCTCTACAATACGATCGATATTTCTTTCGATTCCTTGAAAATCTGGAATAAGAGTTTCTAAGGTTGTGTTTGGGTTCATTCTGCGGATGGCTTTTACAGTTTCTCCCCAAATAATTGAACCGCCGTCTTTCAAGTCATCCCTGTCCACACTGGTGATTACAGCATGTTTGATGTTCATTATTTTTATTGAGCGAGCTACTTTTTCAGGTTCGTCCCAGTCTACCGTTTCTGGTCTTCCGGTTTTTACGCCACAAAAACCGCAGGAACGTGTACAAGTGTTTCCAAGAATCATGAATGTAGCTGTTCCTTCTCCCCAGCATTCACCCATGTTTGGGCAGCTTCCGGAAGTACAAATAGTATTGAGGCTGTATTTATCTACTAAACCACGAAGTTCAGTGTATTTTTGTCCAATTGGTAGTTTTACCTTTAGCCATTTTGGTTTAGCTATGCTCGATTCGGCGTTGCCTCGGGTTCCAACAGGTAATGTATTATCTAAAGCAGTTTCCATATTTCAATTTTCTGAGTACAAAGATAAGGAATGTAGTTTTAGAATTTGAACTCACTATTTATGAATTTTGATCAAAGCTGTTTGATTGTCAGTCAAATTTTTGATTTTCGTAGGATTAAAAGGGATTTTGTAAATGCCTAATTTATGGTTTTGTAGGTTTTGCTTTTAAAAGTTAAAACTAAAATGGATTAAGTTTTTTTAGATTGTTGTATATTTGCCCTTCAAATAATTAAAAATAGAGATGAAGACAAAATCATTATTATTAGGAGTTTTTGTGACTTTTGCTGGGTTTTCAGCTGCTCAGGCACAAATTAATTTGGGAGAAAGAGCACTGGGAGCTGTTCAAAAAGGAATAACTGGGTTTACTTTTAGCGATGCTGATGCAGCGGCTTTGTCTAAAGCGGCAGTTGATAAAATGGATGCTGAAAATAAAGTTGCAGGACCAACAGATCCTTATGCAATTCGTTTAGCCAGAGTTTTTGGGAAATATACTAAGGGAGATAATTATACCTTAAATTATAAAGTATATTTGACTAAAGATGTTAATGCTTTTGCAACTGCGGATGGTAGTGTGCGTGTTTTTTCTGGTTTGATGGATATAATGGATGATAATGAATTAATTGCGGTGATTGGTCACGAAATTGGTCACGTGAATAATCATGATTCAAGAGATGCGATGAAAGCTGCCTACCAAAAAGAAGCTTTAATCGATGCCGCAGCTTCACAATCTAATAAAGTAGCTGCTGTTACCGATAGTCAATTGGCTAAAATTGGAAGCGCCATGATTGACAGCAAATATAGCCGAAAACAAGAATCAGAAGCGGATTTGTTTGCTTATGAATTCATGAAAAAAAATGGATACGATGTAAATGCAGAGGAATCTGCTTTTAGAACATTGGCTAAAATGAGCCAAAGTGAGGAAAGTTCATTTATTGACAAAATGATGAGTTCTCACCCAGATTCTAATTTGAGAGCTGATACCGCTAAAGCAAGAGCTGAGAAAGATGGTGTCTATAAAACTTATACTAAAAAGCCGATCGTGAATGGAGCTCTTCCTGTAAAGAAAACAACAACAAAGACCACTACGACTAAAAAGAAAACTACTACAAAGAAGTAATTTGTAGTTAGAGATAATAAAAAAGCAGAAAGCCGAACTTTTTAAGTCCGGCTTTTTGCTTTTTTTATCTTAATATTTAATTTGGCTGAATAGTAATTGGCAGATTGTAAGCAGTTCGAACTGCTTTGCCATCAATCATACCCGGAGACCATTTTGTTTTTAAAGATTTTAAAACTCGAATAGCTTCTCTTCCCAATCCATAACCAGGGTCTTTCAAAACTCGGATATCGGTCATGCTTCCATCTTTTTCAACTACAAATGCAACAGTTATACGAACAGCATTTTCGCTGTCTAGTTCAGGTTTTTCAAAATTATTGCCAACATAGGAATAAAATTTATTGATTCCTCCTGGGAATTCAGGTAGCTTATCCAATACCGCACTCGATACAACAGCATTGTCAGCAATACCTGGAGCGCTTGCTACTGTACCTGATCCTGCCCCTGCTCCGGATGATGTGCCGACTCCTGAACCTGATGCTTCGGTTGTTCCTGTGCTGGAAATGGGGTTGAGTTCTGCATTGGGAGTAACGTCCATAGGAGTCGCATCTGTTGAAGTTACTACTTGCGGGTTGATGAGTTGTTGACTCGTAATGGGTTCGTTCGTAATTGGTTCTTTAATTCGGGGTATAGCAGCTTCCTCAGGTCCAGCTGGAGGAGGAGTATAGGGATTGACATTCACAATAGTAGCCGGTCCTAATTCTGGGATAATTGTCGGGATGGTATGGTCCGGATTCAGATGATTATAAATCAGAGGTACACTAATGGCTCCTGCTAAAAGTAATACTCCTGTTAAGAGAGCAAATAAGGATGTTTTGGCGTTTTCCTGACGTAAATTATACGCTCCGTATTCTTTGTTTCTGTCTTCGAATACAAGATTGGTCCAGCTGGTTTCGTAGATGTTTAATTTAGACATGATTTATGGATTTAATGGTTAAGTAAAAATTAAATCATAAGCAGTATTATGGTTTGGTTTCTAAAAAAAATAACAAAAACTTTTATGAACGAATGATTGATTCTTAACTTAATTGTTAAAAGTTAAGGATATGTATAAATGTAAGAAATGTTTTTAAGTAAAACAATATTATTTTAGGAAATTTTTTTATGTTTTTGTTTTTTATTTGATTATAAAAAAAGCAACCAGATCGATAGCGAACAGGCGAAGCAAATGTTGGCTTTTATTCCCGATTACTTCGTCAGTTCGCTATCGCTCGTGTGAAACGTAAATCCTTATAAGCCGTCTCTTCCCCAAAAAAAAAACGAGGGGCTTGTAAACCTGAACTCGATTAATAATTTAGGCTGAAAATATTGTAGAAAAAGGTAAAATTTAGTATATTTAAATCTCTGACAATTAAATATTTAACTAAACTCTACCTTATGATTTGTTTCGATAAAATTAC
>Ga0207975_100249_pt1 | contig 35355 bp, 36 predicted proteins | sample LakWasMe91_HOW11_2_FD_183913 | JGI IMG/M metagenome (GOLD analysis project Ga0207975, IMG submission 183913) | Freshwater sediment methanotrophic microbial communities from Lake Washington under simulated oxygen tension - Sediment Metagenome... | ecosystem: Environmental > Aquatic > Freshwater >...
CCTGTACGCCGACTACAAGGCCACCCGCGCCTCCATGCCGGACGACCTGCGCCTGCAGATCGAGCCGATCCACGAGGCGGTCAGGCACATGGGCTGGCCTATCCTGATGGTCGAGGGGGTCGAGGCCGACGATGTGATCGGCACCCTGTCGGTGCAGGCCAGCGCGCTGGGCATGAACACGGTGGTCTCGACCGGCGACAAGGACCTGGCCCAGCTGGTCAACGACAAGGTCTCGCTGATCAACACGATGAGCAATGAAAAGCTCGACGAGGCGGGCGTGCTGGCCAAGTTCGGGGTGGCGCCGAACCGCATCATCGACTACCTGACCCTGATCGGCGACAGCGTCGACAATATCCCGGGCGTGAGCAAGTGCGGCCCCAAGACGGCGCTCAAGTGGCTGGCCGCGCACGGCAGCCTGGAAGGGGTGATGCAGAACGCACACGCCATCACCGGCGCGGTCGGCGAAAACCTGCGCAGCGCGCTCGCCTGGCTGCCGCAGGGGCGCGTGCTGATCACCGTCAAGACCGACTGCGACCTGTCGTCGCACATGGTGTCGATTTCCGAAACCCTGGTCGCGCAGCCGGAAAACAAGGAAGCGCTGCGCGAGTTCTTCCAGCGCTACGGCTTCAAGACGCTGCTGCGCGAGATCGCCGGCGTGCCCGAGGCGGGAGAGCGCAGCGCAGCCATGCTCAACTCGCCCGAGGGCGACTTGTTCGGCGATGCCGCCGCCCCGCCCGTGATGCGCGGCGACTACGAAACCGTGCTCACCGAAGCGCAGCTCGACAAATGGCTGGCGCTGGCCGCCGCCGCCGACCTGACCTCGGTCGATACCGAAACCACCTCGCTCGACCCGATGACGGCGCAGATGGTCGGCATCTCGCTGAGCGTGGAGCCGGGCAAGGGCGCCTACATCCCGGTCGCGCACCGCTATGCCGGCGTGCCCGAGCAGCTGCCGCGCGAACTGGTGCTGGCCAAGATGAAGGCCTGGCTGGAAGACCCGGCCAAGCCGAAGGTCGGCCAGAACCTCAAGTACGACAGCCATATTTTTGCCAACCACGGGGTGACCCTGGGCGGCATCGTGCACGACACGCTGCTGCAGTCGTACGTGTTCGAGTCGCACAAGCCGCACGACATGGACAGCCTCGCGCTGCGCCACCTCGGCTACACCACGATTCCGTTTGCCGCGGTGTGCGGCAAGGGCGTGGGCCAGATCTGCTTCGACCAGGTCGCGCTCGAGCGGGCGACCGAATATGCGGGCGAGGATTCCGACATCACCTTGCGCCTGCACCAGGCGATGAAGGGGCACGTCGAGAACGATCCGAAGCTCGACTACATCTACCGCCAGATCGAACTGCCGACCTCGGTGGTGCTGCACAAGATCGAACGCAACGGCGTGCTGATCGACGCCGAACTGCTGGCGCTGCAGTCGAACGAACTGGGCGCGCGCATCCTCGAACTGGAACAGAAAGCCTATGAACTGGCGGGCGGCCCGTTCAACCTGGGCTCGCCCAAGCAGATCGGCGAGATCTTCTTCGGCAAGCTGCAACTGCCGGTCATCAAGAAGACCCCGACCGGCGCGCCCTCGACCGACGAGGAAGTGCTGCAAAAGCTGGCCGAGGACTTCCCGCTGCCCAAGATCGTGCTCGAATACCGCGGCATGTCCAAGCTCAAGTCGACCTATACCGACAAGCTGCCCAAGATGGTCAACCGCGACACCGGGCGCGTGCACACCAACTACGCGCAGGCGGTGGCCGTGACCGGGCGCCTGTCGTCGAACGAGCCGAACCTGCAGAACATCCCGATCCGCACCGCCGAAGGGCGCCGCATCCGCGAAGCGTTCATCGCGCCGCCCGGCAGCGTGATCGTCTCGGCCGACTACTCGCAGATCGAGCTGCGCATCATGGCCCACATTTCCGGCGACGCGGCGATGTTGCGCGCCTTTGCCGAGGGCGAGGACATCCACCGCGCGACCGCCGCCGAGATCTTCAACCTGGCCCCAGGCGAAGTGCAGGGCGAACAGCGGCGCTACGCCAAGGTCATCAATTTTGGCCTGATCTACGGCATGAGCGCGTTTGGACTGGCCGGCAACCTCGGGGTCGAGCGCGCCGCCGCGCAGAGCTACATCGACAAGTATTTCGCGCGCTTTTCGGGCGTCAGGCAATACATGGACGACACCCGCATGCAGGCCAAGGCGCGCGGCTACGTGGAAACCGTGTTCGGGCGCCGCCTGTGGCTGCCGGAGATCAATTCGCCCAACGGGCCGCGCCGCCAGGGCGCCGAACGGGCCGCGATCAATGCACCGATGCAGGGCACCGCCGCCGACCTGATCAAGCTGGCCATGATCGCGGTGCAGGACTGGCTCGAACGCGACCGGCTGGCCACCCGCATGATCATGCAGGTGCACGACGAACTGGTGCTGGAAGTGCCGGAAGCCGAACTCGACCTGGTGAAAGTCCGGCTGCCCGAGCTGATGGCGGGCGTGGCCGCGCTGAAAGTGCCGCTGCTGGCCGAAGTGGGCATCGGCAAGAACTGGGACGAGGCGCACTGACCGCAAAAACGTCGCCTCGGCACCTCGAAAGTGTAAGCAAATGTTCCTATGTGTGTTGGCACACAGAAATATTGCCTCCGGAATCGTATAGTGCCAATACAGCACGTCACAGGCAGCTGTATTCAAACGCAATTACGATTTACACAACGAGGTGTCAAAATGAAAACACAAATTACCCGTATCGGCCTGGCGACCGCCGCCATTGTTGCCGCTGTATCGCTTGCAGCTTGCGGTGGCGGAGGCGGCGACGCGACGCCGGCTCCCCAGATGGGCACGCTTGGCGTATCCATGACCGATGCGCCGGCCTGCGGCTTCGACGCGGTCAACGTCACCGTCAGCAAGGTGCGCGTGAACCAGAGCGCGACCGCCAGCGAGACCGAGGGCGGCTGGACCGACATCACCCTGAGCCCGGCCAGGAAGATCAACCTGCTCAACCTGACCAACGGCGCGCTCGAAACGCTGGGCCAGACGGCCCTGACCGCCGGCCGCTACACCCAGTTGCGCCTGGTACTTGACGCCAATACCGGCGCCGGCATGGCCAATACCGTCATTCCTACCGGCAGCACGACCGAGGTGACGCTCGAGACGCCGAGCGCGCTGCAAAGCGGCATCAAGCTGGTGCCCGTCGGCGGCGGCTTCGACATCGCTGCCGGCCAGCGCTTCGACGTGGTCCTTGACTTCGACGCCTGCAAATCGGTCCTGACCAAAGGCAACGGTAAATACGCGCTCAAGCCTGTGGTCAAGGTCATCCCGACCGCGATCAACGGCATTTCCGGCTTCGTCAGCCCGGCGCTGCTGCCTAGCCACGTGATGGTCACGGCGCAGCAAAACGGCGTGGTCGTCAGCTCGACGGTACCGAACGCGACCACCGGCGAATTCTTCCTGGCGCGTCTGGCTCCGGGTAATTATGACGTGGCGATCACGGCCGACGCCCATGCCGCCTCGGTCATCTCGGCGGTTCCGGTGGCCACTACCACCAGCACCACCGCGCTGTCGACCGCTGCCGCGCCGCTGGCCATGCAAGCGAGCACGGTTGCCTCGATCAGCGGCAAGGTCACCATGCTGCCGGCGAGCGCCACCGAAGCGGCGTATGTGTCGGCCAAGCAGAGCTTCGCCGCAGGCCCGACCGTCACCATCAAGTACCAGGGTGCCGACCTGGCGACCGGGGCATACAGCCTGACCCAGTTGCCGACCGCAGCGCCGCAGTACGCGGCCTATAGCGCCACCTTGCCGCTGGTGTTCGCTGCCAGCACGACCACCACGCCGGGTACCGGCAAGTACCTGGTGGAAGCCAAGGCGAGCGGCTATGCCGTCAAGACCACCGCCTCGGTCGATGTCGCGCTGACCAGCCCGGTCAACGTGGACTTCGCACTGGTACCGTAACGCCAGCCTCTTCCCGGCGCCGGCCTGCACTGGGCCGCGCCGGGTTAATACGCATTTCCGATCGCGCTGTTAAGATAGCAAACCCTTCACAGCCGATCGGAGTAATCCACATGAATGCCATCGTCAAAGAACCTGTCGCGCTCGGCACAGGTTTCGCCGCAGCCACGCTTCCCGTGATGGCACAAACGGTTGTCAAGACCGATACCGCCGGCCTTTCCACCGGCACCACCAATCTGAACGTCAAGGGACAGACCGTTCCCGTCTACCACGCACAGCCGGAAGGCAAGAGCCGCCTGCCCGTGATCCTGGTCGTGTCCGAGATCTTCGGCGTGCATGAACACATCGCCGACGTGGCGCGCCGCTTCGCCAGGCTCGGCTACCTTGCCATTGCGCCGCAGCTGTTCGTGCGCCAGGGCGACCCGGGCAAGGCCCCCAGCGTGGCCGAGCTGCAGAAGGAAATTATCCAAAAAACACCCGATGAACAGGTGCTGGGCGACCTCGACGCGTGCGTCGCCTGGGCCGCGCAAAACGGCGGCGACCTGGACAAGCTGGGCATCACCGGCTTTTGCTGGGGTGGCCGCATCACCTGGCTGTACACGGCCCACAACCCGCAGGTCAAGGCCGGCGTGGCCTGGTATGGCCGCCTGGTGGGCGACAAGAGTGCGCTTCAGCCGCGTCATCCGGTCGACATCGCGCCGGCGCTCAAGGCGCCCGTACTCGGCTTGTATGGCGGGAAGGACACCGGCATTTCGCTCGAATCGGTCGAAAAAATGAAGGCCGCGCTGGCCCAGGGCAGCAGCGGATCGACGATCGTGGTGTACCCAAATTCCGGGCATGCCTTCCATGCCGATTATCGTCCAAGCTATGTCGAAGCGGACGCCAAGGACGGTTTTGCGCGCGCGCTCGCATGGTTCAGGGCCAATGGCGTTGCCTGAGGTAGTGCGCCCAAGCGGACGGGGCGGTACAATGCAGCGACAGAGGCCACAGCAAGGCCCCCACAAGAGGCGCTAAAATCGATCCAATCCTCCTATCCATTTTGCTGGCGACGACTGTCGCCGGCGTATTCAGCATCACTGCCGCTGCCGTATTTTCGTTCACCCTGTTGTCGAAGATGGTCGAGCGCATGGTCAGCCTGTCGGTTGGCATCATGCTATCGACCTCGCTGCTGCACGCATTGCCCGAAGCATTCGAGTCGCAGGCCGACCCGCGCAGCCTGTTCGCGACGCTGCTGGCCGGGCTGTTCGGTTTTTTCCTGCTCGAGAAGCTGGCCATCCTGCGCCATTCGCACCACCACGAGGGCGACGGCCATCATCACTCGCACGGGCACGACAAGCGCGAGGCGGGCAAGGCCGGCTGGATGATCCTGGTCGGCGACGGCATGCACAACTTCACCGACGGGATCCTGATCGCGGCCGCGTTCCTGGCCAATCCCGAGCTCGGGATCGTGACCGGGCTGGCGATCATCGCGCACGAGATACCGCAGGAGATCGGCGACTTCATCGTGCTGCTCAACGCCGGCTTCTCGCGGGCGCGCGCCTACCTGTTCAACCTGCTGTGCAGCCTGATGGCTGTGGCCGGCGGCCTGCTGGGCTACTTCACGCTCGACCGCGCCAGCAGCCTGATTCCGTACGTGCTGGTGTTCGCGTCATCGGGATTCATCTATATCGCGGTGAGCGACCTGATGCCGCAGATGCAGCGGCGCGCCACGGTACGCGAGTCGATACCGCAGGTGCTGCTGATCGGAGTGGGCGTGGTGCTGGTGCTGTTCCTGACCAGCGCGGAGCACTGATCCCCGCTTTCGCGGGGATGACGTTTAGCGTCGCGTTATTTGTCGCCGGCCCCGGTCGCGACCGGCCGCGCCGGGTCGGCGCACCATTCGCTCCATGAACCGGGGTAGAGCGCGGCGCCGGGCAGGCCGGCTACTTCCAGCGCGAGCAGGTTGTGGCAGGCGGTCACGCCCGAGCCGCATTGCATCACCGCCGCCTTCGGATCGCCCAGCAGCGGCGCGAACCCGGCCTTGAGTTGTTCGGCGCTCTTGAAGCGGCCGTCCGCCTCCAGGTTGTCCTTGAAAAAACGGTTCTTCGCGCCCGGGATGTGGCCGCCGACCGGATCGAGGGTTTCGTTCTCGCCGCGGAAGCGGTCCGGCGCGCGTGCGTCGACAATCGTGCACTGGTCGCTGCCAAGGCTTGCCAACAGATCGCAGGCCGACACGGTGTCCGCCAGCGACGGTTTTTCGGTGATGCCGCCGACCGCCTTGTGCGGCAGCGCAGCCGACATCGGCAGCGCCTGCGCCTGCCAGGCCGCCATCCCGCCGTCCAGCACCGCCACCGCCGGATGCCCGATCCAGCGCAGCAGCCACCACAGGCGCGCCGCGAACATGCCGCCGTGCGCGTCGTAGGCAACCACCTGGCTGTCGTCGCCGATGCCCCAGGCGCGCAGCGTCGCCACCAGCGCCGCGCGCTCGGGCAGCGGGTGACGGCCGCGGAACTGGCCGTCCGCGCCACGCTTGGCGCCCGACAGGTCGGTTTCCATGTCGGCAAACACGGCATTCGGAAGGTGGCCGACGGCGTACCCCTGGCGCCCCGCTTCGAGGTTGGCCAGGTCGTGACGGCAGTCGACCAGCACCCAGCGCGGGTCGTCCAGGTGGCGTGCCAGTTCTGGCGCTGAAATCAGTGTCGTGTACATGGAGTCCTCAAAGTTCGCTTGCGATCGGATCGGTCTTGCTGACAGCGGCGCCGCGTGGCGTGCTTTGCGTATTGTAGAACGTGGCGGCGATGCCAGATGCAAGAATCACAGCGATGCCGAGCCACACGTGCCAGTCGAAACTGTCACCCCACAACAGCATGCCCCACAGGCTGGAGAAAACGATGCCAGTGTACTGCAGGTTGGCCACCACCAGCACCTTGCCGACCCGGTAGGCGCGCGTCATGGCCATCTGCGCGAACAGGGCGCTCACGCCGATGGCAAGCAGCAGCCCCGCACTGTGCCACGTGTGGGCACTGAATGCGGCCTTGCCCGAAGCGCCGCCGTCGACCAGGGTGCCGACCATGCCCGCCGACACGGTCATCAGGGAAAAATAGAACACCACCCGATATTCGGGCTCGCCCATGTGCCCCAGCCGGCGCACCTGCATGTAGGCCATGGCCGAGAGCACGCTCGAGAGCAGGCCGACCGCGCCGCCGACCCACTGGTGCGCTTCGACGGCTGGCTGCAGCACCAGCGTGACGCCGACAAAGCTCATCGCGATGGCGGCGATGAGCGGCCACTCCACATGGTTTTTCGAATGCCACCAGCCGGCGCAGAACAGGAAACCTGCGATCCAGATCGGCGCCATGTAATTGAGGGTGACGGCCGTGGCCAGAGGCAGCTTGGCGATGGCGTAGAACCACAGCCACAGCGAGGCCACGCCGACCAGGCTGCGCCACAGGTGCTCGCGGGCAAAGGCGGTACGCAGGCTCAGGCCCTGGTGGCGCACCAGGAACGCCAGCATGAGCGTGCCGACCAGGCCGCGGTACATGACGATTTCAGAGGTGGTGTAGTAAGCCGAGGCCAGCTTGACGGCCGCACCCATGGCGGAAAACCCAAAGCTGGCAAATAACATCCATAGTGACGCCATTAAATTCCCAAAGCGTCAGAGCGCGAGATTGCTGCGGTACCACTCGTGGAAGTGCCGCATGCCGTCTTCCATCGGTGACTGATAGGGGCCGACCTCGTTGACGCCGCGCGCCATCAGGATGCGCCGTCCGGCATCCATGCGCATCGCGATTTCGTCGTCCTCGACGCAGGTTTCCATGTAGGCGGCGCGTTCGGCCTCGATGAATTCGCGTTCGAACAGCACGATTTCCTCGGGATAGTAGAACTCGACCACGTTGCGCGTTTTCTGGGGACCGTCCGGCCACAGGGTCGAGACGATCAGCACGTGCGGATACCATTCGACCATGATGTTCGGGTACAGCGTGAACCAGATCGCGCCGTACGGCGGCACGCTGCCGCCGCGGAACTTGAGCACCTGTTCCTGCCACTTCTTGTAGACCGGCGAGCCGGAGCGCTGCAAGCCGCGGTTCACGCCCACCGTCTGCACGCTGTAGCCGGGCCCGAATTCCCAGCGCAGGTCGTCGCAGCTGACGAAGCCGCCCAGGCCGGGGTGGAAGGGCTCGACGTGGTAATCCTCGAGGTAGACCTCGATGAAGGTCTTCCAGTTGTAGTCGCAGTGGTGGATTTCGACGTGGTCGAACATGTAGCCGCTGAAGTCGAAGTCGGCGTTCACGGACAGCTTGGCCAGTTTGTCCAGCACGTTATAGCCGTTCTGCTCGAACAGCAGCCCGTTCCACTCCTGCAGCGGCGTCCTGGCCAGGTTCAGGCACGGCGTTTGCGCAAAGTGCGGCGCGCCGATCAATTCGCCCTTCAGGTCGTAGGTCCAGCGGTGCAGCGGGCAGACGATGTGGCTGGCGTTGCCGCGCCCGTTGAACATGAGCGCCTGGCGATGCCGGCACACGTTCGACAGCACCTCGATGCCGTGCGCGTTACGCACCAGCATGCGGCCTTCGTTCTCCGCCGCCAGGGTGGCGAAGTCGCCCACTTCGGGCACCATCAGTGCATGCCCGAGATAGCGCGGGCCGGCGTTGAACAATTGCTGCATTTCACGCTGCAGCAGCGCTTCGTCAAAGTAGACACTTACCGGAAGCTGCGCGCTAAAGCGCGCCAGCTTGGCGTGGGTAGCCAGATCGGACATCCCAACCCCCCTTTAATATGGGCATCGAAGCCAAGGAAGAGAAAGAATCCAAAGACCAGTATTTTGGGTTGCGCAATACGGTATTTCGGACAGAACCGGAGATTATACCGTGTAACAGCCTCTACAGTCGTGGGCCCGCGCGGGAATGTGGCGTCTGAAGATGTAAAGATTGATTAAAAAGCATTGCATTCATGGCCGGGCTCCCTTTTGCGATAAAATCTGGTCGTGCTGGCAAGCCGGCGAAGGCGAACCATCGTCACCCGTTAGGATGGATTGTTCTAAAATACGGGTTTAGACTGGCGCGTTCGTCACAAGTTGCGTGCCGGCGTTTCACATAAAGTATCTATGTCAAAGAATTTAAAAGCGGAAAGCGCAGCGGCCCCCGAGTCGTTCGAACAGGCCATGGCCGAACTGGCGCAGCTGGTCACGCAAATGGAAGCGGGACAGCTGCCCCTTGAAGCATCGGTGGCGGCCTATGCGCGCGGTGCGGAACTGGTCAAGTACTGCGCCGCCCAGCTCGAAAAAGTGGAATCCCAGGTCAAGGTGCTGGAGGGCGACATGCTCAAGCCGTTCGCGGACGGGCTCGACGAGGGCGCCCAATGACGGCGGCAGGTGCCTTCGACGACTGGACCCGGACGGTGCAGGCCTATGTGGAGCAAGCGCTCGAGCGCGCGCTGCCGGCTGCCGGCGCCGAGCCGCGCAAACTGCATGAAGCGATGCGCTACACGGTGCTCGGCGGCGGCAAGCGGGTGCGCCCGCTGCTGGTGTTCGCGGCCGGTGCCTTGTTCGGCGCCGATGCCGGCGCGCTGGCGCGCGTGGCCGCTGCGGTCGAAATGATCCACGTGTATTCGCTGGTGCACGACGACATGCCCTGCATGGACGACGATGACCTGCGCCGCGGCAAGCCGACGCTGCACGTGGCGTACGACGAAGCGACCGCGCTGCTGGCCGGCGACGCGCTGCAGGCGCAGGCGTTTGCGGTGCTGTCCGAAGCGGGCGATATTGCGCCCGCGCGCCAGCTGGCGATGGTACGTTTGCTGGCGCTGGCCGCAGGCCCGGCCGGCATGTGCGGCGGCCAGGCGATCGACCTCGACAGCGTAGGGCAGTCGCTCACGCTGGACCAGCTCGAGCAGATGCACCAGCTCAAGACGGGCGCCTTGCTGCGTGCGGCGGTGGTGCTCGGCGCGCTGGCCGGGGCCGAGTTGCCGGCACATGAACTGGCAGCGCTCGAGACCTATTCGAATGCGATCGGGCTGGCGTTCCAGGTGGTCGACGACGTGCTCGACGCGACCGCCGATTCGGCCACGCTGGGCAAGACCGCGGGCAAGGACGCGGCGGCCAACAAGCCGACCTATGTATCGATCCTGGGCCTGGAACCATCCAGGGAGCTGGCTGAAAAACTGCGGTGCGAGGCGCATCAGGCGCTCGCCCCGTTCGGCGACAAGGCACTGAGGCTGCGCGAATTGGCGGACCTGATCGTGCAGCGGAAAGCATAAATGAACTTGCTAAAGACAATCAATGAACCAGCCGACCTGCGCAAGCTGCCGCGTGCGCAGCTCACGCCGCTGGCCAAGGAGCTGCGCAGCTTTTTGCTCGACTCGGTCTCCAAGACCGGCGGGCACCTCTCGTCCAACCTGGGCACGGTGGAGTTGACCATTGCGCTGCACTACGTGTTCAACACGCCGCACGACCGCATCGTGTGGGACGTGGGCCACCAGACCTATTCGCACAAGATCCTGACCGGCCGGCGCGACCAGATGCACACGCTGCGCCAGTTCAACGGCGTTTCCGGTTTCCCGCGCCGGGTCGAAAGCGAATACGACACCTTCGGCACCGCGCACTCGTCGACCTCGATTTCGGCCGCGCTGGGCATGGCGCAGGCGGCCAAGATCAAGGGCGAGGCGCGGCACGCGATCGCCGTCATCGGCGACGGTTCGATGACGGCCGGGATGGCGTTCGAAGCGCTCAATAACGCCGGCGTGCAGGAAGACCTCGACCTGCTGGTGGTGCTGAACGACAACGACATGTCGATCTCGCCGCCGGTGGGAGCGCTCAACCGCTACCTGGCGCGCCTGATGTCGGGCCAGTTTTACGCGGCCGCCAAGAACGTCGGCAAGTCGGTGCTGCCGGGCCCCGTGCTGGAACTGGCCAAGCGCCTGGAAGAACACGCCAAGGGCATGGTGGTTCCGGCCACCATGTTCGAGGAATTCGGATTCAACTACATCGGGCCGATCGACGGGCACGATCTCGAATCGCTGATTCCGACGCTGGAAAACATCAAGAAGCTCAAGGGGCCGCAGTTCCTGCACGTGGTCACCAAGAAGGGCCAGGGCTACAAGCTGGCCGAGGCCGAACCGATCCTGTATCACGGCACCGGCAAGTTCAACCCGACCGAAGGCATCTTGCCGGCCGCGGCCGGCAAGATGACCTACACCGAAGTGTTCGGCAACTGGCTGTGCGACATGGCCGCGGTCGACAAACGGCTGGTCGGGATCACGCCGGCGATGCGTGAAGGCTCGGGCATGGTGCGCTTCGAGGAGCAGTTCCCGGAGCGCTATTTCGACGTCGGCATCGCCGAGCAGCACGCGGTCACGTTCGGCGCCGGCCTTGCCACCGAAGCAATGAAGCCGGTGGTGGCGATTTATTCGACCTTCCTGCAGCGCGCCTACGACCAGCTGATCCACGACGTGGCGCTGCAGAACCTGGACGTGCCTGGTGGGCGCGGACGGCGCCACCCATGCGGGCAATTACGACATGGCGTACCTGCGCTGCATCCCGAACATGGTGGTGATGGCCGCATCCGACGAAAACGAATGCCGCCAGATGCTCACCACCGCCTACCATTACCCGGGTCCGGCTGCGGTGCGCTATCCGCGCGGGGCCGGGATTGGCGCCGCGCTTGAACAGGAACTGCGCTCGATCGAGATCGGCAAGGGCCAGCTCAAACGGCAGGGCAAGGGCGTTGCGATCCTCGCGTTCGGCTCGATGGTCACGCCAAGCGTGGCGGCCGGCGGCGAGCTCGGTGCGACGGTGGCCAACATGCGCTTCGTCAAGCCGCTCGACGTGGAGCTGCTCAAGCAGCTGGCGCACGAGCACGAGTACCTGGTGAGCGTGGAGGAGGGCAGCGTGATGGGCGGCGCGGGTGCGGCGGTTGCCGAAGCGCTGGCCGCGGCAGGCATCGTCAAGCCGCTGCTGATGCTCGGCCTGCCCGACAAATTCATCGACCACGGCGACCCGCAAGCGCTGCTGGCCAGCGTCGGGCTCGACGCCAAGGGCATCGCAGCCTCGATTCGCCAGCGCTTCACGCTCGGCGAGCCGCGCCTGGTGGTCAACAACAGCTAGCTAGCGCTTGCGCTCGTGCTGCCACAGCACGTCGCTGCCGCCGGCAAAGCGGTTGAGCACGCGCGAGAGCACGAACATCAGGTCCGACATCCGGTTGACATACTGGCGCGGATGCTCGTTGATCTTTTCGGCCTTGCCAAGCGTGACAATGCTGCGTTCGGCGCGCCGGCACACCGTGCGGCACACATGCGCGAGCGCTGCCGCGCGCGAGCCGGCCGGCAAAATGAACTCCTTGAGCGCAGGCAGCTCGGCGTTGTATTTTTCCAGCATGGCGTCGAGCCGCCCCACATGCTCGTCGGTGATGAGCTGGTAGCCGGGTATGCACAGCTCTCCGCCCAGGTCGAACAGATCGTGCTGGATCGAGACCAGGTCCTCGCGCAGCTCGGCCGGCATGTCCTCGCACAGCAGCAGCCCCACGAAGGAATTGAGTTCGTCGACCTCGCCCAGCGCATGCACGCGTGCGCTGTCCTTCTCGGTGCGGCTGCCATCGCCCAGTCCCGTGGTGCCGTTGTCGCCCGTCCGCGTGGCGATTTTTGAAAGCCGATTTCCCATGATGTACCCCGAATAAGCAATAAATAATATCGGGAGCATACCTCGTTTCCCCCGAGTTGGCCGAATGTCTTACAATCCATGGATGTCAGTATCGATCCCCATCAATCAGGAGCGCAAACGGCAGGTGGCCGCCGCCTTGCGCGCCGTGCTGCCCGAGCGCTGCGTGCTGTCCGACGCGGAAGACACTCGCCCCTATGAATGCGACGGCCTGGCCGCGTACCGCCAGCTGCCGATGATCGTCACCTTGCCCGACACCGAGGAGCAGGTGCTGGCGATCCTGAAAATCTGCCGCGAGCAGGGCGTGCCGATCGTGCCGCGCGGGGCCGGCACCGGCCTGTCGGGCGGGGCGCTGCCGATCGCCGACGGCGTGGTCATCTCGACCGCGCGCCTGAACCGCATCCTGCGCGTCGAGCCCTTTGCGCGCATCGCCGTGGTGCAGCCTGGCGTGCGCAACCTGGCCATTTCCGACGCCGCCGCGCAGCACGCCCTGTACTACGCGCCCGATCCCTCGTCCCAGATCGCCTGCACCATCGGCGGCAACGTGGCCGAGAACTCGGGCGGCGTACACTGCCTCAAGTACGGACTGACAGTCCACAATGTGCTGCGGGTGCGGGTGGCCACCATCGACGGCGAGATCATCGAGCTTGGCGGCGAGGCGCTCGACGCTCCCGGCCTCGACCTGCTGGCCGTGTTCATCGGCTCCGAAGGCATGCTCGGCATCGTCACCGAGGTGACGGTGCGGCTGATCCCCAAGCCAGCCACGGCGCGCGTGATCATGGCGTCCTTCGACGACATCGTCACCGGCGGCGACGCGGTGGCGAGCGTGATCGCGGCCGGCGTGATTCCGGCCGGGCTGGAGATGATGGACCGCACTTCCTCGCGCATGGTCGAACCTTTCGTCAAGGCCGGCTACGACATCGACGCGGCCGCCATCCTGCTGTGCGAGGCGGACGGCACCGTGCCCGAAGTCGACGAGGAGATCGAGCGCATGACGGCGGTGCTGGAAGCGGCCGGCGCCAGCGCGATCTCGGTCTCGCGCAGCGAAGCGGAGCGCCTCAGGTTCTGGTCCGGCCGCAAGAACGCATTCCCCGCGGCCGGCCGCATCTCGCCCGACTACTACTGCATGGACGGCACCATCCCGCGCAAGAAGCTGGCGCAGGTGCTGACCGGGATCGGGCAGATGGAAACGACCTACGGCCTGCGCTGCGCCAACGTGTTCCACGCGGGCGACGGCAACCTGCACCCTTTGATCCTGTTCGACGCGAATACTCCGGGCGAATTCGAACGCGCCGAGGAGTTCGGCGCGGCCATCCTGGCGCTGTGCGTCGAAGTGGGCGGCACCATCACCGGCGAGCATGGCGTGGGCATCGAAAAAATCGGCTCGATGTGCGTGCAGTTTTCCGACGCCGAGCTCGAAGCGTTCCGTAACGTCAAGCGCGCCTTCGACGTGCATTACCTGCTTAATCCGGACAAGGCGATTCCTACCCTGAACCGGTGCGCCGAATTCGGCAAGATGCGCGTTTCGGGCGGCATCCTCAAGTTCGCGGGTTTGCCGCGCTTCTGACATGGGAGTCACATTGCAGGCGATTGAACATTTCAGGGAGCAGGTACTGGCGGCGGCTGCCTCCGGCACTGCGCTGCGCCTGCGCGGCGGCGGCACCAAGGACTGGTACGGGCAAGAGCTGCAAGGCGACATCCTCGACACGCGCGCCTGCAGCGGCATCATCGATTACGAGCCGACCGAGCTCGTCATCACGGCGCGCTGCGGCACCCCGCTGGCCGAGATCGAGGCCGCGCTGGCCGAACAAAACCAGATGCTGGCGTTCGAGCCGCCCCATTTCGGCGCTGGCGCAACCTTCGGCGGCGCCATCGCAAGCGGCCTTGCCGGCCCGCGCCGCGCCAGCGCCGGCGCGCTGCGCGACTTCGTGCTGGGCGCGGTGCTGATGGACGGCAAGGGCGAAGTGCTCACCTTCGGCGGCCAGGTGATGAAGAACGTGGCCGGCTACGACGTGTCGCGCCTGCTGGCCGGATCGCTCGGCACCCTGGGCCTGATGCTCGAGCATTCGGTCAAGGTGCTGCCGCGCCCGGTGAGCGAAACCTCGCTGCGTTTCGAGATGAGCGAAATCGACGCCATCGCCCGCTTGAACCAATGGGGCGGCCAGCCGCTGCCGATTTCGGCGAGCTGCTGGCACGCCGGCGTGCTGACGCTGCGCCTGTCGGGCGCGCGCGCCGCTGTGGAAGCGGCGCGCCTGGCGCTGGGCGGCGAGGCCGTAGCGCAGGCCGACGCATTCTGGAGCGGCCTGCGCGAACAGCGCCACGACTTTTTCAAAGGTCCGGCCAGCCTGTGGCGCCTGTCGGTGCCGTCGACCACCGGCGCCATCATTTTGCGCGGCGAGCAATTGATCGAGTGGGGCGGGGCGCAGCGCTGGCTCAGGGTCGATGCCGATAGTGCGATGGCGCACAATATCCGGCGCACGGCCGCCTCTGTGGGCGGGCATGCCACCTTGTTCCGCGGCGGCGACAAGCACCTCGGCGTGTTCCAGCCGCTGGCGCCGGCTGTCGCCAAAATTCACCAGCGCTTGAAGGCGGCATTCGATCCTTCGCATATTTTCAATCAGGGACGGATGTACTGAACCATGCAAACCAATCTGGCCGATTTCATCAAGGGCACCCGCGACGGCGACGAAGCCGAGGCGATCCTGCGCGCCTGCGTCCATTGCGGCTTTTGCACCGCCACCTGCCCGACCTACCAGCTGCTCGGCGATGAGCTGGACGGCCCGCGCGGGCGCATCTACCTGATCAAGCAAGTACTTGAAGGGGCTGCCGTCACAGCCAAGACCCAGACCCACCTGGACCGCTGCCTGACCTGCCGCAATTGCGAGAGCACCTGCCCGTCCGGCGTGAAGTATGGGCGCCTGGCGGACATCGGCCGCAAGGTGGTCGAGCAACGCGTGCGGCGCCCGCTGGGCGAACGCATCAAGCGCATGGTGCTCAAGGAAGCCTTGCCGCGCAAATGGATCTTCACGCCGGCCTTCAGGGCCGGACAGATTTTCCGGCCGCTGCTGTCCAAGCCAATGCAGGACAAGCTGCCCGCCACGCCGGCCGCCGGGCGCTGGCCGGCGCGCACCCACGCGCGCAAGATGCTGGTGCTGGACGGCTGCGTGCAGCCGGCGATGGCGCCCAACATCAACGCGTCGGCCGCGCGCGTGCTCGACGCGCTCGGCGTGCAGCTGATCGTCGCGCCCAAGGCCGGCTGCTGCGGCGCGCTGCGCTATCACCTGAACGACCAGGACGCCGCCCTTGACGACATGCGCCGCAATATCGACGCGTGGTGGCCGTATGTGGGCCAGGTCGAGGCGATCGTGATGACAGCCTCCGGCTGCGGCGTGACCGTCAAGGAGTATGGCCATTTGCTCGCGCACGACAGCGCCTACGCGGAAAAAGCAAATCGCATCTCGGAACTGACGCGCGACCTGAGCGAGGTGATGCCGCAGTTCGAGGCAGAGCTGGGGGAGCGCCTGAAAGGGAAGATCGCACAGCGGGTCGCCTATCACCCGCCGTGCACCCTGCAGCACGGGCAGCAGATCCGCGGCAAGGTGGAGGGCGTGCTGCGCGCCGCCGGCGTCGATGTCAAGCTATGCGCCGACAGCCATCTGTGCTGCGGTTCGGCCGGCACCTATTCGGTGCTGCAGCCTGAGCTGGCAACGCAGCTGCGCGACAGCAAGCTGGCCAATTTGCAGGCGACCGAAGCGCAGCTCATCGTGTCAGCCAACATCGGCTGCCTGACGCACCTGCAGTCGGGCACCGACACGCCGGTCGCGCACTGGATCGAGCTGATCGACCGTGCACTGGCTTAAATGCCGAGCTGGCCCGCAAGGAATACGACGTAGCTGATGACGAGCGCGACGATGAAGAGCGCTTCCATGTTTTTGAGGATATCCATTTTTTGTCCTTTCGATGTGTTTGGACAAATAATGAGCTTCCCCCAAATATAAGGCCAATTCACTGTTTGGATATTTATCATTCAAGATTTGAATGAGTCAATCAGCGCTTCCCCTACGTCAGCCATCGGACTCATTGCGTTGCGGTATGTTGAATTTCTTACCACGACTCGTTCTTTATAGGAAACTTCCGGTGTATATTGGAATCATTGCCTGACGAAAATGTAGGCATGCGGCCGGACCCCGATTGTCCGGCCGGGCCAGGCCACGATGCGGCCGACGCGAGAGCATTGCACGTGGCATTTTTTCGATTCGATAAGGGGAGAGATTGCAATGAAACGTCAACATGGAATCGCAATGGCAATTGCGCTGAGCGCGACGCTCGCCAGCAGCGGCGTCCGGGCACAGGAACATGCGAGTGCCAAGGATGCCGAGGCGATGGTGAAGAAGGGCGTTACCTTCCTCAAGGCCAACGGGAACGCGAAGGGCTATGCCGAAATCACCAGCAAGCAAAGCCAGTTCAAGGACCGCGACCTCTATCTTGTGGTCTATGGGCTCGATGGCAAGGTATGGGCTCATGGCGCGAACGAAAAAATGGTCGGGCGCGTGCTGATCGACCTCAAGGACGTCGATGGCAAGGAATTCGTGCGCGAGCGTACCCAACTGGGGAAGACCAAGACAACTTTCTGGCAGGACTATAAATTCACCAATCCGGTAAGCAAGAAAGTCGAACCGAAGTCGATGTACTGCGAGCGGCTTGAAGAAACTGTCGTGTGCGGCGGAATCTATAAGGGATAAGGGCTGGGTGGCGCGGGTGTGGCCCGCGCCTTGTCCATCGGCAGATTTCGGGGAGACACGACCATGAAAATTTGGCACAAGATATTGTTGGCGCCGGCGGCAGCAATTGCCTTTCTGTTGGTGCTCGGCGCAGTATCGTTCAGCATGTTGAAGCAGCAGCACGCGGGATTGGACAAGATCTTCAACACGCGGTTCGGCAATTACCAGCTGGCAGCGAATGCCTCGCACGAGATCGTCGAGGTGCACTCCAATGTGTACCGTTTGTTTACGTGGCTCGCCAATCTCAAGGAAGACAAGATCAAGCAGATCACGCAGGAACAAAAGGCCAAGATCGATGCCGTCACCAGCAAGCTTGCCGCATTTGGCGATCGTCCCGGACTGGAAGCGGGCGAGCGCCAGATCGCTCATTCCGTCGTGAAGAAACTTGTCAAGTACAAGAACGACGTCGATACCGCGATTGACCTCAGCGGGGTGGACGTCAATACCGGCATGAGCGCGATGCAGACCGCAGACAGTGGCTTCCAGGGCATGGTCAAGGAATTGGAAGAACTGGTCCAGCTAGAACAGCAACTGGCACGGGCCAGTTATGACAGCGCCAGTGCGGCGTTTGACAAGACGCTGGTGGCGCTGATTGCCATCGTGCTGGCGGCGAGCGCGGTGTCGTGCGCAATCGCACTGTGGATCAGCCGAATGATCGCCGTTCCCCTGAGAGCTGCCATCGTCACCGCTGGCCGCATCGCCGCCGGCGATCTCACATCGAGCATCACGGTCGGGCGCAGCAAGGATGAAACCGGCCAGTTGATGCAGGCGCTGAAGGAAATGAACGGCGGCCTGGTCAATGTGGTGGAACAAGTCCGGCTCGGCACCGACATCATCGCCTCGGCCTCCAGCCAGATCGCTTCGGGCAACCTCGATCTGTCGTCGCGGACCGAACAGCAGGCGAGCTCGCTGGAGGAAACCGCCTCGGCGATGGAGCAATTGACGTCCACAGTGAAACAAAACGGCGACAATGCGCGCCAGGCCAACCAGCTTGCGCTATCGGCATCGGACGTGGCCGTCCAGGGCGGCGCCGTGGTGGCGCAAGTGGTCGCCACGATGGGTTCGATCAACGAATCGGCCAAGAAGATCGTCGACATCATCGGCGTCATCGACGGCATCGCTTTCCAGACCAATATCCTGGCGCTCAATGCGGCGGTCGAGGCTGCACGAGCGGGCGAACAGGGCCGCGGCTTTGCGGTGGTCGCCTCCGAGGTCAGGAATCTGGCGCAGCGTTCGGCCGGCGCCGCCAGGGAGATCAAGTCCCTGATCGGCGATTCCGTCGAGAAGGTCGAGGCGGGCAGCGCATTGGTCAACCGGGCTGGCATCACCATGGACGAAATCGTCGCCAGCGTCAGGCGCGTGACCGACATCATGGGCGAGATCGCAGCGGCCAGCGGCGAGCAGGAAGCGGGCATCGGGCAAATTCATCACGCCATCACCGAAATGGACGACGTCACGCAGCAGAATGCGGCCTTGGTGGAGGAAGCGGCCGCCGCGGCGACGGCACTGCAAGACCAGACCGGCAACCTGGTGCAAGTGGTCAGTGTGTTCAAGCTCGGGACAGTGGCAACGACGGCGGCGCCGCGCGCCAGCCAGCAGCGCGAGCTGCCGGCCGGCCCCGGCGCCGGCCTGGCGCCCCGTGGAGCGCGTCCGCTCGGCATCGCGCCGGCCAGGCGCGCGCTGCAGCGCGCAGGCGCGAAGGAGGAATTGGAGCAGTGCTAAGGCAGCGCTGCTTTTTGCTCAGACGATGCCCAGGTGTTCGGTGCCGGCCGACAGGTCGCGGTTCTTCGCGTCCTTGCCCTTGAGCTTGATCGTCAGGCGCAGGTCGTTGACCGAGTCGGCGTTGCGCAAGGCGTCTTCGTAGCTGATCTTGTCGGCCTCGAACAGGTCGAACAGGGCCTGGTCGAAAGTCTGCATGCCTAGTTCGCGCGACTTCTTCATGATCTCCTTGATCTCGTGCACCTGGCCCTTGAAGATCAGGTCCGAAATGAGCGGCGAATTGAGCATGATCTCGATCGCCACGCAGCGCCCCTTCGATTCCTTGCGCGGAATCAGGCGCTGCGAGATCAGTCCCTTGAGGTTGAGCGACAGGTCCATCAGCAGCTGCTGGCGGCGCTCCTCGGGGAAGAAGTTGATGATGCGGTCGAGCGCCTGGTTGGAGCTGTTCGCGTGCAGGGTGGCCAGGCACAGGTGGCCGGTCTCGGCGAACGCGATGGCGTGCTCCATGGTCTCGCGGTCGCGGATCTCGCCGATCTGGATCACGTCGGGCGCCTGGCGCAGCGAGTTCTTGAGCGCTGCCTCGAACGAGTCGGTATCGACTCCGACTTCGCGCTGGGTGATGATGCAGTTGCGGTGCGGGTGCACATATTCGACCGGGTCTTCGATCGTGATGATGTGGCCGTAGCTGTTCTCGTTGCGGTAGCCGACCATGGCCGCCAGCGTGGTCGACTTGCCCGAGCCGGTCGCGCCGACCATGATCACAAGGCCGCGCTTGGCCATGATCACGTCCGACAGGATGGGCGGCAGCTCGAGGTCCTCGAGTTTCGGGATGGTGGTGGTAATCGTGCGCAGCACCATGCCCACGCAGCTCATCTGCACGAAGGCCGACACGCGAAAGCGCCCCAGGTCGCCCGGGCTGATCGCAAAATTCGATTCGCGCGTCAGCTCGAATGCGGCGGTCTGCTTGTCGTTCATGATCGAACGGGCCAGGTCCGAGGTATGGGCCGGCGTGAGCGCCTGGTTCGACACTGGCGTCAGCTTGCCGTCGATCTTGATCGCGGGCGGAAAACCGGCCGTGATGAACAGGTCCGAGCCGCCCTTGCTGGTCATCAGGCGCAGCAGGTCGAACATGAATTTTGAAGCTTGGTCGCGTTCCATCTTGTGTCCTTGGTGCCGGTCTTAGCCGGGGAAATTTTCCGGGATTTTTGCCGCGGAACGGGCCGCGTTGGGGGAGATCACATTGCGCCGCACCAGGTCGGTCAGGTTCTGGTCGAGCGTCTGCATGCCGACGTTGCTGCCGGTCTGGATCGCCGAATACATCTGCGCGATCTTCGCTTCGCGGATCAGGTTGCGGATCGCCGGGGTGCCGATCATGATCTCGTGCGCCGCCACGCGCCCGCTGCCGTCCTTGGTCTTGAGCAGGGTTTGCGACACCACCGCCTGCAAGGACTCCGACAGCATCGCGCGCACCATTTCCTTTTCATCGGCCGGGAACACGTCGACGATACGGTCGATCGTCTTGGCGGCCGACGAGGTGTGCAGGGTGCCGAACACAAGGTGGCCGGTCTCGGCGGCCGACAGCGCCAGCCGGATCGTTTCAAGGTCGCGCAGCTCGCCGACCAGGATGCAGTCCGGATCCTCGCGCAGCGCAGAGCGCAGCGCGTTGTTGAACGAAAGCGTGTGCGGGCCGACTTCGCGCTGGTTGATCAGGCATTTCTTCGAGTCGTGCACGAATTCGATCGGATCTTCAATGGTCAGGATGTGGCCATACTCGTTTTCGTTAAGGTGGTTCACCATGGCCGCCAGCGTGGTCGACTTGCCGGAACCGGTCGGACCGGTCACCAGCACCAGGCCGCGCGGACGCATCGCCAGCTCGCCGAAGATCTTGGGCGCGTGCAAATCTTCCAGGCTCAGGATCTTGGAGGGAATCGTACGCAGTACCGCAGCGGCGCCGCGTTCCTGGTTGAAGGCATTGACGCGAAAGCGCGCCAGGCCCGGAATGGCGAACGAAAAATCGCATTCGAGCACTTCCTCGTAGGCCTTGCGCTGGCCGTCGTTCATGATGTCATAGATCATGCCGTGCACGTCCTTGTGCTCGAGCGGCGGCAAATTGATGCGGCGCACGTCGCCGTGCACGCGGATCATCGGCGGCAGGCCGGACGAAAGATGCAAGTCGGAAGCCTTGTTTTTGACAGAGAATGCGAGTAATTCTGAGATGTCCATTTATAATCCCTGTGCCGTGAACGGGCGCATGCTTCAGTTCGCATGCGCGTCGACCGAAGTGCTTCAAATTGCCCTTTGAAAATGATTATGTCCACAATCGCCCAGAACTTGCAAGCAGTCGATGCGAGTATTGTTGCCGCCGCCAAGGCGGCGGGCCGCCCGCGCGACGCAGTGCAGTTGCTGGCCGTGTCCAAGACTTTCCCTGCCGAAGCGGTGCAGGAGGCCGTGGCGGCAGGCCAGCGCGCGTTCGGCGAGAACTACCTGCAGGAAGCGCTCGACAAGATCGACGCGCTGGCCAAGGCCTTGCCGGGTCAGGCGCTGGAATGGCACTTCATCGGCCCGATCCAGAGCAACAAGACGCGCCCGATCGCGGCCAGCTTCGACTGGGTGCACACGGTCGATCGCCTCAAGGTCGCGCAACGCCTGTCGGAACAGCGCCCGCCGCAGCTCGGGCCGCTCAATATCTGCCTGCAGGTCAACATCAGCGGGGAGGCCAGCAAGAGCGGCGTGGCGAGCGCGGAACTGGACGAGCTGGCGCGCCAGGTGGCACAGCTGCCGAACCTGCGCCTGCGCGGCCTGATGGCCATACCGCAGCCGCAAACCGATTTCGAGCTGCAGCGCGCCGCGTTCGCCAGGCTGCGCGCGCTATTCGAGCGCTTGCGCGCCGACGGCATTGCGCTCGACACGCTGTCGATGGGAATGTCGGCCGACATGGCCGCGGCGATTGCGGAAGGCGCGACCATCGTGCGCGTCGGCAGCGCCATTTTTGGATCACGAAAATACGAATAAGGAAGCAGACATGAAGATTACATTTATCGGCGGCGGCAACATGGCGAGCGCGCTCATTGCAGGACTGGCCGGCAAGCTGACCGCCGGCGCCAATATCCGCGTGGTCGATCCGAACCCGGACGCACTGGCGCGCCTGGCGGCGAGCTACGGCGTGACCGGCGCGCAGGCGATTGACCACGCGCTCGGCGCCAGCGACGTGATCGTGCTTGCGGTGAAACCGCAGCAGATGCGCGAAGTGGCCGCGGCGCTGCGCGCGCACCTGGCCGCGCGCGCGCCGCTGATAGTGTCGATCGCGGCCGGCATCCGCGGCGCGGACCTGTCGCGCTGGCTGGGCGGCTATGGCGCGATCGTGCGCACCATGCCCAATACGCCGGCGCTGATCGGCCTTGGCATTACCGGCATGGTCGCGATGCACGGGGTGGCGGCGCAGCAGAAGAAGGCTGCCGACGACATCATGAAAGCGGTGGGCGCGACCGTGTGGCTGGACGATGAGGCCCTGATCGATCCGGTCACCGCAGTGTCGGGCAGCGGGCCGGCGTATGTGTTTTACTTCATCGAGGCGATGCAGCAGGCCGCGCTCGAACTGGGGCTGTCGGAGCAACAGGGCAAGGAGCTGGCGCTGGCGACCTTCGTCGGCGCGGCGCAACTGGCGGCGCAGTCGAGCGAACCGGTGTCGGTGCTGCGCGAGCGCGTCACGTCGAAAGGCGGCACCACGTATGCGGCCATCGTCAGCATGGAACACAGCGCGGTAAAGCAAGCGATCGTCACGGCGATCAAGGCAGCCGCCGCGCGCGGGCGTGAGCTTGGCGACGAGATGGGCGCCGGCTGATCGAGGTGCGCGTCAGCTGCGCCGCAGCGCCGCGCGCACCAGCTTCCACAGCGACCAGCCCGCCGTGGCCAGCGACAGCGCCCGCCCGGGCTTGGTGACAAGCAAACCGAGCACGAGGCCGGCGGCGCCAAGCGCGAGCTTGCCGCGCGGTAAAAAGCGCAGCAGGCCACCCGCGCCGTCCGGTTTGACCAGCGCCGCGAGCTGGTCGCGCGCCTGGGTGCGCTGCGCCGCGCACTGCGCGATCAGTGCGGCGCGCCGCTGCGCCAGCGAGCGAGCGTTGCAAACGGCTTTCTCATTCATGGCTGCGGCCCTCATGCCTGACGAAGGCCATGTCCTTGGCCAGTTCCGCCATGGTCTGCGACAGCAGCCTCGGCTTGTTCCTGAAATCGGCGCGCAGCCTGAGGGCGATACCGAGCGCGCCCAGGGCCAGCACGCCGGCCGTGCCAAGCAGCGCGGCAATGCGATGGCTGTCCCAGAACAGCACGATCACGAAAAACGCAAGCACCACGATCGCGAGCCCGAACAGGAACAGGGCCAGCAAGCCGAGCAGAAGATAGCCGAGCAGGCGCCGCGATTCCTCTTCCATCTCCAGCGCGGCCAGCGCCAGGCGGGTCCTGACGATTGCCGTCAGGGTCGCTGCGAGCTGCCCGATCGCCATGGCTTAGCGGCGCGAAATGAGCATGCCCACCAGCAGGCCGACGGCGGCGCCGACGCCCACCGATTTCCAGGGGTTCTCCTTTACGTACTCGTCGGTCACCTTGGCCGCTTCGCGCGTTTTGGCAACCACGGTTTCTTCCAGCCGGACCAGGTCGTCCTTGGCGTTGTGCAGCGTGCGTTCGAACTTGGCCTTGGCGGCCTGGAATTCTTCGCCCGTCAGCTGGCCGCCGTGGCGCAGCCATGCTTCCGCATCCTGGATCACGGATTTCAGGTCATTCATCAACTGGTCGCGCGCGCCGGACTTGGTGGGAATCGGTTCGATCATGGGAAGCCTCATGTAAAAGTGTTGAATGCTCAGTGTAGGCAGCGCCGTTCGGGTGTGCCTTGCGCAGACGCAACTAAATCCGCTCAATGCATTTAGGACAATATTATCCTAACGCATAGTCTAACGCGACTCCGGCAAAAATGGCCGCACCGAACCAATTGTTATGGCGAAACGCCGCAAAGCATTTCATCCGGTCGCGCTCGCGGATCAGGGTGTAGTGGTAAAGGGCGATGCCGGCAGCGGCCGCAAGGCCGGCGACAAACCAGGCGCGCAGGCCCAGTTGCCAGCCGCATACGAGGATGATGGCCAGCGCGGCGCCGTAGCACAACATCACGGCGGCGATATCGAACCGGCCGAAGGTGATGGCCGAGGTGCGGATGCCGATTTTCAGGTCGTCGTCGCGGTCCACCATGGCGTATTCGGTGTCGTAGGCCACGGCCCAGAATACATTGGCCAGCAGCAGCCACCATGCGAGCGCGGGGACCTGGCCTTGCACCGCGGCGAACCCCATGGGAATGCCGAAGCCGAACGCGATGCCGAGGTAGGCCTGGGGAATGGCGAAGAAGCGCTTGAAGTAGGGATAGGTCGCGGCGATGACCAGCGCGGCGATCGAGAGCTCTCGGGTTAGCGTGTTGAGCGGCAGGATCAGCACGAACGAGACCAGTGCGAACGCGAGCGCGACGGCCACCGCCTCCCAGCTTTTGATACGCCCGCTGGTGAGGGGGCGCTCGGCGGTGCGCTTGACGTGCTTGTCGAAATCGCGGTCGGCAAAATCGTTGATCGCGCAGCCGGCCGAACGCATCAGCGTGGTGCCGATCACGAAAATCAGGACGATGGCCGGGTCCGGCTTGCCGCCGGCCGCCAGCCAGAGCGCGATCAGGGTGGGCCACAGCAGCAGCAAGATGCCGATCGGCTTGTCGAGCCTGACCAGGCGGAAATACAACGCCAGTTTGTTCATAAATGGGGGACTTGTTATCAAAATCATTATTGCGCCAGCATGTCCACGCCCGGCAGTTCGCAGGCGGCAATGACGGAGCAGATCGCCTCGATCGCGGCGCGCCGCGTGAAGCTCTTGCGCCACACCAGGACCACCCGGCGCGAGGGCACCGGCGCCTCGAACGGCACGAAGCGCAGCATGCCGTCCCTGGGGTTCATGTCCGGCACCGAGGCGCGCGGCAGCACCGTCAGTCCGATTCCGCTGGCGACCATGTGGCGAATCGTTTCCAGCGAGGAGCCTTCGAAGGTGCGCTGCATGCCATTGCCGGGGGCCGAGTAACGCGACATTTCCGGGCACACTTCGAGCACCTGGTCGCGGAAACAGTGACCGTTGCCCAGCAACAGCATGGTCTCGGACTTGAGGTCCTGCGCCGACACCGCCTTGCGCGCGGCCCACGGATGGTGCTTGGGCAGGGCGATCACGAACGGCTCGTCATACAGCGCCTGCGTCGCCATGCCGTGTTCGGGCAGGGGCAGCGCCATGATGGCCGCGTCCAGCTCGCCCTGGCGCAGCAGCTCGAGCAGGCGCACCGTGAAGTTTTCCTGCAGGATCAGGGGCATCTGCGGCACCTGCTCGATCACGTTCTTGACCAGCGGCGGCAGCAGGTAGGGGCCGATGGTGTAGATCACGCCGAGGCGCAGCGGGCCGGCCAGCGGGTCCTTGTTCTGCTTGGCCAGTTCCTTGATCGCGGCGGTCTGTTCCAGCACCCGCTCGGCCTGGGCGATGATCTGCGCGCCCATCGGCGTGACCGAGATTTCCGCGCCGCCGCGCTCGAACAGGACCACGCCGAGCTCGTCCTCTAGCTTCTTGATCGCCACCGAGAGCGTGGGCTGGGCCACGTAACAGGCCTCTGCCGCATGGCCGAAATGTTTCGCACGCGCAACGGCAACGATATATTTCAGTTCAGTCAGGGTCATAGGGTTCGTCAGGGCAGGAGTGTCGAAGCCGCATCCTCGCAGCATGCCATTATTGCCGATGAGGCAGCAAAGAAATTCTATTTTACCGGAATGCAGTCGATATAATTGCAGCGAGGGCATTTTGGCCCGGCTCACTCCAGAAAGGCGCGCATGTCCACGACGTTTGGCCCGGCCGAAGCCCAGGCCTATATCCACAAGCTGCTGACCGTCATGCATCACCAGGGCGGCTCCGACCTGTTCGTGTCGGCCGACTTCCCACCGAGCATGAAACACCAGGGCGCGATGAAGGCGCTCAGCGGGCAAAAGCTGAGCGGCGAAGTCACCCGCGCGCTGGCGCTGTCGCTGATGAACGACAAGCAGAGGGCCGAATTCGAAGCCGAGATGGAATGCAATTTTGCAATCTCGCTGCCGAACGTGTGCCGCTTCCGGGTCAACGTGTTCGTGCAACAGCAGTTTGTCGCGATGGTGGTGCGTACGATTTCCTCCGAGATCCCGAACTTCGAGAAGCTCGACCTGCCCGAGGTGCTCAAGGACGTCATCATGACCAAGCGCGGGCTGGTGCTGGTGGTGGGCGGGACCGGCTCCGGCAAGTCGACCACGCTGGCGGCGATGATCGATTACCGCAACGCGAACTCGGCCGGCCACATCATCACGGTCGAGGACCCGGTCGAATACGTGCACAAGAACAAGGGCTGCCTGATCACGCACCGCGAGGTCGGGGTCGACACGCACAGCTGGCACAATGCGCTCAAGAACACCCTGCGCCAGGCGCCGGACGTGATCCTGATCGGCGAGATCCGCGATACCGAGACCATGGAGCACGCGATCGCCTTCGCCGAAACCGGCCACCTGTGCCTTGGCACGCTGCACGCGAACAACTCGAACCAGACCATGGACCGCATCATCAACTTCTTCCCGGAAGAGCGGCGCAACCAGTTGCTGATGGACCTGTCGTCGAACCTGCGCGCGATCGTCTCGCAGCGCCTGGTGCGTACCGAGGACGGCAAGGGCCGCAAGGCGGCCATCGAGATCCTGCTCAATACCGCGACCATCGGCGAGATGATCCTCAAGGGCAATTTCCAGGGGATCAAGGAAATCATGCACAAGTCGCGCGAGCTCGGCATGTGCACGTTTGACCAGGCGCTCTACGAGTTGTATAACAAGGGCCATATCGGCTACGACGAAGCGATCCGCAACGCCGATTCGGCCAACGGCCTGCGCCTGCAGATCAAGCTGCGCGGCGAGCGCAAGGAGCCGGGCGACAGCGGCGCGACCACGGCGAGTGACTTGTCGATGGCGATCGAGGAGGAGCCGGAGGACCAGGAGCCGGCCAAGTAAGGGGCAGGCGGCAAGGAGGAGCGCGACCGACAGTGCCGCTCCCGACATATCCGATTATTTTCATGCCGCCTTGCGCGGGCCACACTCATGCCAGAATTCGAACAAAAGATTTGCCCTCGCAGCGAACTGAAGCAACGCGTGGCGGCGCTGCCCAAGCCGGTGGTGCTCACCAACGGCGTCTTCGACATCCTGCATCGCGGCCATGTCACCTACCTGGCGCAGGCGCGCGCGCTGGGCGCCTCGCTGGTGGTGGCGGCCAATACCGACGCCTCGGTGAAGCGGCTCGGCAAGGGCGACGACCGCCCGCTCAATTCGGCGGCGGACCGGATGGCGGTGCTGGCCGCGCTCGAATCGGTGAGCCTGGTGGTTGAATTCGACGAAGATACCGCGCTCGACGTGGTGCAGGAAGCGCGGCCCGAGATTTACGCCAAGGGCGGCGACTATCGGATGGACGCGATCCCCGAGGGCCAGGCCGTGCTCGCCTATGGCGGGCGCGCGGTCGCGATCGATTTCGAGCACGACCGCTCGACCAGCAAGCTGCTCACCAAGGTGCGCGCGACGCCATAAGGGAGCCGGATATCATCATTCCCCTACGCTTCAATGGAGTCCCCGCTTTCGCGAGGACGACGTGGCTTTCGTCGTTCCCGTGACCATCGTTCCCGCGTAGGTTTTCGTCGTTCCCGTGACCATCGTTCCCGCGTAGGTTTTCGTCGTTCCCGCGTAGGTTTTCGTCGTTCCCGTGACCATCGTTCCCGCGTAGGTTTTCGTCGTTCCCCCGTAGGTTTTCGTCGTTCCCGCGCGGTTTTCGTCGTTCCCGCGAAAGCGGGAACCCCATTTCGCGGCATACACGCGATCAGGCGCCGCCGGCGTAGCCGTTCTGGCGCCACGCTTCGAACACCACCACCGCCACCGTGTTCGACAGGTTGAGGCTGCGGTTGTCCGGACGCATCGGCAGGCGGATGCGCTGCTCGGGCGGAAACGATTCGCGCAGCGCCGGCGCCAGCCCGCGCGTTTCCGAGCCGAACACGAACACGTCGCCCGGCAGGAAGCGCGCCTGGGCGAACGGCGCCGATCCGTGCGTGGTCAGCGCGAACATGCGCGCCGGATCGGGCGCGGCCTCGGCCATGAAGGCATCCCAGTTCTTGTGCACCTTCATGGTCGCATAGTCGTGGTAGTCGAGCCCGGCGCGCCTCATCTTGGCGTCGTCGAGCGGAAAGCCGAGCGGCTCGATCAGGTGCAACTGGGCTCCCGTATTGGCGCACAGGCGGATGATGTTGCCCGTGTTGGGCGGAATCTCGGGTTCAACCAGGACGACATGGAACAAATTGCTTCTCCTTCGGGGACGACATCGGATTAACGGGGTGGCGTGCGCGCAAACACCAGGTTGCTCACGCGCGCCGCGCCAAAGCGCTTGAACAGGGCGGCCAGTTCATTCAGGGTGTGCCCGCTCGTCATCACATCGTCGACAATTCCGATGTGCTGGCCGCGCACCATGGCCAGCATATCGGGCGCCAGGATGAACGCGTTGTGTATGTTGGCGCGGCGCTGGCCTGGCGCCACACCCGATTGCGCCGGCGTGTCGAGCGCGCGTATGGCCAGCCGCGCGCGCAGCGCAATGCCAAGTGCGCTGGCCAGCGGGCGGGCAATTTCGAGCGCCTGGTTGAAACCGCGCGCGGCCAGCCGTTGCGGGCCGAGCGGTACCGGGCACAGCACATTGGGCAGCGCGAAGTCCGGCCGCGCGCACAGCGCATCGCGCAGCATGTGGGCGAACCACGGCGCCAGCGCCAGCTTGCCGCCAAACTTGAGCTGCAGCACCAGCTGGTCGACCGGCGCCGCGTAATCGGCGGCGGCCAGGGTCGCGTCGAACGCCGGCCGCTGCGCCAGGCAGGCGCCGCACTGGAAAACTGCATCGGCCGGCGCGACCGGATTGGCGCAGCGCCGGCAGCGCGAGCGGCGCGGCCCGATGAACTGGGCGTGACAGGCCGCGCACACCGCTGCGCCGCAACGTGCCCCGCACAGCGCGCAGGCGCAGGGCAGCAAGGCCCGCACCAGCGCCAGCGGCCAGTGGCGCGGCCACAGGCGCGGATCGGCCATTGTCAAACTCGCCTTCATGCAAAGATGTACACTGCCGACATTATCTCATTCATCGCTGTCACCATGGTTTCTACCCAGTCTACGTCAAAAATGAGCGCGCCCATCGATCTGGCGCGCGTGCGTTCCCTGTTTGCGCAAGCGCGCCAGGTTGCGTCCTCCGATTTCCTGCGGCGCGAAGTCGCCGAGCGCATGCACGACCGCTTGAGCCTGGTCAAGGTGGCGCCGCGCCGCGTGCTCGACGCCGGCTGCGGCGCCGGCGCCGACCTCGGCCTGCTGCAAAAGGACTTCCCGGCGGCGCAGATCATCGGCCTCGATGCCGCACCCGAGATGATCGAGGCCGCCAAGGCGCCGGCCTCGAGCCTGAAGGCGCTCAACCAGATCCTGAGCCGCCTGCTGCCGGCCAAGGCCGGCGTCGATTTACTGTGCGGCGACTTCGGCAATACGCCCTTCGCGTCGAACTCGGTCGATCTGATATGGTCGAACCTTGCGTTGCACTGGCATCCCCAGCCGGACCGCGTCTTTGCAGAATGGCGCCGCCTGCTGCGGGTCGATGGCCTGCTGATGTTTTCCACCTTCGGGCCAGATACCCTGCGCGAGGTACGTGCCGCGTTCGCGGATATCGATGCGCAGCCGCATGCGCTGCCGTTCGTGGACATGCACGACTTCGGCGATCAGCTGGTGGAGGCTGGCTTCTCGACGCCGGTCATGGATATGGAGGTCATCACGGTCACCTACGACAGTGCGCAAGCCTTGCTGGCCGATGTGCGTGCCCTGGGCGGCAACCCGCTCCAGACGCGCCGGCGCGGCCTGCTCGGGCGCGCGGCCTGGCTGCGCCTGATCGCCGGGCTGGAAGCGCAGCGCCGCCCGGACGGCAAGCTGGGGCTGACCTTCGAAGTCATCTACGGTCACGCGTTCCGGCCGGCGCCACGGGTCACGGCCGCCGGCGAGGCGATCATTCGCTTCGAGCCGCGCCGCAGTGGCAATACGTAGGACGGGTGATGGCCTAGACCGTTTTGCCTAGGCCGCAGCGGGTGCGCGGAGCGTGAAACGGGGTCGGAAAACGTGGTTCCCGGGCCGCAAAACGGCATTGAACAGGGCGCACGCCAGGGGGAATTGCGGGGGAGGGCCGGTGGGGCAGTGGATTTTTCCTTGATGAGCACACTACTCCTTTAGTATAATCAACGATCGAATTTTCTCGGCACACGACTCAGGCGCTTGATCTGAGTCAATAGATGGCCGAACGCAATGGCAGGCCAATGCTCATCAGTGTGCTTTGCTCACCTATGGTCGATGTCATGGTTCCAGTCGGGTCCGCGGCGCCCAGCGCCCAGCTCGATGGAGCCTTTTTGCGCGAATGGTTAAGGAGCGGCAGGGATTCGCAGCTTGGGTCGCTGGACGTAAAAAGAAGATTTTTATTTTTGGGTGGTTGGGGAAAACATGACATATGCAAAGCGAGTTCAAGCCTTGATGCTCGGCCTGGCGATCAGCGCCAGCATCCCGGCATTGGCGGCAGCGCCGGAGGTGACAGGGCGTCCGGTTGATTATCAGTTGAATCTGCAACCGCCCGTGACGCGCATCGCGTCGGAGATTTACGACTTGCACACCTGGATGATGATCGTATGCATGATCATCTTCGTTGCCGTGTTCGGCGTGATGTTCTACTCGGTGTTCAAGCACCGCAAGTCGCTCGGCCACAAGGCGGCAACCTTCCACGAGTCGACCGCCGTGGAAATTGCATGGACCGTGATTCCGTTCCTGATTGTTATCGGAATGGCACTGCCAGCAACCAAGACCGTGGTTGGCATGAAAGACACCTCGAACGCCGACATCACCATCAAGGCCACCGGCATGCAGTGGAAATGGGGTTACGACTACCTCAACGGCGAAGGCAAGGGCATTTCCTTCCTGTCGAACCTGGCGACCCCGCGTGCCCAGGTCGGCTCGCCCGGCGTGGCGCCGACCGAGTCGCGCGGCGAGAACTACCTGCTGGAAGTCGACAATGAAGTCGTGGTTCCGGTCAACAAGAAAATTCGCGTCGTCCTGACCGCCAACGACGTGATCCACGCCTGGATGGTTCCCGCCTTCGGCGTCAAGCAAGATGCGATCCCCGGTTTCGTGCGCGACACCTGGTTCCGTTCCGAGCAGATCGGCACCTTCCGCGGCCAGTGCGCCGAACTGTGCGGCAAGGAACACGCCTTCATGCCGATCGTCGTAAAGGTCGTCTCCGGTGAGGACTACAAGACCTGGGTCGCCACCAAGCAAAAGGAAATGGCGGCGCTGGCCGAGGACCCAAGCAAGGTATGGACCATCGACGAATTGAAAACCAAGGGCGAGAAGGTGTACGCTGCTAACTGCGCGGTGTGCCATCAGGCCAGCGGCAAGGGCGTTCCAGCTGCGTTCGCCGCACTGGACGGCTCGCCGGTCGTGAACGGACCGAAGGCGGAGCAGATCAAGGTTGTGCTCAATGGCCTCAAGAGCGGCAGGTTCCCGTCCGAGATGCCAGCATGGAAGCAATTGTCGAACTCGGATATTGCTGCGGTGATTACCTACACCCGCAACAACTGGTCGAACAAGGCTGCCGAAAATATCGTTCAACCAGCCGAAGTTCTGGCTGCGCGCAAGTAAAAATAGCGGATTGCGGGAAAGAGTAAAGCGCAGCGGTACTCTGTCCTCAACATATTAGGAGTAGTAGATGAGCACAAGCACATTGGATCACGCAATCGACCACGGTCATGATCATGCACATGATCACCCGCATGGACTGAAGCGCTGGTTGTTCGCAACCAACCATAAAGACATCGGTAGCCTGTACCTGTGGTTCTCGCTGACCATGCTGATGTCGGGCGGCGTCCTGGCACTGATGATTCGTTCCGAACTGTTCAAGCCGGGCCTGCAGTTCTTCCAGCCCGAGTTCTTCAACCAGCTCACCACCATGCACGGCATCGTGATGGTGTTCGGCGCCATCATGCCGGCCTTCGTCGGCTTCGCCAACTGGATGATTCCGCTGCAGATCGGCGCTTCCGACATGGCCTTCGCGCGCATGAACAACTTCTCGTTCTGGCTGCTGCCGCCGGCCGCGATCCTGCTCGCTTCCTCGTTCTTCGTGCCGGGCGGCGCAACCGCTGCCGGCTGGACCCTGTACGCGCCGCTGTCGACCCAGATGGGCGCCGGCATGGACATGGCCATTTTCGCGCTGCACCTGATGGGCGCCTCGTCGATCATGGGTTCGATCAACATCATCGTCACCATCCTGAACATGCGCGCTCCCGGCATGACCCTGATGAAAATGCCGATGTTCTGCTGGACCTGGCTGATCACCGCCTACCTGCTGATCGCCGTGATGCCAGTGCTGGCCGGCGCCATCACCATGACCCTGACCGACCGTCATTTCGGCACTTCGTTCTTTAACGCCGCCGGCGGCGGCGACCCGGTCATGTACCAGCACATCTTCTGGTTCTTCGGCCATCCCGAGGTGTACATCATGATCCTGCCGGCGTTCGGCATCGTGTCCCAGATCCTGCCGGCGTTCGCACGCAAGCCGCTGTTCGGCTACGCTTCGATGGTCTACGCCACCGCGTCGATCGCGATCCTGTCGTTCATCGTCTGGGCCCACCACATGTTTACCACCGGCATGCCGGTGACCAGCCAGCTGTTCTTCATGTACGCCACCATGCTGATCTCGGTGCCGACCGGCGTGAAAGTGTTCAACTGGACCGCCACCATGTGGAAGGGCTCGATGAGCTTCGAGACCCCGATGCTGTTCGCGGTCGGCTTCATCTTCGTGTTCACCATGGGCGGCTTCACCGGCCTGATCCTGGCGGTGACCCCGATCGACATCCAGCTGCAGGACACCTACTACGTGGTGGCGCACTTCCACTACGTGCTGGTGGCCGGCTCCCTGTTCGCGCTGTTCGCAGGCTTTTACTACTGGAGCCCGAAGTGGACCGGTCATATGTACAACGAGTTCCGCGGCAAGGTCCACTTCTGGGCGTCGCTGATCACGTTTAACATCACCTTCTTCCCGATGCACTTCCTGGGCCTGGCGGGCATGCCGCGCCGCTATGCCGACTACCCGGCGCAGTTCACCGATTTCAACACGATCGCCACCATCGGCGCATTCGGTTTCGGCCTGTCGCAGGTGTATTTCCTGTTCTTCGTGGTCCTGCCGGCAATCCGCGGCGGCGCGAAAGCGGCCGACAAGCCATGGGATGGCGCCGAAGGACTGGAATGGACTGTTCCTAGCCCGGCTCCGTTCCACACGTTTGAAACACCACCGCTGGTTAAGTAATACAGGGGCGCGGGCCATGCCCGCGCCGTCTGAACTTGTAAGTTGACACCATGTCTGAACCAAGAAAGCCGAACAACCTGAAGACTGCCCTGATCCTTGGCGGCCTCGCCCTGTTTTTCTTCGCGATGGTCTTCATCAAGCGGATCTGGCTCAGCTAAGGTGGATACAAAACACACAGGCCGGTCCCGCCTGAACCGCGCGATGCTCGGCAAGCTGCTGGTGATTGCGGTCGTGATGTTCGGTTTCGGTTACGCGCTCATTCCGGTGTATAAGCAGATGTGCGAAGCGTTGGGTATTAACGTGCTGACCCAGAAGGACGGCACGGTGGTGCGCGACCAGAACACCCAGGTCGACAAGTCGCGCACCATCACGGTTGAATTCGATGCCAATGTACAGGGGCCGTTGCGTTTTCGCCCGGTACAGGCGAGCATGCAGGTGCACCCGGGCGAGCTGGCCACCATCGTGTACGAGGTGGTCAACACCAAGGCGCGCTCGGTCGATGCGCAGGCGATCCCGAGTTATTCGCCGCAGTCGGCCGCGCCGCACTTCAAGAAGGTCGAGTGCTTCTGCTTCAAGCAGCAGACCCTCAAGCCGAATGAAGCGAAACAAATGCCCGTGGTATTTTTCATCGACCCGGCGCTGCCGCGCGAGGTGAAGAACATCACGTTGTCGTACACATTTTTCGAGATCGCCGGCGCGCATGCGTCGAACTGATGGAATGCAATGGACGAGTTGAAGAAGGCAAGCGGGCGCAAGGCGTCATTCGGCGCCACCATGAAAGCGGTGTTCTGGTCGTTCTTCGGCATCCGCAAGCGGCGCGACTACGAGCATGACTCGGCCAACCTGAATCCAGTGCACGTGATTATCGCCGGGCTGATCGGGGCGGCGCTGTTCATCGGCACGCTGATCATGCTGGTCCGGTTCGCGGTATCGCAGTAAACGTATAGATAGCAGCACCAAAATTCACCGAACACAGTTGATTTAGGAGATGAAGATGAGTTCACCACACGCCGCCGCGCCGTACTATTTCGTACCGGGCCCATCCAGATGGCCCATCATGACCGGCATGTCCATGCTCGCGACCATGGTCGGCGCCACCGGCTGGGTCAATGGCGCCAGCTGGGGGCCGATGCTCAATATCGCCGGCATCCTGGCCACCATCGTGGTGCTGTATTTCTGGTTCGGCGACGCGATCGGCGAGTCTGAATCGGGCAAGTACAGCGCGCGCATCGACCTGTCCTACCGCTGGTCGATGAGCTGGTTCATCTTCTCCGAAGTCATGTTCTTCGGCGCCTTCTTCGGCGCCCTGTTTTACGCACGCAGCGTCACCCTGCCTTGGCTGGGCGACCTCGACCACAAGATCATCTGGCCTGACTTCGCGGCCACCTGGGGCAGCGTCGGCCCGGCTGGCGTGGTCGAGCATTTCGAGACCATGGGACCGTTCCCGATTCCGACGATCAACACCGCACTGCTGCTCACGTCCGGCGTGACGCTGACCATTGCGCATCACGCATTGCGCGCCGGGCACCGTGCCAAGACCGCGATCTGGCTGGCCGCGACCGTCCTGCTTGGCGCGACCTTCATGGGTTTCCAGGTGTACGAATACATGCACGCCTATAGCGAGCTGAACCTGAAGCTGACTTCCGGCATCTACGGTTCGACCTTCTTCATGCTGACCGGCTTCCACGGCTTCCACGTGACCATGGGCGCCATCATGCTGTCGGTGGTGCTGTACCGCGTCCTGCGCGGCGACTTCACTCCCGAGCACCACTTCGGTTTCGAAGGCGCGGCCTGGTACTGGCACTTCGTCGACGTGGTCTGGCTCGGCCTGTATGTCGTGGTGT
>Ga0207975_100250_pt1 | contig 35330 bp, 26 predicted proteins | sample LakWasMe91_HOW11_2_FD_183913 | JGI IMG/M metagenome (GOLD analysis project Ga0207975, IMG submission 183913) | Freshwater sediment methanotrophic microbial communities from Lake Washington under simulated oxygen tension - Sediment Metagenome... | ecosystem: Environmental > Aquatic > Freshwater >...
CCCAGCGCACTGATGACATAGCCGAGCGAGAGCATCGGGTAGGCCAGCGTGACGTCGGTGCGCGACAGCCCGATGATCCATACCACCAGCGAAACGGCATAGCACACCAGGCCGGCCAGGATCGGCGGCTGGCTCGCCACCTTGACGCCGGTGGCGAACCAGTTCTCGGCGTTAAGGTGGATGGCCCCGCCCATGGCGTTGGTGCCGGCCTTGAGCAGGAGCTGGGCGGCGGCGTTGAGCAGCACGCCGGTGATGATGAAGGTGAAGGTGGACAGGTTCATGATCTATATATTCGCGATGACGATACGGCGCTTGTCCTGCGCGACCACGCGCATCGGCACGCCTTGTTGTCTGAGGTGGTTGTAGATGTCGGCGCGCACGATGCCGAGGTCGCGCACGCCGGCGGCGGCGTCGCGCGTCCATTGTCCGACGAAGGCGGGCATCTGCGCGATGGCCAGCTCGGGCTGCTGGTCGAGGCCAAAGCCGAATTCATCGCGGTAGGCTACCAGGATCACGCTGCGTTCGAGGTAGAAGGTGAGCGCCTGCTCGTAGGTGCCGATCGAATAGATCCTGGTGTCCGGCTTGAGTTCGGCCTTGATCGCAGGGATCAGGGCGGTGCCAGCGCGCAACTGGCCATAGCGCTCGAAGCCGACCAGGATCGATCCGGCCAGGATGAAGCCGGCCAGCGCGAGTGTCAGCACCATCAGGTCGCGCCGCAGCTGGCGCGCGTGCAGCAGCGCCAGGGCGCCGCCGGCGAGCGCCGCGAAGCCAGCCGCGAGCACCCAGGGCTGGTAGGCCTCGAGCTCGCCGGCGGCGTCCGGGAAGCGTACCAGCTTGGGCATCAAGGGCACCAGCACCAGCAACAGCACCCCGATGGCCGCGGTCAGGCCGGCCGCGAATATGCGGCTGCGGCGCGTGCCGGCTTCAAGGCAGGCGCCGATCAGCAGCGCCAGCGCAGGGAAGATCGGCAGGACATAGCCGGGCAGCTTGGAGTGCGACAGGCTGAAAAAAACAAAGATCAGCACCGCCCATACCAGCAGCAGCAGGCGCGGACGAAAGCGCCCGCTGTCGCCCGTGGCGCCCAACGCCAGGCTTTGCGGCAGCACCCCGAGCCACGGCACGATGCCGCCGGCCAGCACCCCGAAAAAGTAATACCAGGCCCCCTCGCGCCGGTGGCCGCTGCTCAGGAAGCGCTCAAGGTGTTCATGGATGAAGAAGAAATGCGGCTGCTCGGGGTTGGCGCGCGCCACCAGCACGAACCAGGGCGCCGCGATGGCCAGCAACAGCGGCAGGCCCAGCCCCGGGTGCAGGCGCCGCCACAGGCCCCAGTCGCGCGTGATCGAGGCATACACGACCAGCACCGCGCCCGGCAGCACCACCCCGACCAGGCCCTTGGACAGCACCGCGAGCGCCATGCCGGCCCAGCTGACGAGCATCCAGCCGCGCCGTTCGGCGGCGCTGGCGCCGTCGTGCTGGGCCAGCAGCAGCGCGCACAGCGTGAGGCCCATCATGGCCGCCAGGCTCATGTCGAGCGAAGCGACCTGGCTGCAGGCGACCCAGAAAAAGCTCGAGCCGAGCACCAGCGCCGCATAGAAGCCGATGCGCCGGTCAAATACCCTGGCGCCCGCATAGCCGGTGATGACCACCCCCAGCAGGCCGCACAGGCCGGTCCACAGGCGCGCCTGCCATTCGCCCAGGCCGAACACGGTAAACGCGAGCGCGCTCATCCAGGCCTGGAGCGGCGGCTTTTCGAAGTACTTGATACCGTTCAGGCGGGTGGTGATCCAGTCGCCGCTGACGAACATCTCGCGCGCAATTTCGGCGTAGCGCGCCTCGTCGGGCGGCACCAGGGTGCGCACCCCGAGCAGGTACAGCGAGACGATGGCAAAGGCGATCAGCAGGGCCCAGGCCAGGCTGTCCGACTTGTGCAGCTCATTCATGCACGTCCTGCTTGCCCTCGATGATCAGCGCCAGGGTGACCTTGCGCCCTTCGCCCATCAGGATGTTGTAGGTGCGGCAGGCCGCCTTGCTGTCCATGCACTCGACCCCGATGCGGCGCGCTGACAGGCTGGCCACCAGGCGCGGATGCACGAAACGCTGGCGCGCCCCGGTGCCGAGGATGACGACGTCGGGCGCTTCCTGTTCGATCAGCTCGAAGTGCGTTTCGGTCAGGTCCTCGAAGCGCGCCACGTTCCACGCGCGCGGGGCGATTTCGGGCATGACCGTCAGGCTGAAATCGAAGCGCACGGCATTGATTTCAACGCCGTGCTCGTCGTAGCCGGTGACGGTCTGGTATTGTTTGGTTGTGCTGGCGTGAAGCTTCATCGTGATTCAAGACGGGTCATATGCGGCCCCCCCGGGGGCCGTCGTGGAGCGTTAGCATGCCACAAACGGCCTGAAAGCGCGACTTTCCACCATTGATTGAAGACAAAGACGCCCGATTCCGGGCTTTTTGATGCCGTTGGAGGGACATGGCGGTTGATTAAATCGGGCGCTTTCGGCAAAATGGGTATTTTTCGCAGTGCAACATGACGCGCCAATGAACAGGGAATTATTTTGCGACCGATCCTGAAATCGAACAAGTTAGACGATGTGTGCTACGAGATTCGTGGCCCTGCCATGGAGAAAGCCCGCCAGATGGAGGAGGAGGGGCACAAGATCCTCAAGCTCAACATCGGCAACCTGGCCGTGTTCGGCTTCGATCCGCCCGACGAGATCGTGCAGGACATGATCCGCAACATGCACGGCGCGGCCGGCTATACCGACTCGAAAGGCATGTTCGCGCCGCGCAAGGCGGTCATGCACTACACCCAGGGCAAGGACATCTCGGGCGTCACGATCGACGACATCTACCTTGGCAACGGCGCATCGGAGCTGATCGTGATGGCCATGAACGGGCTGCTCAACACCGGCGACGAGGTGCTGGTGCCGGCTCCCGACTACCCGCTGTGGACCGCGGCGGTGAGCCTGTCGGGCGGCACCCCGGTGCACTACGTGTGCGACGAGCAGGCCGACTGGCATCCCGACATCGAGGACATGCGGCGCAAGATCACGTCCAACACCAAGGCGATCGTGGTCATCAACCCGAACAACCCGACCGGCGCCCTGTATCCGCGCGAGGTGCTGCTCGAGATTGTCGAACTGGCGCGCCAGCACCAGCTGATCGTGCTGGCCGACGAGATTTACGACAAGACCGTGTACGACCAGGCGCAGCACGTATCGATGGCCTCGCTGGCCGACGACGTGCTGTTCATCACCCTGAACGGCCTGTCCAAGAACTACCGCTCGTGCGGCTACCGGGCCGGCTGGATGGTGGTGTCGGGCGAAAAGCGCCACGCCAGGGATTACATCGACGGCCTGAACATGCTGGCTTCGATGCGCCTGTGCGCCAACGCGCCGGGCCAGTTCGCGATCCAGACCGCGCTGGGCGGCTACCAGAGCATCGCCGACCTGGTCGGACCGGGCGGGCGCCTGCTCAAGCAGCGCGACCTCGCGCACAAATTACTGACCGATATACCGGGCGTCAGCTGCGTCAAGCCAAAAGCTGCGCTGTACATGTTCCCGCGCCTCGATCCCGCGATGTACCCGATCGCCGATGACCAGCAGTTCGCATGCGAGCTGCTGTCCGAGGAAAAAGTCCTGATCGTCCAGGGCACCGGTTTCAACTGGATCGCGCCGGACCATTTCCGGCTCGTGTTCCTGCCCAATTCGGACGACCTGACCGATGCCTGCGGACGCATCGCGCGTTTCCTCGACGGCTACCGGCGCCGCCACGGCCACGGCTGACCCAATAATCCGGCGCGCACGCTTTTAGGTGGCGCGCCTTTACGAACGAAGACTTATGAAACCCATCAAAGTAGGCTTGTTAGGCATCGGCACCGTGGGCGCCGGCACATACAATGTCCTGAAACGGAACCAGCAAGAGATCCGCCGCCGCGCGGGGCGCGGGATTGAAATCGCGATGGTCGCGGACCTCGATGTCGAACGCGCGCGCGCGCTGACGGGCGGCGAATGCCAGGTCGTGGGCGACGCCTTCGAAGTTGTCAACAATCCCGAGATCGACATCGTCATCGAGCTCATCGGTGGATACGGCATCGCCAAGAAGCTGGTGATGCAGGCCATCGCCAACGGCAAGCACGTGGTGACCGCCAACAAGGCGCTGCTGGCCACGCACGGCAACGAGATTTTCGCCGCGGCCCAGGACAAGGGCGTGATGGTGGCATTCGAGGCCGCTGTCGCCGGCGGCATCCCGATCATCAAGGCGCTGCGCGAAGGACTGACCGCGAACCGCATCGAATCGATCGCCGGGATCATCAACGGCACCACCAACTTCATCCTGTCCGAGATGCGCGACAAGGGACTCGACTTCGACACCGTGCTCAAGCAGGCTCAGCAGCTCGGCTACGCGGAAGCCGATCCGACCTTCGACATCGAAGGGGTGGACGCGGCGCACAAGGTCACCATCATGTCGGCCATCGCGTTCGGCATTCCGGTGCAGTTCGAGAAGGCCCACGTGGAAGGCATCAGCAAGCTGCAGGCGGTCGACATCCGCTACGCCGAGCAGCTCGGCTACCGCATCAAGCTGCTGGGCATCACCAAGCGCACCGTGGTCAACGGCACCGAAGGCATCGAGCTGCGCGTGCACCCGACCCTGATCCCGGCCAAGCGCCTGATCGCCAACGTCGAAGGCGCGATGAACGCGGTGCTGGTGCAGGCCGATGCGGTCGGCGCCACGCTCTATTACGGCAAGGGCGCGGGCGCCGAGCCGACCGCCTCGGCGGTGATCGCCGACCTGGTCGACATCACCCGCCTGGCCACGGCCGATCCCGGATACCGGGTGCCGCACCTGGCGTTCCAGCCGAACCAGATGACCGACGTGGAAATTCTTCCGATGTCGGAAATCACCACCAGCTACTACCTGCGCGTGTACGTGAAGGACCAGCTCGGCGTGATGGCCGACCTGACGCGCATCCTGGCCGACGCGAACATCTCGATCGACGCGGTGCTGCAGAAGGAGCCGGGCGAGGGCGAGACGCGCACCGACATCATCATGCTGACGCACCAGACCCAGGAAAAGAACATCGACGCCGCGATCGCCAAGATCGAGAAGATCGGCGCGGTGGTCGGCCCGGTCACCAGGATCCGGCTCGAAAACCTGAGCTAGGAAAAAAAACCGGGCCGCGCAAGCGGCCCGGCAAATACAACGACGGGGTACTGGTACAACTTGGCGCCAGATGGTGCTGGCGGTGCTACAGTTTGCTACTCGTGCTTCCGAGGTGCTACAGGGGTTGCTCTAGTGCCATGCTGGCTGCGGCAAGGCTTATTTCGCAGCCACGGTCAGTTCGCTTTTCACTTGCTTCACGCCCGCGACGGTCGATGCCATCTCGATCACGCGGCTCGCGTCATCGCTGCTGGCCACCGGGCCGCTCAGCACCACCACGCCTTGCGTGGTGGTGACTTCCACTTGCTTGTGCTCGGCCAACGCGGCCTTGATCTTCTCCGTGACGGCGGCGTCATCAGGGGCGGCGGCTGCCGCCGCTGGTGTCGCTGGCTTCGGATCGGCGGCCTGCGCGCTCATCACAGCGGCGGCGGACAGGGTTGCGGCGGCCAGCAGGCGGGCCATCAATTGAGTAGTGTTCATCAGTTTGCTTTCACGTAAGGTTGAGGAAGGCAACGCCGTATGACGTTAGCCCATCTTCAGCAAGCGTCGTGCCAGGGCGTAAAAACTTAATGAATTCAACAACTTGGCTTAAAAGCCAGGATTCATGAGGGAAATTGTGGGCGCACATCGGCCCGCGTTTGTCGTGAAATGGCGACAGGCGCCCGGAGTGTGAGCGCAAGTTACTGATTTCAAACGGTTTATTCCTGTCGCTCGTCGGCGACAACGGTGCCTTCGGTACGGAACAGGCTCGCGTTCAGGTCGTATTTCTGCAGCAAGCGGTAGAACTCGGTGCGGTTGCGCTGGGCCAGGCGCGCCGCATCGGCCACATTGCCGTCGGTCAGCTTGAGCAGCTGGACCAGGTAGTTGCGCTCGAAGCGCGCCTTTGCCTCCACGTAGCTGAGCACCTCGAGCGAGGGCACGCGCAGCGCGCGCTGCACCAGCGCCAGCGGCACCAAGGGGGCGCTGGCAAGGGCGCACACATGCTCGACCACGTTGTAGAGCTGGCGCACATTGCCCGGCCAGGCCGCGGTGGTGAGCGCCTCCAGCGCGTCGTGGGCGAAGCCGCGCACGTTCTTTTCGTACTTGGCCGCCACCGTCAGCAGGAAGCGGCTGGCCAGCAGGCCGATGTCCTCGCGCCGCTGCGAGAGCGCCGGCAAGGTCAGCGTGATGACGTTGAGCCGGTAATACAGGTCCTCGCGGAACTGGCCATCGAGCATGGCGCTGTCGAGGTCGCGGTGGGTGGCCGACAGGATGCGCACGTCGACCGCGCGCGGCTGGTCCGAACCGAGCTGGCGCACCACGCGCTCCTGCAGCACGCGCAGCAGCTTGACCTGGAGCAGCAGCGGCATGTCGCCGATTTCGTCGAGGAACAAGGTGCCGCCGTCGGCCGCCTGCAGCAGGCCCTCGCGGCTGGCCACGGCGCCGGTGAAGGCGCCCTTGACATGGCCGAACAGTTCCGATTCGAGCAGCGCTTCGGGAATCGCCCCGCAATTGACGGCGATGAAGGGCGCCTTGGCGCGCCGGCTGGCGCGGTGGATTGCGCGCGCCAGCAATTCCTTGCCGGTGCCGCTTTCGCCGCGGATCAGGATGCTCGCCTCGGACGCGGCCACCAGCCTGGCCTCGGCCAGCAGGTCGGCCATGACCTGGCTGCGGCTGAGCAGGTCGGCGCGCCAGCTCTCGTCGCTGTCCGCGCTGGCGGGGGCGGTCAGCTCGAGCGCCTGGGCGATGCGATCGAGCAGCACCTTGGCGTCGAACGGCTTGGTCAGGTAGGCGCTGGCGCCGAGGCTGGTCGCCTCGACTGCGTCAGGGATGGTGCCGTGCGCGGTCAGCAGGATCACCGGCAGGGCCGGATGCAGGGAGCGGATTTCCTGGAATAGCGCCAGGCCGTCACGTCCGGGCAGGCGCACGTCGCTGATGACCAGGCGCGGCAAGTCGATCGACAGGCGCGCCAGCGCCGCCTCGGCGCTGCCGACCGCGCTCACGCGGTAGCCGCTGGCCGACAGGCGCAGCGAGAGCAGGCGCAGCAGGTCGGCATCGTCGTCGACCAGCAGCAAATGGGCCTTGGCCTGGATCATTTTCCCACTCCCGGGGAAGCGACCACGCCTGCGCCGGGACGCGCCGGCAAGGTGCGCTCGATTGTCTTCAGGCCTTCCAGCATCTCGCTTAGCTGCTCGTTGCGGCGCTGGCTGTCCTTGAGCTGCGCGGCCAGCTTGTCGTTGTGTTCGCCTATCCGGCGCAGTTCGGCGCAGTGCGCCGCCAGCAGCCGCGCCAGCGGCCCGAGGGCCTGCGCTTCCGGCCCGGGCGCGCCGGCCAGGTTGTCCAGCAGGGCCTGGGCGCGGACCAGGTCGGTACGGTTTTGCATCAGCACCAGCGCCACCCGCATGGCTTGTCTGGCGCCTTTGGGCTGGGCGTTCTGGTTGTGCAGTTCGCGCGCCAGTTCGGCCGGGCCCATGCGGCGCAGCGCCTGCTGGTAGGCCAGCATGGGCGCGATGTCGTCGGCCGGCGCGGGAGGCGCCTCGGGCTCGGGTTCGGCCACGGCGGCAGGTGCGGGAACCGGCGGCGCGGGCGGCGGGGCGGGCGGCCGGAGCGCGCAGGCGCACAGCGCAAGGCAGGCCGGCAGCGACAGCAGTTTATTTTTCATCGGGAAGCTCGATCTGGAAGTGCGCCCCCGCGGCGGAGGGCAAAAGATGAATGGCGCCGCCGTGCGCGGCCACGTATTCGCGCACGATCGACAGGCCGATGCCATTGCCAAGGCGTGCGCCCGGCGGCTGGCGCTCGCCCTGGTAAAACGGTTCGAACACGCGCGCCGCATCGGCCGCTGCCACCCCCGGCCCCTGGTCGCAGCAGTCGAGCAGCACGCGCGCGCCAGCGTTCGAGAGAGCGAAGCCGATGGTGCCGCCGCGCGGGCTGAAGCGCACCGCGTTCGAGAGCAGGTTGGCCAGCGCCACGCCGATCTTGTCGGGATCGAGCTGCAGCGCGCGTGCATCGCCCTCGACCACCACATCGAGTGCCCTGGCCTGCCACTGCAGACGCTGGGTCTCGATCACGGCGCGCAGCAGAGCGCCCAGGTCGACCGTTTCGCGCTTGAGGTGCTGGGCGTCGAAGTTGGCCGCGTTGTAGCGCAGCAGCTCTTCGATCTGGGTTTGCAGGGAAGCGGTGTTCTGGCGCAGGATGGCGGCGATTTCGGCCTGGCCGGGCGACAGAACGCCGACCAGCCCGTCCTCGAGCAGGGCCACGCCTTCGCGCATGGCCGCCAGCGGCGTTTTCAGTTCGTGCGAGATGTGGCGCAGGAAGCGCGCCTTGTCCGCTTCGAGCTCGCCCAGGCGGCGCCGCAGCCAGTCCAGCTGCTGGCCGACGCGCCGCAGGTCGCTCGGGCCGCGCACCTCGATCGCGTGGTCGAAGCGGTTGGCGCCGAGCCGGCCGATGGCCTTCTCGATCTGGGCCAGCGGGCGCGCCAGCCACAGCCCGAAGCCGAGCGCGAGCAGCGCGGCCAGCCCGATCGAGGCCAGCACCTGGCCGGTCAGTTCCGAGCGGCGCTGGTCGAGTTCGAGCAACAGTTGCTGGTTGCGGCGCTCGACCTCGCGCTGCACCTGCGCGGCCAGCCGTTCGTTGATTGGCTGAAGCCGGGCCAGTGCGCGGTTAAGCGCGTTCTGGCGCGCCGCGCGCCGCCCCTGGCCGCCCTGCAACACGGCCCAGGCCGCCTCGCTGTGGGTGTGCCAGGCCGCGAAGGCTTCGGGCGCGACACCGGGCAGGCCGGCGGCGATCACGTCGAGCGCGCTGCGCGCCGCCTGCCATGCGTCGGCAAAGCGGTTGCGGAAGGCGGGATCGTTGAGCACCAGAAACTGGCGCGCGCTGCGTTCCATCGCGATGCTTCGTTCATCGAGGCGCTGCACGTTGGCCGTCAGGATGATCGCCTGGCGGCTCGTTTCGCGGCTGTGCACGGCGAGCCGGTCGAGCGTGAGCAGCGCATGCACCGAGGCCGCGCTGAGCAAGATGGCGATCAGCAGGAAAACGCCGAGTAATAATTGGCGAAACGAAAGTCTCGTTAGGATGGTCATGGGAAAGCGCGACGAAAACGGCCACAGCCGGGCTGGTCAGCGAATCATAGGGGAAAACGCGGATTTCGACGGTTCGCTTGGACGTGCTTCGGGAGCTTGGTCAATGTTGACCGAGCGAAACCGGGGTCAGAGTTTTTTTCGCGGGGGTATCGCGAAAATGATTCTGACCCCGGTTTCGCTCTTTCGCACTACGCCACGCGAGGAAAGACGATCGCCACCTTCAGCCCCTTGCCGCTGGCGCCGTCGGCCAGCGCAATGCTGGCCCGATGCAGCGCTGCGATATCGCGCACGATCGCCAGCCCCAGCCCGGTCCCGCCCGGATTGCATTCGAGCGTGGCGGCGGCGCGGTAAAACGGCGTGAACACCTTTTCACGTTCGGCTTCGGCGATGCCGTTGCCGCTGTCCTCGATCTGGAGCAGCACGCCGGCCTCGTCCTCGCACACCCGCAGTACGATGTTGCCGTCCTCCGGCGTATAGCGGATGGCGTTGTCGAGCAGGTTGCTCACCAGCTCATGGAGCAGCAGCGCGTGACCAATGACACAGGCCCGGTCCGATGCTTCGAGCGAGAGGTCGATGTTCTTCTGCACCGCGGGCAGCGCCAGCTCCAGCGCGACCTGGCGCACGATGGCCGGCAGCGCGACCTGGGCCATGGCGGCCACCTCGCCGCCGTGTTCGACGCGCGCCAGCGTGAGCAGGCGGTTGGCCAGGCGCACGGTGGCGTCGGTGGTTCCGGCGATCGATTCGACGATCTCGCGCATGGCGCCCGGATCGTTCTCGCGCAGCGCCAGTTCGGCCTGCGTCTTGAGCACCGTGAGAGGGGTGCGCAACTGGTGCGAGGCGTCGGCGATGAAGCGGCGCTGGCTGGCGATCAGGTTCTGCATGCGCGACATGGTGCTGTTCATCGCGGCCACCAGCGGACGCACTTCCTTGTGCACCATGGCCGGGTCGACATCTGACAGGTCGGACAGGGCGCGCGTTTCGACCTCGTTTTTCAGGCGCATGAGCGGGCGCAGCACCAGCCGCACCGCAAACCAGACCAGCGAGGCGACGGCCAGCACCATCGCCGCCTGGCGCAGCAAGGTGTCGAGCAGGATCTGGCGCGACAGGCCGCGCCGCGCGTCAAGCGTTTCGCCTACCTGGATCAGGGCGATGCCGCGCATCGAATCGTCGTACACCGGCTGCAGCAGGGCGGCGATGCGCACCGGTTCGCCGTTGTAGTTGGCGTGATAGAAACGCACCAGCGCCGGATACGCCTCCGAGCGCGGCACGTTGGCGGGCACCGCGGGCAGGTCGTCGAAGCCGGACACGGTTTCGCCGTCGATGCCGCTGACCTTGTAGTAGATCCGGCCCAGCGTGTCGGTTTCGAAACTGTCGAGCGCGACGTAGGGCACGTCGGCCACCACCTTGCCGTCCTTGATCGAGACCCGTTCGGCCAGCGCGCGGGTCGACGCGAGCAGGGACCGGTCGTACGCGAGGTCGGCCGCATCGAGCGCGTTGTCGTACATCGACACCGCGTTGAGCGCGGCCAGCAGCACCAGCGGTATCAGCAGCCAGCGCAGCAGCTGGTTGCGCAGGCTGCCCAGTGCGGCGCCCGCGCCGGCCTTGCGGCGCAGCAGCGTAAGCAGCGGCGCCATGTCAGGCCTTGGCCGGACGCGGCTGCAGCATGTAGCCGATTCCGCGCAGGGTGGTGATCGCGGCCGCGTCGGGCAGCGCGCGCTCGAGCTTCTTGCGCACGCGGTGGATGTACAGTTCGATGGCGCCGATGTTGGCGTCGTCGTCGAGCGCGAACACTTCGTCGAACAGCTTTTCTTTCGAGACCGCCCGCCCCGGGCGCGAAATGAGCGCTTCGAGCACGGCGTGTTCGCGCGGCGTGAGCGGCAGTTGCTCGCCCGCGTAAGTGAACAGGCGCGTGACGGTGTCGAAACTGAGCGCGCCGCAGCGGTGCACCGGCGCTTCGTTGCCCTGGCTGCGCCGCAGCAGCGCCTTGACGCGCGCTTCGAGTTCGCTCAGCTCGAACGGCTTGGCCAGGTAGTCGTCGGCGCCCAGGTTCAGGCCCTGCACCCGCTCTTCGAGTCCGCCGCGCGCGGTAAGGATCAGCACCGGCGTCTTGGCGCGCGCCCCGCCGCGCGAGCGCAGCCGGCGCAGCACGTCGAGCCCGTCCATCTTGGGCAAGGTCAGGTCGAGAATCACGAGCGCATAGTCCTGCGTGTGCAGCAGGGCGTCGGCGTCGGCGCCGTTGGCTGCGCATTCGACCGTCAGGTGGGCGTCGCGCAGCGCCTTGGCAAGCCAATGGGACAGTTCGATATGGTCTTCTGCTAAAAGGATGCGCATGCTGTTGGCCCGCCGGGAAATGAGAGCAGTGTAAGGCCAAGTATCGCATCTGCGCCGGGTCCGGGAAAATAAATGGAAAGCGATGTGGCGAGCCTGAAACAGGCGCGGCGCTGAAAGCGAATTGAAAGGAAGGCACTCGTATAGTGGCCTCGGTTTCACAGCAGTCCAACAACTAAAACCTGGATCTCCGGAGATAAGAGAATGAAAAAAACAATGTTTGCGCTCGCCGTTGCGGCCAGCCTGGCCAGCGGCGGCGTCGCACATGCCCAGTCCAACGTGCAGGTCTACGGCCTGCTCGACGCAGGTGTCGAATACACCACCAATTCAAATGCGGCCGGGGACAGCAATGTGCGCCTCATCTCGGGCGGCAAGAACACCTCGCGCTGGGGCCTGCGCGGCAGCGAGGACCTGGGCGGCGGCCTGAAAGCGGTGTTTGGCCTTGAAGGCGGCATTCTGATGGATAGCGGCGCCGCTGACGGTGCGCTGTTCAAGCGCCAGGCCTATGTCGGCGTCGATGGTGCGTTCGGCCGTGTGGTGCTGGGGCGCTCCTTCACCACCACCTACGACTTCGTGCTGCCGTTCGACCCGATGGGGTATTCGCCCAACTATTCGTGGGCAACCTCGGCCAACGCGACCGGCCCGTCCAAGTACGGCATGACCACCGCATTCGATAACCTCGTCAAGTACTCGGGCAAAACGGGCGACTTCAAGTACGGCGCAACGGTCGGCTTGGGCGAGCAGGCCGCCAGCGCCGCCGATGGCCGCAAATTTGCGGTCGGGCTGTCGTGGACGCACGCGGGCTTTGGCGCAATGGCCACCTGCGAACAGATCAACGGGGTGACGCTGGCGGCGAGCGGCGAGCGTGACCAGACCCGCGTGTGCCACCTGGGCGCCAGCTACAAGCAAGGTGCATGGAGCGCAATCACCGGCATGCGCAACTACAAGCTCGATTCGGCCAAGGCCGCCACCGCCGACGTGCGCGCCGCGACCTACTGGGGCGGGGTGAGCTACAAGATCCGGCCGAGCGTGACTTTGACCGGCGCGGTTTATTACGTCGACGTGAAAAATCTCCCGGCCGGCACCGACGCCGATCCGATCATGTACGTCGCGCGCAGCCTGTTCGCCCTGTCCAAGCGCACCGACCTGTACCTGGCGGCGGCCTATGCGAAAGCGGAACACGGCAAGCTGGTAGGCGTGTCGCGCGACGATGCGGGCTTTGCCAGCACCCAGGCGGGCCTGAGCGCCGGCATCCAGCACCGCTTCTGACGCCATCTGCGGCCCCATCGGGACTATCATTCGACATCGACAGTCCCGCCAGCCCCACCGAGAACGAACGCCATGAAAACGCTGCTGCCTGCCATCCTCACCGTTTGCCTGCTCGCGACCGCCGCACCGTCGCAGGCGGGGCCCGAATGCATCGTGCCCTCCAAGCCGGGTGGCGCGATGGACCTCACCTGCAAGCTTGCCCGCAAGGCCATGCAGGCCGACAAGGCGGCAGCGCCCATGCGCCTGACCTACCTGCCGGGCGGGATCGGCGCGGTGGCCTGGCATTCGCTGGTGTCGCAGCGGCGTTCCGAGCCGGACACCCTGGTCGCGTTTTCGGGCGGTTCGCTGCTCAATCTGGCGCAGGGAAAGTTCGGCAAGGCCACCGCGGCCGATGTGCGCTGGGTCGCCGCCCTGGGGGCCGACTACGGGATGATCGCGGTGCGTTCGGACTCGCAGTTCCGCACGCTCGGCGACCTGCTCGATGCACTTCGGCGGCATCCCAAGAAGGTGCTGATCGGGGTCTCCGGCACCATCGGCAGCCAGGACTGGCTGAAGATGGCGCTGGTGGCCAGGCACGCCGGGATCGATCCCAAGGTGCTGCGCTTCGTGGCACTTGAAGGCGGCGGCGAGGCATTCACCGCGATGGATGCGAATTATGTGCACGTGATCTCGGGCGACGCGTCGGAGGCGACGCTGTACGCGGCGGCCGGCAAGGTGAGGGTGCTGGCGGTGCTGTCAGGGCAGCGCCTGCCGGGAGTGCTGGCCGCGGTGCCGACCGCGCGCGAACAGGGCATCGACGTGGTGTGGCCGGTGATTCGCGGCCTCTGGATGGGCCCGCAGGTGTCCGACGCCGATTACCGCAGGTGGGTCGGCAGCTTCGAGCGCATGGCAGGCACGCCGGAGTTCGCCAAGGCGCGTGCGGCGTATGGCCTGTACCCGTTCACCCTGACCGGAGCGGCCCTGACCGAGCATGTAAAAAAAGCAGTAGACGACTACACGCGGCTGGCCATCGAATTCAAGCTGATGCGCTAGCCGGACAAACTTATAACGAACAAGACACAGGAGATTTCATGACTCTTTCCACCGCAATCATCCGCGCCGCAGCCGCCACCGTGCTGGCCGGCGCGACGCTCGGTGCCGCCGCCCAGGTTCCCGCCGGCTATCCGGCCGATTACCAGAAGACCATCGACGCCGCAAAAAAAGAAGGCAAGCTGGTGATCTACGCCGCCACCGACAGCAAGGCGGCGCAGCCGCTGATCAAGGACTTCAACGCGCTCTACCCGGGCATCACGGTCGAATACAACGACATGAATTCGACTGAAGTCTACAACCGCTTCATTTCCGAATCGGCGGCCGGCGGCAACACCGCCGATATCATGTGGTCGTCCGCGATGGACCTGCAGATGCGCCTGGCGTCCGACGGCTACGCGCTGCAGTACAAATCGCAGGAAACGAAGGGGCTTCCGGCCTGGGCAATCTGGAATGACACCGCCTACGGCACCACGTTCGAGCCGGCCGCGATCGTCTACAACAAGCGCCTGGTCGATCCCAAGGAAGTGCCGCAGACCCATGCCGAGTTCGCCAAGCTGATCACGGCCGAAAAATTCAAGGACAAGGTCACCACCTACGACATCGAAAAATCGGGCGTCGGCTTCATGTTCATGACGCAGGACGCGCGCGAGCACCCGCAGTTCCTCGCGCTCGAAAATGCATTCGGCAGCGCCAGGGTGCGGGTCCAGTCCTCGACCGGCACCATGCTCGAGCGCATCTCGTCGGGCGAGAACCTGATCGGCTACAACGTGCTCGGTTCGTACGCGCTGGTGCGCGCCAAGACCGATCCGTCGCTCGGCGTGGTGCTGCCGAAGGATTACACCTTGATCCTGTCGCGTGTCCAGTTCATCAACAAGGCGGCCAAGAACCTGAATGCGGCCAAGCTGTGGATGGACTACCTGCTCTCGCACCGTGGCCAGACCATTATCGCGAACGACTCCAAGCTGTTCGCGATTCGCGCCGACGTCAAGGGCGAAACCACGTCGTCCGACCTGATCAAGGTGATCGGCGCGAACAACGTCAAGCCGGTGCCCGTCAGTCCCATCGTGCTGCAATTTCTGGGGCCGGCCAAGCGCATGGCCTTCCTGAAGCAGTGGAAAGAAACAGCCGGCAAGAAGTAACGCCCGCATCACGGGTGGGCCGCCGCGCGGTCCACCCGCTCCCTCTCACCGGACCCTGTCATGCCTACCATTAGCTTGCCTGGCTCGCGCCTTAACTGGCCGCGTGGCCTCGTGGTGACGACCGCCTGCGTCGCCATTTTTCTTCCGCTGTACCTGATTTTTTATCAAAGCTTTCTGTCGGCCCCGTTCTTCATGCCGGGCACGACGTTCGGGCTCGATGCCTACCGCTTCATTTTCGACGATCCCGATTTCGCCCTGGCGTTCAAGAACGGGATCATCCTGGCAACCGGCCTGGCCGCGATCGCGGTGCCGCTCGGCGGCATGCTCGCCTTCCTCATGATCCGCACCGACCTGCCCGGACGTGGCTGGATAGCGCCGCTGCTGCTGGTGCCGATCTTCGTGTCGCCGATGGTGATGGGCTTCGGCTATGTGGTGTCGATGGGGCCGGTCGGATTCTACTCGACCTGGGCCAAGCAACTGCTCGGCTTCATCCCCTGGAATATCTACTCGTTCACCAGCATCGTGGTGATCGCGGGCCTGACCCACGTGCCGCATGTGTACCTGTACGCATCGTCCGCGCTCAAGAGCCTTGGCTCGGACGTGGAGGAGGCGGCCCGCGTGGCCGGCGCTTCGCCCCTGCGGGTGATGCTGGACGTGTCGCTGCCGATGATCATGCCGGCCCTGGCCTACGCCGGCGTGCTGGTGTTTTTCCTCGGCTTCGAGGTGTTCGGGCTGGTGCTGGTGCTGGGCGATCCGGAAGGGCACCTGGTGCTGGCCACCTACCTGTACAAGCTGACCAACAAGCTCGGCACGCCCTCGTATCACCTGATGGCCGCGGTCGCGGTGTGCCTGGTGATGGTGACGCTGCCGCTGGTGATGATGCAGCGCTGGCTGCTCAAGTCGGCCAACAAATACGTTTCGATCAAAGGCAAGGGCGCCCGCCAGAAGCTGATGCCGCTGGGACGCTGGAAGTGGATTGCCCTTGGGCTGCTGGGCGCGTGGCTGCTGGTGACCATCGTGCTGCCGATTTCGGGCATCGTGCTGCGCTCGTTCGTGCAGTACTGGGGCGAGGGCGTGAAGCTGGCCGACGTGCTCACGCTGCAGCACTTCCGCGACATCCTGGAGCAGCACTCGCTGATGCGCGGCATCCTCAACACGGTGCTGATCGGCGTGATCGGCGGCGCGCTCGCGGTCGTTTGCTATTGCGCGATCGCGCTGGCGATGCACCGCAAACCGGACGGCATCACGCGCCTGCTCGACTACAGCGTGCTGGTGCCGCGTGCGGTACCCGGGCTGCTGGCCGGCCTGTCGTTCCTGTGGGTGTTCCTGTTCGTGCCGAGCTGGCTGGACGGCATGCTCAAGGCCACCGACAACGGCGCCGCGGCCTGGCTCAGTGCACACGCGATTCCGCTGCTGCGCGAGCTGCGCTCGACCATCTTCGCGCTGTGGCTGGCTTACTCGGTGGTGTGGCTGGCCTACGGCATGCGCCTGATCTCGACCGCGCTGCTGCAGGTCGGCCCGGAACTGGAAGAGGCGGCGCGCGCGGTGGGCGCGAGCCGCGGCCAGGTCACGCGCGACGTCACGCTGCCGCTGGTCAAATATGGCCTGCTCGGCGCATGGCTGATGGTGTTCCTGATCTTCGAGCGCGAATATTCAACCGGCGTCTATCTGCTCTCGCCAGGCACCGAGGTGATCGGCGCCATGCTGGTATCGCTGTGGGCGGGCGGCTCCGCCGACCTGGTGGCGGCGCTCTCGTTCATCAATATCGTGCTGGTCGCGCTCGGCCTGGGCATCGCACTGCGCTTCGGCGTCAAGCTGCACAACTAATAATCTATATCGAGACTTCAACATGAATGAATTATCCGTCAACGACCTGCATCTCGACTACGGCAGCGGGGCACAGCTCAACCCGATCCTGAAAGGGGTGTCGATGCACCTGCAGCGCGGCGAAGTGGTGGCCCTGCTCGGACCATCGGGCAGCGGCAAGACCACCTTGCTGCGCGCCGTAGCCGGGCTGGAAAGCCCGAAGAGCGGCACCATCGACATTGGCGAACGGCGCGTGTTCGACGGCGCCAGCGATTTCGAGATGCCGGCCGAGCAGCGCAGCCTGGGGCTGGTGTTCCAGTCGTACGCGCTGTGGCCGCACAAGAGCGTGTTCGACAACGTCGCCTACGGGCTCAGGTTGCGCAAGCTGGGCAAGGGCGAGATCGACAGCAAGGTGGGTGAGGTACTGTCCCAGCTTGGGCTGGGCCACCTTGGCGCGCGCTTTCCGCACCAGCTCTCGGGCGGGCAGCAGCAGCGCGTGGCGATTGCGCGCGCGCTGGTGTACAACCCGCCGGTGATCCTGCTCGACGAACCGCTCTCGAACCTGGACGCGAAACTGCGCGAGGAAGCGCGCGCCTTCCTGCGCGAGCTGATCGTGCGCCTTGGCCTGTCGGCGCTGATGGTCACGCACGACCAGGCCGAGGCGATGGCGATCTCGGACCGCATCCTGCTGCTCAATAACGGCAAGATCGAACAGCAGGGTTCACCGCAAAGCATGTACGAAACGCCGGACACCTTGTTTACCGCCGAATTCATGGGCAGTAACAATCGCATCCCCGGCAAGGTCATGAGCCGCAACGGCAGCGCCGTGCAGCTGGAAGTGGCCGGCAGCACCATCCATGGCACCGCGCGCGGCAGCAATAGCGGCAGCGAGGTGGCGCCGCTGATCCGTCTGGAAGAGGTCAAGGTGAGCGCGACCGAGCTCGCCAATTCGCTCGAGTTGCCGCTCCTGACCTGCATGTACCTGGGCGACCGCTGGGAATGCCTGTTTGCCAGCGGGGAGATCAGCCTGCGTGCATATTCCAGCTACAGGCTCGAGGCCGGCCGCTACTGGCTGCACCTGCCGGCCGACAAACTCTGGGTGTTCTGACTGTTGAGGGGTCCTGGCGGCGCTTTAAGATTGTCTGGAGCGGCGTTGTCCTGTAGTTTACCAGGCTCACCCTCAACACACTACACGCATGAGCCAGCCAAGCCAGTTTTCCCTGCTCGCGCAGCGCCGTTTCGGGCCGTTTTTCTGGACCCAGTTTCTTGGCGCCTTCAACGACAACCTGTTCAAGACGGCCTTGCTGGTGATGCTCACCTACGAGGCGCTGGAATGGACCACGGTCAGCCCGGCCACGCTGATCGTCGTCATTCCGGCGCTGTTCATCCTGCCTTACGTGGTGTTCTCCGCAACCGCCGGGCAACTGGCCGACAAGTTCGAAAAGTCGCGCCTGGCGCGCGTGGTCAAAGTGCTCGAGATCGCGATCATGCTGGTGGCCGGCATCGGCTGGATGACGCACGCCTTGTGGCTCCTGATCGCCGCCGTGGTGGGAATGGGCGTGCATTCGACGCTGTTCGGGCCGGTCAAGTACGCCTACCTGCCGCAACATCTCACGCAGCAGGAACTGATCGGGGGCAACGGGCTGGTCGAAATGGGCACCTTTGTCGGCATCCTGCTCGGCCAGATCCTCGGCGCGCTGCTGATCGCGCACAAGCCGTGGGGCATCGAACTGGTGGCCGGCGGCACGCTGGCGGTGGCCGTGCTGGGGCTGGCCGTGAGCTGGCGCATCCCGCATTCGCCGGCGCCCGAACCCGCGCTCAAGATCAGCGCCAACGTGCTGGCCGAGTCGCTGCGCAACCTGGCGTTTTCGCGCAGGAACCGCACCGTGTTCCTTTCCCTGCTGGGAAATTCGTGGTTCTGGTTCTACGGCGCGCTGGTGCTGTCGCAGTTTCCGCTCTATGCCAGCGCCTACCTGCACGGCGACTACAGCGTGTTCGTGCTGCTGTTGACCGTGTTTTCGCTCGGTATCGGGCTCGGTTCCCTGCTGTGCGAGAAGCTCGCCGGGCGCAAGGTCGAGATCGGGCTGGTGCCGTTCGGCTCGATCGGGCTGACCGTGTTCGGGATCGACCTGTACTTCGCCAGCCTGGGCTACAGCAACACCATGCCGGTCGACCTGGCCGGGCTGCTGGCGCAGGCCGGCGCACTGCGCATCCTGGCCGACATCGTCCTGATCGGCGTGTTCGGCGGCTTCTACATCGTGCCCCTGTTCGCCCTGATCCAGACCCGCTGCGACCCGCACCACGTGTCGCGCACCATCGCCGGCACCAACATCATGAACGCGCTGTTCATGGTGGCCTCGGCCGGCGCCGCCATGTTGATGCTCGCCCTGGGCTTCTCGATCCCGGAGATGTTCCTCGCCACCGCGATCATGAACGCCTTCGTGGCGCTCTACATTTTCTCGCTGGTGCCGGAATTTTTAATCCGCTTCCTGGCGTGGCTGCTGATTCACACGATCCACCGGGTCCGCACGGTCGATATCGACCGCATCCCGGCGCATGGCCCGGCCGTGCTGGTATGCAATCACGTCAGCTACGTCGACGCGCTCGTGATCGGCGCGGCCAGCCCGCGCCCGATCCGCTTCGTGATGGATCACAAGATCTTCAGGACGCCGGTGCTGGGGTGGATTTTCCGCACAGCGAAGGCGATCCCGATCGCCCCGGCCCGGGAGGACGCACAGCTCATGGAGCAGGCTTACGCCGATATCGCCCAGGCGCTGGAGGACGGCGATTTGGTGTGTATCTTCCCGGAGGGAAAGTTAACCGCAAGCGGAGAGATGGGCGAATTTCGCGGCGGCATCGCCAAGATCGTCGCGCGCAGCCAGGTGCCGGTGATTCCGATGGCGCTATGCGGGCTATGGGGCAGCCTGCTCACGCGCGATCGGGGCAAGCTGTTTGCGCGCTCGCATACACGCGGGCCGCGCTCGAAGCTGGCGCTGGCGGTCGGCACCCCGGTCGGGCCGCAGCAGGCAACACCGGAATACCTTTACGAGCAGGTGCTGGCGCTGCGCGGCGACTGGAAATAGTCATAGGCGCAGATACGATTGCCGGACGGAAAGTATTCGGAATTTCGCAAAATAAATTATTATTACGCTACGCGCGCTTGCGTTTCCTCCACACCTACATTTGCAAAGTCCGTTCCCCCGCATGAATCGCCCAGCCCTGCCATCGCCATGAAGATCCGCGACTATCTCGCGCTGATGGTGGCGGCGATCCTGATTCCGGTCATCCTGTTTTCGACCATCTCGCTCAACATGCTGCTCAAGTCGCAGCGCGAGGCAGCCCTGAAAGGCGTGCGCGAGACGGCGCGCACCTCGCTCGTGAGCATCGACCGCGAGCTGACCAATACCCAAAGCGCGCTGCGCATGCTGGCCACCTCGCACTACCTGGCCACGGGCGACCTGGCCGGCTTTTACGAACAGGCGCTCTTTTCCGACAAGGAAGGCGCGACCTGGACCGCCTTGCTCGACGAGAATGGCAGGGAGTTGATCAATACGGCCGTTCCGTATGGCACGCCGCTGCCGGAGAGCGCGGCCGCAGCGCGCGTAAGGCAGGTGCTGGAGGCGGGCGTGCCGCAAATTTCAAACCTGATCCGGGGCGTGGTGACGAATGCGCTGCAGGTGATGGTCGATGTGCCGGTGATCACGCGGAGCGGCAAGCGCTACGTGATCGCGCAGGGATTTCGGGTCGAGCACTTCAGCCGCGTGCTCAGCCACGTCAATGCGCCGCCAACCTGGCTGGCCGGCGTGTTCGACCGCAACGGCATGACGATTGCGCAGACCCAGGGCCCGGCCGCAGCCCAGCGCGGCGAGGCCCGGCCCGACTTGCGCCAGGCGATTCGCGACAAGACGGTAGGCGTGATCCGCAACGAGAGCGACGGCCAGTTCAGGCTGTACACGGTGCTGGAGCGCTCGAGGCTGTCGGGCTGGACGGTCGCAGTGGGCGTGCCGGAACATGAAATCGAATCGGCGGCGCGCCGCGCGCTGCTCGTTTCCATGCTGGGGCTGTGCGCGGCAATCGCCTGCGCGACGGTGGCCGGAGTGTTTTTCGCACGCCGCCTGGCGCACTCGATCCGGATGGCGGCGCTGTCGGCCCACGCACTCCAGCGCGGCGAGGTGGTAGGACCATCGGCGGTGTCGGGCGTGGCGGAAGTGGACGAGGTGCAAACTGCTATCGCCGCAGCCGCCACGGTTGTCAGCATCGAAAAGCAGTCGCGCCAGTTGGCCGAGTCCGAGCGCGAAAAACTGTTCGCCAGCGAGCACGACGCGCGCACCATTGCCGAGCAGCAGAACCGCGCCAAGGACGAATTCCTGGCCATGCTGGGCCATGAGCTGCGCAACCCGCTGGCCGCGATTGTCAACGCGGCCAGCGTGATGGGAAGCGCTGGCATGCCGGCCGGCAGCAGCGAGCGGGCACGCCAGATCATCACGCGCCAAAGCGGGCACCTGTCGCGCATCGTGGACGACCTGCTCGACGTCGGGCGCGTTCACTCTGGCAAGATCTTGCTCGAATGTCGCCCGCTGCGCTTCGACCAGGTGGTGGGCACCTACATGGCCACGCTCAGCGAGACCGGACGCGCCGCGCAGCACCGGATCAGCGTGGAGACCGAGCCGGCCTGGATCGACGCCGACCCGACCCGGCTTGAACAGATCATCGCCAACCTGCTCGACAACGCGCTCAAGTACACGGCAGCCGGTGGCAGCATTGCAGTCACGCTGAGGGCGGACGGCGACCAAGTGCTGCTGAGCGTGCGCGACTCGGGCGCGGGCATTTCGGACGAGCTGATGCCGTACGTGTTCGACCTGTTCGTCCAGGGCGCGCGCACGCTGGACCGGGTGCAGGGCGGCTTGGGGGTCGGCCTGGCGCTGGTGCGGCGCCTGGTGGCGATGCACGGGGGGCAGGTTGGCGTGTACAGCGAAGGAGCCGGCTGCGGCAGCACCTTCGAGCTGCGCCTGCCGCGCGTGGCCGAACCGCCGGCGAACGGCGCCGCGCCGGAAGCGGCGGCGTCGTCCGGCCAGAGCGTGCTGCTGATCGAAGACAACCAGGACGGGCGCGAGATGATGGCGATGATGCTCGAAGCGCAGCAGTACCGGGTGGCGACCGCGGTGGACGGGCACGAAGGGCTGCGGCTGGCCTTTGAAATCGTGCCCGACATCGCACTGGTCGACATCGGCCTGCCGGGAATCGACGGCTACGAGGTGGCGCGCAGGCTGCGCGCCGATCCTGCGACCTGTGGCGTGCGCCTGATCGCACTGACCGGGTATGGGCTCGAAAGCGACCAGCGGCGCGCGCTCGAAGCCGGCTTCGACGCGCATCTGGTCAAGCCTGTGGACCTTGACCGGCTGATGGAATTGCTGGAGACGGCCTAGTCAAACCTCGTGTGCGCGGCCAGGTCAGACCACACGCCGCAGCGCAGGCCCCTGGACCAGGCGCCCGCTCGCCAACTGCTTGATCTCGTCGAAATTGACCGGCTTGATGAGATGGTGGTCGAAGCCGGCGTCGATGGTGCGCTGGCGCGCATCGCTCTGGCCCCAGCCGGTCAGGGCAATCATCAGGACCGCCTGCGCGCCGGGCTGGGCCCGGATGCGGCGCGCGGCCTCGTAGCCGTCCATGCTTGGCATGCCCAAGTCCATGACGATCATGTCGGGCATGGCCTGCTGCACCGCCAGCACCGCGGCGTGGCCGTCGTACGCGGTCGAGACGTTGCAGTTCTCCATTTCGAACAATGCCTGCAAGGAGTCGGCCGCGTCGCGGTTGTCGTCGACCACCAGCACCTTGGGCCGCAGGTCGACCAGCCCGATCGTGGCGGCGGGGTCCGCGTCCGGAACGGCGGCGGCGGTGACGACCGGCAGCGACACCACGAACTCGCTGCCCTTGCCCAGGCCCTCGCTGCTCGCCTGCACGCTGCCGCCATGCATTTCCGCGAACTGGCGCGACAGGCTCAAGCCGATGCCCAGGCCGCTCGCGATCTGGCCCGAGGGCGGGCGGCTCTGTTCGAACATTGCAAAAATACGGCGCACGGCCGCCGCTTCGATGCCGATGCCGGTATCCTTGATGGTGATCTTCAGGCACCGGTCCTCGACCAGCGCGCGCACCGTGATGGTACCTTCGGCGGGGGTGAACTTGACCGCGTTCGACACGATGTTCGATACGATCTGCACCACGCGCGCATAGTCGGCATGGAGCACGATTTCTTCCTGCGGCAGTGCCAGCTCGATCTTGATGCGCTTGGCCGTGGCAGCGGTGGAGCACAGTTCGAGCACGTGGCCCATTACGGCCGCGCAGGTGGTGTAGTCGCGCTGCAGTTCGATCTTGCCGCTGTTGATGCGCGCCACGTCGAGCAGGTCGTCGACCAGGCGCGTGAGGTGGACCACTTGGCGCTCGACGACTTCGCTCACTTTCCTGACCGGCGCCTGGTCCGGATACAGGTGCGTGAGCACCCCCATTGAAGTGCGGATCGGCGCCAGCGGATTGCGCAGTTCATGACCGAGGCTGGCCAGAAATTCGTCCTTGCGGCGGTCGGTCTCGCGCACCTGGTACTGCTTTTCGCGCGCGCGCAAAACCGACTGCAGCGATGTGATCAGGGTCAGGGTGCGCACCGGGCGTTCGAGCAGGGTGACGTTGCCGAGCGTTGAAATGGCGAGACGCACGCTGAGCGAATCGGGGCCGCGATGGGTCAGCAGGACGATCGGCAGGTCCGACCAATTGGGCTGGCGCTGCACGAATTCGCCGATAGCCTTGATGCCGCCGGGCGACAAGGCCTCCTCGACAGTGAGCACGGCGCCCACGCCGACCAGCATCTGCTCGGCCAGTTCGGCGATGGTACCGACAACCAGGTTGCCGACCTGCGCGAGCGTGAGTATTTTCGAAGCAAGCACCGCGTCCTGACCGGTTGGTGCGTAAATGAGAACCCGCTTTTCCATGAAGTTCAGCCAGCGTTATCGTCGAGCAGGACACCGCACTGGTCTTCGTCAAAGGTGGGAACGCCGGTCAGGATGCCGTGAAAATTGGTGAGCACGTCGCCCACGTAAATGCCCTTGCTGCTCATGCTGAACAGGCGGATGCTGCGTTCGTGCATGCCGACGCGCTTCTTGAATACCGAGATGGCCTGGCGCACCTTGCCGCGCGCCTCGAAGTAGCGCAGCATGATGACGCTGTCGGCAATGTAGCTCGCGTCCACCAAGCTGCTCATGGGGCCGCCGATCACGCCAGGCTGCACGCCGACCAGGATGGTGACCACGCCGCGCTGCCCGAGGTAGGTAAGCAGTTCATGCAGATGCGTGGTCAGGAAACGCTCATCGGGCATGGCATTGAGGTAGCCGTTCAGGCTGTCGATGACGATCACGCGCGCGCCACCCGCTTCGGCATCGGTGACCGCCTGCACGAATTCGCCGGGCGCCATTTCGGCCGGGTCGATCTGCTGGATGATCAGCAGGCCGTCGTCGATGGCCCGCTGCAGGTCGAAACCGAGGCCGGCCGAGCGCAGCAGCAGGTTATTGGTCGCTTCCTCGAACAGGAACATGGCCGCCTTCTGGCCGCGCCTGGCGGCCGCATGCACGTACTGCGCGCACAACGAGGACTTGCCGGTGCCGGGGGGGCCGGAAATGAGGGTGCTGGTGCCCTCGTCGAGGCCACCGCCGGTGAGTGTGTCGAGCGCGGCCAGCCCGCTTGACAGCCGCTTGCGTTCGGACAGTACGCGCGTGTGGGCCGCGATCAGGCGCGGATAGACCACCAGGCCGCCGGTGACGATTTTGTAATCGTGCGAGCCGCCGCGAAACGCGATGCCGCGGTACTTCACGATGCGCACGCGGCGCCGTTCGGAACCGTAATCCTGGTTGATCAGCTCGAGCGTGATGACGCCATGCGCCACGCTGCGCACCTGCAGGTCGCCCGACAAGGCAGTGCGGTCGTCCAGGAACAGGGTGGTGCAGCCCTTGCCGGCCAGGTACTGCTTGAGGGCGAGCACCTGGCGCCGGTAACGCAGCGGGCTCTCGGCGAGCAGCTGCAGCTCCGACAGCGAATCGAGCACCACGCGGCTCGGCTTGTGATTTTCGATCGCGTCGAGGATGCGCTGGGTGGTCGTGCCCATTTCGATTTCGGACGGATGGAAAATCGTGAACTGGTGGTCGGGGTGGAGGATGTTCTCGTTCGGGATGATGTCCTCGACGTGGATGCCCTCCATCGACCAGCCGTGCGCCTGCGCCACGGCCTTGAGCTCGACGCGGCTTTCGGCCAAAGTGATATAGATGACCGATTCGCCGCGCCGCACGCCCTCGTGCAGGAACTGGAGGGCGAGGGTGGTCTTTCCCGTGCCCGGCTCGCCTTCAATCAGGAACAGGCGGTCGGTGGTGAGGCCGCCGCCAAGGATGGTATCCAGGCCGGGCACGCCGGTTGACAAGAAGCGAGCGCTGTCGCTGTTTTGATTGTCCATGGTGGGATATTCCCCGTCGTTCTGAATTGTAAAATTTGTGAAATGCAACGATTTCTGCCAAATGGTACATGATTGTGCGCGGGAAGGGAGTTCAGTAGAAATGCTGTCGTATGGATGAGGCCGGTTGCCGGGGAGAAGGGCTTGATGCACGTTGAGGATGCGCAAAGCGGGTTTGATCACGTGTGATAGGGAGTCAGATTGTTTGGCAAAACCCCAAGATGCTCTGATATAATTCGCAGCTCGTCGGGGCGTAGCGCAGCCTGGTAGCGTACTTGCATGGGGTGCAAGGGGTCGGAAGTTCGAATCTTCTCGCCCCGACCAATAGAATCAAAGAGTTAGAGCGAGCCGGAGAAATCCGGCTCTTTCTTTTTCGGCTTTGCGCACCACCGGCATGTATGACTCTTCATGTAAGGCCAGGCAGCATGTTGCGCACATCGGCGTGCAAGGATGTCAGTGCTTCTTCGAACGCAAACTGAGGCATCTCTGCCCGAACTAGCTTGGCCACTGCTTTTGCCTGTGCCAGGTCGCGTTGCTTCTTGATGGGTTCGCGCGTGGTGAGGGTCGACAGCCACGCCTTGTGAAGCGCAAAGGCGCGCGGATCGGGTGCCTTGATCGGGACTGGCCAGCCATCTTCGTCGATAGCCACGGCGTCGAGCTTGGGGGCATTGATCAGCCATTGCAGCCCCGGCACTTCTGCAGCGACAAGGTCGGACGGGCCAAAGGTGACGGGCTGCGCCATTTGCATGTCGCGTGGAGCGATGACCAGGTCGACCATGAATTGACCAGCGTTGGCGGCACGGTAGCCATGCTGTCGCACGGATTCAAATGACTTGTCGGCTTTCTTCAGCAAGCCGAGCAGACCTGCGCCGTCCATTTTTTCCGAAGCGAGCGTGATGCGGTGGCGCGCATCGTACAACAGGTCGACGTCTCCCGATGCAAGTAGCTCAAGCAAGAAGTGCGCTGCACCGGCGGCCTCGTAGGCATACAGCGCTTGCGTACCGATGACGGTAAAATCGCCATGCAGACCGGCCTCGTCGAGTTCACGTAACACGCGCGCCACAATGCGCGGAACGCGTCCAAGGCGCAATGCTTTGTTTAACCGTGCTTGTTCGTTTATCTGGTCGCGGATTTGACGCAAGCGCTCCTGAGCCGCGGCCCGCCCTTGAGTGAACGCTGCGAGTAACTGTTCCGTTTCCGGCGAACGGCGTCCAAGTGATTTTCCATTTCCGTGCCGGTCCTTGTCCCGAAATAGATATTCGGTCTGCCGTACGGTCTTCCAGCGCATGCCATACACGTAGGGACGGGCATGGCGCTGGGCAACTCGATAGTTTTCAAAGAGTTGTTCCGTATTGACCATGTGCAGACGCTGTTGGTTGGAAAGCAATTTCATTGGCGTTTCCGGCGAAACTTAAGGTTTAGTGATTTTGCCGGAAACGCGCTGGACAATCAAGCGCATTCGTTCATGTCCGTTTCCGGCAATATGGGTAAATGGAGAAATCGCCGGAAAAACCAAATGGATGTCATTTGATGCGGCTGCGCCGGTTGGCTGCGGCGCTGGCGCGATCGCCAAGCACCGCCGGTACTGGCGGGCTGGTGCATGTGTGCGTGTTACTGGCTGAGGCATTCGACCAGGCGCCGCCGCTCCTGCAGATGCGGCGCCAGGCGAAGCGACCGGGAGATTCAGTATGACCCGGGACTTGTCAGCACACCGGACGATGGTGCGCGATGGCTGTTCCGGAACAACGGAACTTGCGCGGACTGCGAAAATCTAAGTTAGTTCAAACTGGTCGTTCCGAAGGAGGTCATCATGGACCGATTGAAGCATCGTATCCTCATCCTTGGCATGCTGCTGCTCGCAGGCTGCGCAGATATCACCCCGCAGCAGCGAAATACCGCAATCGGCGCCGCAGTCGGCGGCGTGGCCGGATCGGCGCTGAGCGATGGCAGCACCGCAGGCACCGTCGGTGGCGCTGTTGCAGGCGGCCTGATCGGCAGTCAAATCAAGCGCTAGTTCTCAGCGCGCATGGTGGGGCGAACTCACGCAGCTCGCCAGAGGGTTTGTCACAGGCCCATCTGTTTTTCCTGTGGCAAACCCCGGAATTTTCCGGGCGCGGAAGTGTCGAACCGGAATAGCTTGAACCCGGTCACCCGTGAATTCCCCATCTGATGCAGTCGTGGATAGCACATCGCCCCGCACCACGGCTTTCGGGGCGCATCGGTCCGTCCGTACTTTTCTCACCTGGCTGGTGCTGGCATGTCTGCTTCCCGGCGTCATCGGCGCCGTCATCCTGTTCATCTACGAGTATGGCCAACGCCGCACCCAGCAGGAACAGGACATGCTCCAGACCACGCGTGCCCTGGTGCAGGCGGTGGACAACCACCTGCTCAAGGTCCAGGCCGTAGCCCAGGCGCTTTCCGTGTCCGATACGCTGGCCAGACACGATCTGGCCCGGTTTCACCAGCAGGCGCGCAAGGCCGTGACGCTGTCGGGATTGGGCAACGCTGTCGTCCTGAGCAACGAAGCCGGGCAGCAACTGCTCAATACGACAGCCGAATTCGGCACACCCTTGCCGCCGCGTGCACAACCAGAGCGGGTGCGCCAGGTCTTTTCTACTGCAACACCGGTCTTGTCCGATGTCGTGATCGGCGGCGTGCTCATGCGTCCGGTCGCTGCGGTCGACGTGCCGGTGATCATCGGCGGCAAGGTCGCCTATGCTCTGGGCATCGGCATCCTGCCGGAACATTTCAATGCACTGCTGAAGGCGCAAAACCTGCCACCGGACTGGACGGCCGGCGTGTTCGACAGTGCCGGCACCATCATAGGACGCACTCACAATCCCGAGCACTTCGTGGGCCGCAAGCCGAGTTCCAAACTGCTGCAGGCAATGATGAAGTTGACCGAGGCCTCGCTCGAGACAACGACCATGGATGGCGTTCCTGTTCATACTTTCTACAGCAGCTCGCCGGTCACCGGATGGCGCGTTGCGATCGGAATCCCGTACCAGCATGTTGTGAGCGAGCTGGTCCGCACCCTTGCCGCGCTCGCCTTTGGCGTGGCCGCCCTGTTCGGCCTTGGCCTGGTCCTGGCCCGTTTCATGAGCGCGCGCATCAGCGACTCGCTGACGGCCCTGACCGGCCCTGCGATCGCTCTTGGATATGGCCGTTCGGTTCCGGTTTCCGAGGTATATGTCAAGGAGGCGGCGCAAGTTGCCGACGCCATCGGCCGGGCTGCCACGCTGCTCAGGGAACGCGCCGCGGTCCTGCACGCGCGCGACCGAGATTTGGCCGAAGCCCAGCGCCTGGCCAAGCTCGGCAACTGGTATTGGGACTTGAAAAGCGGCCGGGTCAGCGTGTCGGACTCGCTGCGCGAAATCTACGGGCGCGATGTTGATTCCTTCCCGGAAATGCGCGGCACGGTGCTGCCGGTTGAATCGTGGGAACGGGTGAATGCGGCGTCCCAGGAAGTCATGCGCACTGGCAAGGGGTACGATTTGGAACTACCGGTCAATCACGGCAAGGGACACACGATCTGGGTCAATTCCAAGTGCAACGCCGCGTTGGACGAGAAGGGGAAGGTGGTCGGCCTGCGCGGGATCATCCAGGACATTACCGAGCGCAAGCGCGCCGATGAACGGTTGCGCCAATCCGAGCAGGAACTGGGGAAATTCAAATTCTTCAGCGATCATGCCAACGACATGCACTTCCTGCTCGACCGGCATGGCAGTATCCTGTACGCCAACAGGAAGGCATCCGAGCGCCTTGGCTTTAGCGGGACCGAACTGCTCGCGATGAACATCAGGGACGTCGCCACGCAAGCCAAGGACCGGTTCGAGGAAATCTATATCCGGAGCCAGCAGGTCACGGTGCCACCTTTCGAGGGAATGTACCGGTCCAGGGACGGCGCGATCTTTCCGGCCGAGGTCAGCGCCACCGTGCTGGAAATCAGGGACGAATGGCTGATGTTCGTGACCGCGCGCGACATCACCGAGCGCAAGCTCGCCGAACAGCGTGTGCGCGAGGCCGCATTGCACGATGTGCTGACCGGGCTGCCGAACCGCGCGCTGGTGCTGGAGTACTGCGAGCGCCTGCTGGCCGCGGCGCAGCGCAACCACAGCCAGGGCGCGCTGCTGTTCATCGACCTCGACCGCTTCAAGCCGATCAACGATCTGCACGGGCATGAGACCGGCGACCGCTTGCTGCAGCAGGTCGGCCAGCGGCTGCTCGGGTGCACGCGCGATGAAGACATGGTCGGGCGCCTCGGCGGCGATGAGTTCGTGATCGTCCTGCCTTACCTCAAGGCCGACCGCCTGCGCGCGGCAGCCGTGGCGCAGCATGTGATCGACAGCATCTGCCGGCCGTTCCGGATCGATCGCCTGGAGCTGACGATATCGCCCTCGGTCGGCATCAGCTATTTTCCGGAGCACGCGATCGACGTCGGCACACTGATCCACACCGCCGACCTGGCGATGTACCAGGCAAAGCAGACGGGGCGGGGCGGTTATCACTTCTACACCCCTGAGCTTGACCAGCGCGCCGACCAGGTGCTGTTGCTTGAGGTGAGGCTAAAGAATGCAATCAAGAATGGCGAGCTGGCATTGCATTACCAGCCCGTGATCGACATCAGGAGCGGCGAGCTGGTCGGCGCTGAAGCGCTGGTGCGCCTGGCCGACAACGGCCGTGAGGCGGTCGGCCCCGAGCGCTTCATCCCGATCGCCGAATCGGCCGGCCTTATCGGCGAACTGGGCGAGTGGGTGGCGCGCCAGGCCTGCCGCCAGCACGAGGACTGGCTACGCGAGGGCATGAAGCTGATCATCGCGATTAATGTGTCGCCGCTTCAGTTCCGGCAGCGCAGCTTCGCCGACACGCTCAGCAACATCATCCGCGACAGCGGAATCGACCCAACCGCGCTGGAGATCGAGGTGACCGAGAGTGCTGTCATGGAGGATGTCGATGAGGCGGTGAACATCCTCAACCGCATCAAATCGCTCGGGGTGAAAGTGGCGCTGGACGACTTCGGAACCGGCTATTCTAGCCTTAGCAGCCTGACCAGCCTGCCTCTGGACAAGCTCAAGGTCGATCAGTCGTTCGTACGCCGCATCGAGCGTGACCAGGCCAGCCGGGCAGTGATCGAAGCGATCATCGCGCTCGGTCGCACCTTGCGGCTCAATGTGGTGGGCGAAGGTATCGAGTCGGAACATGCCCTGCGTTACCTGAAAGAACATGGCTGCGACCAGGCGCAGGGATACTGGTTCAGCCGGCCGCTGCCGCCGGCCGAGTTCGCACACTGGTGTCAGGAACAATGGGGACGAACCCGCGTGCCGGCGGCCGGGAGTGTGTGAGCGCGTGCGCATGATGCACTGTTACCAGTTCTCACGTTCGAGCTGCAAGTACAGGTGCTCCACGTTCCTGTTGTGGGCCGGGCGGTACAAGGGCCATTGCGCGAACTGAGGAAGCGCCGAGCTTGCCGCGGCCTCATTGAGGCTCACGCCACGTTTCAAGGTGCGCTCGACGGCACTTTGCAGTGCCACAAGATAGCGCGCCAGCTCGTCGGCCCGGGCAGCCGGCCCCACCGGCCCTTCGCCCGGCACCATCACGCGCGGAGCGCGCTTCTTTAACGCTTCCAGTGCGCTCAGCCAGGTGCCGATCTGCGCATCCCGGGTGTCCGGGACGCGCCCGAGCGAGACCAGGCCGCCGGCAAACAGCACGCCCGAGGCGCGGTCGAGCACACCGATCGAGCCAGCCGACGAGCTGTGGCCAAAATAGACCAGTTCGAGCAAGCGGCCGGCGACCGTGATGGTGGTCGGACCATCGATGAGGCGGGCAGGGACGGCGACCTTGGTGCCTTTCATTTCGTCGGCGCCCAGAGTGCCGATCAGGTTTTGCAGGCATGTTTCGCAGCGCTGCCCGATCAGCTCGGCCGCCTCGCGGTGGGCGAGGATGGGCACGCCTTGCGCCGCGAGTACGTCATTGCCGAAGATGAAAGCCGGATTCTGATGGGTGTTAATGGCCAGTACGACAGGCTTGGGCGTCAGGCGCCGCACAGTGTCGATCAGCTCGCTGGCGTAGCGGGCGCTGGTACCGGTATCGATCAGGATCACGCCATCGTCGCCGATCAGGATGCCCTGGTTGCCTACGGCGCCGTGGTTTTCCGGCGCCGGCTCGGTGTTGTTGCCAATGACTGCATAGACCCCCGGCGCCAGTTGCTGCGGCGCCGGTACGCGTGCTGGGTCCGCCCGCGCCGGCGCCATCGGCGCCGTCCACAGCATGAAACAGAGCAACAGCAATTGGGTGGGAAATCGCGGCAGTGCCGGTTCGTTCATCGTTATCGGTCTTTCTACAAAACGGATTAATGCAGCTTGACGTCGAGCGAGGTAGTAAATGCCAGTTCATCCGTATCTTGCAGCTCCGCCTTCAGGACGCCGCTCGCGCGCGGGGTGAAGTAGAAGCGAACATTCGGATCTTCGCTGATCGAGAAACTGAGGTCGGCGCTCATTACCGGCTTTCCGGCATAGTGTACCTGCAGCTTGCGTACATAGTGCTGGCGCTGGTGCAGGCGGCTTACCTGATCCATCGCCATGCCCGACGAATTGGGGTGGCGAATCATCAGTTGCGCCAGCACCGGCATGTTGCGCTTTGCATTGCCGGCTATCGTCAGCCTGGCCTTGCCGAGACTGACCATCGGTCCTGGACTTGCTGATGCGGCAGGCGCCGAACAGCCGCCGGAGCTTTTCACATACACGGTTGACATCGACAGCGTCCCGTCGTTCATTTCGGCCACGGCGCGCAGGTGGCTGTACTGTTCGACCCGGACCCGGATTTTAATATCGGCAAGGCCGCTCTCGGGCGTCAGTTGGAACAGCGCTACCAGCGGCACCGGATTATTGTCGATGATAAGGTGAATCGACTTGATGTAATGGGCAGCGCTTTGCGCTGTCCTGCCCCTGATCGACACCGGCACGACCGCCGGATCTTCGGCCCGCTCCGGCGCCGTCAGTTCGACCTGGTTGTCGTCGCCGATGGGGCGATCCTGAAACAGGATAATGCGCAACTTCTGCCACGCCGTGCTGTCTTGCCCAACATCGGCGGCCAGTGCCGCCGCTGGCAGCAGCAGGGCTGCGACGAGGATGTACCACTGCTGGAAAACGGATTTCATTGGACTTCCCATCACATTGCGGCTAGAAAGAGCATAAGCAGCAAGGGCCATGCCACGAGATCGCCGCTCATACGGCGTGCGGCTCGCACCTCTCCCGAATCGGTTCGCGCCGGGGGCGGAACAGTCGGATCGTGCGCACTGTTCAATTTACGGAGCATGTCGAGGTTGTTGCCTGGCGCTCCACCTGCCGACCTGGTTTTTACCCTGCTCATCATGAGGTAGGTACCTAGGTGGGCGAACCTGCCCCCGGGGCAGGTTCGCTGGCCTATAATGTTGCTGATAAATTCACGCCTGGCCGACAGAAAACAGCCTTCATCATGCTCATCGCAATCCTGACCGACCTGCACTCGAACCGCGAAGCACTGTCGGCCTGCCTGGCCAGTGCCGAACAGCGCGGTGCCCAGCGTTATGCCTTCCTCGGCGACCTGGTCGGCTATGGCGCCGATCCGGGCTGGGTAGTCGATACCGTCATGGCGTACGCCCAGTCCGGCGCGCTGGTCGTATGCGGCAATCACGACGAGGCGGTGAGCGGGGAAGTGCGCAGGCAGATGAATCCGGAAGCGCGCAGGGCAGTCGAATGGACCCGTTCCCAGTTGAATGAAAAGCAGCGCGACTTCCTGCGCACGCTGCCCTTGACTGCGGGCAGCCACGACTGTCTGTTCGTGCATGCCAGCGCCGCCAACCCGGCGCAATGGAGCTATATCACCGGCAGCGTTGAAGCGGTCAGGAGCATGCATGCGACGCATAGCCGGATTACCTTTTGCGGTCATGTGCACGACCCTGCGCTGTACAACCTGTCGCCGACCGGCAAGGTGGCCGCCTTCACGCCGACACCCGACTACGCCATTCCCCTCAGTTCGCACCGGCGCTGGCTGGCCATTCCCGGCGCCGTGGGCCAGCCGCGCGACGGCAATCCGGCCGCCTGCTACGCCTTGTTCGACGACGCGCGCGATGAGCTCACTTTCATGCGCGTGCCTTACGATCATGCCTCGGCGGCCGAAAAAATCATCGCAGCCGGACTGCCGCCGGCGTTCGCCTCACGCCTCGCGCTGGGACTGTGACGGTGATAAAAATGATCCACAGGCCGCAGGCGGGAATGGTCGTCGATGGCTTCCGGCTCGAAGAAAAACTGCACAAGGGCGGCATGGCGACCTTGTGGCGCGTGGTGCGCACCGACGGCGCCGATTCGACCCAGGCGCCGCTGATGATGAAGATTCCCATCCTTGGCGACAATAACGACCCAACCGCCATTGTCGGCTTCGAAGTCGAGCAGATGGTCATGCCCAAGCTGAGCGGCGCCCATGTGCCGCATTACGTCGCCTCGGGCGACTTTACCGGGCTGCCGTATATCGTGATGGAACAGATCGCCGGCAATTCGCTGCGCAGCCGTTTCGACCAGGCCCCCCTGGCGTGTGAGGAAGTGGCCAGCATCGGCGCCAGGGTCGCCGCCGCGCTGCACGACCTGCATCGCCAGCAGGTGATCCACCACGACATCAAGCCGAGCAATATCATGTTCCGCGCAAGCGGCGAGGCGGTGCTGATCGACTATGGCCTGGCGCGGCACGACAAGCTGCCCGATTTGCTGGCCGAAGAATTCCGGGTGCCGATGGGAACGGCGCCCTACATGTCGCCGGAGCAGGTGCAGCATATCCGAAACGATCCGCGCAGCGACCTGTTCGCGCTTGGCGCCGTGCTGTACCACCTGTGCACCGGCAAGCGCGCGCTGGGCAATCCCGGCTCGCTGCGCGGTTTGCGGCGCCGCCTGTTTCGCGACGCGGTGCCGCCGCGCGCATTGAACCCGCAGGTTCCACCCTGGCTGCAGGAAGTCATCATGCGCTGCCTGGAAGTCGATCCGGCCAAGCGCTACGACACGGCGGCGCAACTGGCCTTCGACTTGAACAACCCGCAGCAGGTGACGCTAACGGCGCGCGCCGCGAAAATTCGGCGCGACGGCATGGCGACGGTCGCCAAGCGCTGGTTGCGCTCGATCGGGACCGAAGCGCTGCCGCAACAGTCGGCCGGCGGCCAGCTTTCGCAGTCGCCGATCGTGGTGGCCGCAATCGACCTGGCGCAAGGTTCCGAGGCCTTGTCCGAGCTGCTGCGCATGGCGGCGCGCCGCATCGTGCAAACCGCGCCGGGTGCGCGGCTGGCCTGCGTGACGGTGCAGAAAACGAACCGCATCGCGATCGACGTCACGGTCGACAAGCAAGGCCAGAATGTGCACGTGAAGATGCTGGTGGGACTGAAGCATTGGGCGCGGCACCTGCAGTTGCCGGCAGATAAAATCACCTTCCATGTGCTGGAGGCGCCCGACCCGGCGGCTGCGATCGTCGATTATGCGCGCAGCAACGATGTCGATCACATCGTCATCGGCTCGCGCGGCAGTTCATCGCTGCGGCGCTACCTGGGCAGCGTCAGTTCGCAGGTGGTGGCGCAGGCCGATTGCACGGTAACCGTGGTCAAAGCGCCAGCCCCGAGCGCGCAAGCGGCAAAAACCGGCGCCGTCGGCGCTGTTCAACTCCCTACTGAATATAACCTGTAGTTATTGCTGCATGGAAAACCTTGAGCAACGCGCGGACCGGGCGGAGCGCAGCTTTTTCACGCCGTTGTTTTCGCAGTTCTTGCAGGTGGAACATCGTTCCTTTTTTTCACTTCTTTAAAAAGTTGTGATAACTTCCTGCTCACAAGAACTGAATTCACACTTCACCGATAACTAAAACGAGAGCGGGCACCGAGCCCAGCTCTCACGCACGCTCTTGGAGACAGAGATCGTTTGACATCCTCCCCTCCCTGAAGGAAGGGGATTCCCACACCTGGCCTCTCATGCCCGAGAGGGGCGGCATCTGCCGCCTTATTCAGACCACGGGATACCTTTCGGCCTCGCCTTGTGGCGACC
>Ga0207975_100256_pt1 | contig 34766 bp, 33 predicted proteins | sample LakWasMe91_HOW11_2_FD_183913 | JGI IMG/M metagenome (GOLD analysis project Ga0207975, IMG submission 183913) | Freshwater sediment methanotrophic microbial communities from Lake Washington under simulated oxygen tension - Sediment Metagenome... | ecosystem: Environmental > Aquatic > Freshwater >...
TAGCGCCTGTGGTGAGCTTGATCAGATCGAATCCGGTATGCCAGCGACGGCCAAAACGCAGCGCGTCCTTTTGCCTGTCGTTGCAGTAGTTCCAAACGAAGTTGACGGCCCGAGCTTGCTTGTTGAGCAGGCCGTTCAGCGACTTGACGCGGTATCGGTAAACCAGTTTCATTTTAGTTCGACACCAATTGTCGACGCTGGTTCCACCCTTAATCCTAAGGCATCGACTGCTTCGCAGTCGGCTCCTTTCACTCCTCGCCCTAAAGGACGAGGTTTCTCGGAGCAAATCTGATGAAAAAAATTCTGACACTTGCCGCCGGCCTGATGCTGCTGCTCGCAACCCAGGCGGGCAGCGCGCAAACGATCCGCGAATTCACGACGGACAACTTTGCCGAGGTCATCGCAGGGCACAAGGGGAAGCCTTTCGTGCTGATCCTGTGGTCACTCGATTGCGAGTTCTGCCAGGCCAGCCTGAACACCTTGTCCAGGAAAAAGCACAGCAACAAGAACCTCAGGATCGTTACCCTGGGAACCGATTCGCTGGCCGACCAACAGGCAGCGGCGCTGATGAAAAGCAGGCTTGCCGGCCTTGGCCTGAAGGACAGCGCGTGGGCCTTCGGCGCCGAGCCGCCCGAGCAATTGCGCTACGCCATCGACAAGAAGTGGCATGGGGAACTTCCGCGCAGCTACTGGTTCAATGCGGATGGTGAAGTCACCGCAAAATCCGGGGTGATCAGCGCGGAAACGGTGGACAGGTTTCTGAACGCCCGTTAAGAAACGGCGCGGAGGGCTTTCCGTCTTTCCGAGTGTGTATCGAACTTTAGCGCGCCTGTCTGATCGAATCGTTAATCGGTGAAGCCACCGACAATCTGGCGACCGGTCCACACATTCACGCGTACGGCTAATTTGCGATGCCACCTTCCGCCGCGCCGACCGACTTGGAAAATTCAGCCGCGGCAATGCCGAAGAGCGCGGTTTTTGCGTTCGTCCTCGGAATTGTCCTGACCGCGCTCTTGTTTTCCCAGGTCTACAAGCTCGAGTCTGCAAGGGACAATACCGAGTTCGCGCGCGCCGCCGACATGCGCACCAGGATTTTCGAGCGCAGTCTCGAACAGTCCGTAGATAGCCTGAGGGCAATCAACCTGCTGTTTGCGGTCAGCAGCACTCCCATCAGCGCCGAACAATTTCATGCGATTGCCCAGCCGCTGCTGACCGACCATCCCGATATCCAAAGCTTCGTTTTCCACCGCTACATCAGGCCCGGGCAAAGGCGCGCGTATGAGGAGGCAATGCGCAAGCAATATCCGGGTTTTACGATCACCCGGCTAAGCGATGGCAAGCTGGTTCCGGCAACCGGGCCCGGGCCCTACCTGGTCAACGAGTATGTCGCGCCGCGTGAAGGCAACGTGATCACGATCGGCTTCGATTCGCTGTCCGAGCCGGCGCAAGCGCTTGCCATCCTGCGCGCGGTCAACACCGGACTGGTGTCGGCAAGCGGTTTGAGGCCCTTGCCGCGCCCCGATATCAGGGGCAAGGGATTTACGCTGCTGCTGCCGGTCTACCGGCAAGGGGTGCAGCTAAGCGACGTGGACGCAAGGCAGCGCGCGTTCATCGGCGACACTGCCGCCATTTTCGACGCACAAGAATTTTCGGCCCAGATTTTCGAGCACGCTGGCCTGATGTCCAAGCCCGATATCCATGTCAGCGTGTATGCCGCCTCAGCGCCGCTGGAACAGGATCTCGTGTTTCGCAGCGGGCCGGCGCCGACCAGCGCCAGGCCCTTTGTTCCCTTTGTCGCGCGCCTCACGGGCGCGACCCCACTGAGCAGCGTGTCGAACACCATCTACACCGCGGGACGGCCGTGGCTGATCGTCACGTCACGCGAGCCATGGTCGGCGGGCAGGAATGTGAACGCGCTGCTGGTGGTGGCCGGCGGCATGCTCGTCACCTTGGTCAGCGTGTCCTACCTGCAGGCGCAAGCCGGACGCGCGCGCCTGGTCCAGCGCATGGTCGAGCAGCGCACCGCCCAACTGCACCGCACCACCGAGGAACTGCAGTTGCGCCACCGCGCCGTCGAGGCCAGCGCCAACGCGATCTTCATCACCAGCGCCAGCGGCCCCGACTACCTCATTGAATATGTCAATCCGGCGTTCGAACGCATCACCGGCTACCGGGCCGCGGAAATCGTGGGCCAGTCGTTTCGCCTGCTCGACGGAAAGGATGTCGATCAGCCCGGCACCATCGAACTGATGGCGGCAATGAAGGCGCGCCGCGAGGCGCACGCCACGGTACGCAGCTATCGCAAGGACGGCACCATGTACTGGAACGAGATCTATGTCGCGCCGGTGCCCGACGAGAAAGGCGAGGTCCATCATTTTGTCCATGTCAATTACGACGTCACCGAAACGCGGCGCTACCAGGAGCAGCTCGAATTTCGCGCCAATTTCGACACGCTGACCGGGCTGGCGAACCGCAACCTGTTGCAGGACCGCTTGCAGCAGGCAATTTCGTATGCGGCGCGCTACAACAGCGCGGTGTGGGTCGCGTTCATCGACCTCGACCGCTTCAAGTTCGTCAACGACAGCGCCGGCCACGCCTCCGGCGACGTGCTGCTCAAGGTGGTCGCCGAGCGCCTGAAGGACGCGGTGCGCGACGCCGACACGATCGGGCGCCTGGGCAGCGACGAGTTTGTCCTGATCCTGCCGCAGTATCAGTCCGAACACCTCTCTCCCAACACCATCGAGAACCTGATGGCGCAGGTGGCGAAACCGATTTCGATCCGGGGCCGCGAATTTTTCGTCAGCTGCAGCATCGGCATTGCCGCCTATCCTGGCGATGGCAAGACCGCCGAGACCTTGCTGATGCACGCCGACATCGCCATGTACCGTGCCAAGGAAATGGGACGCAACAATTATCAGTTCTTCGAGCCGGCGCTCAACACGCGCACGCAGGCGCGCCTGCGCATCGAAGGCGCGCTGCGCACCGCGCTCGAGCGCAATGAATTCCTGCTGCATTACCAGCCGCAGGTTGACCTGAAATCGGGCAAGATCGTTGGCGCGGAAGCGCTGATCCGCTGGCAGCATCCCGAGTTCGGCATGGTCTCGCCGCTCGACTTCATCGGCCTGGCCGAAGAAACCGGCTTGATCATTCCGATCGGCGCCTGGGTCCTGCGCACGGCCTGCGCACAGAACATGGCATGGCGGGCGGCCGGCTTCGGCCACCTGCGGGTGGCGGTCAACCTGTCGGGCATTCAGTTCGCCCAGCCCGATATCGTGCAGACCATCGCGGCCGCGCTCGAGGAAAGCGGGCTTGAGCCTTCCCGCCTTGAAATCGAACTGACGGAAAGCGTTGTGATGCGCAATGTGGAACAGGCGGTGACGACGCTGCACGCCCTCAAGGCCCTGGGAATCCAGCTCTCGGTGGACGACTTCGGCACGGGCTATTCAAGCCTGGCCTATCTGAAACGTTTTCCCATCAACGTGCTCAAGATCGACCAGTCCTTCGTGCGCGATATCGCGACCAATCCGGACGATGCGACCATCGTGGTATCGATCATCTCGCTGGCACACAACCTGAGACTGCAGGTGATCGCGGAAGGGGTGGAGACGCGCGAACAGCTGGCCTATCTGCGGCACCACGAATGCGACGAGATCCAGGGCTTCTACTTCAGCCGGCCACTGGCGGCAAACGACGTGCAACAGACGCTCGACGAGGGACGGGCGCTCGACACCGAGGACCGCTCCCCGGCCTCGGTCCTGAAGCGGGTGCCGAAATAGCGTTAACGGGCGCGCTTGCGGGCAAGCGCGCCTTGCGCGACCGTTAGTGGCCGGTCAGCGCCGCGTACTCCTTCATCCATTTTTCCTGGCGGTCCAGGGCGCGCGCCGGATCGATCAGGGTGAGCGCCACGTTGCCGATCGGCGAAGGCAGCTTCTTGCTGGTCGGTACAAAGTACATGTCGGCAAGGATTTGCTGGCCTTCACTCAGGACAAAATCGTAAAACAGCGCCGCCGCGTTCGGATGCGGCGCCGCTTTCGCCATTGCCAGCGTGCTGAACTGGGCCACCACGGGCTCGATCAGGAGGCCCTCGATGGGTGCGCCCTTGGTCTTGAGCTGGCCGGGATTCCAGCTGTAGACGGACAGGGCCAGCGGCACTTCGCCCGACGCCACCAGCGAGGTCAGCAGCGAGTGGCCCTTGCGCACCGACATGCTGTTGGCCGCGACGATGTCGTGGAACAGCTTGGCGCCCTGCTGCTCGCCCAGCGTTTCGGTCAAGGTGGCAAACCATGCATGGTCTTCCGCCTCGATCCCGAGGCGCCCTTTCCATTTTGGATCGAGCAGGTCGCGGTAGGTCTTCGGCAATTCCTCCTTCTTGACCTTGGCCGTGTTATAGGCGGCGGAGTAGACGTCGAGCGTGATGCCGACCCAGCCCTTGTGACTTGGCACGGAGCCCGGCACCAGGTCCTTCAGATGCACCGATCTGACTTCCTGCAGCAGGTTTTCGCGATGCGCCGCTTCGTTTTCAGGCGCGTTGTTTTGCACCACGTCGACATTGTATTTCTGCGCGCGCGCCTCGCTGGCCAGGCGCTGCAGGATCTTTTCCGATCCCGCGCGCCAGGACGTGACCTTGATGCCGTACTTCTTGGTGAAGGCGTTCATCACGGCCGACATTTGCGGGTAGGCGTGATACACGAACAGCTCGCCTTCCTTTTTGGCGCCTTCGATCAGGCGTTCGGTGCGGTCGGCGCCCTGGTAGGTGGCGATCTCCTGCAAGGACAAGGGCGCCTTGTCGGCGGCCAGGGCGGGCAGGGAAAAGACGCAGCCGAACAGCGCAGCGGCCAGCAACTTGATGCGTACTCGTTTCATGTTGTCTCCATATGGGATAGGAATGGTTTTATAGTTATTATTATTCGGTGCTAGCGTCCGGCCCAGCGATAGGCCTTGCGCTTCAAATACGCGAAATTGATCGTGTATTGTTCGGCCTTGGTGATGTTGTCGTGCAGTGCCTTGATATAGTCGGCGCCGAACTGTGCGCCGATGCCGCCTGCCGCCTCGGCCAGCAACTGGACCTTGCACGCGTTGTCGAGCATGATCGCCAGGATCACCGACTCTTCCACCGCGGCGCCCACCACCGCCACCCCATGATTGCGCATCAGCACCGCCTTGTGCGAACCGAGTGCGCGCGCAACGCCGGCGCCCATTTCCTTGGTGCGGATCAGGTCGATGGTGTCGGTGTAGTAAGGCACGCCGTCGGCGAACGCGGTGCCAGGCTGGCTGATCGGCAGCACCTGCCGCCCGGTCGCGCTCAAGGCCACCGCATGGTCCGGATGGGTGTGAATGACGCTGTTGACGTCCGGGCGCGCCTTGAAGATCTCGGAGTGGATGAACACCTCGCTGTGGCGGCGCCCGCCCCCGCCGACCTTTTCGCCATCGAGGTTGCAGATGACCATATTGTCCATCGTGATTTCATCGAAACCGTAGCTGTGCGGCTTCATGAAGAAATGATTGGGGTTGCCCGGCACGCGTACCGAGATATGGCCGCGCGTCAGATCGCCCTGTCCTTCCATTTCGAGGATCAGGCCGCCATCGATGATTTTTTGCCTGGCTTCCTGCTCGCTCATGGGAACTGCTTCGTTTATCATGCTGTCTCCTGGTGGTTGGCTTGGTGTCAGTACAGGCTGGCGGTCTCGCGCTCTTCGGCCGGCTTGATATACTGCGCCGCGCGCTCGCCTTCGAAGATCTTGACCAGGTCAGGGGCGATCGGCGAATACTTGGCATGCGTGCGCAACATGAAGCTGGCGAAACCGTCGCTGTTGTGGTGCTTCTTCTTTTCGTTGGGCAGGTCGATGCGCACGTCGCGGCGCGGGTCGCGCAGCACGCCGATCGGGTCTTCGCCGCTCTCGATTTTTTTCAGCTCGCGCTTGAGCACGCGGCGGTACATGGCCACGCCCTTGTCGGAGCCGCCCAGGTTTTCCTGGGTGCGGTCGGCGATTGCGCCCTGCGAGATCCACGCCATCATGTCCTGGCCGTCGACATTGTCGACGATGAATTCGCCGTTCTTGTCCTTGAACGGCACATCGTAGACGTGCACTTTCGAGGTCAGGTGTTCAGGCACCACGGCGCCCTTCGGAGGCACATAGGCGTTGTACCACAGGTGCATGGTGTTCTCGTTGTCGATCGGCACCCTCATCTGGAAGGAGAAATAACGCGCCGCCTCGTCCCCGTTGCCCACCGCCAGGATCTGCGGGAACAGGATCGGGTGGCCGGTGCGCCAGTCGTCCGAGTCTTCCGACTGGCCTTCCAGCAGGCGATGCTTGGTGATGCCGAACTCGAATTCCTTGAAATCGATTTTTTCGTGGCGCGCGCTGATGGCGACCTTGATTCCTTCCTGCTCCTTCTGGAATTCGTAGTGATGGCCGTGCAGCCATTCGGTGTGGATCGGGTCGAGCGAGTTTTCCATGATCTGCAGCCAGTTGATCGGCAAGATGGCGCGGCCCATCATGCGGATCGTGCCCTCATGGACAAAACCGTCGAAGCGCGGCAGCAGCGGCGCCGGCAGCGGCCCGAGATAGGCGAACAACATGCCGCCCAATTCCTGCACCGGGTAGCCATCGGTGGCGACCTTGTCGCGAAAACCCGGATTATCGACTTCGTTAGGCTGGTCGATGCACTTGCCCTGGGCGTTGAACTCCCAGCCGTGATACGGGCAGCGAATCCCGTCTTTGGTCGGAATGCCGTGCGCAAACGAGGCGCGGCGGTGCGGGCATTGCTCCTTGATCAGGCCGAGCCGGTCCTGGCGGTCCTTGAACAAGACCAGGTCCTCGCCCAGCAGGCGCACGCGGCGCGTCCATACCTGTTCCATCTCGGAGGCGGCAGCGATCGGCTGCCAGTAACGGCGCATCAGCTCCCCCATCGGGGTGCCCGGCGTAATTTCAGTCAATAAGGCATTTTGTTCCGCAGTTAACATCTGTGTGGTTCCTGGTCGAGTGATATTTCCCCTTTCCGGGGGCGTGGCAAGCTGGCCCGGTGGTGCAAGAAAAGGCCTTGGAAAATAGATTATACTTAGGTACCATAGAAGTCAATAAGGACCAGTGCGATAGTTAAAAATTGTGTAATTAACCGCAAAGTGACAAAAACACTGACGCAGATCATCAAATTGCGCTCTTTCTTGCAATTATGGCGGTTTTTTGTTAGCGTCAGTCATTGAGATGCAGAGTCAACAATTAGGAACCGAACTGTTGTTTTTTGTGACATCACCGAAATACAAAGGAAAAATTCATGTCTTCGAACCAGGTCGCCCCCGCGTGGCGCCAAGGCGCATCCTCCGAACGCTTCGCCCACTTGGTCAAGATCGCCTACCGCTCCTTTTCGCGCTCGCTGCAACTGCGCCTGCGCAAGCATGACGTGCTGTACGGGCACTGGACGCTGCTGCGCATCCTGTGGCAAACCGACGGCATCACCCAAAAGCAGCTGAGCGAACAGGCCGGCGTGACCGAGCCGACCACCTTCGGCGCCGTGCAGGCGATGGAAAAAAACGGGTACATCACGCGCCAGAAAATGGGCAAGCAAGTGCGCATCTTCGTCGCCCCCAAAGGCGCCGCGCTGAAAAACCTGATCGTGCCGGCGGCCGAGGAAGTCAACCAGATCGCCCTGGCCGGCCTGCCCCAGGACGACCTGGCCGCCACCCGGCGCACCCTGCTGGCCATGATCGACAACCTGGCGGCCGATGAAATGGCCATGGCGGACGCCGAGTCAGGCGCGCCTGCGGAGCCGGCATGAACGGCGCGCAGCAGGTCAATATCGGCATCGTCGGCCTGGGCGCTGCGGGACGCGCCTTTTTCCCGGCGATCGCGGCCCACCCCGGCTTGCGGCTGGTGGCGCTGGCCGACCCCGTGGCCCATGTCAGGCAGCAGGCCGGCGCCGAACTTGGCGTTCCCGCCTACGCCAGCGTACAGGAACTGCTGGCCCATCCGGGACTGGACGCGGTCTACATCGCCACCCCGACCGATCTGCATCCCGAGCACGTGGCGCTGGCCTGCGCCGCGAAAAAGCACGTGCTGGTCGAAAAACCGATGGCCATCGAGATCGCGCAGGCGCGTGCCATGATCGCCGCCGCCGAACAGGCCGGCGTGCACCTGCTGGTGGGCCATTCGCACAGCTACGACATGCCGGTCAAGGCCATGCGCGAACTGATCGCCGGCGGCACCCTCGGGCGGGTGCGCATGGTCAATACCTGGTGCTACACCGACTGGATCTACCGTCCGCGCCGTCCGGAAGAACTCGACACCAGTTTGGGCGGCGGCGTCACGTTCCGCCAGGGTTCGCACCAGTTCGACATCCTGCGCCTGCTGTGCGGCGGCATCGTCAGCAACGTCAGGGCCAAGACCTTCGACTGGGATCCGGAGCGCAGCGCGATCGGCGCGCACGTCGCCTACCTCGACTTTGCCGACGGCGCGGCCGCCACCGCCGTCTACAACGGCTACGGCAAGTTCTCCAGCATGGACCTGTGTTTCGACGTGAGCGAATGGGGTTTCATGCAGCCCCCCGAAAGCCGCGCCGTGCCGCGCCGGGTGCCCGGCGCCACGCCGGAAGAGGAATTGCGCGCCAAGCAGGAACGCGCCAGGAGCGCCATCCCCGGCGCCGCGCCCTACCAGCCGTTTTTCGGCATGACGCTGGTCAGCTGCGAGCGCGGCGACATCCGCCAGTCGCCGCAAGGCCTGTTCGTCTACAACGCAAAGGGGCGCAGCGAAATCGTACTGCCGGCCGACATCAGCCCGCGCCAGCTCGTGATGGCCGAGTTCTACGACGTCGTCACCGGGGCCGCACCGGCCCTGCACAGCGGGCGCTGGGGCCTGGCAAACCTTGAGATTTGCGCCGCCGCGATCGCCTCCTCGGACGGCGCGCGCGACGTGCAGTTGCAGCACCAGGTGGGGCTGCCCGCCTGACCGACAAACGACAAGATGGAAAACACCATGAACCAAGCTATCGACAACGCCGCCAGCGCCACATTCATGCTGCTCACAGTGCAGCGCAAGAGCGAGATCGCGCAGGGCGTCACGCTGTTCGAACTGGCCTACGAGGACCGGCGCGAACTGCCCCCTTTCGAGGCCGGCGCCCATATCGCCGTCACCACCCCGAACGGCCTGGTACGCCGCTACTCGCTGTGCAATGCGCCTTCGGAGCGGCGCCGCTACCTGATTGCGGTAAAACGCGACGAGCAAAGCCGGGGCGGTTCGGCCAGCATGATCGACGACCTGGCCGCCGGCGCCACGCTGACGGTGCAAGCTCCCTTGAATTATTTTCCGCTTGCGCAAAACGCCAGGCGCCACCTGCTGCTGGCCGGCGGCATCGGCATCACGCCGCTGCTGGCGATGGTGCACGAGCTGCAGGCCGCGCAAGCCGAGTTCGAACTGATATATTGTGCGCGCCACCCTGAAAGCACCGCGTTCCTGGGCGAACTGGCGGCGCCCGAACTGGCCGGCCGGGTGAAGGTACACCACAGCCACGGCGACCCGGCGCGCGCGTTCGCGCTGGAACCGGCGCTGGCCACGTATGCCGAAGGAACGCACCTGTATTGCTGCGGTCCGCGCCGCCTGATGCAGGCTGCGCGCGAGCTGACCCGGCACTGGCCGGCAGGCAGCGTGCACCTCGAAGACTTCGGCACCAGCGACGACCCCAAGGCCGCAGGCGAGACCCACTTCACGGTGCGCCTGGAACGCAGCGCCATCACGGTCGCGGTGGCGCCCGGCGTGACCATCCTCGACGCGCTGCGCAGCCGCGGCGTACCGGCTCCGAGTTCGTGCGAGAGCGGCACCTGCGGCGAATGCAGGACCACGCTCCTGGCCGGCAAGGCCGATCACCGCGACTACGTGCTCGACGACGACGAATTCGATACCAATATCATGATCTGCGTCTCGCGCGCGCAGGCCGGGACCGAGGAACTGGTGCTCGACCTGTAACCGCGGCGGCGCGCGCCAATCAGTGCGCGCCGGTGAGCGCGTTGTAAGCCTTGATCCATTTTTCCTGCATGTCGAGCGCGCGGCCCGGGTCGACCAGCGTGAGCGCCACATTGCCGATCGGCGAAGGCAGCTTTTTACTGGTCGGCACAAAGTGCATGTCCGCGAGTATCTGCTGGCCTTCATTCAGGACGAAGTCGTAAAACAGCGCCGCCGCGTTCGGGTGCGGCGCCGCTTTCGCCATTGCCAGCGTGCTGAACTGGGCCACCACCGGTTCGATCAGGAAGCCCTCGATGGGCGCGCCCTTGGCCTTGACCTGTTCGGGGTTCCAGCTGTACACCGACAAGGCCAGCGGCACTTCGCCCGAAGCGACCAGCGACGTGAGCAGCGAGTGCCCCTTGCGCACCGACATGCCGTTGGCGGCGACGATGTCGCCGAACAGCCTGGAGGCCTGCGGCTCGCCCAGTTTTTCGGTCAGCGTCGCAAACCATGCCTGGTCTTCCGCCTCGACCGCGAGGCGCCCTTTCCATTTCGGATCGAGCAAGTCGCGGTAGGTCCTGGGCAGTTCTTCCTTCTTCACCTTGCCGGTATGGTAGGCCGCGGAAAAGACGTCGAGCGTGATGCCGACCCAGCCCCGGTGGCCTGGCACGGCGCCCGGCACCAGGTCCTTCAGATGCGCCGATTTCACTTCCTGCAGCAGGTTTTCGCGATGCGCCGCTTCGTTTTCAGGCGCATTGTTTTGCACCACGTCGACCGTGTATTTTTTTGCGCGCGCCTCGCTGGCCAGGCGCTGCAGGATTTTCTCCGAGCCGGCGCGCCATGAAGTGACCTTGATGCCGTATTTTTTCGTGAAGGCGCTCATCACGGCCGCCATTTGCGGATAGGCGTGATAGACCTGCAGCTCCCCCTCCTTCTTCGCGCCCTCGAGCAGGCGCTCGTTGCGATCGCTCCCCTGATAGGTCGCGATCTCCTCGAGCGACAAGGGCGCCTTGTCGGCTGCCAGGACTGGCGCCGCAAGGACGCCCCAAAATGCCGCTGCCGCCAACAACTTGATGCTTAGTCTTTCCACGTTTTGCCTCCAGTGAAGTGAGTTAAGTTTATATACAAGCTACAGCGGCAGGCGTTCAGGCCTGCCATTTCCGGCACGGGTCGCGCTTCACCCGAGCAGCCACCACCCGCCTCCGGCCACGGCGGCGCCGAGCACCACGATGACCGGGTCCAGGTTGCGCCAGCCAACCAGCACCGCCATCACGGCGGCGGCCCCCATCTCGGTGAGCGACAGTTTCATCGGCCGCCCGGTGTCGCAGGCGGCCACCGCAATCATGCCGGCCACGACGAAGCTGGCCGGCAGCGCGATGCGCCGGATCACCGGCTCGAGCTTCTGGTAGCCGTACGACACCGCGGCCGATCCGACCATGGTCGGGATCGCGACACCGAACAGCGCGGCCAGCGCCCCCGGCACGCCGCCCATGTAGTAGCCGATCCCCGCCAGGAAGCCCGCCTTGGGGCCGGGGCACAGGTAGCCGAGCGCCAGCGCCCAGGAAAACAGCGCCGGATCGAGCAGGCCGGTGCCGACCCAGCGGTCCTGGATCACAGCCAGCGGGCCGTTGCCGCCGCCGACCGACAGCAAGGTACTGAGCAAGACCACCACGAAGATGTCGGCCAGGCCGACCGCGCCGGCCGTCATGTGCGCTTCTCCGCCGGCCGCAGGACCATGACCCCGATCACGAAGCCGGCCAGCGCGGCAAGCAGCAGCGGCACGCCGGCCAGGCTGGCGCCGGCCACCGCCAAGGTCAGCGCGATGCCGACCAGCTTGGGACGGCCCTTCAGCTTGGAACCCTTGACCTGGTGATAGGCGTTGCCCAGCAACAGGCCGACCACCGCGATGCCGACCGCGCGCTGGATCTTCACCAGCGGCCCGCCCAACAGCTCGGGGTTGAGCAGCATGACGCCGATCAGGACCAGGCTGGCGCCGGGCGCCAGCAGGGCGCAAATCGAAATCAGGCTGCCCAGCCAGCCGCGCATGCGAAAGCCCACCAGGCCGCCGAAGGCGAGAAATTTGGGGGCTGGAATCAATGTCGCGGCGACCATCAGCGTCTGCTGCTGCTCCACCGTGAGCCAGCCTTTTTTGTGCACCAGCTCTTTTTCCAGTTGCTGGGTTGCGGCAAACATGCCGCCAAACGAGGTTGCCCCGATGACGAAGAAGGTCTTCGCCAGTTCGGCGTGACTTACCTGGGTCGTCGGTGCTTCGGTAAGCGCAGGACTTGTCTGCGTGTCGCTCATCGGCGTTCCTTTCTTAAAAAACCTGGCTCTCGCTGCGCCATGCGGATTGTCGGTTCACAATCGATCTCGCCACGTCTGCCCGGGCATGCAGGTCTTGCGCCGCCCGCCGATTTCTTCAATCGGAATTTTTTTCGGCCTGGCGATGCTCCGGCGCCCCTGCAAGCCAGTACCGAATCTAACCACAATTTTTCCAAAATGAACATCAATGAAACATTGTTCCTCATACCGGAACAAAGGGACGGCCGGTGCAAGGGGCGCACCCAGCTTGTTGCAAATCGGTAAGATGCGAGCTGCGTACCGGCTCGTGTCGGCCGCTGCGAAAGCGGTAGAATGACGGCCTTGATGTGTGGATGCGAATCCGCCGCGCCCACCATGGCCTGCCCTACCCATAAAGAACAGATGACGACGTTCCATCCGACTGAAAACGGCGCGGCTGCCGAAAAAAATTCATCCAAATCACTCCGATGATGCAGCAATACCTTCGTATGACTTTAAAAGCCTATGAATGCTAGCGAATAGCCTATAAATCCGGTTGCAGTCCCCCAGCGCCCCCATCCAAAGAAAATTCCGCGACACGCGCGGCCTTCGAGAAATCCCCCCATGCACGCCTCCCTTCCCGCCCAAACGGAAAAAATCACATCGCAGCTCGCGCGCCTGGAAGCCGACCGCGATGCCATGCTCGAACTTTGGAAGAATGTGATCGGCCCTGCGAATTCGCCGATGTTTCCGCTCGACCTGCTGGCCTCCGCAGCTGTGAAGCGCAACATTAGCGCCGCCAGCGCACTTAGGCTGTTGGTCGAGTCTTGGAACATGGCTTGCGCGAGATCGCTTCTGCGGACGCACATCGACACGGCGCTACGCTTCTCAGCCGCGTGGCTCGTCGACGAGCCCCACGCGCTGGCGACGCAGATGATGGCGGGAGAACGCCTCGACAAGATGAAAGATCGGGATGGCAAACGCCTGACGGACGCCCACTTGGTTGAAGCGAGAGAGGGCGAATACCCTTGGCTTCCAGCGGTCTACAAAAACCTTTCCGGCTACGTCCATTTTTCTGACGCGCATGTTATGGACGCGGTTCAGTCTGTGGCGGACACTGGCGAGATCGAGCTCCTCATCTCCGACACCGATTTTAAATTCCCCGAATCCAGTTGGCTCGAGGTCATCGATTGTTTCCGACGCGCCACTGCCATGCTCGCGAAGTTCTTGCAAGGCTACGTCGCCACCAAACAACTGTCGCCCGAACAACTCGCGGCCGGCAGAGCAGCCTATGCAGCCCAGAAGAAAAAGACGTGAATTAGCATTCTACATCAGCATCGTATTCAATGATCGAGGACCCATGTCGACAAAATACTCGCCGCTGCTGTCCCGCGTCTTGGATGGAATGCTATACATGCCTTACTTAGAAAAACCAAACAAGTTAGCCGTCGCCAAACTATGGCGAAGACTCATGAAAGACATGATCGGACTACCGCCTCAGAATCTTGGCGATTCAACGACGTTCCACACCAAGTGGACCGAAAGCGGACACAAGATTCGCGAGTTGGTGGCCGACGACCATTTGCTTCTCGACATGCTGCGCATTTGGCTACCGCCGTATTCTGGGCCGGATCAGGTCTTGTATCGAGGGGAAAGCATCGACCGATGGGAACGCGGAGCCATCGGGACCGGCTGGACCTCGCAACTCGAAAAGGCTCAGATGTTCGCCGGCGGCCTGAACAAGATCGGAAAAGGCGGCGTCGTGCTGAGCACTTTGGTCCCCGCTTCATCGATCATCGCCGCCCCCTCCGCGCATAGCGTCTACCTCCAAGAATTTGAATACACCGTCGATCGACGCGGCCTTGCGGGCGTGACGGAGGTCGAGTTCTTTCGAATCGACTAGCGGCAAGCCTTGACACCGCGCATGCCATTCCAATTCCAGGCGCCAATCGCAGCACAGCGAGCATGGCGGACAAATGAGCACCTGTGCATGGCACTCCGGTCGCGCACAATGATAGAGACGGCCTGTCGGTTCGGCATCCATCCGCTTGTTCCTTCAAGCCGATCAGATATGGACAAAGACGTCCTCCGAATGGGATACTGGAAATGCATCCCGTGCTCTCGGTATGCAGGGCGCGACACCAATAAAACTGGCCGGTTGGATGGGGGTAGCGCCCGCTTTTTCTTCGGCAACACTCTTTTTACCCCGCATCTCGATTCCCGCCACCTTGCCTGAACATACCGTATCCAAAACGCAACCACTGCGGCAAGTTCAGCGGAACTTGCTTGCAGGACCGTCGACGCCATGCGCGAATTTTCAAAACCGCCTATACCGCATCTGCCCGATCAAAGTCATGGGTCAATTTCCATGAGCGGAGGTGGGTCAATTCCCGTGAGCGCCAAAGCGAAAGATGATGAAACGGATGCGCGGTCTGTTTCGCACATGAATTCCCAATGAAATATGAAGGCGAGATCAACCAATGCGGCGAATGCGCCGGGGCTGTTGCCGCGAACGCAAAACGAAAATAAATCCTCTTTGACACCATCGTCGGCCAGCCACAGAACCCAACTGCAAGGCTTGATATTTTCACTCTTCGCAAACGCGCAGATATGTCGCCACATTGATGTCGCTTCTTGGCTGCCTTTGATTGCGACCACGAATTCCCGCGATATGAAAATCTGTTTTTGACATAGGTATTGCCCCCATCTCGGCTTTGACTTGCCATCATCAATCGCTGATGACTTATTGCGGGAAGAGATCTCGCACGCGAGAAAAGGGAGCGCCAGTCTCGGCGGCTCTCCTTACTTTGCGGTCGAGGACGTGGTTGAGCGGAATTTCCCGATGCATCGTGTCGTGGAGATCGAGTCCATCCATGCAGATCACCCGCTTGCCCCGGCCGAAGGCTGCAAGCCCGTCCTCGGTGAATCCGCTGTTGCCGATGAATAGTCCACGCGTCCAAGCGGCCTTCTGCTCCAGCTTGCCGTGGAACGTGTGCAGATCGGCGACACCAGTTTGTTCTCCCTGCCACTTGGCTTCAAACAGGTAGGTTTCATTCAAGAGCTGAAAGCTTCCATCGATCTGTTCGCCCCGCAGGCGAAACGGCTCGCGGGCTTCCAGTCCGTAGACGTTGAAAATATCGCAAAGCAGTTTTTCGAAAGCGTAGCCTCGCGCTTGGGGAGCGAGCTGGTGGAGCGCAAGCAGGTCGGCCTTGAGCTGGATGAGCCGCGGCCGGTCGAATGCCGGCGCGGGCGCCTGACCAGCAGGCTTGGCGGCATCGGGTTTCCCCTCCAACCGATTTATCAGGGCCAGCAGCCGTCCTTCGGCGTTCTCCACTGTCTCAGCCTGTTGATCACGAGCACGCACAGCCTCACGGTAATCCCACAGGGCTTTGAGCGCGCGGACGACGGTGGGGATGTCGACGGTCTGCAGGAAGCAGCGAAGGCGCTTGCCCTTAGATCTGCCGTTCACCGCATAAGCGGGATCGTCAATATCGCAGTTGAGCTCCTCGGCGAAAAACTGGGACATGGTCCGGTCGGAGAAATTGAGGACATACCCGCCGCCCATGGCGAACACATCGTCAAGGAAAAGCATGTCGATCGAACGAATGTTTGGCATGTCCCACTCTCCTCATTTCTTCTAATAGACGCCTGCCGCTAGCATCCTCATTTCCGCCAATCGATCACTCCTCGAATGCCCGGCGGGCTCACCAAGGCGCACGTGCCCGTCGAACCAAAACGCCTCAGGGTCACCTACAGACAGCCCGAGCGGCGCGAGCCGAGCCAACGTTGCCTCACTCCCGTGCAGATTTATCGACGTATCGGACACGGTCAACCCAGCGTTTTGTCGCCGGGCAACTACCATGAACGAGGTGTTCGTGGCGTCCAACGTTTAGGTTCTATTCGTCAAGCTCAATGTCATCGAAACGATAGACCTGTGCAGGGCCTCGTCGCACCCGCACCGTCACGCGACGATTCACCATCGGCCCAATCACATCGTCGAGCGCCTCGGCAAGGCCTGAAATATGATGCGAAGTTCCATCAACCGAAACCTCGATCCAGTCCTTGTCGAGATTGACAGCGCGCAGGATGCCATGCAGCGCGACCTCCGTCACGCCAACCTCGGGCACGGCCGGCTTCACCATCGACTTCAGCGTCGCATTGATCACCTTGCGATTTTCGGGCTGCAATGCGAGAGGATTATTGTCCGCCGCCGATCTAATTTCCAGCCGCTCAAAACTCTTGCCAGTCGGGGCCAAGTTGCGCGCGAGCTTTAGGAACGTGGACCGATATCCCTGATCAGGCACCAGCAGCGAAAGCTGGGCTGGATCACTCGACACGGCTGCTCGCAGGACGGCAAGAAAGCGCTCAGCGATGGAGCTTGGATCGACAGTCGCCTTGAACATGTCCGGCTGTGTCGGCTCTTGAATTGCAACGCTAAATTGGTAGCTTCCCGGCGGCGCTTGGAATATCCACGGACGACAAGCATCCTGCAACTCCCGAACCGGACCGCCCCGCAGCCTGAGCGGCATGCCGTTCGACTCCTCAATTGTCCTGTAAAAAATAGACTGGATGGCCTGGACCTTGTCAACGATCAGGTCGAGCGGAGCTCCGCCAGTGACGACCTCGCCCCCCTTGACCGAGACATAGACCTGCCCAGGGAGAAACGACACTCCGGCGCTCTGTTTCGAGTGCTCGGTCCAAATGGCCTGCACGAGGTTGCGCAACTGCTCCGTGGCAAATTCCGGTAGGTCTGCCCGGCTCAACATCAGATAGCACAACTGTTCAGCTTTTTGAAATGCCTTGCCCTTGAACCAGAGCGAAGCCGCGCTCACTGCGGTTATTCCGAGCGTGCGCATCTTGCTGGGATCCAACGCGACCAGGGCTTGATTCTCAGCGTCCGCTGCCTGCAGATAAAGGTCGTCGGCGATTGACGTTTCGTTGCGCCGCATCGCCATTTCCGCCTCAGACGCGAGCAGCTCGCTTTTGGAGTGCCACTGCGACCAACTCATTGTTCATCTCCCAACTTGGCGATGGCAATCAAACGCTCCTTGAACCCCACGACAGCAGCGAGCGCAGGCAAATTGCTCTTGCCCTTTGCCGTCTGTGCCACCTTTTGGCGCAGCCTGGCTTGGACCACTGCCTCGCTGCCCGCGCTGACGCCGGAGACTTCCAGGCGAATGCAGGTTTCGAGATCCTCTGGATTGCTGCCAATCGGAGCGACGTAGTAGTCCGCCCCAGTCATGGTTTCAGCCCGGCTAACCGCCACCAAGCCGACAACCGCCTCAGTCGTGGCCAACGACACCGCGTATGCGCCCTGCTCGGTCGCGTCAATCTCATTGGCATATGCCCGCAAGATCCCATTGGATGGAGCGTCCCAGTGGAGGATGCATTCTGTCGCAAGATCGCGAACAACGGCGCTCACGTCCGTCGGGCTCTCATGGTGCCGCTGCATGCAAACCGCCGCGGCTTCGGCGTAGCTGTCGCCAATCGCCTTTGTTAGTCCGGGGTGTCTTTCGCTGAGATCGGCCAGCAGCAGTGGAGTCACCATTTTGATCGCTTGACGAATAGTTTTGTTCCCTAATAATAATTGAAAATTATGCAACCAGCCAAATTTATCCCGCCGGACCGGGGGTTTGTGTTTCCGCGCTGCTCCCTACCGTTCCAACTGTGTCCGCGATCCGTCTCGATCACCGTTGCCGGCGTTTCCAATCCCAGCATACATTCCGCGATCTTGTTCGCCGCCATCGCAACGAAGGGGATCGTCAACCTGCAAAGATCCTGCCACAACCTCAGCAATCACCAATTTTCGCCGACCATCATCGATTTAAACTATTATTGCTTTTAAATAAACATCAACCGCGAAAACGAATACTGGACGGGGATTGAGATGGACGACGCGGAATAGTAATTTAGACTCGAGGGATACGCACCGCACTGGCGATTGCATAGAGGAGTGGCGCGTTACGAAGCCAAAAGTGGGCCGAGGGCGAACCAAGCGGATGGTCGGAACTATGCAGCATCGCTTTACCCACATACGAACAAATGCATGTTAGCAATCCGCTCGCAAAGAAAAATTGGGGACTTAACGACGGCTCTTCAAATGAATAAGCTGAGAAGGTCGCCGCTGCGCGGCTGTGTTCACGGCTGGTGCTGAGCCGGAAAGCCTGTATGGTCCAATTCGACCACAGCTTTTTATAGAACGTGCCGCCCCTAATGGCACTTTATGTCGAAAGCATGCTGCCCGAACTTGCTACCTTTCCGACCCTTGACGACGCATGCCTTGACGCTGTCGTCCAGCTTCTTGGACAAGGAGAACTCGTTTCCTACGCCGTAGTCGCACTTGAACCACTTTCCATCCGGGAACACGCCGTCGAGCGAGTAGGTCTCCGTCCATTCCGTCTTACTCTGTTTGACCATTTTCCCCACCATCGTCCCCAGCCGCTCCGGCGGCCCCGAGATTGGCGCGGCGTCGTGGAGGTAGAGCGGGGACGATACAGTCGGCATCCACCCCGCCGGCGCGCTGCGAAACTGCATTGACTCCGCCGGCAGTTCGTCCGGGCAGATAATGCTCTGCTCTGCGCCCATCGCGGCGGCGTTGGCGAATACGAGGCATGCAGCGAGGGTGAACTTTGGAATTTTCATGAGGCCTATTCTATGATGGAAAAAGCGTCCGCATTTTCGGTCGGATTGATATAGTTGCCGTTGGCGTCCTTGCCTTGCCTGTAGATGAACCGCTTCTTGATTTTCGGCTTGGTCACCATGTTGGGCCACTGGTCAATGATGTAGATGCCGTTCGAGACCTGGCCCAGGTAGAACCCTGAATGGTTCCCATGGTCCAAGCCGGGCCACTTCCCATTCACGAACGTCGCGATGGCGGTTCCTTCCGCGATGTGGGTGTTTCCCACGACCGCCGCGCCTTGCCTCCACGAGCCCGTCCAGCCCAGCCCGGTGTGGTGCTTAACCAAAAAAACGCATTCGAAGTCGCCGATCTTCGGCTCATTCTCCAACTTTCTGGCGTCCCGGTAGACATGGGGCATATTGAGCTCCTTGGGCAATGGTGCGGGAATCAAGCGATGCGGTTGGTGGTCAGATCCCAACCGCCGGCGATCGAGCCAAGGGCTCCGCCGCCAATTTTTTGTTGGGTGTAGAGCCATCTGACTTTGGAGTAGCGCAAGGAGAGATGCTCGGACATCACCTGGCCTTCGTAGATACCCGGCGCCACATCGCTGACCAATATATTCTTCAGTTCGACCGCCAGGTATTTGACACGTTGCCCTCCGCTGTCGGCGCGGAAGAATTCCAGCTTTGCTGACGGTATCGTTTTGCCCATGGAACAGTATTGGAGCAGGATGGGCGTGGAGAGGTCCGTGACCTTGCGCAGATCGAGGCCAGTATGGTGGCAGCGTTCCGCCGTGTGTCCGCCGCCGGACGAGCATGTGGACGACTTTGGCTGGGCGACCATCCAACTGGCCGACTCGCACTCGATCCACTCCTTGTGCTGGGCGTCGCTGGATTCGCCCTGGATCCCTTCGAGCGGCAGGTCGACGTCGATGGCATGCAGCTCCCCCTATCGTGAAGCTCCAGAGTGGGGCAACCGTCGCGGGTTGGAATTGACGCAACGCAATTTTTTAGCCACAATTTAGGCGGACATCTAACCACAATTCCTTCCCGCCCTGCTCTGCGGCAATATGCGATTTCGCCATTCCGGCACAGTTGAAACGTCATCAACTATCGGAGGGAATATGCCTTTCATCTACGTGGCTTTTCAAACCCGCGAACATCAGCCGCTTGTCGGCAATGGCGACTGCGTAACGCTCATCCAGACATTGACGCCAGGATTGATCGGCGTACATACCTCGTCGTGGCGCAAGGGCCGGGATGTCGTTGGATCGACCGGGATCGTCCCCGGCACCGCGATAGCGACTTTCGAGAATGGCCGGTATCCCACGAGGGCTGGCAGCAAGCACGCGGCTTTCTTCCTCGCGTACGGCGGCGCGGGCTTTTGGGTCGTGGATCAATGGAAGGATAAAGAAGGCGGGAAGGTCGAGCGGCGCTATATCCACCCTGCCCCGCCGGGCAAAACTGGCGTGTATGCTGCGCCGAGCAATTCTGCCGGTGCGTTCTCCGTGATCGAGTTGCGATAATGCGCGCGCTGATACTTGCGTGCCTGCCGCTGGTGGCATGCGCTGGCGAAACGCCATGCCCGTTGACGCTGGCAGCCGAGGCGGTCACGGTGCGTGCGCCTGCCGACTGGCATGGATCGGCGCCGTCGTTCACGCGCCTGACTCATGGCGGCATCATGCGCGGGCATCCCGACAGCATGGGCTACTTGGTCCCGCTCGCCACGAAGACGCGCGGCACCAAGACGGCAATTATTTTTCAATTCGCCCCGGGCGAGGAAAGATGGCTGTGGTGCGCATACGGCCCGCTGCACCTGTCAAAGCGGCTTGACGATGCTGCGGGGAGTTGCGTGCTGCATTACACCAAGACCAAGCTGGACGGGATTACGGAAATGCATGCGACATGCGCTACAGATCCAGATTCCAGTCACTTGGCGAAGCCCGCACCTCCGCTTTCCCGTTGATCGCTACCTGCTTTCTTGTCGCAGCCGGCCATCGTCGCCTCGAGCCTGATCGCCGTACCGCTCCCACGCCGACGCATGGTCGAGCGCGGCATGCACGGCCGGCTTCTCGCCTGGATATGTTTCAGTCCGAACGCCGGCACTTGGGCGCGCCGGATCCCACGCGCCGGCGATCGAGCCAAGGGCTCCGCCGCCAATTTTTTGTTAGGTGTAGAGCCACCTGACGTTGGAATAGCGCAAGGAGAGACGCTCGGACATCACCTGGCCTTCGTAGATACCCGACGCCAAATCGCTGACCAATATGTTCTTCAGTTCGACCGCCAAGTATTTGACACGTTGGCGCAGTATTGGAGCAGGACGGGCGTGGAGAGGTCGGTGACCTTGCGCAGATCGCGGCCAGTATGGTGGCAGCGTTCCGCCGTGTGTCCGTCACCGGACGAGCATGTGGACGACTGTGTTTCCACTCGGTAAGATGCGAGCCGCGTACCGGCTCGTGTCGGCCGGTGCGAAAGCGGTAGAATGACGGCCTTGATGTGTGGATGCGAATCCGCCGCGCCCACCATGGCCTGTCCTACCCCACAAAGAACAAATGACGACGTTCCAACCGACTGAAAACGGCGCGGCTGCCGAAAAAAATTCCTCCAAAGTCACGCCGATGATGCAGCAGTATCTACGCATCAAGGCCGAATACCCGAGCATGCTGGTGTTCTACCGCATGGGCGACTTCTATGAGCTGTTCCACGAAGACGCTGAAAAAGCGGCGCGCATCCTGGGCATCACCTTGACCGCGCGCGGCGCCTTGAACGGCAATCCGATCAAGATGTGCGGCGTGCCTTTCCACTCGCTCGACCCTTACCTGGCAAAACTGGTCAAGCTGGGCGAGTCGTGCGCGATCTGCGAACAGATCGGCGATCCGGCCACCAGCAAGGGACCGGTCGAGCGCAAGGTGATGCGGGTGGTCACGCCCGGCACCCTGACCGACGCCGACCTGCTGCCCGAAAAGGCCGAACGTCCGCTGCTGGCGCTGTGCATGGTCAGCCAGCGCAAGGTCGTCACCACCGGCCTGGCGTGGCTCTCGCTCGCCTCCGGCGCGCTCAAGCTGATGGAGTTTTCCGGCGACAGCCGCACCGTGGGCGTGCGCCTGCAGCAGGAACTCGAACGCATCGCGCCGGCCGAAATCCTGCGCGCCGACGGCGCCGACTTGTTCATGGACGAGCTGGCGGTGCACACGCAGCGCGTGCCCGACTGGCACTTCGACCAGGTGAGCGGGCACAAGGCGCTGCTCGACCAGCTCGCGGTGGCGACCCTGACCGGGTTCGGCGCGGACGGACTGGGCGCCGCCTTCGGCGCGGCCGGCGCCTTGCTGCGCTACGCGCAGTCGACCCAGGGCCGCGGCCTGCAGCACGTGCGCAGCTTGAGCACCGAAACCGAAAACGAATTCATCGGGCTCGACGCGGCCACGCGGCGCAACCTGGAACTGACCGAAACGATTCGCGGCCAGGAGTCCCCTACCCTGTTTTCATTGCTGGACCACTGCCGCACCGCGATGGGCTCGCGCCTGCTGCGCCACTGGCTGCACCACGCGCGGCGCGACCAGCAGGTGGCGCGCGCACGGCATGCGGCGATCGCCGCGCTGACCGGGAGCGACGCCAGCGGCGCGCTGGCGGCCACGCTGTCCGAGGTGCCCGACATCGAGCGCATCACGACCCGCATCGCGCTGCTGTCGGCCCGCCCGCGCGACTTGGCCAGCCTGCGCGACGGCCTGCAGCAGCTGCCAGCGCTGCGCCATGGCGTTCAGCAGTGCTTTAACGCCGGCGACGACAGCCTGCTGGCCGCGATCCACGCCGCGCTGGCCACGCCCGGCGTGTGCCTCGACCTGCTGCAGCGCGCGGTGGCGCCCGAGCCGGCCGCGATGGTGCGCGACGGCGGCGTATTCGCGCGCGGCTTCGACGCCGAACTGGACGAACTGCGCGGCCTGTCCGAGAACGCCGGCCAGTTCCTGGTCGACCTGGAAACGCGCGAGCGCGCGCGCACCGGCATCGCCAACCTGCGCGTGGAATACAACAAGGTGCACGGCTTCTACATCGAGGTCACGCACGGCCAGACCGACAAGGTACCCGACGACTACCGGCGCCGCCAGACCCTCAAGAACGCGGAGCGCTACATCACGCCGGAACTGAAGGTGTTCGAAGACAAGGCGCTGTCGGCGCAGGACAAGGCGCTGGTGCGCGAAAAGCTGCTCTACGACCAGCTGCTGGCCGACCTGGCGCCGCACATCGGGACCCTGCAGACCATCTCGCTGGCGCTGGCCCAGCTCGACACCCTGACCGCGCTGGCCAGGCACGCGCTGCAGCACAGCTGGTGCGCGCCGCAGCTGGTGGCCGAACCGTGCATCGACATCCGCGAGGGCCGCCACCCGGTCGTCGAGAACCAGATCGAACGCTTCATCGCGAACGACTGCCAGCTCGAGCACGAGCGTCGCCTGCTGCTCATCACCGGGCCGAACATGGGCGGTAAATCGACCTTCATGCGCCAGGTTGCCCTGATCACGCTGCTGGCCTATATCGGCAGCTACGTGCCGGCGTCAAGCGCCGTGATCGGCCCGATCGACCGCATTTTCACGCGTATCGGCGCCACCGACGACCTGGCCGGCGGTCGCTCGACCTTCATGGTGGAGATGACCGAGTCGGCCGCGATCCTGAACGGCGCGACCGAGCACTCGCTGGTGCTGATGGACGAAGTCGGGCGCGGCACCTCGACCTTCGACGGCCTGGCGCTGGCGTGGGCCATCGCGCGCCACCTGATCGACACCAGCCGCAGTTTCACCTTGTTCGCGACCCACTATTTCGAGCTGACCCAGCTTCCCGAGACCCACCCGACGGCGGCCAATGTGCACCTGTCGGCGGTCGAACACAAGGACAGCATCGTGTTCCTGCACGCGGTGCAGGCCGGTCCCGCTTCGCAAAGCTACGGCCTGCAGGTGGCGCAGCTGGCCGGCGTGCCGCAAAGCGTGATCAAGGCCGCGCGCAAGCACCTGGCGCGGCTCGAATCGCAGGCGCTCGATGCGAGCGCGCAGCTCGACCTGTTCGCGCTGCCCTGCGCCGAGAGCGAGGAGGAGTCTGTCGCATCGGCGTCGGCGGACGAATTACTGGAAGCGCTGGCCGGCATCGACCCGGATGCGCTCACGCCGCGCGAAGCGCTCGAGCAGCTGTACCACCTGAAGCGCCTGGCCGCGTGATGACGCGCCGCGCGCATCTCGCCGCCGTGCTCGGCGCGCTCCTGTTGACGCTGCCCGGCGCCTTCGCGGGCAACCAGAAAACGCCCGCCGGCCACCAGTTCGGGGTAATCGGCCACAGCTTCAGCAAGGCCGGCGGCGAGGCCCGCCTGAAGCGCGCGCTCGCGGCCACCAGCGACAGCGAGCTGGCATTTGTGGTCGTTACGGGAATCAAGGGCAAGGACGAACCGTGCAGCGACAAGCTGTACGCCCGGCGCCAGCAATTGTTCGACGACGCCGCGCGCCCGCTGATCGTGGTGCCGGCCGCCTCCGACTGGAGCGAATGCAAGAATTCGGCAGGCCGCCTGGCCGCGATCGACCGTCTCAACCGCTTGCGCGAACTGTTTTTCAGCGAGCCTGCCTCGCTCGGCGCGTCAAGGCTGGCGCTGACCCGGCTCTCGACGAGCGCCAAGTTCCGCAGCTACGCCGAGAACGCGCACTGGGAAGTCGGGAACGTACTGTACGCAACCATCAACCTGCCGGCCAATAACAACCATTACCGGCCCGAGGCGGGACGCAACAGCGAATACGAAGACCGGCTGGTGGCCAACCGCTTCTGGCTGAACCGCCTGTTCGCACGCGCACGGCGTGAAAAGGCCGAGGCGATCGTGCTGTTTTCCGAGGGCGACCTGAAAGCGCTGGCGCCCGAGGGCGGCTTGCGCGCCCTGCTGCGCGGTACTGCCGACAAGCAGGATGGCTTTGCCCCAACCCGGCGCCAGTTGCTGACGCTGGCCCAGAAATTCCCGGGCAAGGTCCTGCTGATCGACACGGCGGCGCGCGCGGGCGGCGCCAAGGCGGCCATCGAATGGCGCGCCAACCTCGGCCACCTGAGCCTCGGCTCGGACGCGCTGCAGGTGCGCGTCGCGCCGGGAACGCCAAGGCTGTTTACCGTCGAGGATGCGCGCGACGATGAAAAAGGCGCGCAGAAATAAACGGCGCGCCTTCTGTCTTGCCCGGCCGCCATGCGCGGCCGGCGGTAACCGGGTTCAGTGCACCGGGTGGCTGCGGAAGTGGTCGCCCGCGTCGCCTTCGTCGTCGCCGTGCTCGTCGTCACCGTGAGCGTGGCCATGCGCGCCGTGCACGTGCTGGTGCGCGATTTCTTCGTCGGTTGCCGGGCGCACGTCGGCCACGGACAGTTCGAAGCGCAGCGCCATGCCGGCCAGCGGATGGTTCCCGTCAAGCACCACCTTGTCGTCGGCGATATCGGTGACGGTGAAAATCATCGCCTCCTCTTCCCCCTCGTTGTTGTCGGGCATGCCTTCGAACTGCATGCCCACTTCCAGCGGCTCCGGCAGGTGGCTGCGCGCTTCAACCTTGACCAGTGCCGGATCGTAGTCGCCGAACGCATCGTCAGGTTCGATCTGGATCACCGACGAATAACCGGCTTCCTTGCCATCGAGTTCTTCCTCGATCTTGGGCAGGGTGTTCTCGTAGCCGCCGTGCAGGTAGACCATGGGCTGGCTGCCGTCTTCGATCAGGTTGTTCTGTGCATCGGATAATTTGTAGTTAACAGTCACTACCGTGTTCTTGGCGATCTTCATAGTACGTCCTTTCATTGTTAGCGAGCAGATTATACCTCTGGCGCCGCCTGCGCCCTTCGCGGCCATGGTTATAATGACGCTATGAAAAAATTACAGCTCCTGGGCAACCTCACGCCCGCCGAATTCCTGCGCGATTACTGGCACAAGAAACCGCTCCTGATCCGCCAGGCGATCCCCGGGTTCAAGCCGCTGCTCAAGTTCGACGCCCTGGCCGAGATGGCCCGCCAGAACCATATCGAATCGCGCCTGATCACCCATTTCGGCGCATGGGACATGCAGCACGGCCCGCTGGCCGAGCTGCCCTCGCGCGAGCAGCGCGCGTGGACCATGCTGGTGCAAGGCGCCAACTTGTACGACAAGAACGCGGACGCGCTGCTGCGCCAGTTCCGCTTCATCCCGGACGCCCGCCTGGACGACCTGATGATCAGCTACGCGACCGATGGCGGCGGGGTCGGGCCGCACTTCGATTCCTACGACGTATTCCTGCTGCAGGCGCACGGCAAGCGGCACTGGCGCATCGGCGCGCAAAAGGACTTGTCGCTGGTGGACGGCATGCCGCTCAAGATCCTGAGCAATTTCAAGCCGCAGCAGGAATTCGTGCTCGAGCCGGGCGACATGCTGTACCTGCCGCCGCACTATGCGCACGACGGCGTGGCCGAAGGCGAATGCATGACCTATTCGATCGGCTTTCGCGCGCCGGCCTACCAGGAACTCGGCGAAGCCTTCCTGCAGTTCATGGCCGATTCGATCGACCTGCCGGGCCGCTACGCCGACCCGCACCTGAACGCGGGCAAGCACCCGGCCGAAATTCCGCGCCAGATGCTCGCTGCGGTGACCGAGGAAATCAACAAGGTGCGCTTCACCGAGGAAGACGTGACGATTTTCCTGGGCGAGCACCTGTCCGAGCCCAAGCATAATGTGTTCTTCAAAGGTCCGGCCAAGCCGCTCACCATGGGGCGCTTTGCCGATGCTGCCGGCAAGCGCGGCGTGGTGCTCTCGCTCAAGACCCAGATGCTGTATCGTGGCAAGCACGTGTTCATCAATGGCGAGTCGTTTGCCGTGGGACGCGCCGACAAGGCGGTGCTCGACACGCTGGCCGACGAACGTCAGCTGGGCGGCGCGGCGCTGGCCGGCGCTACCGTGGACGTGATGGAAGCGCTGTATGCCTGGTACCAGGACGGATGGATCGAACTCGCTTGAAAGGATAGCTGCCATGGATGAAGTCGCCACGCACCGCTTCACCACCCACCTCGAATTCGAAGCGCACTTTCGCGATTGCATCGCGCGCTCGCGCACTGTGCTGCAGTTGTTCGATCCCGATTTCGCGGTCTTCCCGTTGGGCGCGAGCGAGGTGGACGCTGCGCTGCGCCACTTCCTGGCCGGGGGCGGCAGTATCGAGATGGCAATGCACAGGACCGCCCATATCGAGCGCCACTATCCGCGCTTCCAGCGCCTGCTGCGGGACTTCAGCCACAAGATCGCGTGCCGCGTCACCAGCCGGAGCTTGCACCAGCTGACCGACTCGTTCTGCATCGGCGACCAGGTCAATATCGTGCGCCGTTTTCACAGCGACCACATGCGCGGGGAAGCGGCCTTCGATTGCCCGGCGGCCACTGAAATCAGCCTCGACCGCTTCGAAGGCATCTGGCTGGAGTCGGTTCCGGGCCTGCATCCGACCACCACTGGTTTATGAGGTGAAATGGCCTGTTGGCCGAATTTTCGGACGGAAGGAGCGCCGCCCCGCGCTCGAGCATGGTTAATTTGGCAATCGTAGCGACAGGAACTTTGCTATTTCACAAAATGCTTCCACAAAAGCATGTTTCCACTATTGCAGTGCATTAAATTTAGCTATAATATCGGGTTAGGAAGTTTCCGTTGTCTGTCAGGCACCATTACAGGTACGAAAGCAAACGAGAATTCCCTATAGAGCGATAATTACCGGTAATTATTCATCGCAACACTAGTTCTTATAATTGAATCAATTAAGGAAAAACCCATGAAAAAATCTTTGCTGATCATCTCCCTGTTGGCTGTTGCTTTGGCTGCTTGCAGCAAAAAAGAAGAACCAGTCGTTGCTCCAGAACCAGCACCAGTCGTAGAAGCAGCTCCAGCTGCTGCTGCTCCAGCTGCTGCTGACGCTGCTGCTGCCGCTTCGGTTGCTGCTTCGACCGCTGCTGACGCTGCTGCTGCTGCTTCGGTTGCCGCTTCGGACGCCGCTTCGGCTGCCGCTGCTGCTGCTCCAGCTCCAGCAAAGTAATTCGTTCGGTATTGAAAAGCCGGCCTGCGGGCCGGTTTTTTTTCGTCCGGACATTTTCGCGCCGACAGCAACAACACAAAAAAGCCGGCCCTCGGGCCGGCTTTTTTGGTTGGCGGCGAGCTTACTTGAGCTCGTCGCTGAGCAGCTTGAGGATCTTGGCCCCGATGGCCGTCGTTTCCGTCTTGCCTTCCTTGTCCTGCACCGTAACCTGGCTGCTGGTGGCGTTCGCGCTCTTGACCGCGACCCGGTAACGCTGCGCTTCCTTGGCCTTGTCCGAGGAACCGCCCAGGTTCATCAGCTTGGTGAAGAAACCTTCGGTCTTGGCCGCGTCCGGATCGACGTAGCGCACGAAGTACACGCCCTGCACGCGGTCGCGGTCTTCCACCGTGAAGCCGACCCGGTCGAGCGCGAGCCCGACGCGGCGCCATGCGCGGTCGAATCCTTCGTCCACTTCCACATGGCTGCCCGCGGCGCTATTGACCAGCTTGGCGTGCTGCGGCGCGAGCGCTGCGTTGGCCACCGTGTCCTGCGCTTGCTTGACATCGGTATTGCCCAGGCGCGCCATCAGCTTGCCCAGGAACTGCGCTTCGAGCTGCGGATCGTTGCGGCGCGTGGTCCAGGTGGTCGTGTCCTTTTGCGGTCCGCTCAGCACTTCTTCCGCGCCGCGGTGGCTGATGTAGATCTCGGTCGATCCGTTCGGCCCGCGCTCGAGACGGGTGCGGAACTTGTCGCGCTCGCCGGTCGAGTAGAGCGAGTCGAAGACCTTGCCGATGGTGGTGCGGATGATGTCCTGCGGGATCTTGGCGCGGTTTTCGGCCCAGTCCGTTTCCATGGTGCCGCTTTCGACCGATTCACTGATGACGGTGAAGCCGGAGTCGGCCCAGAATTGCTTGAGCTGAGGCCACAGCTGCTCGGGGCTCTGGCTGACCACCAGCCAGCGCTGGTTGCCGTCGCGCTCGACGCGCAGTGCCGCGCTGTTGACGGGGCCGACAGTGGCGCCCGCCGCTACCGGGGCGGCGCCCTTTTGCTGCTGGTAGCCCGAGGCGGTGGCCACGCCGCGTCCGTCAGGCACGCCGTAACGGTTGTCTTTCTGCAGTTGGGTCAGGTCGGGCGGAATATCGAGCGGTGCCGCTTTCTTGGCAGCACGGTAGTCGACTTTATCGGTTTCAATAACCGAGCCGATCATGCCGCAGCCTGTCAGGCTCAGCATCAGCGCGGAAAGGACCAGGCCGCGGGTCGCAGCAGGGGCCGAAGTAAATGTCTTGCGAATAGTCATGTCGTAACTGGGTAAGAAGCTGAAAGACAGCTGGTGTCAGGATGGTCCGACCCCTTGCGGGTTCAGGGCTGTGGTAGGACGCCGGACTCGCGCAGGGCAGCGCGAACCGTGTCGTGGCAGTCCGCCGAGAGCGCGACCAGCGGCAGGCGCAAGCCCGCTGGCATCATTCCCATTTCCGCCAGGGCCCATTTGACCGGGACCGGGTTCGGCTCTACGAACAGTTTCTGGTGCAGCGGCAGTACCTTATTGTTGATCGCAACCGCCTTGGCGACCTCGCCGTTCATGGCGGCCACGCACAGCTCGTGCATCGCGCGCGGCGCCACGTTGGCCGTCACCGAGATATTGCCCGAGCCGCCGCAGAACATCAGCGCCATGGCGGTCGGATCGTCGCCCGAGTAAACCGCGAACGAGGCCGGCACCATGCGCAGCAGTTCGGTGCCGCGTCCGATGTTGCCGGTCGCATCCTTCACGCCCACGATGTTGGAAATCTTGGTAAGGCGCAAGATGGTCTCGTTGGACATGTCGGCCACGGTACGGCCCGGCACGTTATACAGGATGATGGGCAGGTCGACCGCTTCGGCGATGGCCTTGAAGTGCTGGTACATGCCCTCCTGGGTCGGGCGATTGTAATAAGGCACGACCAGCAGGGCGGCATCGGCGCCGACCTGTTTCGCATACTCGGTCAGCTTGATCGCCTCGGCGGTCGAGTTGCCGCCGGTGCCGGCGATGATCGGGATACGCCCGCCTGTGTGCTCTACGGCAACTTTGATCAGTTCGAAGTGCTCTTCCACGCTCACGGTCGACGATTCGCCGGTGGTGCCGACGATCACGATGGCGTCGGTGCCCTCGGCGATATGCCAGTCGATCAGCTTGCGCAAGCCGGGATAGTCGAGACTGCCGTCCGCGTGCATCGGGGTGACGATTGCTACTATGCTGCCCTTGATCATATTCGATTAACTATGCTGGTAAGGAAAACCCTGATTGTAGCGGATAGCCCGCCCCTGTGGTTCATTGTTGACCTGAATCACCGCTCAAAATGGCCCAAGCAGGGCTTTAGCGCGGGCAAAACCCGGTCCGCAGGCGCACAGGCGCTGCATCATGGCCGGTTTTGGCGTGTCCACGACACCGTCTTCGAAGGCGATCACGCGCAGTGCGTTGCGCGCCGCATGCGCGAGCAGCTCGCCCTCGGCCAGCAGGAAGGCCGGGTTGGACGGCCGGCCGAACTGCTCGTTGCCAAGCGCGAAGGTCTCGTAGATGAGAATCCCGTCCGGCGCCAGGCTGCCGGCAATCTTGTCCATCAGGGGACGGTGCAGGTAGTTGGCGACCACGATGCCGGCAAAGCGCGCCGGCCCGAACGGCCAGGCGCCGGCCTCGTCCTCGAGATCGAACTGCAGCGTGACGATGCCCGGCCCGCTCGCCTGCAACAGGGCCGCGGGATCGCGGTCGAGCGCCAGCACGGGATGGCCGAGCCCGGCCAGGTGGCGCGCGTGGCGCCCGCCGCCGCAGGCAAGGTCGAGCACCTCGCCTTGCGGGATCAGGCGCGCGAAGCGCTCGACCCATGGCGAGGCCGTGTTGGCGCTCGCGTGCGGCGCGCTGTGCGAGGCCGGATTCATCAGCTGTACGCCAGGCCCATCGCCTCGCGCACGTCGCGCATGGTTTCCTGCGCCAGCTTGCGCGCCGCGTCGCAGCCGTCGGCCACGATGGCGCGCACCAGCGAAGGATCGTCCAGGTATTGCTGGGCGCGCTCGTGCATCGGTTCCTGTTCCAGGATGACCGCGTCGATCACCGGCTGCTTGCATTCGATGCAGCCGATACCGGCCGTGGTGCAGCCCTTGACCACCCAGTCCTTGGTCGCCGCGTCGGAATAGACTTCGTGCAACTGCCATACCGGGCATTTGCGCGGGTCGCCCACGTCGGTGCGGCGCACCCGCGCCGGATCGGTCGGCATGGTGCGGATCTTCTTGGTCACCGATTCCTTGTCTTCGCGCAGCGAAATCGCATTGCCGTAGCTCTTGGACATCTTGCGCCCGTCAAGGCCCGGCAGGCGCGAGGCCACGCTCAGCTTGGCCTGCGGCTCGACCAGGATCAGCTTGCGGCTGCCCTCGAGGTAGCCGAACAGGCGCTCGCGGTCGATCATCGACAGGCTTTGGGCGTCGTCGAGCATGGCGCGGGCCTGCTCGAGCGCATCGTCCTTGCCGTCCTGCTGGTATTCGGTGCGCAGTTCGAGGTACAGCTTGGCGCGCTTGCTGCCGAGCTTCTTGACCGCTTCCATGGCCTTTTCCTCGAAGCCCTTTTCCTTGCCGTACAGGTGATTGAAGCGGCGCGCGATCTCGCGCATCATCTCGATGTGGGGCACCTGGTCGTCGCCCACCGGCACCTCGCTGGCGCGGTAGATCAGCACGTCGGCCGCCTGCAGCAGCGGGTAGCCGAGGAAGCCGTAGGTGGCCAGGTCGCGGCTGGCCAGGTTGTCGATCTGGTCCTTGTAGGTCGGCACCCGCTCCAGCCAGCCGAGCGGGGTGGCCATCGACAGCAGCAGGTGCAGCTCGGCATGCTCGGGCACCTTGGACTGGATGAACAGGGTCGCCTGCGAGGGATCGACCCCGGCCGCGAGCCAGTCGACCAGCATGTCCCAGGTGCTGCGCTCGATGATGCTCGGATCGTCGTAATGGGTGGTCAGCGCGTGCCAATCAGCAACGAAGAACAGGCAGGGCTGCTCGGCCTGCATCTTGATCCAGTTCTTGAGGGCGCCGTGATAATGGCCAAGGTGCATGGTGCCCGTTGGGCGCATACCGGAAACAACACGATCGGGGTACATAGTCGGTTCAGTTCAAAAGAAATTTCAAAGGGGATGTCAGCACGCTCAGCGCATAGTTACCTGCGATCATCAGGGGCACGACCCAGAAATTGAGCACCTTCAGGAAGATCAGGGCCAGCACGATGAAAAACCCGTACGGCTCGATGCGCGCGAACTGGTAGGCCAGGCGGTTCGGCAGCATGCTGGTGAGCACGCGCCCGCCGTCGAGCGGCGGAATCGGCACCAGGTTAAAGGCGAACAGCAGCAGGTTGGTGATCAGGCCGGCTTGGGCTACCTTGTGCGGAAACGCTTCATGCACGCCGGCCGCGCCCAGCAACAGGGAAAAGACCAGCCACAGCAGCGCCATCACGAAATTGGCGCCCGGCCCGGCCAGCGCGACCCAGGCCATGTCGCGCTTGGGATTGCGCAACTGGCCAATATCGATGGGCACCGGCTTGGCATAGCCGAACACGAAGCCGGTCGACAGGTAGAGGGCAATCGGTATCACGATGGTGCCGAACGGATCGACATGCTTGAGCGGGTTCAGGCTCATGCGCCCGGCCACGAACGCGGTCGCGTCACCGAAGTATTTGGCGACGTAGGCGTGCGCAGCTTCGTGCAAGGTGATCGCGAAAAGAACGGGCAGTGCATAGACTGCGATGTTACGTATGAGTTCATCCATAGGGGCGATTCTATCAGAGCCGGGGCGCTGGCCCCAGGTGGGTCGGTGGCAGGGGCGCCGGATGTGGTCCGGCCTGGCGCGCTAGCACCTACAGGCCGAACATGGCCGGATCGCCGCGGCCAAGGCGCACCAGCGCCGCCTCGGGTCCGGTCAGGTCGATCACGGTGGTCGGCTCCATGCTGCAGGCGCCGCCGTCGATGATCAGCTCGACCTGCTTGTCGATGCGCGCGCGGATGCTCTCGGCGTCGTTGAGCATCTCTTCGCCGCCGGGCAGGATCAGGGTCGCGCCCAGCAGCGGCTGGCCCAGCTGCGCGAGCAGCGCGTGGGCGATCGCGTTTTCCGGCACGCGCAGGCCGATCGTCTTGCGCGAGGGGTGGGACAGGCGCCGCGGCACGCTCTTGGTCGCTTCCAGGATGAAGGTGTACGGTCCCGGCGTGGCCGCCTTGAGCAGGCGGAACTGGCGGTTGTCGACCCTGGCGTACAGCGCGATTTCGGACAGGTCGCGGCACAGCAGGGTCAGGTGATGCTTTTCGTCGATGCCGCGGATGCGGCGCAGTTTTTCCACCGCCGCCTTGTCGTCCAGGTGGCACACCAGCGCATAGCTCGAGTCGGTCGGCAGCGCGACCACGCCGCCCGCGTCGATGATCTGCGCGGCTTGCTTGATCAGGCGCGCTTGCGGGTTGTCCGGGTGGATCTGGAAAAACTGGCTCATCGGCTAGGCGCGCTTCACGCTGGCAAGGTGCGCAAGGCGGCGATGCGCTCCTCCATCGGGGGATGGGTGGAGAACAGCGCGCCCCAGCCGCTGCCGCCGCCGGAAATGCCGGACGCGGCCATCGACTGCGGCAAGGCGCCAGGTTCGAGCCCGCCCAAGCGGGCCAGCGCGTGCTGCATCGGCAGCGCGCTGCCCAGCAGGCGCGCGGAGCCGGCGTCGGCGCGAAATTCGCGCTGGCGCGAGAACCAGGCCACGATGATGGAGGCGACCAGGCCGAACAGGATTTCGCAGACGAACACGGTGATCATGTAGCCGATCCCGAGCCGCTCGCCGTTACTGCGCAGCAGCACCTTGTCGACGAAGTAACCGACCACGCGCGCCAGGAACACCACGAAGGTGTTGACCACGCCCTGGATCAGGGTCAGGGTCACCATGTCGCCATTGGCGACGTGCGCCACTTCATGGCCGAGCACGGCTTCGACCTCGTCGCGGTTCATGCTTTGCAGCAGGCCCGTGGAGACCGCCACCAGCGCCGAATTCTTGAACGCGCCGGTGGCAAAGGCGTTCGGCTCGCCGTCGTACACCGCCACTTCCGGCATGCCGATCTGGGCGCGCTCGGCCAGCTGGCGCACCGTGTTGACCAGCCACAGCTCGGTCGAGTTGGCGGGGGTCTCGATCACGCGCGCGCCGGTCGACCATTTGGCCATCGGCTTACTGATCAGCAGCGAAACGAACGAGCCGGTGAAGCCGACCACGAGCGAGAACACGGCCAGCGCACCGACATCGATCCCGGCGCCGCTCACGCCGCGCCCGATGCCAAGCACCGACAGCACCAGCGAGAGCACCAGCACGACCGCGAGATTGGTGGCAAGGAACAGAATAATGCGCTTCATGGAAAGCCTCCCGGCTTGAAAATGGTGACAGAGCGTTAAGATACGGCTAGCGCAGGGAAAATTCAAGGGCTCATCGGCAGGCGCTTGCGGCGCGCCGCCGCAGGCAGGACTCAAAACCAGTCGTGCCAGACCGGCTTGACGCTGGCCGGCAGCGGCGGCAGCATGGAAAAATCGACGCGCGATTCGCCCGGCCCGTGGAAGTCGGTACCGCGCGAGGCCAGGAAGCCATAACGCTTGGCAAGCTCGGCGTAGGGGCCGTACTGGTCCGGGGTATGGCTGCCGGTGACGACTTCGATCGCGCCGCCGCCGCGCTGCTTGAACTCGTCGAACAACACGCCTTGCGCGGTGCTGCTCAATTTGTAGCGGCCCGGATGGGCGATCACGGCGACGCCGCCGGCAGCATGGATCCAGCCCATCGCCTGCTCCAGCGTGGCCCAGCGGTGCGGCACGAAGCCGGGCTTTCCTTCGACCAGGTACTTGCGGAACACCTCGGGAAGGTTGGCGCAGGCGCCGCACTCGACCAGGAAGCGCGCGAAATGGGTGC
>Ga0207975_100257_pt1 | contig 34535 bp, 44 predicted proteins | sample LakWasMe91_HOW11_2_FD_183913 | JGI IMG/M metagenome (GOLD analysis project Ga0207975, IMG submission 183913) | Freshwater sediment methanotrophic microbial communities from Lake Washington under simulated oxygen tension - Sediment Metagenome... | ecosystem: Environmental > Aquatic > Freshwater >...
GTACGACGGACGTGACCGGCTCGATCGAGTTGCCAGCGGACAAAGAAATGGTCATGCCAGGCGATAACGTGTCGATCACCGTCAAGCTGATCAACCCGATCGCGATGGAAGAAGGCCTGCGCTTCGCAATCCGCGAAGGCGGCCGCACCGTCGGCGCCGGCGTGGTTGCCAAGATCTTGAGCGAAGTCGCCAAGTAAGCTCAGGGGAAAGAACGTCAGTTCTGTCCCCTCCGGTTAGCAGCAGACGAGCACGAGTTGGGGCAGGGTCGACACTGACGCTGCCCCTTCCAACACCCGTAATAAAAATTCATATTGCCGGTCTTAAACCCGGTTCGCTCTTTAAAGGAAATACCATGTCCGCACCAAACCAGAAAATCCGCATCCGCCTGAAAGCGTTCGACTACAAGCTGATCGACCAGTCCGCACTGGAAATCGTCGACACCGCCAAGCGCACCGGCGCCGTTGTCAAGGGCCCAGTGCCACTGCCAACCCGCATCCAGCGTTTTGACGTGCTGCGTTCCCCGCACGTGAACAAGACCTCGCGCGATCAGTTCGAAATCCGTACGCACCAGCGTCTGATGGACATCGTCGACCCAACGGACAAGACCGTTGACGCACTGATGAAGCTGGACCTGCCAGCAGGTGTAGACGTAGAAATCAAGCTGCAGTAATTGCTTTGCCGCCGGCGCGGTACTGCTCACGCAGTACCCTGCGCCAGCGAGTTGGGGCCGGGCGAGTTCGCTGTACAGCGAACGACCCCGGCCCCAATGCTTTTGTGCCCCCGCCGCGTGTCTCAGCTGCCCGAACCCCTGGCGCTGTCGAGCACCCGATCCAGTCCGTATTTTTTCAGCTTGATGTACAGGGTACTCTTGGCAATCCCAAGGTGCTTGGCGACAAGGGTCAGGTTGCCCCGGCTGGACTCGATCGCTTCGCGGATCCATTCCAGTTCCGCATCTTCCAGCTTGCCGCTGGCGGGCGTGCACCGCATTGTCATTGGCGTGCCCTCGGCAGCGCACTGCGATTCGATTTCAAATGGCAGGTCGCCGACACCGAGCGCGTCGCCCTCGTTCATCAGGAACATGCTCTCGACGACATTGCGCAGCTCACGCACATTGCCCTGCCATGAATGGTTTTCGAGGGCAGCGATCGCTTCCGGCTCGAGCCGCTTTGGCGCGACATGGTGCTGTTCCGCCAGGCGGCGCAGGAAGTGCTCGGCCAGAGGCCGGATATCCTCCTTGCGCTGACGCAGGGGAGGGATGCGGATGCTGGTGACCGACACCCGGTAAAACAGGTCCATGCGGAAGCGGCCCGCCGCGACTTCTTCCTTGAGGTCGCGGTTGGTCGCCGCGATCAGCTTGAAGGAAATTTTCCGCGGGATATTCTCCCCGATGCGGTAAATTTCCCCTTCTTCCAGCACGCGCAGGAAATGCGGCTGCAATTCCAGCGCCATCTCGCCGATTTCGTCGAGGAACAAGGTGCCGCCGTTCGCCGCTTCGACCTTTCCGATCAGGCCGCCCCTGCGCGAGCCGGTGAACGCGCCCTCGCAATGCCCGAACAGTTCGCTCGCCAGCAGGTCAGGCGACAGGCCGCCGCAGTTGAGGGCAACGAAGGGACGCTCCGCTACCTGTCCGGAACAATGAATTCCGCGCGCAAAGTTTTCCTTGCCCACCCCTGTTTCACCGAGCAACAGCACCGATACATTGGTCCTGGCAAGCAGCTTTGCTTTTTGCACGGCATCGGTCAAGGCGGCGCTGCTGCCCACGATGCTGCCGAACCCCCTGTGATCGCCGCCTGTCGCCGCCTTCGGGGATCTGTCCCTTTGGACGGCGCGCTGCGCGTTGCCGGCCTGCGGCAAGCAGGGAATGGTCAGCAGCGTTCCGATACGCTCGCCCGCGTCGATGATCGGTTCGACCCAGTCGGTCCTGAGCCAGTCGGGAGCCTGCGCAGGCTCGGCCGATGCGAACGTGCCCACGTTCAGGGTCGGAATCTGGGAAGTGTTCTTCAGATTGAAGTCGATGCCGCGCGCAAGCAGGGCAGCTGAGGCCTGTTCGTTCGCCTTGATGGGATACCCGCGCCGATCGCAAATGATCAATCCGTCTGTCGAGCCGGCGATCTTCGCCATGCCCCTTTCCAGCAATTGATAGCGAAAGTCCATCTCCAGTTTGGCCAGCTGGCTTTCGATGCGGCTGGCCGTGGTGACCGCCAACGCCAGGCTGTTGGGACTGAATGTCCTGCCAAGGCCCGACACATCGATCGCGCCCAGGATCTTGCCGTCGTAGGGATCGCGGATCACCGTCGCCGAACAGGTCCACTGCTTGATCCCTGCGCAAAAGTGCTCGGCCGCGTGGATCTGCACCGGCTGCCCGATCGACAGGGCGGTGCCGATCGCATTGGTTCCACATATGCCCTCGCTCCAGCAGCTTCCCGCAATCAGGTGGATATCCCCGGCCGCCCCGAGCGCGCGCGGATCGCCTTCGACGCCCAGGATCATGCCGTTCGGATCGGTCAGGATCATGATCGTTTCGGTTTCGGCGAGAAAGTCCCTGGCCATCGCCATCACCTGCTTGCCGGCGGCCAGCAATTCGCGATGCTGCTGCTGAAGCGAATAGAGTGCGTCCTCGTTGACCGGGGGCAGCGCTTGCTCGCGCGCGGGGTCCACCTTGACCTCCAGGCAGCGCCGCCACGAATCGTCGATCAGGCAACGCAAGGCATTCGGCGGTGGCGCATGGCCGTCCAGGAACCTGCTCCACGCATCCATGATGACCGGATTGTTCTGGGGGTTGGACAGGCGCTCGTTTGGCCCATGGGAAATCATGTTGTCCCGTCTCCTTCTTGCCTTATTCCCATAAGGCAAAGCCCAGCCCTCGGAATCATTCCGTAGGCCGGCTGTTTTAGAAAAATCTATTTGTTATTTGGTGACTATACACCCAAAACCGGCGCGTAAATACAACAATGGCATGCTTTTGCGGCGATCTTTTAGTTCACGCAAGACGCCGTTCGATTTCCGGGCGTCCCCGCATCGGCGTCCGGAAATCGAACGTTCGACAGCGCTTCATACGCCCCCCGCGCGCGCCCCTTCCTCATAGGAGAAACCGGTTTTTCCTGTGGGTGGCACGCTGTTTGCCATGGATGTCATTGCGGTTCATGCAGTCAGGTCCGGACACTGTTCGATGGCCCGTATTGACATCCACTTTTCCATCAAGGAGACACACATGCAAGCTCAACACTCACCAGTCCAGGTGATGGGTATCGATGCCGGCGGCACGATGACCGACACCTTCTTCGTCAGGGAGGACGGATCGTTCGTCGTCGGCAAGGCGCAGAGCAATCCGGGCGACGAATCCCAGGCGATCTACGAGTCGTCGGTGGACGCACTCGGCGAATGGCAGCGCAAGGTCGACGATGTCTTCCCCGAACTGCTCACCTGCGTCTATTCCGGTACCGCCATGCTCAACCGCGTGGTGCAGCGCAAGGGCCTCGACGTTGGCCTGATGTGCAACAAAGGATTCGAAGACATCCATTCGATGGGCCGTGCGATCCAGAGCTACCTCGGGTACGCGCTGGAAGAGCGCATCCACCTGAACTGCCACCGCTACGACGAACCGCTGGTCCCGCTGTCGCGCACGCGCGGCGTGACCGAACGCACCGATGTGCAGGGCCAGATCGTGATTCCGCTGCGCGAAGATGAAGTGCGCGTGGCCACCCGCGATCTGGTCGCGCGCGGCTCCAAGGCAATCGTGATCAGCCTGCTGCAGTCGCACAAGAACGAACAGAGCGAACTGCGTGCACGCGACCTGTGCCGCGAGGAACTCAAGAAACTCGGCAGCGACATCCCGGTCTTCGCGACCGTCGATTACTACCCTTCGCGCAAGGAAACCCACCGCACCAATACCACCATCCTGGAAGCCTACGCGGCCGAACCATCGCGCGCCACCCTGAAAAAGGTGAGCGACCGCTTCAAGAAGCATGGCGCCAAGTTCGACCTGCGCGTGATGGCCACGCACGGGGGCACCATCGGCTGGAAGGCCAAGGAACTGGCGCGCACCATCGTCTCGGGCCCGATAGGCGGCGTGATCGGCTCCAAGTTCCTCGGCGAGAAACTGGGCTACGACAACATCGCCTGCAGCGATATCGGCGGCACCAGCTTCGACATGGCGATCATCACCAAGGGCAACTTCGCGATCCAGTCCGATCCCGACATGGCGCGCCTGGTGCTGTCGCTGCCGCTGGTGGCGATGGATTCGGTCGGCGCCGGCGCCGGCAGCTTCATCCGCATCGATCCGTACAGCAAGGCGATCAAGCTCGGCCCGGACAGCGCCGGCTACCGGGTCGGCATGTGCTGGGCCGACAGCGGCCTGGACACGGTGTCGGTATCGGACTGCCACGTGGTGCTCGGCTACCTGAACCCGGACAACTTCCTGGGCGGCGCCATCAAGCTGGACGTCGAGCGCGCCCGCAAGTATCTCAAGGAACAGATTGCCGATCCGCTCGGCCTGTCGGTCGAGGACGCCGCTGCGGGCGTGATCGAACTGCTCGACCTGAACCTGCGCGAGTACATGCGTTCCGTTATCAGCGCCAAGGGCTACAACCCGGCCGACTTCGTCTGCTTCTCGTACGGCGGCGCCGGTCCCGTGCACACCTACGGCTACACCGAAGGGCTCGGCTTCAAGGACGTGGTGGTGCCTGCATGGGCGGCCGGCTTCTCCGCCTTCGGCTGCGCCTGCGCCGAGTACGAATACCGCTACGACAAGAGTGTCGACCTCGGGGTCGGCCCGAACGCGAGCGACGCCGAGAAGGTCGCCGCGTGCACCACGCTCACCGAGGCCTGGCAGGAACTGGCAGCGAAGGTGATCGAGGAATTCGTGATCAACGGCTTCAAGCCGGAAGACGTGCTGCTACGTCCCGGCTACCGCATGCAGTTCATGGGGCAGCTCAACGACCTGGAGATCAATTCGCCGGTCACCGAGGCCAGCACCCTGGCCGACTGGGACAAGATGGTCAAGGCCTTCGACGACACCTATGCGCGCGTGTATGCGAGTTCGGCCAGCTCGCCGGAACTGGGCTTCGGCGTGACCGGCGCCATCATGCGCGGCAGCGTGGTCTCGTCCAAGCCGGAGTTGCCCGAAGAGCCAGACGCCGGTCCCGTGCCGCCGCCGCAAGCGCATATCGGCAGCCGCCCCTTCTACCGCCACAAGCAATGGCAGGACGCGCAGATCTGGTCGATGGAAGCGCTCAAGGCCGGCAACCGCGTGACCGGGCCGGCCATCGTCGAATCGCCGTCGACCACCTTCATCGTGCCGCTGGGCTTTGAAACCTATTGCGACGCGCACCGCCTGTTCCATCTTAAAGAAGTCAAATAAGGAGACGCATCATGAATCGCATGACACGACAAGAAATGGGCTTGCCCGACCTGCTCGGGACCGGCCAGACCCTCAAGGAGCACCGCGACGAGGTGCTCGCGCGCACCAAGAGCACGGGCTACTACAACGGCCTGGAAAAGCTCGAATTCAAGGATTCCGACCCGATCACGTACGAGAAGCTGTTCTCGCGCATTCGCGGCGGCCTGGTCCATGCTCGCGAAACGGCCAAGAAAATCGCCGCCTCGCCGATCGTCGAGCAGGAAGGCGAGCTGTGCTTCACGCTGTACAACGCGGCCGGCGACTGCATCCTGACCTCGACCGGCATCATCATCCACGTCGGCACCATGGGCGCGGCGATCAAGTACATGATCGAGAACGCCTGGGAAGTCAATCCGGGCATCAACCCGGGCGACATGTTCACCAACAACGACTGCTCGATCGGTAACGTCCACCCCTGCGACATCGCCACCATCGTGCCGATCTTCTGGGAGGGCAAGCTGGTCGGCTGGGTCGGCGGCGTCACCCACGTGATCGACCTGGGCGCCATGACGCCAGGCTCGATGTCGACCGGCCAAGTGTCGCGCTTCGGCGACGGCTTGCAGGTCACCTGCCGCAAGACCGGCGTCAACGACACCCCGCTGCGCGACTGGCTGCATGAAAGCCAGCGCAATGTGCGCACCACCAAGTACTGGATCCTGGACGAGCGCACCCGCATCGCCGGCTGCCACATGATCCGCGCGCTGGTCGAGGAAGTGCTGCAGGCCGAGGGCATCGAGAACTACAACCGCTTCGCCCATGAAATCATCGAAGAGGGCCGGCGCGGCCTGCAGGCGCGCGTCAAGGCGATGACGGTGCCGGGCGTGTACCGCCGGGTCGCCTTCGTCGACATTCCTTACGACCACGAAGACATGTCGCTCGCTTCCGAATTCGGCAAGATGAACAGCATCATGCACGCGCCTTGCGAAATGACGATCCGCCCCGACGCCAGCTGGCGCCTGAACTTCGAAGGCGCGAGCCGCTGGGGCTGGCACAGCTTCAACGCCAACCAGGTCGCCTTCACCAGCGGCATCTGGGTGATGCTCACGCAAACGCTGGTGCCGACCGCGCGCATCAACGACGGCGCCTACTACGCGACCGAGTTCAAGCTGCCGAAAGGCACCTGGATGAATCCGGACGACCGCCGCACCGCGCACGCCTACGCATGGCACTTCCTGGTGTCGGGCTGGAGCGGCATCTGGAGGGGCATGAGCCAGTCCTACTTCGCGCGCGGCTACCTGGAAGAAGTCAACGCCGGCAACGCCAATACCTCGAACTGGCTGCAGGGCGGCGGCATGAACCAGGATGGCGAAGCGCACGCGGTCAACAGCTTCGAGCCGGCCGCCTGCGGCACCGGCGCCTGCGCGATCAAGGATGGCCTGAACCACGCCGCCGCGGTATGGAACCCGGAAGGCGACATGGGCGACATCGAGATCTGGGAAATGGCCGAACCGCTGCTGTACATGGGCCGCAACGTCAAGACCAATTCCGGCGGCTACGGCAAGTTCCGCGGCGGCTGCGGTTTCGAGACGCTGCGCATGGTCTGGAAGGCGCAGGACTGGAGCATGTACTTCATGGGCAACGGCTACATGAACAGCGACTGGGGCCTGATGGGCGGCTACCCTTCGGCGACCGGCTATCGTTTCGAGGCGCACAACACCGACCTGGCGGCCCGCATCCGCGACAACCTGTCGCTGCCGCTGGGCGCCGACCGCGATCCGGGCAACCATGAGTACGAGCGCCACATCAGCGCCACGGCCAAGGTCAAGCGCGACCAGCAGTGCACCACGACCGAAGCGATCTTCGAAAACCACGACCTGTACCTGAACTATCTGCGCGGCGGTCCGGGCTTTGGCGATCCGCTCGACCGCGAGTGCGCAGCGGTGGAAAACGATATCAACAGCCGCTTTGTCCTGCCCGAGTTCGCCGAGAAGGTGTACGGCGTCGTGATCTCGCAAACTTCCGAGCAGGTCTGGAAGGTCGATGTCGCCGCGACGGCCGCGCGCCGCAAGCAGATCCGCCAGGAGCGCATCGCGCGCGCGGTGCCGACCCGCGAATGGATGAAGGAGGAGCGCGCACGCATCATGACCAAGCACGCCTCGATCCAGGTGCGCCACATGTTCGCCACCAGCTTTGGCCTGAGCACCAAGTTCAAGGACGAGTTCAAGGCGTTCTGGGACCTGCCGGCCGACTGGGAGCTGCCGGAGTCCGAACTCGGTGTTCCTTCCTTCGGCGCGGTCTCGCGCATGGACTTGTCGTCGCTGCCGGATGTGCGCACCGTGGTCCTGGTTGAAGAATGATTGGAGCCGGGGCCGGGCCCCGGCTGCGCCACTTTAGATTATTGGAGAATTAACATGTCTATTTATACTCAAGAGCAAGTGAACTATCTCGTGGAAGGCAAACTGGACTGGGAAACCACCATGCGCATGCTGTCCATGCCGAAGGACGAGGACCGCTTTCGCATGTACGTCAATGCGCTGCAGGCGAAGCTGCCGTGGGACGACAAGGTGATCCTGCCGATCAGCCTGCATCTGTATATCGCGCAAAACAAGAAGACCAAGGAGTGGGTCACGAAATGCAGCTGCGGCCACGAGTTCGGCGACTACCGCAAGAACTGGAAGCTCGAAGCCCTGGTGTATGTGCGCGACACGCCCGAAGCGATGCAGGAAGTCTATCCGGCCCTGATGGCGCCGGACACCAATTGGCAGGTGTACCGCGAGTACTACTGCCCCTCGTGCGGAACCATGCATGACGTGGAGGCGCCGACGCCATGGTATCCGGTGATGCACGAATTCGAGCCGGATATCGAAGCGTTCTATAAAGACTGGGTGCATCTGCCGCTGCCGGAAAAGGCGCACTAAGCTGCCTGGGACCGGGCCCCGCGCCCGGCCCTGCCGAACCGTTCCCACCATCCTAGGATTGAAGATCATGCCCAAGCTTTGCGCATTCTGTTTCGACGACCGTCACTGGTTCGTGACCGTGTACCTGGAGATGCTGCCTTCGGGCCTCATCGCCGACGAGATCTGAGCCGCTTCCCTTACCGAAGGAGATCAGCATGAATATTGCCGCACTACTCGAGGCCTCGGCAATCGAGCACGGCGCGCGGCCGGCGCTGACGGTGCACGACCGCGTCCATGCCAGCTACCGCCAGCTGGCGCAGCGCGTCGGCGCGATGGCCGCGAGCTTTCGCGACCATCTGGGACTGCACAGCGGCGACCGGGTCGCCATCGCCATGAGCAACCGGCCGGAGTTTTACGAGACCCTGTTCGCGCTTTGGCATGCCGGTTTGACGGCGGTGCCGGTCAACGCCAAATTGCACAGCAAGGAGTTCAGCTTCATCCTGTCCGATGCGCAGGCGCGGGTGTGCATCGCCAGCCCGGATCTGATGGACAGTATCGCGCCTTTGCTCTATCACGTGGAGCAACTCGAGTTCGTCATTTCCTGCGACAGCCCCGACTACCGCGCGCTGATGGACGGCGAGCCGGCCGAGATGATCGAGGTTGCGCCTGCCGACCCGGCCTGGCTGTTCTACACCAGCGGCACCACCGGCCGCCCCAAGGGCGCCATCCTTACCCACCGCAACCTGCTGGCCATGACGCTCAGTTACTTCGCCGACATCGACGAACCCGGCCCGCGCGACACGATCATCCATGCCGCCCCCATGTCGCACGGCTCGGGGCTGTATGGCCTGCCCCATTTCGCCAAGGGCGCCAACAACGTGGTGCCCGCTAACCCCCATTTCGACCCGGCGGAAATATGGAAGCTGGTGCAGCTGCACCAGGGCGTGAGCCTGTTCGCCGCCCCCACCATGGTCAAGCGCCTGGTGGAAAGCCCGGCACTGGCCGGGACGGACACCAGCAACCTCAAGACGATCATCTATGGCGGCGCGCCGATGTACGGCGCCGACCTGGAGCAGGCAATCGAGCGCATCGGGCCACGCCTGGTCCAGATCTATGGCCAGGGCGAGAGCCCGATGACGATCACGGCCCTGTCGCGCCAGCATCACGCCGAGCGCGCGCATCCGCGCTACCGCGAGCGGCTCGCTTCGGTCGGGGTTGCGCGTACCGGCGTAGAGGTGCGCATCTTCGATGAAGACGGCCGGCCATTGCCCGCAGGGCAGGTCGGTGAGCTCGCCGTGCGCGGCGAAGTGGTGATGCCGGGCTACTGGATGAATCCGCAAGCGAGCAGGCAAGCCCTGCGCGGCGGCTGGTTGTTTACCGGCGACATCGGCAAGATCGATGACGACGGCTTCGTGACCCTGATGGACCGCTCGAAAGACGTGATCATCAGCGGCGGCAGCAATATCTATCCGCGCGAGGTCGAGGAAGTCCTGCTGCGCCAGCCGGAGGTCAGGCAAGTGTCGGTGGTGGGCGCGCCCGACCCCGAATGGGGCGAGGAGGTGGTGGCGCTGGTCGTGCTCGCGCCCGGCGCGGCCGAATGCGCCGGCCAGCTCGACGCCCTGTGCCTGAAAAACATCGCACGCTTCAAAAGGCCCAAGCGCTATCACTTCGTGGACGCCTTGCCGACCAATCATTACGGCAAGGTGTTGAAGACCGAACTGCGCGCCTTGCTCGGCGTGCTCGAGGGCGAGGCGCGCGCCGCTCGCGCCTGGTAATGCGCCGCGCTCAGAGCGTGGCGCGGCTGCCCCACTTGCCATGCAAATTGCAGTTGGTAACAGCAAGCAGCTCGTCTCCCCGGTCCAGGCGCTGCACGAAGGTGACGGCCGGCAGCGAGGCCTCGGGTCTGGCCCGGTTCATCGTGTGTTCCGCGACCAGCTCGCCGTTGACGTAGAGCGCCACGCCGAAAATGGCATGCTCCCTGGTGGCCTCGTGCCGGGCCTGCACGCGGACGCGGTAGAAATCGCCGGCCGGCGTCTTGCCGAAAGCGACAGCGCCGCGCTCGACCTTTTCCACGCTGATCGAAGGCGTGTGGGCGCTCTCCAGACCCGGCTGCAGCTGGTTCGGGTCGTGCGCGAATTTCACATCCTTGATGTCGTCCGCGGCCAGGGCCGCACGGCTGGCTCCGGCGCCGCCAGCCATGATGGCGGCGCCGGCCAGCGAATTTTTGAGAAACGAGCGGCGTTTGAGGTGCATGGATCGACTCCTTTGAATGTTATGTCGGAGCGGGCATGGTAAGCACGCCTGTCCTTGCTGTATGTAACCCTGGTTACAGTCGCGGCCGGTCGCCGCTTCGCTTACAATGGTCCCGCAACCCCTTCCCGTCCACCGGAGCGAGCATGACTTCTAGCAATGACGGCAGCCTGTTTGCGGCCCCGGCGCCGCAATCGCTGCTGGCCTGCCTGCCGGAGCACATGCGCGCCGCGCTGGCGCAGGCCCCGCTGATCAAATTACCTGCCGGCGCCCCGGTGTTCGAGCGCAACGCTCGCTGCGGCGGCTTCCCGCTGCTGCTGTCCGGCGCCGTACGCGTGTACAGGCCGCTTGCCAACGGGCGCAGCATCGAGCTGTACCGAGTCGCCGCGAGCGAACCTTGCATCCTGTCGCTGGCCTGCCTGCTGGGCGGCGGCAGCTATCCGGCCTGCGGCGTGACGGCGGCCCCGACCACGATGACGGTGATGCCGCCGTCGATGTTCGACGAATGCATGGCAACGGTCGCGCCATTTCGCACAGCCATGTTCCGCACGCTCGGCGAGCGCCTGGTGAACGTGATGCTGCTGGTGGAAGAAGTGAGCTCCTTGCGCCTGGACGTGCGGCTGGCCGCGGCCCTGCTGGCCGACGGAGCGCAGGATGGCACGCTGATCCTGGTCACGCATCAGCAACTTGCCGATGAACTCGGTACGGTACGTGAAATGATCAGCCGCCTGCTGGACGACTTCGCGCGCCAGCAGATGCTGGTGCTGGGGCGCGGCCGGATCGAGGTCATCGACGCGGCGCGCTTGCGCCAGCTGGCCGAGGCACGCTGACGCGCGCGCGTGGCGCCTGGGTAACCTGGGTTACATACCGCACAGGTTTTCCTGACTATGCTGGCTCCTGTCATCTTCTAAGGAGCGCATCATGAAACAGAACGTGGGAAGCATCGACCGTTTAATCCGCCTGTTGCTGGCAGCGGGCCTGTTCAGCCTGTTTTTCATCCTGCATGGCGAGCAACGATGGCTGGGACTGATCGGCTTCGTCCCGCTGGCTACCGGCTTGATCCACTGGTGCCCGCTCTATTCGCTGTTCGGCTTGCGCACCTGCAAGCGCTAGGCATCATGCCGGTCAAGGCGAATGCACGGCAAATGTGGTTAACTCGGGCAGGCAAGCCGGGAACGACATTGGAGAGGGTATGGCATGAAACGCAAGGTGGGGAAAATTTTCTGGGCGGGCTTCCTGCTCGCTCTTGTGACAGCGGGCGCGGCGCTGGCCGCGCCGAATGCCATCGGCGTCGGCGAAGCCGCCGCGCTGCAGCGCAGCGGCGCGCTCTTGCTCGACGTGCGCGAACCCGAGGAATACGCGCAAGGGCACGCGCCAGGCAGCACCCTGATTCCACTGGGCCAGCTGCAATCGCGCCTGCGCGAACTCGACGCCTTCAAGGACCGGCGCATCGCCATCATTTGCCGCTCCGGCAGGCGCTCGGCGCTGGCGCTGCGGATGCTCGAGCGCTCCGGCTACAGCGCCGCGGCCAACGTCGAGGGCGGCATGATTGCGTGGAAGAAGGCGGGCTTGCCGATCAAGCCGGATGCGGCCTCGCGCTAAGCGCATGCGCTCTTCAGCGCGGCCCTGGGGCCGGATCTGCACGATCGGCCCTTGGCTGCTCTGCTTGTCCTTGTGCCTGAGGTCGCATCCGTCGGCGGCAGGCACGGTGCGCATCGGCGTGCTGGCGTACAAGGGCGCCGATGCGGTCCAGAAGGACTGGTCCTACGTCACGTCCTGGCTCGATGCTTCCATTCCGGGCCAGCGCTTCACGCTGCTCGATTTCGACCAGGCCGGGCTCACGCGCGCCGTGCATGAAGAAACCGTAGATTTCGTCATTACCAACAGCGGGCACTATGTTGCCCTCGAACATAGCGATGGCGCCAGCCGCATCGCGACCATCGATGCGCCATCCGCATTGACGCCGCGGCAATCGATCGGGTCGGCCATCGTGGTGCGCGCCGATGCGCCTTTGCGGGTGCTGGCCGACCTGGCGGGCAAGCATGTGCTCGCGGTCGATCCGGACGCGTTTGGCGGTTACCAGATCGCCCAGCGTGAATTGCTCGAAGCCGGTGTCGACCCCGAGCAAGACCTCGCCAGGCTGGAATTCACCGGATTCCCGCTTCAAAAAATCATCCATGCCGTGCGGGACGGCCGCGCCGACGCCGGCATCGTTCGCATTTGCATGCTCGAGGAGATGGTGAGCAGCGGCGAGATTGGCGTTGGCCAGTTGCGCGTGCTGGCGCCGCGTGCCGCCAAGGATTGCCAAAGCTCGTCGCGCTTGTACCCCGACTGGCCGATTGCCGCGCTGCGCCACACCCCGCCACAGCTGTCGCGCCAGGTCGCGGTCGCTCTGCTGGGCATGCCGCCTGGCGAGCGCGGCTACCGTTGGGCGGTGCCGGCCGACTATCAGCTTGTCGACGAGCTGTTTCGCGAGCTTAAGATCGGCCCCTACGCCTACTTGCGCCAATGGACCTTCGAGGGCCTGCTGCGGCGCTATTGGGGCTGGCTGCTGCTCATTGTCGCGCTGCTGGCGGCGTGGTCGGTGCGCACCGTGCGCGTTGAACACCTGGTGAGTCAGCGCACACTAGCGTTGCGCCTGGCCGAGGAGGAGCAGCGCGCCATGGCTGAGGAAGCGCGAATGCGCCAGGCCGCTCTCGAGCACAGCGCGCGCCTGGCCATCCTCGGTGAGATGGCCGGCGCGATCGCGCACGAATTGAACCAGCCGCTGGCGGCGATCGGCAACTTCGCGCGCGGCATGGCGCGCCGTATCGCGGCCGGACGGCTCGAGGCCGACTCGCTGCTCAATGGAACCGAGGAAATCGTCGCGCAGAGCGAGCGGGCGGCGAACATCATCCGCAATATCCGCGCCTTCGCAAAAAAGCGCACGCCCGAACAGCGCTCGGTCGACCTGATCGCGGTGCTCGATGAAGCCATCGCGCTGTTCGCCGGCGCCCATCCGCGCGCGCGCCTGGCCTGGCGCGCCGCGGTTGCGGCTGGCACGGCCAGGGTGACAGCCGACCCTTTGCAGATCCAGCAGGTCATGCTCAACCTGCTCAACAATGCGCTCGATGCGCAGGGCACGGCTGGCCGGGCCGACGCCGCGATCGAGGTGCAGTTCCGGCAGGAAGTGCACAGCTACCTCATCACCGTCCGCGATTGCGGCTGCGGGCTTCCGCCCGAACAGCGCGCACGCCTGTTCGAACCATTCTTTACCACCAAACCGGAGGGGCTCGGCCTGGGACTGTCGCTGAGCAAGGGCATTATCGAGTCGCTGGGCGGAACCATGGCGGCCATGGCAAATGACAACAATAAGGGGCTGGCCGTCTGGTTCAGCCTGCCCAAAGACGAATCAGCGGGAACCCTGTGAACGAAAGCGATGCAATGCTCTATGTGGTCGACGACGATGCGGCGATGCGCCGCTCGCTCGCGTATCTGTTCGATTCGGCCGGCTGGCGGGTGACCTGCTTCGAGTCGGCGCAAGACTTCCTTGACCACTATGACGGGCACCTGCCTGCCGGCCTGGTGCTCGATGTACGTATGCCCGCGATGAGCGGCCTGGGGTTGCAACAGACGCTCAAGGAACGCGGCATCGACCTGCCCATCGTCTTCTTGAGCGGCCACGGCGACTTGGCGATGGCGGTGCAGGCGATGAAAACCGGCGCCTGCGATTTCCTCGAGAAGCCCTGCAAGGACCAGGCCTTGCTCGACGCGGTTGCGCGCGCCGTCCAGCGCAGCGTGCAGGAGAGCCGCATCAGCAGCCAGGTAGGCAGCGCGCGCAGCGCGCTCGCTGCCCTGACCGCCCGCGAGCGCGAAGTGGCGCAGCTGATGGCCACCGGCAAGCCAAACAAGATCATTGCGCGCGAACTGGCGATCAGCTTCAGGACCGTGCAGGTGCATCGCCATAACGCGATGGAAAAGCTGGGCGTGCATTCGGCCGCGGAAGTGGCCAACCTGTTGATGAAGGCAAAGGCAGGCAATGCCGGTCCCCAGTAGCGTGGCGGCTACCACAAAGCGGGCTGCTTGCATATTGGCGTGAGCACGCAGGCGAGTGCAGCAAACATCCAATACCGTCGCCGCGCCATCCCTCCTACCATGACAGTGTGCCGGTCCACGGTGCCGGTTTCTGAAAGGGGAATGTCATGAGGAAGTTCTGCTCGTACCTGTGTTCGCTCGTGCTGCTGGGCGCGATGGTTGGCCTGGCCCAGGCCAGCGACGGCGACGTCGCGTCCGATCCGCGCGCTTTCAATACCTTTTACGCGCCGGCCTACCGGCTGCCCGATGCGGCGGCGATGTCGTCCTCGGCGGCCAGCGGCAAGAGGCTGCTCCATTCGACCTACAAGTACCTGGGGGCCGAAAGCGGCATCCGCGCCGCCAACGGGCGCCCCTACGTGGGCAACAAGCTTGCCTGCACCAACTGCCACATGGCGGACGGCACCCAGCCCGATGCCGCGCCGTTCGTCGTGGCCGCCTTCAAGTACGCGGCGCCTGGAATTTTCAACTCGCGCTCGAACACCATGCTCGATGTGCCGAACCGGATCAACAGCTGCATGGAGCGTTCCCTGGCCGGCGAAGCCCTGCCCAGGGACAGCCAGCCGATGAAAGACATGGTGGCGTATTTCGAGTTTCTCGGCACCGGCCTGCAGAGCGGCTACAGCTACAAGCAGGTGCCCGGCCAGGAATATCCGAAGATGGCATTCCTGACCCGCGCGGCCAACCCGCAGCGCGGCCAGGAGATCTACCACGACCGCTGCCGCGGCTGCCATGAGGACAATGGCCAGGGCCGCTGGAACGCCGAGCAGGGGCGCTATGACATTCCTGCTCTGTGGGGCAGCAACAGTTTTGGCTTGATGTCGGGCATGGGGCGGCTCGCCACGGCGGCCACGATGGTATGGGGCACCATGCCGCGAGACAAGGTCAACCTGATGGATATCTCGACCCGCATGCCGCAGGAGGACGCCTGGGACGTGGCCGCCTACCTGCTGTCGTACAGCCACCCCTTCGATCAGCGCTACGTGGCCGACTGGAGCGGAAGCGGGCCGGACGGGATGCCGAACTGGCTGCGCAAGGCATCGAGCGCGTCGTATGACTTCACCATGCCGCGCAGCAGCTTCGGCGCGGCCACCGACGACCCGTCCAAACCGCCCATGTTCCCCAGGAGCCAGCATACCTACGGCCCGTTTCAGCCGATCGAAGACGCGCTCAAGGCCGCGCGCAATGCGCGCGGCTTCCCCTGAACTAAGAGAAATGTTGTTCATCGCATAAATGGCTCACTCATTATTGGAGATTGACGTGAAACGAAGCATGAGTTTGATTCTTGGACTGGCCATCGCGGCCGGAACCACGGCGGGCGCGCTGGCCCAGGCCCAGAAGGACTGGCAGGCGCCCGAGATCGCCACATTGCCGGACGATCCGTATGGCCAGTTGGTGCGCAAGGGCAAAGCCCTGATGGAGCAAACCTATCAGCACATCGGACCCGAGGTGAAGGACCTGGCCAAACGCTACGCCGGCAACAACCTGGCCTGCGTGTCCTGTCACCTCGATGCCGGCGCGCGCAAGTTCGGCAATCCCTGGGTTGGCACCTTCGTAAGTTTTCCCCAGTACCGCGGGCGCGAAAACGCGGTCTCGAGCACCGAGGAGCGCATCAACGGCTGCATGGAACGCAGCATGAACGGACGCAAGCTGCCCCTCGACAGCGCGGAAATGAAGGCCATGATGGCGTACCTGCACTTTCTTTCGAGGGGCATTGCGGTGGGCGCGAAACTGGAAGGTGGCGGCACCCTCAAGCTCAAGCCGCTCGCCCGTGCGGCCGATCCGGTGGCGGGAAAGCAGACTTATGCGACCCTGTGCGTCGCCTGTCATGGCGCCCAGGGCCAGGGCGTGCGGCGCGGAACGGTGGGTGATGCGCAGGGCTACCAGTTTCCGCCCGTGTGGGGCCCCGACAGTTACAACAACGGCGCCGGCATGGCGCGGGTGACGCTGGCAGCGGGGTTTATCAAGGGCAATATGCCGAGCGGCACGACCCATCTTGCCACCGTACTGACCGACGAGCAGGCCTTCGACGTGGCGGCCTACATCAACGCGCAGGCACGGCCGACCAAGGCAAATCTGGGCGTGGACTTCCCTGCGCGCAAGAACAAACCGGCAGATGCGGCGTTTCCCCCCTATACTCCTGGCTTCTCGGCAGAGCAGCACAAGTACGGTCCCTGGCAGCCGATCCTGCAGGCGCGCGAGAAAGGGATCTATCCGCCCGAATAAGAGGCAGCGCCGGGTGTATGCTTCCAGATGCGGGTGGCCGTGCCGCACCGCCCGAACGGAAAACCCGATGACGCGCGATTTCTCACTCTATCGTGCCCTGGCCGATGCCGTGCTGGTTCTGCACGCAGGCGTGGTGGCCTTTACGCTCGGCGGGCTGATCCTGATATTGCTGGGAGGCGCCCGCCACTGGGACTGGGTCAGGAATGCCCGTTTTCGGGTGTTGCACCTGGCCACCGTGGGCTACGTCGCCCTGCAGGCGTGGCTGGGGCTCGCCTGTCCGCTCACGACGCTCGAGCAGTCGCTGCGGGTGCGCGCCGGCCAGATCGTGGCCGATGCCGACTTCGTTGCCTACTGGCTGGGCCGGCTTCTGTTTTTCGAGGCGCCGCCCTGGGCCTTCATTGCCGCCTATACCGGCTTCGCCCTGCTGGTGGCGCTGAGCTGGCTCCTGGTGCGGCCCGCTTAATTTAATGGCATTATTTCTGCACCGGCGCCAGGCCAAGCTGCCTGCCTGAACTTGCGCACCGCGTTGCCGTGCTCGATAGGCGCCGGAATCACCAGTCTTGCGCGCGCTGCGCCCTGCGCGACGCCCTGGCGCCGGGTGGGTCGGAAGGCGCTGCAACAAGTCGACATACCCCCAACTTAGTTGTTGCGTCAAGTCCTTTTGCAGGCTATACTTGCCGGCTTCGGTATGGATTCGTATTTTTTGAATCTGTCCTTTACTTGGTAGTTAAACAGTCAGCCCCGCCCAATCGCAGGTGGGAATGGAGAAAAAATGAGCCTAGGCCTTCTCGGTCGCAAGGTTGGAATGATGCGCATCTTCACGGATGACGGGGACTCGATCCCGGTTACCGTGTTGGACGTATCGAACAACCGTGTTGCGCAAATCAAGACTCCTGAAACAGATGGATATTCCGCTGTTCAGGTCGCATTCGGTCAACGTCGCGCATCCCGCGTGAACAAGGCTGTTGCGGGTCATCACGCCAAAGCTGGCGTGGAAGCCGGTACGATGCTGAAGGAATTCCGCGTCGACGCCGCTAAAGCTGCCGAACTGAAAGCTGGCGACGTCGTCGCTGCCTCCCTGTTCGAAGTCGGTCAGAAGATCGACGTGCAAGGCGTTACGATCGGCAAGGGTTACGCCGGCGTCATCAAGCGTTACCACTTCGCTTCCGGTCGTCAGACCCACGGTAACTCCCGTTCGCACAACGTTCCAGGTTCCATCGGTATGGCGCAAGATCCAGGCCGCGTGTTCCCAGGCAAGCGCATGACCGGCCACCTCGGCGACGTCAACCGCACGATCCAGAACCTCGAAATCGCCCGTATCGACGCCGACCGTCAGCTGCTGCTGGTCAAGGGCGCGATTCCAGGCGCGAAAAATGGCCAGGTCGTCGTATCGCCAGCCATTAAATCCAAAGCACAGAAGGGAGCTTAATTATGGAACTCAAGCTTCTGAATGAGCAAGGTCAGGCAGGCTCGAACGTCGCTGCAGCCGATACCGTTTTCGGCCGCGATTACAACGAAGCCCTGATCCACCAGATCGTGGTCGCCTACGCTGCCAACGCACGCTCGGGCAACCGCAAGCAAAAAGACCGTGAAGAAGTCCATCACACGACGAAAAAGCCATGGCGCCAAAAAGGTACCGGCCGCGCGCGTGCTGGTATGTCTTCCTCGCCACTGTGGCGCGGCGGCGGCCGGATTTTCCCGAACTCGCCCGACGAGAACTTCACCCACAAAGTCAACAAGAAGATGTATCGCGCAGGTATCTGCTCGATCCTGTCCCAGCTGGCCCGTGAAGAGCGTCTGGTCGTCATCGAAAACATGACCCTCGAAGCGCCAAAGACCAAGCTGCTGTCGCAAAAGCTGCAGGGCATGGGCCTCGATTCGGTCCTGGTGATCACCGACACGCTCGATGAAAACCTGCTGCTGGCATCGCGCAACCTGCCGAACGTGCTCGTCGTCGAGCCGCGTCACGCAGACCCGATGTCGCTGGTGTTCTACAAGAAAATCCTGGTCACCAAGGCAGCACTGGCTAAGATTGAGGAGATGTTCGCATGAGCGCCGTATTGAAATTCAGCGAAGAGCGCCTGATGAAGGTGCTCCAGGCGCCGGTCATTTCCGAGAAGGCCACCATGGTCGCGGAAAAGAACGAGCAGATCGTGTTCCGCGTATTGCCGGATGCGACCAAGCCTGAAATCAAGGCAGCCGTTGAACTGTTGTTCAAGGTTGAGGTTCTGTCGGTACAGACAGTCAATCGCGAAGGTAAGCAAAAGCGCTCGGGCCGTTTCAATGGCCGCCGCAACCATACCAAGCGTGCTTTCGTGTGCCTGAAGCCTGGCCAGGAAATCAACTTCTCCGAGGAGGCTAAATAATGGCACTCGTTAAGATGAAACCAACCTCACCTGGCCGTCGCGGCATGGTGAAGGTTGTGAACCCGGACCTGTACAAAGGCCGTCCGTTCGCAGCCCTGGTTGAAAAGAAATCGAAAACTGCCGGCCGTAACAACAACGGCCACATCACCACCCGTCATATCGGTGGTGGTCACAAGCAGCACTATCGCCTGATCGACTTCAAGCGTCAGAAGGATGGCATTCCGGCAAAGGTCGAGCGTATCGAATACGATCCGAACCGTACCGCGAACATCGCCCTGCTGTGCTACGCCGACGGCGAGCGCCAGTACATCATCGCAACCAAGGGCATGTCCGCTGGCGATTCGGTGATGAACGGCTCGGAAGCGCCTATCAAGTCGGGCAACTGCCTGCCTATCCGTAACATCCCGGTCGGCACCGTGATGCATTGCGTCGAGATGCTGCCAGGTAAAGGTGCCCAGATGGCACGTACCGCCGGCGCCGGCGTGGTGCTGATGGCGCGCGAAGGTACCTACGCTCAAGTGCGCCTGCGCTCGGGTGAAGTACGCCGCGTTCACATCGAGTGCCGTGCAACGGTGGGCGAAGTCGGCAACGCCGAGCATAGCCTGCGCAAGATCGGCAAGGCTGGCGCGATGCGCTGGCGCGGTGTTCGTCCTACCGTTCGCGGTGTGGTCATGAACCCGGTCGATCACCCGCACGGTGGTGGTGAAGGTAAAACCGCAGCTGGTCGTCATCCAGTGTCGCCTTGGGGCCAACAGACGAAGGGTAAGAAGACGCGCCGTAACAAGCGTACGACTTCGATGATCGTCTCGCGCCGCGGCAAGAAATAAGGGATAACTCATGACACGTTCATTGAAAAAAGGGCCGTTCTGTGACGCCCACCTGGTGAAAAAAGTCGAGACCGCGCAAGCGACGAAAGACAAAAAGCCAATCAAAACCTGGTCGCGTCGTTCGACAATCATGCCTGACTTCATCGGCCTGACGATCGCGGTTCATAACGGCAAGCTGCACGTGCCGGTGTATGTTTCCGAGAACATGGTTGGTCACAAGCTCGGCGAATTCGCACTGACCCGTACCTTCAAGGGCCATGCCGCTGACAAGAAGGCGAAGAAATAATGGAAACCAAAGCTATCCTCAAAGGTGTGCGCCTGTCGGACCAAAAGGGCCGCCTGGTTGCCGATCTGATCCGTGGCAAGAAAGTTGACGCAGCACTCAACATCTTGCAGTTCAGCCCGAAAAAAGGTGCAACGATCATCAAGAAAGTACTCGAGTCCGCCATCGCGAACGCCGAGCACAATGATGGCGCTGACATCGACGAGCTGAAAGTGACCCAGATCTATGTTGAAAAGGGCCCGATCCTGAAGCGCTTCACTGCACGCGCCAAGGGCCGGGGCGATCGTATCTCGAAACAATCCTGTCACATCTACGTGACTGTCGGTAACTAAGGGGTCACGATGGGACAGAAGATTCATCCAACAGGCTTTCGCCTGTCAGTAACCCGTAACTGGGCTTCGCGCTGGTACGCAGGCAATGGTAACTTTGCCCAAATGCTCAACGAGGACCTGCAGGCACGCGCGTTCCTGAAAAAGAAACTGAAGAACGCATCGGTCGGCCGCATCGTCATCGAGCGTCCTGCCAAGAACGCGCGCTTCACGATCTACAGCTCGCGCCCCGGCGTGGTCATTGGTAAAAAAGGCGAAGACATCGAAGTACTGAAGTCGGCCCTGACCAAGATCATGGGTGTGCCCGTGCACGTCAATATCGAAGAGATCCGCAAGCCGGAAATCGACTCGCAGCTGATCGCCGATTCGATTTCCCAGCAGCTGGAAAAACGCATCATGTTCCGCCGCGCCATGAAGCGCGCAATGCAAAACGCAATGCGCCTGGGTGCCCTCGGTATCAAGATCATGTCTTCCGGCCGTCTGAACGGCATCGAGATCGCGCGTAAGGAATGGTACCGCGAAGGCCGCGTGCCTCTGCATACCCTGCGCGCCGACATCGACTACGGCACCAGCGAAGCTGCAACGACCTACGGCATCATCGGCGTCAAGGTCTGGGTCTACAAGGGTGACCGCTCGCCAACCGGCGAAGCACCGGTCATCGAGACTCCGGCCGACGAGAAGAAGAGCCGCGGTCCGCGTCGTGACGATGGCAAACCGACTGGCCGTCCGCGCCCAGCTGGCGCCAAGCGTCCTGAAGGTACAACCCCAGCTGCTGCACCCGCAGGCGCCCCTCGTGTTCGTGCTGCCGTCAAGAAGCCGACCGAAGCTGCCGCTGCTGCACCGGCTGAGAAAGCAGGAGAATAACCATGCTGCAACCAGCACGCAGAAAGTATCGTAAAGAGCAGAAAGGCCGTAACACCGGCATTTCGCATTCACGCGGCACCGCTGTCTCGTTCGGTGAATTCGGCCTGAAGGCAATTGCCCGCGGCCGTATCACAGCACGCCAGATCGAAGCGGCGCGTCGCGCCATGACCCGTCACATCAAGCGCGGTGGTCGTATTTGGATCCGTATTTTCCCGGACAAGCCAATTTCGAACAAGCCAGCTGAAGTTCGTATGGGTAACGGTAAAGGTAACCCGGAGTACTACGTCGCTGAAATTCAGCCTGGCAAGGTGCTCTACGAAATGGACGGCGTCGATGAGACGCTGGCCCGGGAAGCCTTCCGTCTGGCCGCAGCCAAACTGCCACTGGCGACGACGTTTGTCATTCGCCAAGTCGGCCAATAATAGGAGTTGTATATGAAAGCAACAGAACTCCGCGGCAAGGACCAGGCAGCTCTCCAGAAAGAGCTGAATGAGTTGTTGAAGGCACAGTTCGGCATGCGCATGCAAATCGCTACGCAGCAGCTGAGCAACACTTCGCAGCTCAAGAAGGTGCGCCGCGATATCGCGCGTGTGAAGACGGTAATGAACTCGAAGGATGCCAAATGAACGACACAACTAAAGTAGCGCTGAAGCGCACGCTGGTCGGTAAAGTGGTGTCGGACAAGATGGACAAGACGGTTACCGTCCTGATCGAGCGTCACGTCAAGCACCCTTTGTACGGCAAGATCATCATGCGTTCGAACAAGTATCACGCGCATGACGAGACCAACTCGGTCAAGACCGGTGACACGGTCGAGATCCAGGAAGGTCGCCCGATCTCCAAGACCAAGGCTTGGACGGTCACCCGTGTTGTGCAAGCTGCACCAGTAATCTAAGCAGCAAGGTCGGACGCTGTGGGGGATTCGTCCCCTTTGGCGCTCGATTACAAATTGTTCTTGCGGGCCCGCCAGTATTCTGCGATACTAGCGGGCTTCGTTCATGTATTGCCGCAAATATCTAGTCACCCCGGTGACCGCGGCCTGCAACGAAAGTTTTTGGAAAGTCCATCACCCAATCGGCAGTGCCAGCTAGGCGCGGTCGGCGGGACCAAGACTGACCGCAGGCCCACGCTGTGGGGATTCTTCGGCTTAAGTTGGGAAAGAGAATACTATGATTCAAACTGAAAGCCGGCTCGAAGTGGCCGACAATACCGGTGCCAAGGAAGTCATGTGCATCAAGGTATTGGGCGGTTCCAAGCGCCGTTATGCTGGCATCGGCGACGTGATCAAGGTAACCGTCAAGGTTGCTGCGCCACGCGGCCGGGTCAAAAAAGGTGAAATTTATAACGCTGTGGTTGTGCGTACCGCTAAAGGTGTGCGCCGCCAAGACGGCTCCCTGGTGAAGTTCGACGGCAATGCTGCCGTGCTGCTCAACGCCAAGCTGGAACCGATCGGTACGCGTATTTTTGGACCAGTCACGCGCGAACTGCGCACTGAAAAGTTCATGAAAATCGTGTCCCTGGCACCTGAAGTTCTGTAAGGAGTCGTAATGGATAAGATTCGTAAAAACGACGAAGTCATCGTTCTGACCGGGAAAGACAAGGGCAAGCGCGGTGTGGTTCAGCAACGTATCGATGCTGAGCATGTCGTGGTTGAAGGCGTCAACGTCGCTAAGAAAGCGACCAAGCCTAACCCAATGACCGGCGTAACTGGTGGTATCGTCGATAAGACAATGCCAATTCACGTGTCCAACGTAGCGTTGTTCAATGCTGCGACTGGCAAGGCAGACCGCGTAGGCTTCAAAGACGTAGACGGCAAGAAAGTCCGCGTTTTCAAGTCCTCCGGCGAAGTAGTGAAGGTTTAATCATGGCCCGTCTCCAACAATTCTACAAAGATAAGGTCGTTGCCGACCTGGTCGCCAAATTTGGTTACAAATCGGCAATGGAAGTTCCGCGTCTGACCAAGATCACCCTGAACATGGGCTTGGGCGAAGCAATCGCGGACAAGAAGATCATCGAACACGCAGTGGGCGACCTGACCAAGATCGCCGGCCAAAAGCCAGTCACGACCAAGGCGCGCAAGGCGATTGCAGGTTTCAAGATTCGCGAAGGTTATCCGATCGGTACCATGGTCACCCTGCGCGGCACTCGCATGTACGAGTTCCTGGACCGCTTCATCACCGTGGCCCTGCCGCGCGTGCGCGATTTCCGTGGCGTCAACGGGCGTTCCTTCGACGGCCGTGGCAACTACAACATCGGCGTCAAGGAACAGATCATTTTCCCTGAAATCGAGTACGACAAGATTGACGCGTTGCGTGGCTTGAATATCAGCATCACGACGACCGCCAAGACCGACGACGAAGCGAAAGCGCTCCTCGCCGCCTTTAAATTTCCGTTCAGAAACTGAGATCATGGCAAAACTATCTCTGATTAACCGCGAACAGAAGCGTGCAGACCTGGTGGCGAAATTTGCCCCTAAGCGTGCAGCTCTGAAAGCCACCATCGATGACCAGTCCAAGTCGGATGAAGAGCGTTACGAAGCTCGTCTCAAGTTGCAGGCCCTGCCGCGCAACTCGGCGCCGACCCGCCAGCGTAACCGCTGCGCCATCACCGGTCGCCCACGTGGCACATTCCGTAAATTCGGTCTGGGTCGTATCAAGCTCCGTGAATTCGCCATGCGTGGCGAGATCCCGGGTATGACTAAAGCAAGCTGGTAATAGGAGAATAAGCAATGAGTATGAGCGATCCTATCGCCGATATGCTGACCCGCATTCGCAACGCACAAGGCGTACAAAAAACGACCGTGGCCATGCCATCGTCGAAAGTCAAAGTAGCGATTGCCAACGTCCTCAAGGACGAGGGTTACATTGAAGATTTCGCCGTCACCGCAGCTGGTGGCAAGGCGGAACTGAAGATCGGTTTGAAGTATTACGTTGGCCGTCCGGTCATCGAGCGCCTCGAGCGCGTGTCCCGTCCGGGCCTGCGCGTCTACAAGGGCAAAGATGAAATCCCTACCGTCATGAATGGCTTGGGCGTGGCGATCGTGTCGACTCCGCAAGGCGTCATGACTGACCGCAAAGCGCGCGCCACCGGTGTCGGCGGCGAAGTTATTTGCTACGTGGCTTAAGGAGTAGACGATGTCTCGAGTAGCTAAGATGCCGATCGCTGTCCCAGCTGGCGCCGAAGTGGCGATCACTGCAGCAGCGATTACGGTAAAAGGTCCTTTGGGTTCGCTGGTTCAGCCCCTGAACGGCCTGGTAAAGGTTGAAAACAACAGCGGCACCCTGACGTTCGACGTGGTCGACGACAGCCGTGAGTCGAATGCGATGTCCGGCACCCTGCGTGCCCTGGTCAACAATATGGTGACCGGCGTGACCCGCGGCTTCGAGAAGAAGCTGTCCCTGGTGGGCGTGGGCTACAAGGCCCAGGCCGCCGGCGACAAGCTGAACCTGTCGCTCGGTTTCTCGCATCCGGTCGTGCACTCGATGCCGGCCGGCGTCACCTGCGCCACCCCGACCCCGACCGAAATCCTGATCAAGGGTATCGATCGTCAACAGGTTGGCCAGGTCGCCGCTGAAGTGCGTGCTTACCGCTCCCCTGAGCCTTACAAAGGCAAGGGCGTCCGCTATGTGGACGAAGTGGTTAAGATTAAAGAAACCAAGAAGAAATAATAGGGCTGACCATGGACAAGAAAGAATCACGTCTGCGTCGTGGACGCCAGACCCGCATCAAGATTGCGGAGCTGAAAGTAAATCGCCTGTCGGTGCATCGCACCAACCTGCACATTTACGCCAACCTGATCAGCCCGGACGCGAAGATCCTGGTTTCGGCCTCGACCGCCGAAGCCGAAGTGCGCGCCGAACTGGCAGGCAAGTCCGGCAAGGGGGGCAATGCCGCCGCTGCCGCACTGGTCGGCAAGCGCGTCGCCGAGAAAGCACTGAAAGCAGGGATTACCGAAGTTGCGTTCGACCGCTCCGGTTTCCGTTACCACGGCCGTGTGAAGGCGTTGGCAGAAGCCGCGCGTGAAGCCGGTCTGAAGTTCTAAGGAAGAATCGTCATGGCAAAAATGCAAGCGAAAATGCAAAGCGACAAGCCGGATGATGGCATGCGCGAAAAGATGATCGCGATCAACCGCGTGACCAAAGTGGTCAAGGGTGGTCGTATCATGGGTTTTGCAGCACTGACCGTTGTGGGCGACGGCGATGGCCGTATCGGCATGGGCAAGGGCAAGTCGAAAGAAGTGCCTGTGGGCGTGCAGAAGGCAATGGAAGAAGCGCGTCGCAACCTGATCAAGGTTCCGCTCAAGAACGGTACTTTGCATCACACGGTCAGCGGCCGTCACGGCGCATCGAAAGTAATGATGATGCCGGCCAAGCCTGGTACCGGCGTCATCGCCGGCGGCGCAATGCGCGCGATCTTTGAAGTAATGGGCGTGACCGACGTCGTGGCGAAATCCACCGGCTCGTCGAACCCTTACAACCTGGTTCGTGCCACATTGGACGGTTTGTCGAAAATGAGTACTGCATCCGATATTGCTGCCAAGCGCGGCAAGTCGGTTGAAGACATCCTGGCTTAAGGTGGACAAAATGGCACAAACAGTCAAAGTACAATTGGTCAAGGGCTTGATCGGCACGCGCGAATCGCATCGCGCTACCGTGCGCGGCCTGGGTCTGCGCCGCGTCAACTCGGTCTCCGAGTTGCAGGACACCCCGTCGGTACGTGGCATGATCAACAAAGTCTCGTACCTCGTTAAAGTTGTCGGCTAAGCCTTCGGGCTTACCAACGGAGAAATTCATGGAATTGAATACAATTCAACCAGCCGAAGGCGCCAAGCATTCCAAGCGTCGCGTAGGCCGCGGTATCGGCTCCGGCCTGGGCAAGACCTCGGGTCGTGGCCACAAGGGTCAGAAGTCGCGTTCGGGCGGTTTCCACAAGGTCGGCTTCGAGGGCGGTCAGATGCCTTTGCAGCGCCGTCTGCCAAAGCGCGGTTTCAAGTCGCTCAACGCCACCTTCAAAGCTGAAGTGCGCCTGTCCGACCTGAACAACCTGGCCGTCGGCGACGTCGACATCCTGGTGCTCAAGCAAGCGGGCATCCTGCAAGTGCTGGCGCGCGATGTGCGCGTGATCCTGTCCGGCGAGATCACCCGTGCGGTGAACTTGAAGGGCCTGAAAGTGACTGCAGGCGCGAAAGCGGCAATCGAAGCTGCTGGCGGCTCGGTCGCCTGAGTGACGGCTAACAGCTTGATCGGAGCAAAAATTGGCGACTAATTCACAACTTGGTAAAAGCGCAGCGGCCGGTTTCCCTTGGGGTCGGCTCTGGTTTTTGCTTGGCGCGTTGGTCGTGTACCGTATCGGTGCGCATGTCCCTGTTCCAGGGATTGACCCGGTTCAACTGGCTACGCTGTTCAAGCAGAACCAGGGCGGCATCCTGGGCATGTTCAACATGTTCTCGGGTGGCGCGCTGGAACGTTTCACCGTGTTTGCGCTCGGTATCATGCCTTACATTTCGGCGTCGATCATCATGCAGCTGGCGGCAGTCGTATCGCCCCAGCTCGAAGCGCTGAAAAAAGAGGGTGAGGCAGGGCGTCGCAAGATCACCCAGTACACGCGCTACTTCACGGTGGCGCTGGCCTTGTTCCAGGCGTTCGGCATTGCCGTCGCGCTTGAATCGCAGGCCGGACTGGTGCTCGATCCTGGCATGGCGTTTCGTTTCGTCACTGTCGTGACGCTGTTGACCGGCACCATGTTCCTGATGTGGCTCGGTGAACAGATCACGGAACGCGGCATCGGTAACGGTATTTCGATCATCATTTTTGCCGGTATCGCAGCCGGTCTGCCATCGGCCCTGGGCGGCTTGTTCTCCCTGGTGTCGACCGGTTCGATCAGCAGCTTTGCGGCGATCATCATCGTGGTCCTGGTGGCCGTGGTGACGTACTTCGTGGTATTCGTCGAGCGGGGCCAGCGCAAGATCCTGGTCAACTATGCGAAGCGACAGGTAGGCAACAAGGTGTACGGCGGCCAAACCAGCCATCTGCCCCTCAAGCTGAACATGTCCGGCGTGATTCCGCCGATCTTCGCATCGTCGATCATCCTGTTCCCGGCCACGATCGTGGACTGGTTCACCAAGGGCCGCGATACCAGCAGCCCGGTGATCGGTTTCTTGAAAGACTTGGCGGCATCGATGGGGCCTGGTGAGCCTATCCATGCCTTGTTGTACGCGGCTGCAATCGTCTTTTTCTGTTTCTTCTATACGGCGCTGGTGTTTAACAGCAAGGAAACAGCGGATAACTTGAAGAAGAGCGGCGCCTTTGTTCCCGGGATTCGTCCAGGCGACCAGACTGCGCGCTACATCGACAAGATCCTGATGCGCCTGACGCTGGCCGGTGCGGTCTACATCACACTCGTGTGCTTGTTGCCGGAATTTATGCAAGCCCAATGGAAAGTGCCTTTCTACTTCGGTGGCACGTCCTTGTTGATTATTGTGGTTGTTACCATGGATTTCATGGCGCAAGTACAAAATTACGTCATGTCGCAGCAATATGAATCGCTGCTGCGCAAGGCAAATTTCAAGGGCGGAATTCCGACGCGGTAAGCGCCCAGGAGTGCATAAACCGAATGGCAAAAGACGACGTCATACAGATGCAAGGCGAGATTCTCGAGAATCTGCCGAATGCGACATTTCGAGTGAAGCTGGAAAACGGACACGTGGTGCTCGGACACATATCGGGAAAAATGCGGATGAACTATATCCGCATCCTCCCTGGCGACAAGGTCACGGTGGAGCTCACGCCCTATGACCTGAGCCGGGCCCGGATTGTGTTCCGGACCAAGTAATTTTAAGTAATCGAACCAATCCGAACGTTAAAGAGAGTGCAAAAATGAAAGTTCTCGCATCAGTCAAGCGGATCTGCCGCAACTGCAAGATCATCAAGCGCAAAGGCGTAGTCCGCGTAATCTGCGTGGAACCACGTCACAAGCAGCGTCAAGGTTAATTTAACGTTATTTATTGAGGAATAACGAATGGCACGTATTGCAGGGGTTAATATCCCAAATCATCAGCACACTGTTATCGGCCTGACCGCCATCTACGGTGTTGGCCGCCCACGCGCACAGAAGATCTGCGCCCAAACGGGTGTCGCGACCAATAAAAAGGTCAAGGACCTGGATGACAGTGAGCTCGAAAAGCTGCGCGACGCCGTCGGCACGTTTGTTGTCGAAGGCGATCTGCGTCGCGAACTCTCCATGAACATCAAGCGCTTGATGGATCTGGGTTGCTACCGCGGTATGCGTCATCGTAAGGGTCTGCCTTGCCGCGGCCAGCGTACACGCACCAACGCTCGTACCCGCAAGGGTCCGCGCAAGGCCGCACAATCGCTTAAGAAATAACTAGGAACCGACCATGGCTAAGCAACAAAGCAGCGCCGCAGCAGCGCGCGTTCGTAAAAAAGTTAAAAAGAACGTCGCCGAAGGCATCGCGCACGTCCACGCATCGTTCAACAACACCATCATCACGATCACCGATCGTCAGGGCAATGCGCTGTCGTGGGCAACGTCCGGCGGTGCAGGCTTCAAGGGTTCGCGCAAATCGACCCCGTTCGCAGCGCAGGTTGCGGCAGAAGCTGCAGGCAAGGTCGCTGTCGAGTGCGGCGTGAAGAACCTCGAAGTGCGTATCAAGGGCCCAGGTCCTGGTCGCGAGTCGGCAGTTCGCGCTTTGAACAACCTGGGTATCAAGATCACCGAAATCCAGGACGTGACGCCAGTTCCGCACAACGGCTGCCGTCCACCGAAGCGTCGCCGCATCTGATCGACGACTGGCGGGCTTGCGTTCGACGCAATCCCGCCATTTTGTTGCACGAAGCGTAAACACGACGGTAGTGTGTCAAAAGATCGCCGGCGCAGGCCCTTATGGGGTATACTGCCCGGCTGTCGTCGCCTGCGGCATTTCTGCGCGCGGGTTTTCGTGAAGCCACCGTTCGATCGCATGTCGATTCGGACTAGCGCCTGCCACATCGCTGAAGATGGGCGGGGCGTCATTATTTATAAAAGGAAACATCGTGGCACGTTATATCGGACCTAAAGCAAAACTGTCCCGCCGTGAAGGCACGGACCTGTTCCTCAAGAGCGCACGTCGTTCGCTCGATTCGAAATGCAAACTGGACGTCAAGCCAGGCCAGCACGGCGTCAAATCCGGCGCCCGCACCTCGGACTACGGCAACCAGCTGCGCGAAAAACAAAAAGTCAAGCGCATGTACGGCATTCTCGAGCGCCAGTTCCGCCGCTATTTCGCGGAAGCGGACCGTCGCAAGGGCAACACCGGCGAAACATTGTTGCGCTTGCTCGAAGCACGCCTCGACAACGTCTGCTACCGTATGGGCTTCGGCTCGACGCGCGCCGAAGCGCGCCAGCTGGTCAGCCATAAAGCCTTTACCGTCAACGGCAACGTGGTGAACATCGCTTCCTACGCCGTCAAGACCGGCGACGTGGTCGCCGTGCGCGAAAAGTCGAAGAAGCAAGTGCGTATCGTCGAAGCGCTGTCGCTTGCCGAGCAGGTCGGGATGCCGAGCTGGGTGTCGGTCGATTCCAAGAAAATGGAAGGCACCTTCCGTTCCTTCCCGGAGCGTAACGAGATTGCAAACGACGTCAACGAATCGCTGATCGTCGAGCTGTACTCGCGTTAATCGACGGGTTTCACCGTCAGTTCCGCCATTGGCGAAACTGACTTCCCGCGAAGGCGGGAACGTCATTCCCGCGAAGGCGGGAACGTCATTCCCGCGAAGGCGGGAACCGAAGTTGTCGTATTCCCGCCCACTCCCGGAGTGGGCGCTTTCACACATGCCATCAGCCTTATCGGTGTAATGAGCCGAGGGTATTGAAAAGGACATTTCATGCAAAACAGTTTGTTGAAGCCGCGTATCATCGATGTCGAGGCGCTCGGCGCCGGTCACGCCAAGGTCGTGATGGAGCCGTTCGAACGTGGTTATGGCCACACGCTCGGCAACGCGCTGCGCCGCGTGCTGCTCTCGTCCATGGTCGGCTACGCGCCGACCGAAGTGACGATCGCCGGCGTCGTGCACGAGTATTCGTCGCTCGACGGCGTGCAGGAAGACGTTGTCGACCTGCTGCTGAACCTGAAAGGCGTCGTGTTCAAGGTACACAACCGCGATTCCGTCACGCTGACCCTGAAAAAGGAAGGCGAAGGCGCAATCCTGGCGTCCGACATCGACCTGCCGCATGACGTGGAACTGATCAACCCGGATCATGTGATCGCTCACCTGACCGCCGGTGGCAAGCTGGACATGCAGATCAAGGTCGAAAAAGGCCGTGGCTACGTGCCGGGCAATGTGCGCCGCCTGTCGGAGGACACCAACAAGACCATCGGCCGCATCATCCTGGACGCGTCGTTCTCGCCAGTGCGCCGGGTGTCGTATTTCGTTGAATCGGCGCGTGTCGAACAACGTACCGACCTCGACAAGCTGATCATCAACATCGAGACCAACGGCGTGATCACGCCAGAGGAAGCGATCCGTCAATCGGCGCGCGTGCTGGTCGACCAGCTCAACGTGTTCGCCGCGCTGGAAGGCACGGAAGCTGCCGCCGAAGCGCCATCGCGTGCTCCGCTGGTCGATCCGATCCTGCTGCGTCCGGTCGACGACCTGGAACTGACGGTGCGTTCCGCGAACTGCCTGAAAGCCGAAAACATCTACTACATCGGCGACCTGATCCAGCGCAGCGAGAACGAACTGCTGAAGACGCCGAACCTGGGGCGCAAGTCCCTGAACGAAATCAAGGAAGTGCTTGCCTCGCGCGGCCTGACCTTGGGTATGAAGCTCGAAAACTGGCCGCCAGCTGGTCTGGAGAAGTAATCGGGTTGCAGCACGTTGCCCGGGCATTGGGTCCGGGCAAACTTAAACTTTTTACAACCGGTCCGCGATGATGCTTTTTTGCATGATCGATCGAAGAACTGGATGAAAACCAACCGAAAGGATTTACCATGCGTCACCGTCACGGCCTTCGCAAGCTGAACCGTACTTCGTCCCACCGCCTGGCAATGCTGCGCAACATGACAGTATCCCTGCTGCGCCACGAAGCAATCAAGACCACCGTGCCCAAGGCAAAAGAACTGCGCCGCGTCATCGAGCCGATCCTGACCCTGGGCAAGACCGACACCCTGGCCAACAAGCGCCTGGCATTTTCCCGCCTGCGCGACCGTGAAATGGTGCTCAAGCTGTTCGCGGAACTGGGCCCACGCTACGCAAACCGCAACGGCGGCTACCTGCGCATCCTGAAAATGGGTTTCCGCGTCGGCGACAATGCACCGATGGCGTACGTTGAACTGCTGGACCGTCCAGAAGTGAGCGACATCGAAGAAGCCCCAACCGCCGAGTAATCAGCGCTTGTGGCAGTCAAACGAAAGCCAGGCCTTGCCTGGCTTTCGTTTTTTGTATCCCGGCGCTGCGGACCGCGCGGCCGGATTCGGCCGCCTTAAGGCTGGCTTCAGGCGCAATGCTTTGCACAGGTGTACTATTTGCCCTGCATGCGTGCTTGCCGTGGGCGCGTGCGTCCAACGATAGGGATGTTATGGTCAGTCTTTCATTACCAAAGGCGCTCGCCAGGCCGGTGCAGTCCTGGATGCTGCGCGCGCTGTCGCTGCTGCTCGTGCTCGCCTGCGTCGGCGGCGCCGCCCCGGCCACCGCGGAAGAGGAGTACCTCCAGCCCGAGCTCGCCTTCCGTTTCTCGGCCCGCATGCTCGATCCGCAGACCATCGCGGTCACCTACGCGATCGCCGATAAATACTATATGTACCGCGAGCAGTTCAAGTTTTCCGCTTCCGGCGCCAGGCTCGGCGTTCCCGAATTTCCGCCCGGTAAGGTCAAGTTCGACGAGACGTTCCAGAAAAACGTGGAAACCTACCGCCATTCCGTCACCATCAAGATTCCGGTCGAGGCCAGCGGCGCGTTCACCCTGAAGTCGATCGGGCAGGGCTGCGCCGACGCCGGCCTGTGCTATGCGCCGCAAGAGGCCACTGCCCGCCTGGCCGGCGGCGCCGGGGGAGCGAGCGGGACCGGCGTCGCGGGCGGGGCGCAGGCGCCGTTCGCGCCCGCGCCGGCGGCCCAGTCCGAGCTCGGCGGCATCGGCTCGGTGCTCAGCGGCGGCAAGCTGCTTGCCATCATTCCTGCCTTCATCCTGCTCGGGCTCGGGCTCGCGTTCACGCCGTGCGTGCTGCCGATGGTGCCGATCCTGTCCTCGATCATCGTGGGCGAGGGCGCCCATACCAAGCGTTCGCGCGCCTTCATCCTGTCGCTGGCCTATTCGCTCGGCATGGCGATCGTGTACACGGCGCTCGGGGTCGCGGCCGGCCTGGCTGGCGAGGGGCTCGCGGCAGCCCTGCAAAACCCGTGGGTGCTGGGCGCGTTCGGCCTGCTGATCGCCGCGATGGCACTGTCCATGTTCGGCCTGTACGAATTGCAGCTGCCGAGCGCGCTGCAGACGCGCCTGGTGGACGCATCCGGGCGCCGCTCGTCGGGCAAGCTGGCCGGGGTATTCGCGATGGGCGCGATTTCAGCGCTGATCGTGGGACCGTGCGTGGCCGCGCCGCTGGCCGGCGCGCTGGTGTACATCAGCCAGACGCGCGACGTGCTCATCGGCGGCAGCGCCTTGTTTGCGCTGGCCATCGGCATGAGCATTCCGCTGCTGCTGGTCGGGGTCTCGGCCGGCTCGCTGCTGCCGCGCGCCGGCCCCTGGATGGCTTCGGTCAAGCGCTTCTTCGGGGTACTGATGCTGGCCATGGCCTTGTGGCTGGTGTCGCCGGTGCTGCCGCCCCAGTTGCACATGCTCGGATGGAGCGTGCTGTTGCTCGGCTACGGCGCCTACCTGCTGCGCTCGGTGCGGCACTGGGGTGCGCTGGCGCTCGGCGCGGCCTTGGCCGTGCTCGGGCTGGTGCAACTGGTCGGGCTGGCCAGCGGCGGGCGCGATGCGCTGGCCCCGCTGGCGCACCTGCGCGCCGCGCCAGAGCATGGCCTGACATTCACGCGTGTGAAAACGGTGGCGCAACTCGATGCAGCGCTGGCCAACACGGGCGGCAAGACCGCGATGCTCGACTTTTACGCCGATTGGTGCGTTTCGTGCAAAGAGATGGAAAAGCTCACCTTCGTCGACCCGCGCGTGCGCGCGCAACTGGCCAACACGCTGCTGCTGCAGGTCGACGTGACCGCCAACGACGCCGACGACAAGGCGATGCTCAAGCGCTTCAACCTGTTCGGGCCGCCCGGGATCATCCTGTTCGACCGTCAGGGGCGCGAAATCGCGGACAGCCGGGTGATCGGCTACCAGGATGCCAACAAGTTCTCCGCTTCGCTCGCGCGCCTGAAGTAGGGCGCAAGAGCGAAGCGTCGTCATGCTGCTCAGCCTTTGTGCCCGTGCCGCATGCGGTGCCCGCGACGCATGGTGTTCTCGTCCAATACCTTCTTTTGCTCGGGCGTGAGCACGGCATAGAAGGTACGCAGCGCTTCGAGCCGGGTTTCCATGGCCGCGATGTGCTGCTTGGCCAGCGCAATGCGCTGTTCCATGCGTTGCGGCGCGGGCAGTGCGGCCCACTTGGCGCGCTCGCCGTGCGCCATCCCGGCACCCGGCTTCCACGCCGCCTGGAAGGCGCTCCATGCCGGCTCCTGCGCCGCCGTCAGCTTGAGTGCGTCGTGCAGGCGGACCTGGCGCTGGGCCATATGCTCGGCCCGTTTTGCCTGCATCTGCTCCATGTTGGCTGGATGACCTTCGTGGGCCTGGACGGCGAACGCGGCGCTGCCCATGCCGAGCACGGTCAGGGCGATCACGAGGTTCTTGCGAAGTGTGTTCATTTGGCTTCCTTTGATGGTTAGAGTCGATGTGCAGCCCGGTCAGTTCGCTGCACAGGAACCCATCTTGGGCCGCCCATGTTTCTCCCTCGTTTCCCCTGCCAAAGAGTTTGTATCAATATGTTTCGACCGAAGGTCAATATACATACCGATACAAATACCCTGTTCAGGGGCGCTTTTACTGTAGATAATCAGGGCTATGGACACTCCCTCTACCATTCTCATTGTCGACGACGACC
>Ga0207975_100258_pt1 | contig 34450 bp, 32 predicted proteins | sample LakWasMe91_HOW11_2_FD_183913 | JGI IMG/M metagenome (GOLD analysis project Ga0207975, IMG submission 183913) | Freshwater sediment methanotrophic microbial communities from Lake Washington under simulated oxygen tension - Sediment Metagenome... | ecosystem: Environmental > Aquatic > Freshwater >...
ATAAAATCAGACAGGTCATTCGCCTCCAAACTCCCATTCTCAGAAGCAAAGCCAATTACCATCAGAAAGTTACGTGCGGACTTTGCTACAGTGACCCCTTGTTGCTGCACTTCCTGCGGCAGAAGCGGCAATGATGACTGCAACTTATTCTGAACCTGCACCTGGGCAATATCAGGATCGGTACCTGCTTTAAAAGTCAACGTGACAGTCGCCCGACCAAACCCGTCACTGGATGAGTTCATATAAATCAAACCATCCAGCCCGGTCATTTTCTGCTCGATCACCTGCGTGACTGAGTCTTCAACTGTTTTCGCAGAAGCACCGGGATAGTTTGCATTGATAGCGACCTGTGGCGGTGCAATAGCAGGATATTGCGATATCGGTAAGCTCAGTATAGAAAGAGCACCGGCCAACATGATAACGATGGCAATAACCCATGCAAAAATAGGACGATCAATAAAAAAGCGTGCCATAGTCAGCTACCTCACTTAGCCACGGCAGCAGCCGCGTTTTCTTGTGCCACGGCAGGCTTGGCTTCTTGAGGATCAACCACTGCATCGGGTCTCGCTTTTTGTAATCCTTCTACAATCACACGCTCGCCTGCAGCCAGTCCTTCAGTCACCACCCATTTATCATTAATTGATTGCGCAGTCTTCACTATGCGTGGCTCAACCTTATTTTCGGCATTCACCACCATCACGGTCGCATTACCGCGTGGGTCACGGCCTATAGCAGCATGCGGTACCAGAATTGCATCGCTTTTTACACCCTGCGTCATGCGCGCGCGTACATACATACCAGGCAATAGCTGGCCTTTTGCATTTGGAAACACTGCACGCAATGTCACACTACCGGTACCTTGATCCACAGTGACTTCTGAAAATGCAAGTTTGCCTTCTTTCTCAAAGATACTGCCGTCTTCCAGCACCAGCTGTACAGAAACAGTGTTGCCGCCTGCACTCTTCAATTTTCCTTGTTCCAGATCACGCTGCATACGCATTAACTCAGCACTGGATTGCGTAACGTCAACATAGATTGGATTTAATTGCTGTACTGTTGCAAGCGCATCAACCTGATTAGCGGTCACTAATGCGCCGGGGGTGACGGTTGAACGACCAATACGGCCTGAAATAGGTGAAACCACTTTTGTATAAGCAAGGTCAATTCTGGCCTTATCCAAAGCGGCCTTTGCTGCAGCGACTTCAGCTTCTGCTTGCTTCAATGAAGCGTCAGCCTCATCATTAGCCTGTTTGCTTACCGCCTCGATTTTAACCAGCTCTGCATAACGCTGGGCTTTTAACTTTTCAGAACCGACACTAGCCAATGCTCTAGCAAGATTAGCCTTAGCACTGTCATAAGCAGCTTGGTAGACTGCAGCATCAATCTGATACAGCAACTGACCTGCTTTTACTTCACTGCCTTCTTTAAAAATACGTTCTTTAATAATGCCGCTGACTTGCGGCCTCACCTCTGAAATCAGGTATGGTGCTGTACGTCCAGGCAATTCGTTAACTGTCGGCACACTCTCGTTCGCTACTTTAACAACAGTTACAGTTGGTGGCTTAGCATTGGAATTAAGCGCGTTTTCACTTTTTCCACCACATGCAGAAAGAATCAGAACGGTTGTTAGCGAGAGGATATTCAGATATGACATATCAAGTCCTTGTTGTACTCATTTAGAATGTAACTGTAACTATCTGCTGTACCCTAGGCTAATCATTAACTATCAATCTATTATCAGCACTATTTAATTACAGGATCATTATAGGAAATTATCTTTCTAGGAAGATATTGTTGCAATATTATCTTTCCTGAAAGATAATTGCAAGACTATTTTTGAAAACAGAATTCAATCATGCACAACAGAATTGCTTCCCTATTGGATGCGCATAAAAAATATTGGCCAGAATCAAATAATGCCCAATTATTGCCCTTAAGATTTTCACTGTTTTACGCTCAATTAGAACAACACGCGCGCGCAACCGAAATCATAGCGGCCAATCATCTTAGCGTAGCCGAGTTCGACGTACTTGCTACGCTACGTCGTTCACCGCCACCCTATGTATTAACACCATCAGATATTCAGAACTCAATGCTGATCAGTTCCGGCGGTCTAACCAAGGTGTTATTGGAACTGGAAAGTAGAGGGTTTGTTTCACGCACTTCAAACGAAAGCGATCGGCGTATAAAACCAGTGATGCTCAACATCAATACTTTGTCGATTCTGAATAAAGTGATGATTGAACTTGAAAATGTTTTTAAGGATTGGGTTAATAAGTCGCTTACCAATACTGAAATCAATCAACTTACAACATTACTCATGAAGCTCACTAGCTAAATTAAGTTTGAGAGCGCAAAAAATTATGTATAGCACTAAAACATTCCAACGCTGTCAGCACTACTGGTACGCTGAATAGGTGGCCCTGAAAGTCCGTACAGCTGGACATGCCTTAAACAATATGGGAAGTCTCCAGTTGGCAAGAAAGTGTCCAGTTAGAACTAGTCTATGAGAAAGGGGAGCACATTTCTTTTGACATAATGAGTTGAGAATTGAAGTCAACAGTAACCCATTGTTTTGAAAATCTTTCGTTAAAATCCCTAAGTTCAAGTTCGGTAAACTCTGTTTTCCTTTGCATGTGAAATTCCCATGCTCGACTACGACCCTCTATTAGAAATGCTCAAGAAGAGTGGTTTGCCGCTTCGCGCGGCATGGAAACGAACAGGCTACACGGCAGTTGGTCGATGAGGGAATGGCCTACCGATCCGCGCCACCAGCGATCAAGGGCTGAGCGGCGGCGGTGCCCAACAATAACGAGATCGGCTTCGACCTTGCCAGCGAAGGCACCAATGACCTCGGCCGGCTCCTCCCATATCCTGATGGAGCCGGCGGCGTCCAATCCCGCCTCGCGCAGGCGTGCGAGGCCTTTTTCGAGGATGGCGCTGATGTAGGCCCGGTCTTTTTCCGACAGGTCTTCGGACAACGGGCCGGCGGCCAGGAAATAGGGGGATAGTGGCGGCACGACCGCGAGCAGGTGACAGCTAGCGTTGAAGCGGCTTGCAAGTGCGATCCCCTCCTCAAGCGCGTCTCGGCACTCGGCGCTGCCATCATAGGCGAAAACGATAGTCTGAAACATGCGCATTGTCCTCCGATAGTATTAAAAGTATGTCGGCGATTTAGCAGGCGATTACAGTCGCACATTCGGCAGTGCTGCCGTCACTCCATCGCCGCGTGCACATCGTTCACTGCGGATTTCTTCGGCGACGCCCGCAACAGGATTATCAGCGGGATGGCGGCCACAGTGATCCACATCATCAGCCGGAAGTCCTGCAAATAGGCCAGCGTGGCGGCCTGGCGCGTCACCTCGCCGTTGATGGCCGCCAGCCCCTCGGGCGTGGTCAGATTGTAGGCGCCCGCCTCGACCGCCTGCCTCAGTGCCAGATTGAAGGGGTTGATGTAGTCGGCGAACGCGGCATGGTTAGCCTGCGTGCGTTGCGCCAGGTAGGTAATCACCACCGAGATGCCGATACTGCTGCCGAGATTGCGCATCAGGCTGAACAGCGCCGTGCCTTCATTGCGGTAGCGCGGCGCCAGGGTAGCGAAGGTGATGGTGGATAGCGGCACGAAGATAAACCCCAGCCCCAGCCCCTGTGTGATGCCGGTTCGTACGATGTCCCAGCCGTCGATATCCGTGTTGAAATTGGTCATTTCCCACAGGGACAGGCTGGTCAGCATGAGACCCAGTAAAATCATGTGGCGCACGTCCACCTTGCCGGATAACTTACCCACGGCGATCATGGCGAACATGGTGCCAACGCCGCGCGGAGCCATCAGATAGCCGACATCGATCACAGGATAGCCCATCAGGTTTTGCATGAATGGCGGCAGCAAGGCCATCGTGGCGAGCAGAATGATACCCACAATGAAAATGAACAACAGGCCGACACTGAAGTTGCGGTCCTTGAACAGCCCGGGTTCGATGAACGGATGCTCGTGCGTGAATATGTGAGCGATGAAGAGATAGAGCGCCAGGCCGGAGAGCATGGCCTCGATTACCACTTCCGGGTTGGTAAACCAGTCAAGCGATTCGCCGCGATCCAGCATCATCTGCAGCGCGCCGATGCCGAGGCTCAGCAGCGCGAAGCCGAGAAGGTCGAAGCGTCGCGTGCGGTCGATCGGCGTTTCACGCAGGAACGCCGCCAGTCCGAGCCAGGCCAGCACACCGAACGGCAAGTTGATGTAGAACACCCAGCGCCAGTTGTAATACTCGGTTAGCCAGCCGCCGAGCGAGGGGCCGAGAATCGGCCCCACCATCACGCCCACGCCCCACATCGCCATCGCCGCTCCATGGCGCTCGCGAGGATAGGTATCGAGGAGCACGGCTTGCGACAATGGCACGAGGCTCGCGCCGAATATCCCTTGCAGCAGGCGAAACAGAACAATCTGGTTCAGGCTTTGCGCCGCGCCACAGAGCATCGATGCCACCGTAAAGCCGACCACCGACCACATGAAAATGCGCTTGCGTCCCCAGCGCGCCGAGAGGAAACCGGTCAGTGGCATGAAGATCGCCGCCGCCACGATATAGGAGGTCAGTACCCAGGCAATCTGATCCTGGGTCGCGCCCATAGTCCCCTGCATGTGCGGTAGCGCAACGTTCGCGATCGTGGTGTCCAAAGCCTGCATGATGGTCGCCAGCATGACCGACACGGTGACCAAGCCACGATGTGCGCTTTCCGGGTTTGCGGCTGTCGTGGCGGCAGTCATTGTTTGATCTCAGAGCGAGAACCCAAGTACGCGACGGCGATGGCCGGTGTCGATTTCCACGGTGGTGCTCAGCCCTGCGCGCAGTTGCGGCATGGTCGGTGCGGCTTCGATCTTGATCCGCACGGGCACCCTCTGCGCGATCTTGACCCAGTTGCCGGTGGCATTCTGTGCTGGGATAACCGAGAACTCTGCCCCTGTGGCGGGACTCAGGCTTTCCACCACGCCCTTCCATGCAGCATCGGGGTAGGTATCGACACGGATGGTGACAGGTTGGCCCGGATGAGCGTAGGTGAGATCGGTCTCGGTGAAATTGGCTTCGACCCACAAGTTGCCGCTGACCACCAAGGCCAACGCTATGGAACCGGCGGCGACATACTGCCCAGGCTTGGGTGGCTTGCTCACTATGCCGGGCAGCGAGGCGCGCACCTCGGCCCGCGCCAGATCGAGCCTGGCTTGTTCCAGTTCGGCCAGCGCGACGCGATAGCTTGGGTGGCGCTCCACTGGTGAATCGACGCTGCCGCCTAAGGTTTCCGCGATGCGCTTCAAGTCCTGGTCCAATGCGCTGATTTGCTGCTCAGCGAGGTCGGTGCTTTGCTTCGCATCGTCGAACTTGGAAGCGGAAATGAAATTCTTGGCCACCAAATCGGCTTGGCGTTGCTGGTCTTTCTGGGAGAAGGCGTACTTGATTCGGGCCAGCGCGATTTCCGCCTGTCTCTCGCGGTAACTCGCTTTGAGCGCTGCCAGATCGGTGCGCACCTGCGCCAATTTGGCTTCGGCTTTGGCTACGGCTACCTGAAACGGCGCAGGATCGAGCCGGAACAACGGTTGGCCGGCATTGACGGATTGGTTTTCATCAACCAGTACTTCCGTAACCGTGCCGGACACCGCGGCGCTGACGGGGACCTTGTCCGCCTTGATATAAGCATTGTCGGTTTCGACGTAGCGCCCGCCCTTGAGGTACACAACTCCGACTACAAGCGCGGCGATCAATGGAACCACAACCAGCAGGATCAGCCGTTTCAAGCGACGCTTGGGTGGTCGTACATCGGCGATGGTTGTTTCGTTGTCGATCAATGCATTGCTCATGAACAGGTGACTCCAGTAATAGCGTTGTTTCGCGGGTTATCACCGCGAGCCAAGGTTGTCGCGCATCTTGCGCAGTGCGACGAAGAGCATGGCGGCTTGTTGTTTGTTGAGATCGCGCAGGGCATCGGCCTGTATCGCCTCGGTGACCTGTCTGATTGCGGCCAGGTGGGATGTTGCGGCAGGTGTCAAGAACATCTGATATGCCCGCCGATCTGCGGGATCGGAGCGACGTTCGACCAATCCGGCATCCGCCAGTTGATCGATCAACCGGGCGAGCGTGATGGGTTGCACTTCCAGCATTTCTGCCAAATCGACTTGGCGAACACCTTCATGGCGAGATAGGTAAACGAGCGCCCGAGCCTGCGCTAGGGTAAGAGAACTCCCTTCAAGGCGCCGCTGAAAGTTCTGCCGAAGCAGGCGAAAGACGTCCGCCAGAAGAAAACCGAGACTGTCACGCTGCATGTCCAAGCACCAAAGTAGTAAGCATTGCTTATTATATATTGAACACTTTGTGACTCGCAAGGCGAGCGTCGGCACGGGCGCTACCGGAATTCTGCACTATGCGCGCGTCATGCCAAGTGGCGCCTTCGTTTAAGGCGATGAAAAACACCTTGATATGAAGGCGTATGCGGGAGTGGATGGCAGGTCCAAACTCAGCCATTCAATCATCAATATTGCATTTAGCTTTGGATCATTACTTGTAAAAATTGGTGCGTATAGTAAGTAGAGTAGCCTGCAATAATTGCGGAAATACAATTTACCTATCTGCAATCCAATATTTCTGATCATTAAAAAAAACTGTGATATTTCCATCACCAGCGTCAACAATGTTCTGAATAGGCAGAGTTTTACCTACTTTTCTAGGTAGTCCATGAAAATAAGCCAAAGCTACTGTGAGATGAAGCCAAGTGTGTGACGTTTGAATATATTTTACAATCGTATTCGCAGACATGCAAAACTTAAGAATCAAATTACGTCTGAATTTGCCAAAACTTACATGCAAAATACAGAGAAAAATGCTGCATAATAATCAAACTTGCCCTGCTACAAAATCGGGTCTGACTCATTAGGAGGATCACCAGCATGAAAAATGAAACAGGTAACAATATTGGAGGCGGTAACGATACGGCCGCGCTCGAAGCTGAAGTGCGTAGCGCCGTCGAACAGGATCACGATTTACAGGAGGTTGTGCGGCAGCTCACCTTGCGCAAGATCAGCGCGGAATCACATGATATCGAATCTCTGCGGCAGATTGCAAGTGCCGTGCTGAGTGGCGCTCGGGCTGGAGCGCAAAAAGAGTTACACCAGTCAGCTGCGCAAATCGAAATCACACGAGCGCGTCTTAAACAGGTCGTTACAGGGTTGGATGCGGCGCTGGCACAGTTTGCCGAAGCCTCTAAACTGGCGTTGGAAGAAGCGGCGGGTCGGGCGCAGACATTTTCCAGTGAAGACCTCGTCCGCGCACGGACCGATCTGGAAAGTCTAGAGACGATGTTTCTGGAAACCTTGCAAAGCTCGGCCTTGGGTGCCAAGGACGCGGCGGGAGATATCCTCCACGACCTAGCCTCGCACGTCCGTGTCTATGGTTCAGCCGTGGGCGTGCAACTGAAGGATACACTGGCTGTTATTACGCACCAGCTTGGCATGGCGGGACGCGCTCAGGTTGGGGCTGGTCTGCATCTAGCACAAGCCACTTCCGAATTGTTGCGTCAAATCGCTGCCGGCGTTCTCACTGGCTTGGCTGATCACGTCAAGCCTGAACATCCCCAAGACCAGGAAAACTGATGCTGTGGCAGGCGCTGACAGCGATACGCGACCTTGGCCGTCTTCACGACATTGCCTCAATCCTAGTTCGCTACGGTTTCGGCGACATGGTTCGCCGGATAGGTCTGGCCAATGCCTTGGAACGAGCTGGGCGTGCATTGCATTGGAGCAATGCAGAAGAGTTCGCGCACCTTCCTCCTCCCGCTCGGGTGCGGCGGGCGCTGGAGGAGATGGGACCAACTTTCGTCAAACTTGGTCAGGTACTCGCGACCCGCGTTGACCTATTAGAATCGGAATGGATTGCCGAATTCGGTAAGCTGCAGGACAGTGCACCCGCTGCACCTTATGCCGAGATATGTCAGCAGCTCACTGAAGATCTAGGGGCACCGCCCGAGGAAATATTTACTGTTTTCGATCCCGTCCCGTTGGCCGCCGCCTCCATCGCGCAAGTGCACCGCGCCCGCCTCGCAGACAGCAGTGAAGTGGTAGTCAAAGTACGTCGACCCGGTATACGACCGATCATCGAAGCCGACCTACGCTGGCTCTCAAGGCTGGCAGAACTAGCTGAGATGGAGAGCCCGGAACTGCGCAGTTTCCACCCACAGGAAGTGGTGCGGCAGTTTGCCCAGTCACTTAGGCGTGAGCTCGACTTTGCCGGTGAATGCCGCAATGCCGAGCGAATCGCAGAAAATTTTGCAGGGTATACTGACAAAGACGAGTCCATTGCAGAAGCGGTGCTTGAAGTATCTTCGGCACTCCCGATCATCATTATCCCCCGAGTTTATTGGGCATGGACTTGCGAGCGGGTTTGCGTGCAGGAATTCATCGACGGTATTTCAGGACGCAAGCTTGCCGCTGTCGATCAGGCTGGCCTCGACCGCAAGATACTCGCCCGCCGCGGAGCGCGTGCGGTGCTGAAAATGATCGTCGAGGATGGTGTTTTCCATGCTGACCCGCACCCCGGTAACGTATTTTACCTGCTCGGCAACCGCATTGCCTTCATTGACTTCGGTATGATTGGGCGGCTAACAGACGAACGCCGTGATCAGTTGATTCAACTGCTGTTGGGACTAGTGCGGCATGAGCCCATGCGCGTAGCCGATGTGATGCTTGACTGGACAGGCGACGCAGCGGTGGATGAGGACGGCCTGATACTTGAAATCCAGACTTTCGTCGATCAATATCACGGGGTGGCACTAAAGCAGTTAAGCCTCGGCGCCATGCTCTCCGACCTGGTGGCTATTCTTCGCCAGCACCAGTTAACTCTGCCAGCCGATCTGACGATGCTGATCAAAGCCTTCATCTCGCTTGAGGGTATGGGCCGCGAGCTTGATCCGGACTTTGATATGGCCAGCGAGGCGATGCCCTTGCTGGAGCAGGCGCTACGTAAGCGTTATATGCCAGCATCACTCCTCAAGCGCGGCCGTTGGGCGGTCGGTGAGGCGCTGGCGCTTATCGCCGACTTGCCACGTGACCTCTCCCGGCTGTTGCGTGCCGCCCGGCGCGGCCGGCTGGAAATCCATATTGACATCACACACCTGAGGCGCTTCGGCAACCAGCTTGACAGTGCTGCCAACAGGCTGGTGATCGGCATTGTCGTTGCTGCGCTTATTATCGGTTCCTCCATCGTCATGACCGTGCCTGGCGGCCCCAGCTTGCTGGGGCTGCCCTTCTTTGGTCTACTCGGTTTTTTTGGCGCAGTGATCGGTGGCATATGGTTAATGCTGTCGATCTGGAAGAGTAGCAAAGCGGATCGGGAGTGACAGCGATGATGAGAAAGATAATCGACAGCAACCCAGGCCGCCCCAAGGTCGGCTTGGCGCTGGGCAGCGGCTCGGCTCGGGGGCTCGCACATCTTGGCGTAATCCGGGCGATCGAGGATGCTGGCATCGAGGTGGACTTCATCGCTGGTACTAGCATGGGTGCACTCATCGGGGCGATCCATGCTGCTGGAAAACTAGATGATCTGGAAGATACTTTTCAGACATTCGACTGGAAAAAGACGGTTTCCTTCTTCGACGTCATTTTACCCAAGTCTGGCCTGTTCGACGGTGCCAAGATCAGCGACCTAGTGCGCGCGTATGTTCATGCCAACTCGATCGAGGCGCTGCCAAAACCTTTTGCTGCAGTGGCAACCGATATCGTTAGCGGTGAGGAGGTCGTTATCCGGTCAGGTGACGTGATCGAGGCAGTGCGCGCCAGCATATCAGTGCCTGGCATTTTTACTCCGGTACGCAGCAACGGGCGAATTCTGGTGGATGGCGGGCTCACTAACCCAGTGCCGGTGAGCGTGGCTCGCGCCATGGGAGCCGACATGGTAATCGCGGTTGATCTCAATCACGAAATTATCGCAGGTAAAAATTTCAAACCGCTATTGAATTTGTCCAGAATAAGTCAAAATTCAGAGCTATCCAGCCAATTCGGACGCTGGGTAGACAGTTACCGCCAGGCTATGCAGGAACTCAAGGCCAAATTGCTTACCCGCGAAACACCTGGTGCGGCACAGTTTTCCCGCTGGGCATCGACCGAAGAAGCATTACCGAGTATTTTTGAAGTACTGCTGGCCTCAGTCAACGTCATGGAAACACGCATCACGCAAACGCGTCTGGGTCTGGAGCAACCAGATATTCTGATCCAGCCGCCGCTGGGTCATATTCGCTTCCTGGAATTTAGCCGTGCCGAAGAAATCATTCATATTGGTTATGAACATGCAGCGCAGCAACTCGCGCAAATGGAAATCGGAAGGTTAAAAGGAGCGCATATTGGACACGACTAATACTACCTGATTTGCGGGACTGACACTATTGATGGCATACTGGCATGGTGGGTCGAAAGTCGGCTTGAAATCCGTATCACTCAAAGTAACTAAATTCGACCCTATTGAGAGACATGAATAACTACCTATTTTTAATTGTATCCAGCTTCCTGGTAATAGTGGGCGGTCTAGCCGCTCCACCTGCCATTGCAGGGTCGGCTTGGCTTATTGCAACTCCTGATGAGACTGCGCGGGCGGGCGCGCCTATCATGCTTGAAATCATCAAACCAGTGACCCAGACCGAGTGGCCATTGACGCTCAGACTCAGGTTAGTGCGCGACGACAGGGCGCTGGAAGTGGAACTTGCTATCGTAGATCCAGTTTTGACAGAGGACACACGCCGAACGTATCGCGGGGTATTGCCAGATCATCTATCAGGGCTGGTTCGGGCACATCTGGCTGGAGCCGAATCGAACCGGCTGGCCCTCGTCGTCACAGCCGCCGATCCGATCGAGCGGATGCGTGCGCCCATGTATAGCGACACGAGGCCCGTCACGCGATCCAGCGGTACAGGCAGCAAATTATTTGCCACGGACGAACCGGCGTTGTCGGCCAATGAGCCCATGTACTTTGTCGCGGGTGATGGTGGTGGAGCCGCTGCCCGATTCCAATTGAGCTTCAAGTACCGGTTTTTCGACCCTGATAGCTATCCGGTGCAGAGGATTCCATTTCTATCCCGTCTGCATTTCGGCTATACGCAGACTTCAATCTGGGATCTGGGCGCCAATTCGTCGCCATTTCGCGATACCAGCTACCGGCCCAGTCTCTTTTGGCAGGGAGAGACTCACGATGAAAGCCGCCTGATGCCCGAGGTGCTACGCGCCGGTTTCGAGCACGAATCAAATGGCAAGGATGGCGTAAATTCGCGCAGCATCAACACGCTCTTCGCGCAGCCCGTCTGGCGCACTGAATTTTCGGATGGACACACGCTGATCTTCGCACCCAAGGTTTATGGCTATCTGGAAAAATCAGACAACCCGGACATCCAGCGCTACCGGGGTTACGTGGACTGGATTCTCCGCTATGGCCACGAGGACAGCTGGCTTTTGGCGACGCAGTTACGCAACGGTACCTCAGGGCATGGTAGCGCCCAGCTCGATCTTTCCTACCCGCTACGCCAACCGATTTTCGCCCGCACCGGCGGCTTCCTGCACTTCCAGCTATTCAAGGGGTACGGTGAAAGTCTGCTCGACTACAACCTAGACCGTGGGACGCAAGTGAGGATTGGATTTTCAATTGTCCGCTGATGAGAGAGTGTCACTATGAAAAGATGTGGGCCTAAATATGGACATCTGCGCAGTGTGGTCTCCCTGTGCGCACTGGCTGGTGCGTTGGCACTGGACGGTTGCTCACTGGCTCCACCTTATAAAGCACCATCGCTGCCGGTCGCCACGGCCTATCCCGCCGATACCCGGATGCAACCGAACGAAACGATCGAAGGCCGCATCGCCGCCGAGACCGCCTGGCGCGACTATTTCGTTGATCCGCATCTACGAGCGCTCATTGCACGGGCACTGGATAACAGTCGCGACCTGAAAAACGCGGTACTGCGCGTCGCGGAAGCCCGCGCCGCTTATGGCATCCAGCGGGCTGACCAGTTGCCGACCATTGCGGCCACGGCCAATGGCAGCCGGGCACGTGTGCCGGGCGACCTCAACATGAGCGGGCAATCCATTGTCAGCAGCCAGTATCAGGTGGGCGCGGGGCTGGCCACTTGGGAGTTGGACTTCTGGGGCCGAGTGCGCAACCTGAAGGATGCCGCGCTGGAAAACTATCTGGCCACCGATGAGGCGCGCCGCGCAATCACGCTCAGCCTGATTGCCCAAGTAGCGGACAGTTATCTGGTGTTGCGCGAACTGGATGAGCGCATCGCGCTGGCGCGGCAGACCATCGCCAGCCGCGAGGAATCGTTGCGCATTTTTAAGCGGCGCTTTGAAGTCGGTGCGATCGCAAAGATGGACCTGGTGCAAGTAGAAGTTCTGCTGCAACAGGCACAAACCCTGGCCGCGCAACTCGAACAGGGGCGAGCCGTCCAGGCGCATGCGCTGACTTTGCTGATCGGCTCGCCGCTACCGCCCTTGCAGGAAAATACCGGTTTCAGTGATAATGCAGTGGCGCGTGAACTGCGCGTTGGCCTGCCCTCCGACCTGCTGTTGCAACGCCCCGATATCGTCGCGGCCGAGCATCAACTGCGTGCCGCCCAAGCCAACATCGGCGCGGCGCGCGCGGCCTTTTTTCCGCGCATTACCTTGACCGGTTCGGCGGGTACCGCCAGCGCTGGGCTCGATGGCCTGTTCGATTCCGGCAGCCGCGCCTGGAACTTCCTGCCCAGCCTTTCCCTGCCGATTTTCGATGCCGGGCGCAACCGCGCCAACCTTGATTTGGCCGAAGTCCGTCGCAACCTGGCGGTGACGAATTATGAAAAGACCGTGCAGGCGGCCTTCCGTGATGTGTCCGATGCCTTATCCGCCCGCCACTGGCTGACTGAACAGGTGCGCATCGCACAGGCGACGCTGGCGGCGCAAACCGAACGTGCGCGGCTATCCCAGTTGCGTTATGACAATGGCAGCACCCCTTATTTTGAAGTCCTGGATGCCCAGCGCGACCTGCTCACGGCCGAGCAGCAACTGGTACAAACGCGCCGCGCCCTGCTCTCAAGCCGCGTAAGCCTGTACGCAGCGCTGGGCGGCGGCAGCCAGGAATTTGCCGCCCCGGTGGATACGGCAACCCACTCGGCAAATTAAAACAACAGCACACACGAGAACTCACCATGAATCCATTAAGCCCTGCACTCAAGAAAAACCTGTTCCTGGCCGCGGCGGCCATTGTCATTGCGCTGATCGCCTGGGGCGTGTGGACGATGACCCGCCCGAAAGGCCTGGGCGAAGGCTTTGTCAGCGGCAATGGCCGTATCGAAGCCACCGAGATCGATGTCGCCTCCAGGTATCCGGGGCGCGTGGTCGAGATTTTCGTCTTCGAAGGGGATTTCGTGCAGGCAGGTCAGGTGCTGGCACAAATGCAGATCGATGTACTCACCGCGCAGCGCGATGAGGCGCGCGCCCAGCAGCAACAGGCGATTACCGGCGTAGCGAGCGCCGAAGCGCAAGCGAGGATGCGTGAAAGTGAGTTGGCGGCGGCGCAAGCCATCGTGGTGCAGCGCGCGAGTGAGCTGGATAACGCCAAGCGGCGCCTGGCTCGTTCGCAAACGCTATCGCGTGAAGGCGCGACATCCATCCAGCAACTAGACGACGATCAGGCGGCAGTGTATAACGCCCAAGCCGCATTGGCTGCGGCCGAAGCCCAGGCGAAAGCGGCCGCAGCGGCCATTGTGGCAAGCAAGTCACAAGTCACAGGCGCACGCGCCGCCATCGAGGCCGCCACCGCGACGATTGCGCGCATCGATGCGGACATCAAGGACAGCCAGCTCAAGGCGCCGCGCGATGGCCGCGTACAGTATCGCGTGGCCCAGCCTGGCGAAGTGCTGGGTGCCGGCGGCAAGGTACTCAATATGGTGGATCTGAGCGATGTCTATATGACATTCTTCCTGCCCGAGACGGTGGCCGGAAAAGTAGCGCTGGGCAGCGAGGTGCGTCTTGTACTGGATGCCGCGCCCGGCTCTGTGGTTCCCGCGCGAGTGTCGTTCGTCGCGAGTGTTGCGCAATTTACGCCGAAAACAGTGGAAACCGCGGTTGAACGACAAAAGCTCATGTTCCGGGTGAAAGCCCGCATCGATCCAGAGTTGCTGAAAAAACACCTGAAGCAGGTCAAGACCGGCCTGCCCGGCATGGCCTGGATCAAACTGGACCGGCAGGCCGAGTGGCCTGAGTCGCTCAAGATCAAGGTCGCTGAGTGAGGGCGGCTAAGTGACACTTGCCACATCCAGCACCACCCATGTAAATATGTCAGGCGCGCCAAGTGGCCTGGTCGCGCGCCTGTCCGGTGTCAGCCTGCGCTATGCCAAGACGATAGCGCTGGATGCCGTTGATCTGGCGGTGCCCGCTGGCTGCATGGTCGGGCTGATCGGCCCGGATGGCGTCGGCAAGTCCAGTCTGCTGGCCTTGATTTCCGGCGCGCGTAGGGTGCAGCAAGGCACTGTGGAGGTGCTTGGCGGCAACATGCAATCAAGACGCCACCGCGACCGGGTATGCCCCGCCATTGCCTACATGCCACAAGGTCTGGGCAAGAATCTCTACCCGGCCCTGTCGGTCGAAGACAATCTGCAATTCTTCGGTCGCCTGTTCGGCCACAATGCGGTTGAACGCAGACGGCGCATCGACGAACTGACGAAAGCGACGGGCCTCCATGCTTTCCTTGATCGTCCGGCAGGCAAACTGTCAGGCGGGATGAAGCAGAAATTAGGCTTGTGCTGCGCCCTGATCCACGACCCGGATATGCTGATTCTTGATGAACCAACCACCGGGGTCGATCCGCTGGCGCGCACGCAATTCTGGTCACTGATTGCCCATATCCGTGAAGCGCGTCCGGGCATGAGCGTGATGATCGCCACCGCTTACATGGAGGAGGCAGAACGCTTCGACTGGCTGGTGGCGATGGACGCGGGACGGATTCTCACCACAGGATCGCCCAAAGAACTGCACGAACGCACCGGCACTGCGACGCTGGAAGCGGCCTTCATCGCACTGCTGCCGGAAGAAAAAAAACGCGGCCATCGGGCAGTCGTGGTGCCGCCGTTTGCCGACGGCGAGAATGTTGCCATCGAAGCGCGCGACCTGACCATGCGCTTCGGAGATTTCACGGCGGTCGACCGCGTCAACTTCCGCATCCACCGCGGTGAGATTTTCGGCTTCCTCGGCTCCAACGGTTGTGGCAAGACCACCACCATGAAGATGCTCACCGGTCTCTTGCCACCGTCTGAGGGCGAAGCCTGGCTGTTCGGACAGAAAGTGGACGCGCGCGACATCACCACGCGACGGCGTGTCGGCTATATGTCGCAGGCGTTTTCGCTGTACTCCGAACTCAGCGTCGAGCAGAATCTGGTGCTGCATGCGCGCCTGTTCAGCGTGCCAGAATCGGCAATCCCGTCGCGGGTAAGCGAACTTTTGACTCGTTTTGGGCTGGACGGCGTGCCCGATGCCATGCCCGACAAATTGTCGCTCGGCATGCGCCAGCGCCTGTCGCTGGCGGTAGCGCTGGTGCATGCACCGGAACTGCTGATCCTGGACGAACCGACCTCGGGTGTTGATCCAGTAGCACGCGATGCCTTCTGGCAGTTCCTTGTCGATCTGTCGCGCACTGACAAGGTAACAATCTTCATCTCGACCCACTTCATGAATGAGGCTGAGCGCTGCGACCGCATTTCGCTAATGAATGACGGGCAGGTGCTGGCCAGCGACGCGCCAGAGGAGATTGTCAAAAAGCGCGGCGCCAGGACGCTGGAAGAAGCTTTTATCGCTTATTTGAAGGATGCAGACCCGGCCGATGCAGAGGATATACCCGATACCACGACCTGGGCGCCTGTTTCTGCCGCGTCTCAAGGCATATCGGCGCACCCGCGGATGCGGCATCGCGGCTTCAATTTTGCGCGCGCCTTCAGCTATACCCTGCGTGAGGCGCTGGAACTGCGGCGTGACCCGGTGCGTTTAGTGATGGCGCTGTTCGGCAGCCTGATCCTGATGCTCATCATGGGCTACGGCATCACCATGGATGTGAACGATCTTAGCTACGCCGTGCTGGACCGCGACCAGACCAGCCTCAGCCAGAACTATGCCTTGAACCTCTCCGGTTCGCGCTATTTTCTAGAGCACCCGCCGATTACCGACTATGCCGACCTCGACCGGCGCATGCGTAGCGGCGAACTGTCGCTGGCCATTGAAATTCCGTCGGGCTTCGCGCGCGACGTGCAGCGCGGTACCCCGGTGCAGATCGGCGCCTGGATCGACGGCGCGATGCCGCAGAGGGCAGAAACCGTGCAGGGTTATGTGCAGGGCATGCACCAGGGCTGGTTGATCGATATCGCCAAAACCCGCTTCGGTCAGGACATTGCAGCCGGTGCGGCCAGCATCGAGACACGCTTTCGCTACAACCCGGACGTGAAGAGCCTGCCGGCGATGGTGCCGGCCGTAATTCCCCTGTTGTTGATGATGATCCCGGCCATGCTTACCGCGCTATCCGTAGTGCGCGAAAAGGAGTTGGGCTCGATCATAAATCTCTATGTCACGCCCGTGACCCGCAGCGAATTCCTGATCGGCAAGCAAATCCCTTACATCGTGCTGGCCATGCTCAATTTTCTGCTGATGACCCTGTTGGCCGTGACCCTGTTCGGCGTCCCGGTCAAGGGCAGCTTCATGACCATTCTGCTGGGGACGCTGATCTATGTCGGTTTCTCCACCGGCTTCGGTCTGTTCGCCTCCACCTTTACGCGCAGCCAGATTGCGGCCATGTTCTTTGCCATGATCGGATCCATGCTGCCAGCCATCCAGTTCTCCGGCATGATCAACCCGGTCTCGACGCTCGAAGGCGCAGGCCGGCTGGTCGGTGAAATTTACCCGGCCACGTACTACATCACTATCAGCCGCGGCGTGTTCAACAAGGCACTGGGGTTTGCCGATCTGCAAGTGACATTTGTGCCGATGCTCGTGGCGGCCGTGGTTATCCTCTGCCTGTCCATCGCCCTATTGAAAAAACAGGAAAAATAATTATGAGCCGAGCATCCAACATCTACCGTTTGGGCATCAAGGAGCTGTGGAGCCTGCTGCGCGATCCGATCATGCTGGTGCTGATCGCCTACAGCTTCACTTTTCAGGTCTACATCGCCGCCACCGCCATGCCGGAGACGCTCAGCAATGTGCCGATCGCGATCGTCGACGAGGATGACTCGCCGCTATCGGCACGTATCACCTCGGCTCTGCGTCCGCCGCAATTCATGCCGCCAACGCGGGTGACGCTGCCCGAGGTCGATGTCGGCTTGGATGCGGGGCTCTATACCTTTTCGCTCAATATTCCGCCGAACTTCCAGCGCGACGTGCTGGCGGGGCGAGCGCCCGCTATCCAGCTCAATGTGGATGCCACGCGCATGAGCCAGGCCTTTACCGGCAGCGGTTACATCCAGCAGATCGTGATGGGCGAAATCAACGAATTCGTTCAGCGCTATCGCGGCAATGCCACGCCACCGGTGGATCTGGCCTTGCGGATGCGCTTTAACCCGGCCTTGACGCGAGCCTGGTTCGGCTCGCTGATGGAGATCATCAACAACGTCACCATGCTGTCCATCGTGCTGGCCGGCGCCGCGCTGATCCGCGAGCGCGAGCACGGCACCATCGAACACCTGCTGGTCATGCCTGTCACCCCCGCCGAGATCATGCTGGGCAAGATCTGGTCAATGGGGCTGGTCGTTTTGCTGGCTACCGCATTTTCGCTAAACTTTATCGTGCAGTGGGCACTCAAGGTGCCTATTGAGGGCTCTGTGGCACTGTTCCTGGCTGTCGCCACATTGCACCTTTTCGTCACCACGTCTATGGGTATTTTCATGGCGACGCTGGCGCGCAACATGCCCCAATTCGGGCTGTTGATGATGCTGATATTGCTACCGATGCAGATGTTATCAGGCGGCACCACGCCGCGCGAGAGCATGCCAATCCTTGCGCAGAACATCATGCAGGTTGCGCCCACCACGCATTTCGTCTCCGCTGCCCAGGCCATCCTCTACCGCGGCGCGGGGTTCGACGTAATCTGGCCGCAAGTGCTGGCGCTAGTCATCATCGGTGTGGTGTTTTTCACCGCCGCCCTTGCGCATTTTAGAAAGAGTATCGGCCAGATGACATGATGATGCTCTTAAATTGATTACTATGGCGAAAAGTTCAAAAAGAAGAACTGGTTTAGCACATGAGCCAAAACCCTAAGATGTCTTTACGCACGGACTGGTGATGAACAATCCTACTATTGGTTACAATAAATGGCCAAAATTCCAAAGCTAATTGCGTTTCAACAGCTTGTGGCTAATAACCTTTACGAACTGATTAATGAATAGCGGATTCAAATTTGAAGTGCAACGCCCGTAAGTTCTAAAAATACCTGATGAGGGGATTTAAATCCATGCCTTTTTCTAGGTCTGTGATTCAATCTTCTCATCGCGGCACTAACTTCATCTGCAGTTTACGCATCACTCTCTGGATTAACTGAATCGACCAGTCCTTACTAGACACTTTCTTGCCAGTCTTCTATTGGGGCTCTGAGGAAACTTGGGGACAAAACTGCCGTTCAAGTCTGACAAGTAAACTTCAGCCCCTAGCCAATAGCAGACCCCAAAAATTTTTAATTGAATGTTATATCTGGACGTAAAATTAAGAAGCAAATGATAGCGAGCAGTGCAAGGGTGGCTGCAGTAAAAAATACGGCTACAGGGCTTGTAAGCCATAGCACACCGGCAAGAATAGATGCTGGTAAGTAGATAATGCCTGTCACAAAGTTATACATACCAATCGCAGATGCACGGTGCTCCAGCTCAATATCGGTAATAAATGCTTTGCTTTGGGCCTCATCAATTGAGTAGAACAGTCCATAAATAATAAACAATACGATGATTTCCCATCTGGTCGTAGCATATGCAAAACCTAGGCACATAAGAAGGTAAGTAAAGTAGCCCAATAATATGATGCGTGATCTGCCAATCTTGTCTCCTATTTGGCCTATTATTGGCGCTGAGATGACAAAAGAAATATTAAATAAAGCATAAAGCAGAACAATGTCTTGGGTAGTGAAGCCAGCGTCATGCGCATGAAGTAGCAAGAAGCCAAAACTGAAGTAGGCCAGTGAAAAGATTCCAGATGTAATGAGATAGCGCTTGAACTGGGGGCTCAGGATATTCCAGGTTTCGAGCATGTTCTCACGCTGATGGATTGGTTCTGGCTGATCCTGAATCCGGCTTAATACGATAATACTCAACACAGCAGGTATTAAGGCTATCCAGAACAGCATCTTAAAGGTCGAAGCTCCGTCACCCAGCCACCGGAGTAGCCCGTAAGCGATAAGTGGCCCCAGGATGGCACCGGTTTTATCAAGCGCTTTATGTACACCGAATGAGTAACCTCGATTCGTCTTACCAGCAACCGATGACAGCCAAGCATCTCGTGGCGGTCCACGGAAACTCTTGCCGAGACGTTCAACGACACGGAATATACCTAATCCGACGACGGAGCTGCTTACCAGTAGAATCACTTTGGCCAATGTTGAGAAGCCATATCCAAGTAGAGCAAAGACTTTTCGCTTTCCGGTTCTATCAGACAGCCAGCCTGACAGGTAATTCAAGGATGATGCAGACAGGTCAGCGCAGCCTTCAATGAGCCCTAGCAAGGCAGTCGATGCGCCAGCAACTGAAGTAAAGAAGATAGCAAAAACCGAGAAAATCATCTCAGAACTGAGATCAGTAAGCATGCTCACCAGCCCAAGCTTGACTACATCCGGATGTACTCCAATGTTTTGATCTGGCTGTTTTTGCTCTGTTGCGCCGGTGGGGTTCTGCATGTGCAGATTTTATAGTGCCTATAGGAGAATTACTATAAATACATACATCAGATGAATCGAGAAAATGTTTTACTGTCACCTTCACGATAGGCATACAGTAGCGCAGCAACACTCAGATTAGCAGCAAATGCCACTAAGCCAATAAGCCCCATGGTTTGTGCACTAGGTAGAACAGCTGTAGCATGGTTAAAGCCTATAATAATGAGGCTTTAGCTCGCATTGCAAGACCCATGCCTAAGACCCATAAGCTAATTCCGTAATTGGCTGCATCACCAAGAAAGTCTAAAGAGTCTGCAAACAAAGATACTGAATTAGCTTTTACGCCAGATGCTATTTCCAGTGCAAACATCGTCAAATTGATCATTAACGCAATCCACAATACTTTACGATAGCGTCCATGATGGCTGTTACTGTTGTCTGATTCATGCTCATGTTGACAGCAATGTGCGCTCATATTTCTTCCCTTCTAATTTATAACATGTATCATAAAGTCTGTAGCTACTACAGAGTCAAGTCATGATTGAAGAATGTACAATTGGCGTATTAAGCAAAGAATCTGGGGTCAACCTTGAAACCATTCGCTATTACGAGAAGATCCACGGAGCCTCTGTCCACAAACACGGCTTTTGGTGTGCGATGCGTGAGTGCATGGAGGACTTGATTTCTTTATCAGATGATGGGCAGTCCTAATGCGTATGAGTTTAACTTAATTACTTTTTGGATGCCTTAAGTAAAAATAGGTGGCTTTTTTGAGACTATCTTAGGTGGCTTTTTTGCAATTGTTTTATATGGCTGTTTTACTAAGAATACGCAAAAAGTCCAAATGTTGAAAATGATCTTGTAAAAGCAACGCTAAAAAACATTGTTGCCACCAGCAAAGAAGCATTCAATCAAATGAAGACTACAATCAAAAACCTTAAACTGGAGAACCTTAAAGAAAAATTCACTATAAAAAATAGTAGGAAATCAGCTGTGCGCTTTTAGAAGAATACCTCCGTTTTGCTGTCAAATTTGTTTATGCTATATAATAGAAATATTGACATTATTCGGAGGTATTATGACTAAGAAACTTCTCACGTTGGCGGATCAGGAAGATGTCGCATCACACGGTATGTACATGCCGCATTATCTAAAATTAGACTTATTTAAAGAGGCTGGCAAACGTCAGGCAGCTGGCGAACTCGGTCAAAATTTAGGACCGTTTTCAGCTGCTGAGTTGATTCACGAAGCGATTGCTGAAGACCTTGGATTCGAAATTGAAAAGGCACCAAAAAAAGAACTAACTAATGAAGATTTAAATAAACGCGTCACCCTACTGCTTAATAGAATGCCTAAAAAATTACGTGCTGCAGTTGAAGCTGCATCAGAAAAAACCGGTAAATCGATGAATCAAATTATTGTAGATGCAATTGAGAAAAAAATCCGTGGTACCTAATTATTATGGTTTTCCATGTACATGATAAACCATTGATTTTATTAATGTTTACCTTGACAAAACCAGCTTAGTTCGATATAATCCGTACACTAAATATGAAACATAACCAGCGAACAATTATTGCATCTGTGACAACCAAGTCTTCGATATCAGAAGACTTGCATAGGCCTTTTCACACCTAAATTCTATAATTTAGTTTACCCAAAGGCCTCGATTTTCGAGGCCTTTTTTATGGATGTTACCCATGAAGCTACTGATTTTGTCCGACCTACATCTTGAGTTCTCGAACCTAGCTTTTGCTGACACAGAAGCAGATGTGATTATCTTGGCCGGTGACATCTCAAATAGCGATCATGGTATCCATTGGGCGAGAACTGTGTGGCCTACCAAAGAAATCATATACGTTGCCGGTAATCATGAGTTCTACGGGTATAACCGATTAGAGGTATTGGAGCGCCTAAGAATCGCTGCCACGGAAACAGATGTGCATTTCTTGGATAACGAAGCTGTGGTGATCGATGGTGTGCGTTTCTTGGGAGCTACGTTGTGGACAGACTTCAAGCTATTTGGTGAGGATCTTAAGATGGATTGTATGTATGAAGGTGAATCTAGCCTCAATGATTTCCGCGTGATCCACGAAGGCAGCGCACATTTTAGCACTATGGACTCGATACGTTTGCATGATGAATCTGTGGCTTGGTTAACCAAAGCCATACGTGAACCATTTGATGAAAAAACAGTTGTTGTTACCCACCATTTACCGAGTGCTGATTCAGTAGTTGCCAGATTTAAGAAAGACTTACTGTCAGCCTGTTTCGCCTCCAAGCTCGATCATTTGATGGGCAAGCCAGTTTTGTGGGTTCATGGGCATACTCATGACAACCTTGATTATGAGATTAGAGGAACTCGTGTTGTTTGTAATCCACGTGGTTACTGTAGGTATGAAGGTGGCGGTGAGAACTTCGACTTCAACCAAAACTTTATCGTGGATCTAGATAATCTACATAAAGAAGCTGAAGTCATCACTGATACCAATCCAAATCAAGAGCTGATTGATGCCCTGCTTGGTCTAAAAAAGGAAACCTCAGACGGTCTGGAATACTACGATATTTGCTTCCTGCCACCAGAATTGATCACGACGTACTGGAATGAAAGAAATGGCTCCACACAACCTGGTATCAAAGGTGCAATCACACCTGTTTTCGCCTGGGACTTTGAGCCTTGGCGGGATCGTATGCTGGCGCAATTACTGATATATATTAAGCAGGTTAAACGATGAGTTCAATAAAATTTAGTAATGCATTTGATGCAGTTACGGGTGACAAGAAAATAGCTAACGAACTGCAAATACGTGCTGATCTGATGATTGCGCTTCGTGACATTTTAGAAGAAAAAGGATGGAAGCAAGCTGATACTGCCGAAGCCCTTAAATTAACACAGCCGCGAGTTAGTGACTTACTGCAGGAAGGATTGATAAGTTTTCTATTGGCTTGTTAATGACGTGCTATGCATCAAAGGATATGTTAGGAAATCATGAAAGTAAAAAATCTCATCGCAGAATTGCTGAAGCACAATCCTGAAGCAGAAGTTGTTGTTGATGGTTACGAATTGGGTGTTAACGATGTGCGCAAAGTGACTCCTATAAAAATATATAAAAATGAAAATCATCCTTATTGGCATGGCAGATTTGAGAAGAATGCGCCAGGCAAGCACTCTGTAGCAAACGCTCAGCCAATCGATGCGGTTTATTTGCCCCGTATGGATGATGAAGATTAAAAAGGGAAACCCATGCGTATTCGCCTACTCTCTGATTTGCACTTAGAAACAGGTCCTTTCACTTGGGAAGACCAAGGTGAGGATGTTGTCGTGCTCGCCGGTGATATCGGCGTCGGTGTTACAGGCATTGAATGGGCTAAAACTATCCCTAAGCCAGTTATCTATGTTGCCGGAAATCATGAGCACTATGGTCAAGATATCTATGACAACATCAAGGCCATGCGTGCATGCGCCAAAGGCTCTAATGTTCACTTTCTGGAAAATGATGATGTGCACCTGACAATTGATGGTGAAACTGTGCGTTTCCTTGGCTGCACCTTTTGGACCGACTACGGATCGAAACACTGTGAACACAAAGGTGTTGCCCACGGAGATTACGGTACTCCGGTTCATGCGCTTATGGAGCACGCGGCAGGCATCATGAATGACTTTGCGCACATCTCTGCAAAAAAATGGTGGAACAAAAGAAATGTAAAACGGTTTACAAAGATGTTTTATGAAAGCCATTTAACTGGCTTTAACCCAATCGTTGCTTTTGACATGAATGCTAAAAGCCGCGAGTGGTTATCAGAGAAATTAGCTGAAAAATGTGAACATCAAACGATAGTGGTGACCCATCATGCGCCCAGTTATCAGTCGCTGATTGAGGTAAACTTGATCGATAATCGGTTGTTAGAACATCCAGAGTATTGGCGTCCAAGTCGCCGAACTGAAGGCGGTTTGCACCGGATTGCAGCTTACGCCTCAGATGCAGAGTATCTGTTTCCTGGTGTCGACCTTTGGCTTCATGGGCACACACACTCTCGTATTAAGTATTCAAAAAAGAGAACTCTGGTGAGTTGCAATCCAAGAGGTTACCACCAGAAACCACTCACAAAGAAGGAAATCGATTCGTTCGCTATCTTGGGTTACCCGTTTCCTGAAGGTGCTCTAGAGCGAAGCTTAGAGGCTTTTGCTGAGAATCCAGAGCGTGGCGACACGCCAGATTTTGAGCGGAATCTCGTAATTGAATTGGAATCAAAGCAATGAGAGTTTACATTGATACTGAGTTCAGTGATTTGTACGGAGATGACATCAAGCTAATCTCCGCAGGATTTGTATCAGAGGATGGCCAGGAGTTTTACTTTGAACTCACTGAGAACTTCGTTGAAACCGATTGCAGCACTTTCGTTATCGATGAGGTCTTGCCTCATCTTGATCACAGTAAACACGGCATGACGGTTTCTGAAGGCATGCTAAGACTGAAGACCTGGTGCGAAAGTTTTGGTGAACGCGTAAGATTTCTGAGCGATGCACCAGAATATGATTTTTCTCTAATCGCTGATTTACTGTATTCAGAAAATTTAATTATTGAGAACCTTGAGGTTACTGCATTTCACGTGAATGTCGATTTTGTAAGTAATCATGAAATCAAATATCAGGCATACATCGCTGCCGACTCAATTGGTGATCGCATTGATAAATACTTTGAGTGCCAGCCTCTGGCTATCCGTCACCATGCGCTTTGGGATGCCAGGGCGTTGGCTTCGGTGTGCAAGGGGTTGGGTAGTTAAATTAATTATGTTTGGACATACAAGTTCTTCGATTGATTTGACTGAAAACTCAAGAATATTTCAGAAGTGTATGACGGCTAAATCCGCAAAGCAGACATTCCGTCTCGTCCTATGACAAATAGAACCAGTCAATAATGGGCGTACAAATATTATTTCTATTTTTTATCCACCAAAGTACCTCCAATTAATTGCAAAGAGTATTTTTTTAGCGTAAAGTTAATTTGTGAAGTACAAAATAATTAAATTCATTACGCTATTCATTATGCTGATTTGCCTCCCTTTAGAAGGCATTGCAGCAGTGGCTATGCCTAATTGTGAGATGCACGACCCTCACCAAATGATGGTTGGTGCTGACATGAGCAATATGGATGATATGGCTCACTGCGATCACCATGACAGTGCAAAACCTGCTAAAAATGTAGCATGTGACAAGTGTCTATCATGCCATTTAAGCGTAGCTCAGGCAGTTATTCCATTTAACACCCCTCTGGAATTTGGTGGTACATTACCTATGTACCCCACTGAAATCACTGAAGTTCCGGATACCGCTCCACCCTCACTTTTTCATCCCCCCAGACAAACCTTCGCATAGTGCCGAAGGTCGTCTTGTTTTAAACGGCTCTTGAACTCAGATGCTTATCTGAGTGCTTGATCGTACCTAACACACTTCCATTTCTTCGGCACGTATTCCCGGCGGTGGTTTTATATCCGTTCGAGGTTTAGCGTATGGCTTTTCACGCCTATATACATACCTTCACGACATACTGAACCACCTCTAAAGAATTGCAGAGCGAGGTGTATCAATATCTACACGTCTTTTACAGACAGCTAACCAAGTGCATAACATTGGTATTCCTTCGTGAAGCAAAATTGTAGTGACCTTTTATCAACTAGGAGTATTTATCATGAAAAAACACAACATTAATAGAATGATTGCAACACTTGCTGTTTGTAGCATCAGCTTTCTATCCGCATCCGCATTTGCAGCACAGGATGAATTTCAAAGGCAGATGACTCAAAAAGTTATGCAAGCCAAGCAGAAGCTAAAAGAGGCAGAAGCAGCCTCAGGGGCTGAGAAAGTAAAACTTATGGAAGAGCACATGAAAATGATGGATGACACCATGGGAAAAATGCAGAAGATGAAACCGAAGTCAGGTATGACAATGCAGGAGCATGAGGACTGGATCAATGAGCATCAGAAACTTATGGATGACTTGATGGGGCAGATGATGAAAGAACATCACATGCAAAAAGAAATGGGATGTATGAGTGCTGATAAGCATAAGCACTAAATGAAATGCTGGGTGGCAATGCCCACCCAGCTTTATTAATATAAAAAGGCCATTGGAAATGAATAAGCTATTAATTTGTATATTCGCAGCGGTTCTAAGTATCGCTGCTGCACCTGTCAACGCCAACGATGCCCACCATCAGGCTACAGATAATCAAAAGAGCTATTCTGCAAAAGGTGAAGTAGTTGCTGTGGACAGTGCTTTAAACAAGGTTAAATTAAAACATGATGCTGTTCCGGAGCTTAAATGGCCAGCAATGACTATGTTTTTTAACGTAGCTGACAAGGCTCTGCTGGACACTGCAAAGATCGGTGATCAGGTTGAATTCGAGTTCGTTAAAGTCGATGGTAGTGGCCCATTGATTACAAAAATCAAACCGGCTAAATAAGGCATCTGGGCTGGCAGTATCTAAACGAGCTAGCCATTGAGATGAACACGGGTAAGAAAATGAATACAAATAATTCAAAAAGAATGCTGTTACTGACTTTGACTGCACTGATGTTGCCGGGGCTTACCTGGGCGGAAGAAGTTACCTCCAGCAACCCTATCGGCGCCAATGTACAGGAATTACTGAACTGGGCAGATACTCATAATCCAGAACTTGCCGCAATGCGCTACGAAACAAATGCGGCTAGTGAACGAATCGCCCCGGCAGGCGCGCTTCCCGATCCTATGCTACGAGTCGAGTTCATGGATTTTGCCGGCCGTGATGCGCCAAATGGTTTTAATCCGTTCCCAGGAAAAGGTAGCGGGACTAAATACACATTCATGCAGAGCATTCCACTATGGGGCAAGCGCGATTTACGTAAGGAAGTTGCTACGGCAGAACTGGAGCAATTCAAAGGGCGCAGATTGGTCAGTGTCACTGAAATTCACGCGCGTATAAAGAACGCTTATGCTCAGTATTATCAGACCATAGGGCTGAAAAAGCTTAACGAGGATATCCTGCGCCTGCTAGAGGATTTGGAGGCAGTTACCCGGGTGCGCTATGCAAGTGGTCTGGTACCTCAGCAGGATGCAATCAGGGCACAAGTCGAAAAAACAATGCTGCATTCCGAGGTCATTAATCTTAATACCGAACAGCAACAGGCTAAAGCGCGCCTGAATGCAATACTGGGTCGGGCTCAGGACGCTCAACTTTCAACAACACCTGAATTGCGTCGCCTGCCTGTAGGAAAGCTAGATAGTGCTGTCTTGCAGGAAAAGGTAGCACGAACTAATCCGCAGCTTGCTACAGAGTCAGCACAAATCTTGGCGGCCGATGCTAACAAGCGATTGGTTGAGAAGAACCGCTACCCAGACGTCACGCTTGGCATTGCTCCAACGCAGATGGGTAGCAGTATTAGTGGCTGGGAAGCAATGGTGGAAGTCAATCTTCCCATCCGCTTTGATACGCGCCGTTCTCAAGAAAGCGAGGCAACGGCAATGCTGGCTGCTGCCAAGGAGCGTCGACAGGGTGTTGCGAACCAAGTAATAGGTGAATTACAGGAAAATGTGGTGGCATTCGAAGCGGCGGAAAAACAAGAACGATTAATTACTGACACGCTACTTCCGCAGGCTGAGCTGACCTTTCGTTCGGCATTGGCCGGATACGAAAATGGCAAGGTTGACTTCGCTACATTGCTCGATGCACAAAAGGCAATAAGACTTGCGAGACAAGGCCAGATAAGAGCCAGGGTGGAGCAAGAAATGCGTCTCGCAGAGATTGAAAAAATGATCGGGGAAGAGTTATGAAACGTTCTGCAATATGGATTGCACTAGCGCTAGTCGGCATTGCTGTAGCCACATGGGGCGGATATTGGTGGGGATTAAAACATGCTAACAATTCGGCTTCAAAAATGACGCCAACTGTTTCTGCCGCAAAGAAAATTCTCTATTACCGCAATCCGATGGGCCTGGCGGATACCTCACCTGTACCTAAACAAGATTCTATGGGCATGGATTACATTCCAGTTTATGAAGGTGATGAGGTGCAGACCGGACAGATCAAAATCAGCCCTGAGAAAGTGCAGAAGTTGGGAGTAAGGACAGAGCCAGCTGCACTGCGAGAATTAGTCAGGACAGTGCGCGCGGTTGGCCAGTTTCAGTTGGATGAGCGCCGTCTGCACACAGTTACGACGAAGTTCGAAGGTTATATTGAAAAGCTACATGTCAACGCTACTGGTCAGCCGGTAAAACGCGGACAGTCGCTGATGGAGGTTTACAGCCCGGAATTGGTTTCAGCGCAAGAGGAATACCTGATAGCCTGGAATGGTCGCCAATCGTTAAGCAACGGCACAGAGGAATCGCTGGTTGGTGTCAGCCGATTGGCTGAAAGCGCCCTAAAACGTCTCCGTAACTGGGACATTTCCGATGCCCAGTTACAGCGCTTGAAAAAAGATGGTAAGGCAACCCGTACGCTGACATTGTACTCCCCTGCTAACGGCGTAGTGCTGGAAAAAATGGCAGTAGCGGGTATGCGTTTCATGCCAGGCGAGCCGTTGTTCAAGATTGCTGACCTTTCGTCTATCTGGCTGCTCGCTGATGTGTTCGAGCAAGACCTTGCGCTAGTACATGTCGGGCAGTCAGTGAATATCAGCGTCAATGCTTATCCGGATAAAGTACTAACCGGCAAAATTGCCTATATCTACCCGACTGTAACTCCCGAGACGCGGACCGCCAAAATACGTGTCGAACTCGACAACCCAAGCGGAATACTCAAGCCCGACATGTATGCAAGCGTACAGTTAGTCTCAGGCCACGGCAAAGCTGATGCTGTGATGGTGCTTGATTCTGCGGTATTAGATAGTGGTACGCGCCAAATCGTGTTGGTACAGCGTGCTGAAGGCCTGTTTGAACCACGCGAGGTCAAGCTCGGCATGCGCGGCAATGGATATGTTGAAGTTATTGAAGGCATAAGTGCAGGAGAGAATGTTGTTGTCAGTGCCAATTTCCTGATTGATGCAGAAAGTAATCTCAAGGCAGCCATTGGAAGCTTCGGTCATTCAGCTCATGGCAAGCAGGGCAAATCTGAGGCCGATAAACCAGTAACCCCTGCTGCTAATTCCGAACACAAGGGGCACTGACATGCTCAATAAAATTATTGAATGGTCGGTTCGGCATGTTTTTTTGGTATTGCTTGGAACACTTTTTCTCGTAGCCTGGGGCATTTATAGCGTCATTAATACTCCAATTGACGCGATTCCTGATCTCTCGGATGTACAGGTCATCGTGTATACGGAATATCCTGGACAGGCACCTCAGGTAGTGGAAGACCAGGTTACCTATCCGCTCACTACCGCTATGCTGTCGGTACCAAAATCCAAAGTCGTGCGCGGATTTTCCAACTTCGGTGCTTCGTTCGTGTATGTCATCTTTGAAGACGGGACTGACATCTACTGGGCACGCTCGCGTGTGCTGGAGTACCTCAATTTTGCGGCGGGTAGATTGCCCAAGGGAATCACGCCTTCGTTAGGACCTGATGCTACTGGTGTAGGTTGGGTTTATCAATATGTAGTTACAGCCAAGCATAAGACCCTTGATGAACTTCGCTCAATTCAGGATTGGTTTGTCCGTTATCAATTGACCAAGGCACATGGAGTCGCTGAGATAGCCAGTATAGGCGGTTTTGTAAAGTCCTATCAGGTTACAGTCAACCCGCAACGTTTGCAGACTTATGGTATATCGCTCAAGACAGTTTCCAATGTCATTGCAATGAGTAACCGCGATGTCGGCGGTCGAGCAATTGAGATGGCAGAGACTGAGTATGTAGTTCGAGGTAGAGGTTATTTGCGCGGGATTGGCGACCTTGAGACTTTGGTAGTTAAGGCTGACATGGGTACCCCGGTGCTCTTGCGCGATGTTGCGCGTGTAGAATTAGTTCCAGACGAGCGTAGAGGAATTACAGAGCTCAATGGAGAAGGTGAAGCGGTTGGTGGCATCGCCGTGGCTCGACATGGGCAGAATGCGCTTGATGTCATTCATAATCTAAAAACTAAAATCGGCGAGATTGCATCAGGCCTGCCTGAAGGTGTTTCAATTCAAGCTGTGTATGACCGTTCAGGGTTAATTCATCGTGCTATCAGTACGCTCAGTGAGACTCTTATCGAACAGGGCATCATTGTTGCATTGGTGTGCGTAGTATTTCTCATGCACGTACGCAGTGCTCTGGTGGCTATCATTATGCTACCGATAGGCGTTTTGGTTGCCTTCATTGCGATGCAGTTCTTGGGCTTAAATTCCAACATCATGAGTTTAGGTGGTATTGCCATTGCAATTGCTGAAATGACCGATGCGGCAATCGTGATGATTGAAACCTCACACAAGCATCTCGAACGTTTATCACCCGGAAAAAATCGTATAGATGCAATCATTAAAGCATGCCAGGAGGTTGGCCCGTCACTGTTCTTCAGTTTATTGATTATCACAGTATCGTTTCTACCGGTGTTTACACTGGAGGCTCAAGAAGGACGAATGTTTCTGCCGCTTGCCTATACGAAGACATTCGCCATGGCTGGTGCCGCGTTGCTTTCGATTACGCTGGTACCAGTGTTGATATTACTGCTGGTTCGTGGGCGCATTCCATCTGAGCAGAACAATCCATTAGTGCGCGTGATGATTTGGTTGTATCGACCAGTAATGTTCTGGGTGATGCGGTGGAAAGGATTCATCGTCCTATCAGCAATTGCATTGCTTGGGGTGACTGCCTATCCGGCGCTCAAACTAGGTTCGGAATTTATGCCGACCTTGAATGAAGGTACGTTGCTTTACATGCCTTCGACATTGCCAAGCATTTCTGTTACCAAAGCGGCTGAGCTGTTGCAGACACAGGATAAGATCATCAAAAGCTTTCCAGAGGTAGAGTCTGTCTTCGGTAAGGCGGGACGGGCAAATAGCGCTACCGATCCGGCGCCTTTGGAGATGGCGGAGACTATTATCAACCTCAAACCTGAAGATCAGTGGCGCCCCGGCATGACTATCGACAAGTTAATTGATGAACTTGATAAAGCGGTTCAAATGCCTGGGGTAAGTAATGCCTGGACTATGCCAATCAAGGCCAGAACCGATATGCTTTCCACTGGTATACGAACACCGATTGGTATCAAGGTGTTTGGCAAGGATCTGACAGAGATGGAAATTCTCGCTAAACAGATTGAGGCCGTTGTTAAAACAGTTCCTGGAACAACAAGCGCCTATGCCGAACGCATTACCGGCGGATACTATCTGGATGTAGTTCCCGACCGAGAGGCACTATCTCGCTATGGATTGGCTGTTGGTGATCTTCTTGATGTGGTTTCGGTGGCACTCGGCGGTGAAATGGTCACGACTACGGTGGAAGGTCGCGAGCGCTTTGGTGTTAACGTGCGCTATCCCCGAGACATGAGAAGTGATCCGCAGGCAATCGCCACGCAGGTGCTGGTGCCCACGATGGGAGCTGCAATGATACCGCTTGGGCAACTTGCACAGGTTAAGCTGGTAAAAGGTCCGCCAAGTATACGTACTGAGAATGCGTTGCTGTCAGCATATATTTTTGTTGATATTCGTGATCGTGATATTGGTAGCTATGTTGCCGCAGCGCAAAAAGCAGTTCGTGAACAGGTTAAGTTTCCTCCCGGCTATTACATCACCTGGAGCGGCCAGTTTGAGTTCATGCAGCGCGCAATTGAAAAGTTGAAGGTCGTATTACCAATCACCATCCTGATTGTATTCGTACTCCTGTATTTGAATTTCAATCGTTTTAGCGAGACGTTGATGGTAATGCTGTCTGTACCTTTCTCTGTGATCGGTGGCGTCTGGCTGATGTATTGGCTTGATTACAACCTGAGTATCGCAGCAGCGGTAGGTTTTATTGGTTTAATCGGTATCGGAGCCGAAACCGGCATGGTCATGTTGGTATATCTAAATCAGGCTCTTGAAGAAGTTAAAGCGAAACGTGAAGCTGCCGGTGAGCAACTCACCAAAGAGGATATTTACGCCGCAGTGGTGCAAGGCTCGGTGTACCGGATACGTCCGGTAATGATGACTGTTGCCGGAAGTATCGTAGGCCTGTTTCCAGTTATGCTGAGTAGCGGAACAGGTTCCGAGCTAATGCGGCGTATCGCTGCACCTATGGTAGGAGGTATGGTATCCGCCACTGTGCTGACGCTGATTGTGATTCCTGCCATTTATGCACTGGTCAAAGAGTTTTCGCTACACCGAGCGTATCGGTGAATTTAACACAACCATAGGAGATTTATCATGAAAAATCGCACGAAATTGACCGTAGCCTTGCTGGCGACATCGCTTATTATTGGTGGCTGCGCCTCGCAGAAGCCCGCAAAACCGAGTGGTATCGAGCAACGAATTGAAAGCGCGCAATCGCCTTCGGAACATCAGGCAATTGCTGGCGAATACGAGAAGCAGGCAGCGGCAGACAAAGCCACCTCTAGAATGCACCAGGGCTTGGCAAACAAATACAAATATATAACTACGCCCAAGGGGTTTTCACCTGGATCCGCATATCAACATTGTAGCAATCTGGCAAAGCTATACGAGCAGGCTGCGGCGGAGAATCTCGAACTGGCCAAGATGCATCGCGAAGCAGCTGATGCGGCCAAATAGCCCTAAATGAGCATCAAGTGTCCATTGCAGCACACTAGTTCATACCAGGCTGTTGTGCGGGGCTCAGTGCACCAGGTACGTCCGGTAATGACCGTTGCCGGACGTATCGTAGGCCTGTTTACAGTTATCCTGAGTAGCAGAGTAGATTTCCGAGGTAATGCGGCGTATTGCTACTCCTAATATCTCATCATGAATTATTTTGTGACTTAAAGAGCTAAATGGACATAAAGCTTATGCAAAAGGATTTTAGAGAGCTCACTGCAGTTGAGCGTCAACTTATTGAGAATGAGCATGCTCATTTAGAACAGTTTTTGTGGGAGTTGCATGAGGCATGTTGCGAGTTTGATAGCCTGAAAGAATGCCATGGATGTGACAAAGAGAAATTTGCTTCATGTCAAGGGCGACTAATTTCATTTGAATATGTTTTTATCGATTTCGTCATTAGACATTTTGAAAACGAAGAAAAAATTATGTCCGAAATTTGTCATACCCAAGACGCGAAAGAGTTTTTTCATTTGCATGTACAAGAACATGAGAAATTATTGCTGGAGATGGAGAACCTTATGCATAAGTTGTCGGCCGAGAGCGAACAGGGATTTACTGCAGGGGCAATTAGAGAGTTTTACTATCGGGTTGCGGAACTGTTTGGTAAACATGCCGCTACCTTTGACGACTTATTGATGAATCATCCCGAAGGCGTTAAGAAGTGAGTGTTGTGTAAGTCTCAATATGATGAGAACAGATATTTTTAAAACTTTTGAAAGAACTAGAGATAACTAATGCCCGAAATAATTCCTAATCTGCATCCGCTAATAGTTCATTTTCCGATAGCGCTGATCAGCGTTTCTGCAATCTTTCACGTTGTGGCAATCACAACGCGGGGTAAAACCTGTGCCACGCATTGCTCCGTTCTTGCCCATACCACGCTGTGGCTGGGCGCACTGGCGGCGCTGCCAACGGTCTTTTTCGGCTGGCAGGCATTCAACAGCGTGAATCACGATGATGCCGGTCATGTCGCTATGCTGCTGCACCGCACTTGGGGACTGGCTACGTTGGCGATACTGGTGATTCTAGCGGGATGGGATTTCTGGCGCAGCAAAGCTGACGCGATGCCTTCATTGTGGTTTGCCTGGGCAGTGATCGGCGTATGGGGAATGATTGCCGCTACCGCATGGCATGGTGCGGAACTGGTTTATCGACATGGATTGGGGGTGCTTTCGTTGCCCGCTACAGAGCACGGTCAGCAAGGACATGAACATAGTTCCGTGATGAAAGATGCAGAGCATGCAGATGTAATGTCTACAGAAGATAGAAGACAAGAACTCTCACATGAGCAACCCCATGAACATTCCCATGATAAGCACGCGCACTGAAATTCTTAACAAGAATAGTGGCGAAATCACAAATTAAGGAGAATCTAAAATGAAGTTAACATTTCTTGGTGCAACAGGGACTGTGACGGGTTCTAAATACCTGCTCAATTGCGGTTCAAAACGCATATTGATTGATTGCGGACTATTCCAAGGACTTAAGCAATTGCGGTTGAAAAACTGGGATAAGTTGTCAATTAACCCAAAAGATGTAGATGTGGTGGTGTTAACGCATGCCCACATAGATCACACCGGGTATCTGCCATTGTTTGTTAAAAACGGATTTTCTGGCAAGGTCTATTGTAGCGAGGCCACTCGGGATTTATGCAAAATCTTGTTACCTGATTCAGCACATCTGCAAGAGGAAGAAGCGGAGTATGCTAACAAACGCGGCTTTTCCAAGCACCATCCGGCCTTACCACTTTATACAAAAGAAGATGCACAAAGAGCACTTGAGCTGCTGACGCCCGTTGATTTTGAACAGGACATCGATTTAGGGGATGATCTGACCGTAAGGTTCTCGCCCAGCGGACATATT
>Ga0207975_100261_pt1 | contig 34150 bp, 28 predicted proteins | sample LakWasMe91_HOW11_2_FD_183913 | JGI IMG/M metagenome (GOLD analysis project Ga0207975, IMG submission 183913) | Freshwater sediment methanotrophic microbial communities from Lake Washington under simulated oxygen tension - Sediment Metagenome... | ecosystem: Environmental > Aquatic > Freshwater >...
CCTGGTCATCAGCACGCCGCAGGACACGCCGCGGTTTGAGCAACTGCTGGGCGACGGCAGCCAATGGGGCCTGAACCTGCAATATGCCGTGCAGCCCAGTCCGGAGGGCTTGGCGCAGGCGTTCATCATCGGAAAGGCTTTCCTGGCCGGTGCGCCCAGTGCGCTGGTGCTGGGCGACAACATCTTCTACGGCCACGACTTCCACGAGCTGCTGAACAACGCCCGGCAGCGAGAAGTGGGGGCCAGTGTTTTTGCCTACCATGTGCAGGACCCTGAGCGCTATGGCGTGGCTGAGTTCGATTCCCGGGGCAAAGTGCTTTCTCTGGAGGAAAAACCAGCACAACCCAAGAGCAGCTATGCGGTCACAGGCCTGTACTTTTACGACGACCAAGTGGTTGAGATGGCCAAGAAACTTCAGCCCTCGCCGCGTGGAGAGCTGGAGATCACTGATTTGAACCGTCTGTATCTGGAGCAAGGGCAGTTGAGTGTAGAGATCATGGGGCGCGGTTATGCGTGGCTCGATACAGGTACGCATGAAAGTCTCCTGGAGGCGGGCCAGTTCATCGCCACCCTCGAGCGCCGCCAGGGTCTCAAGATCGCCTGCCCCGAAGAAATCGCGTGGCGCCAGCAATGGATCGACGCCGCCCAGCTTAAGCGCCTTGCGATGCCCCTCACCAAGAACGGCTACGGCCAGTATCTGCTGCGCGTGGCCCAGGAAAAAATTTATTGAGAACCCGTATGCAAGCCACTCCCCTCGCTATTCCCGACGTCGTTCTGATCCAGCCGAAGGTGTTCGGGGATGCACGCGGGTTTTTCTTTGAGAGCTTCAATCAGCGGGTGTTTAACGAAGCGACGGGGACGTCCCATCAGTTCGTCCAGGATAACCACAGCCGCAGCGCCAAGGGCGTTTTGAGGGGGTTGCACTTCCAGTTGGGACCGTGGGCGCAGGGCAAGTTGGTACGCTGTGTCAGAGGGGCTGTTTTCGATGTGGCGGTTGATATTCGAAAAAACTCGCCCTCTTTTGGACAATGGGTTGGTGCCGAGCTGACTGAGGAAAATAACCAACAGCTGTGGGTGCCCCCTGGCTTTGCCCATGGATTTTTAACGTTGAGCGATACCGCAGATTTTTTGTATAAAACTACTGCTTACTATGCGCCAGAGGCTGAGCGTTCTATCGCCTGGAACGATCCGCGCATCGGAGTGACATGGCCAGAAACTGGCGATAGTCCTGTGCTATCAAATAAAGACCGCGATGCTCCTCGTCTCGACGATCTCATTGCGATGTTGGATCAATAGATGTTCGGGGTCTTCGGGTGTCTGTGAGTATTTCCGTGGTTAGTCACGGGCATGGTGCGCAAGTGCTGGCTCTTTTGCAGCTGCTATCGGCTGCACCTGACTTGTCTTGGTGCCAGCGCATTTGGATCACCATCAATGTGCCAGAGCCAAAGCTATTGGATGGTCTTCGACCATGGCAGGTCAATGGAGAGTATTGCATCGGGCGAATCAAATTTTTTTTGATCGTTAACAGGCACCCTCTGGGTTTTGGTGCAAATCACAACCAGGCTTTTTTGAAGGATCGATCGCAAAATAGTCCTTCCAAGTATTTTGTTGTGATGAATCCAGATATTTCGTGGAGTGCAGATCCTTGGCTCGCCTTGCTGGATAGCGCTTGTCAGCCGGAGGTTGGTTGCGTATATCCCATACAAATCGACGGCAAAGGACGACCTCAGGACTACCGGCGTCTGCTTCCCACGCCGTGGGCGCTATGGAAAAGGCATGTGTTGAAAAGTGCGTCCGAGCGAGATGTGCACATTCCCGATTGGGTAAGTGCCGCGCTATTGCTGTTTCCTGCCGAGGTCTTTGCCGAAATTCAGGGATTTGATGAGCGTTACCACATGTATTGCGAGGATGTCGACATCTGCCTGCGGTTGCAGTTGGCGGGCTACCGCTTGGTGGGGGTGTCAAATGCGTGTGTGACGCACACGGCGCGGCGCGCGAGTCGCAGCGATGCGCACCATTTACTTTGGCATATTCGGAGCCTGTGGCGGCTGTGGTTTTCCTCTGCCTGCTGGAGATTCTGGCGGCAGCGTCATGCTCTTCGGACCCACTCCCCGCGTGGTCGATGACCGTTACCATTCGGTCCCTGCCATCGATCTGTCCCTACCGGCCACTGCATGAACTCCACCATTGCTATTGTTGATCCCACGTTAACCTCCGCACCAAGCATGCGATTGGGTGAGTTGCTTGTGGCGGCTGGGAAGTTGTCAGGCCGTGATCTTGAGCGCGCCTTGGCGGCCCAGGAGGAAATGGGGGGGCTGCTGGGGAGCGTGCTCTCTCGCTTGGGCCTAGTATCCGAGGTGGATGTCGCTCAAGCGCTGTCCCGGCAGCTGTCTGTACCCTGGCTGCAGGGCGAGCAATTTCCGTCGGTTCTTCCCGAAGTGGCAGGCCTTTTGCCCGAGTTTGCGCGTGCTCACGGCATCGTGCCGATACGTCTCGATGACACGGGGCTCACAGTGGCCATGGTGGCTCCGCAAAACGCATACGTCATCAAGGCGCTGCGCCTTGCCACGGGTCTTGCTATCCATCCGTGTCTTGCGCTGGCGGCCGACGTGGAAAAAGCGTTGTCCACCGAAGTAGAGGCAGTAGAGGAAGAACCCGACCACGAGATATTTGAGGGCGATGGGGGAGACTTCGTTGAGCACCTCAAGGATTTGGCGAGCGAAGCGCCCGTGATTCGGCTCGTGAATGCCATCATTGGTCGGGTGACGGATCTGCGCGCTTCGGATGTACACCTAGAGCCTTTCGATGACGGACTGCATGTACGTTATCGGGTCGATGGTGTCATTTCCACGGCAGAAATTGTTCCGCCGCGGCATAGCGCTGCGGTCAATTCACGCGTGAAACTCATGGCTCACCTGGACATCGCAGAGCGTCGTTTGCCGCAAGACGGGCGCATCAAGACCCGGGTCAAGGGCCGCGAACTAGACCTCCGTGTGTCAACGGTTCCTACTGTTCATGGTGAGAGTGTGGTCATGCGCGTGCTGGATCGCTCGAGCGTCTTGTTCAGCCTGGAGGACATGGGATTTGCGCGAACGACCTTGCAGCGGTTCAATGGCCTGCTGGCTAGGCCGCACGGCATTTTGCTGGTCACGGGACCCACAGGGTCTGGCAAGACGACCACGCTGTACGCAGCGCTCTCCAAAATTGACGCAGACGCGCACAAGATCATCACTGTCGAGGAGCCCGTCGAATACCAATTGGAGGGGATCAACCAGATACAGGTGCATGCCCAGATCGGGCTGACTTTTGCGCGCGCCTTACGATCGATCCTGCGCCAAGACCCCGACATCATCATGATTGGTGAAATGCGCGATGGCGAAACGGCCCAAATTGCGGTGCAGTCTGCGCTGACTGGACACTTGGTCCTGTCTACCCTTCACACCAACACCGCCGCTGGCGCAGTGGTTCGCCTCACCGACATGGGTGTTGAACGGTATTTGATTACTTCATCAGTCAATGGCGTTTTGTCTCAGCGCCTGGTTCGCCGTCTTTGCAAGCTCTGTCGGGAGCCTCATGTTCCAGAAGCCTCGGTGCTGGAAACCACGGGGCTGGGGAGGTTTATTGCTCCTGGTGCTCCCATCTACAGGGCTGTTGGTTGCGAGCACTGCAGGGGAACGGGATACAGCGGACGAACGGGAGTTCACGAGCTACTGGTTGTCGATGATGTGCTGCGGCGCGCAATTCTGGACGGTGCAGATGCTTCCTTATTGCATGCCAAAGCAGTGGCGGCCGGAATGATTAGCCTCTATGACGATGGTTTACGCAAAGTAGCAGAAGGCCAAACTAGCTTGGATGAGGTGCTCCGAGTGACCGAGGACCAGTCGGATGCCTGATTTTTTTTGGAAAGCGGCGACGTCCCAAGGGCAGATGTCCCAGGGTCATCTCGAAGCGCTTGAGCAGGCGCAAGTACTGCGTCATCTGCGAGCTCAGGGCCTTACGCCCATTAGCGTCGTAGAGCTCCTTTCAGCCGCGAGTCCTGTGAGTTCGACCGGCGTCTCGGAACCCGCAAAGTCCACACAGCCCTTCTGGAAGCTCGGCAGATCACAGGGAGGAACAGCGGGGGCGGGTGATGTGCTGCTGCTGACGTCGGAGCTTTCCATAATGCTCAAGGCTGGCTTGGCTTTGGACACGGCGTTGCGGGTGCTTATCGGGATGAGTCATAAGCCCGCAGTTTCAGAGATAACCCACCAGATCTTGGATGACGTCAAAGGGGGGGTCTCCTTGAGTAAGGCGCTCACTAGGCACCGCGACCTGTTTGGGGACTTCTATATCAACATGGTGAGATCTGGAGAAGCCAGTGGCCAGTTGGGTGCGGTCTTCGAGAGACTTGTCGAACACATGGAGCGACTCAGGGCTCTGCGTGAGAGCGTTGTGTCTGCAGCCATATATCCGGCGATTTTGCTAGGAGTCGCCGTACTGTCTCTCGGTGCTATGTTGGGCTTCGTAGTGCCCCAGTTTGAAACCTTGTTTAAAGACATGGGTGATGCCCTACCTGCGCCGACCCGATTTGTAATGCACCTGGGCCAAGCGTTTACGCAATATGGCTGGGCGATTGCCATACTGAGCTTTCTGGTGGGGTGGGCTTTGCGCCGCTGGTGGCGATCACCGCAAGGAAAAGTTTGGTGGCAAAAGAGGGCGCTCGGGACGCCCGTATTGGGGCGATTGCTGCACAAATACGATCTGACGCTCTTCTCGCGTTCACTGGGTACGCTGCTGGGCAATGGTGTCCCGTTGATCTCGGCATTGCACATCGCGACTGAGACCGTCGGCAACGTTAGCCTCAGAGCCTCGCTCGCCAATGTGGCTCCTCGGGTGAAGGACGGCGCCAAGGTGGTAGACGCATTAGGTGCGACCCAGGTGTTTGAACCTTTGGCTATCAACCTCATCAGAGTGGGCGAAGAGACCGGTCGTATCGGTCCTATGCTCCTGGAGTTGGCCCATATTTATAACCGTGATGTAGAAACCGGAATCAAGCGCGCGCTGACCATGCTGGAGCCGCTACTGATTCTGGTGTTGGGTCTGCTCATTGCGGCCATTATTGTGTCGATCTTGCTCGGCATCCTTTCAGTGAACGATTTGGCTGCCTGATGGCGGCTGCTACTCTCCCCTATCGAAGGCTTATCCATGTCCCCTTTTATGTTGAATGAACGCGCTCAAAAGCACCGGGGTTTTACGTTGATTGAGTTGCTGGTGGTCTTGGCGATTCTTACTTTGCTGGCAGGCCTTGTGGGGCCACGCGTTCTCGGGCAACTGGGTGGGGCGAAGAGCAAGACAGCCGCCGTGCAAATTGCAGACCTCGAAAAATCACTGGAACTTTTTAAGCTGGATGTCGGGCGTTTCCCAACAACCGAAGAGGGATTGCAGGCGCTCACCGCAAAGCCCGGATCCGCTAACGGCTGGAACGGTCCGTATATCAAAGGCTCAGTTCCGAACGACCCTTGGGGTAAGCCCTACAAGTACACTAGCCCGGCGCCTGGTGGGGGGGTCGAAATTCTGACCTTCGGCGCCGATGGTGTCGCCGGGGGCGATGGTGAAAACGCTGATGTGCGCAACCAGCAATAGCGAACTGCGGGCATTACCGTGACTTGTCGGATGCCGCAGCCTCCATTGGGCGTGGCCAGATTTCGGCGCTACTCGCGTTCCGGGGGATTTACGCTTGTGGAACTTCTGGTGGTTTTTGCCATCGGTGCGCTGATCGTGGGTCTGGCCCCTGTGGCCTTTGATAAGTTGCGGGAGGCCACCCAGTACCGCACCACGGTGCGTGCCGTGGTTGCAGAACTCCGCAGTGCGCGCATGCGGGCTGCAAGCGGCGGTTCGCCCGTCCGGTTTCAAATGGATATGCGGCACAGGGAGTTTGGTTTGCAGGGTGAGCGTTTTCGGGCCATCCCTTCTGCGCTGGAAATTCGGGCGACTGTGGGGCAACAAGAACTGACAGACAGACAGGTAGCGAATATCCTGTTCTTGCCAGACGGTGGAGCGACCGGCGGCACCCTGGAGCTGGCCCGCCCTTCGGGTGTCGGCACTCGAATCCGTGTTGATTGGTTGACGGGCCGAGTGGAGCAGGAGCCATTCAGCCAATGACCATGCGCAGGGGTTTCCGGGCCGTGCAACACGGTCTGTCGCTGCTCGAGTTGTTGGTTGCCTTTGCAATCATGGCAATGGCTCTGGGTCTGCTGTATCGCAGCATGGGGTCCAGCGCACGCAATGTGGCGGAAATGGTTTACCAGCAACAGGCCGCAATGGTTGCAGAGTCTCTTTTGTCCTCCCGAGAGTCTGTCGCAGCCGATGGATGGAACGAGTCGGGGGAATCCGCTGGCTTTGCGTGGCAGGTTCGAAGTATTCCCTATGTCCGAAGCGCGGGGCCTGCATCGCTGTCTGCGTCCTCCACATCTCTCAACGTCACCAGACTGCACCAGGTAGTGATCACATTGAATTGGATGGATGGCTCCAGGCCGCAGAAATGGGAACTGCAAACATTGCTGCCCCAGCGCAAGCCGGACCCTGGAGAGGTTGCGCAGTGAAAGCCGCCGAAAAAGGATTCACCTTGGTCGAAATGCTGGTGGCCGTGTCACTGCTGGCCGTGATCATGGTGGCACTGGGGTCATCGTTGCGGACCATCGCTCAGACTGAGTCCAGGGTGGACCAACGCCTTGGACGCATCGACGAGATGCGTGTGTCTGTAGGACTCATGCGGCAACTTATTGCGCGCGTATCGGGGCGTAAGCTGCAAATGCAAACAGCCGAATCGGGTACCGGTCAGGTCGTGCAATTTCGTGCCAGTGCATCCATGATTGAATGGGTGGGCGTCATGCCTGCTCGTCCGGGCGTTGGGGGGCGGCATTATTTCCGCCTGGGGGTGGAAAAAGCTTCCACCGGTCAACTCCAGTTGGTGCTGCGCTTTGTGCCGTGGCTCCCTGAGGCGGGCGATGCGCCGGATTGGCGGCGAAGTGATAGCAGGGTGCTGGTGCATCAATTGACGCAATTCAATGTCCAGGCTGAAGGGCGGCCCCCAGCTGGCGCTCCGTTGCAATCGTGGCCAAAGGGGTGGGTGGAGGGCTGGCCGGTCGCGGATCAGTTGCCAGAGCGGGTGCGCCTGCAGATATCCGATATTGACGGCGCATGGCCACCGACCGTTATCGGCATTTTTCCGTTGTTGCAAGGCTCCGGCTCGGGCGGCGATTTTACTGTCGGTGGTGGGTCGTCATGATCCGAGAAGTGCCGACTCATAGAGGCCTTGCACTTATCGCGGTGCTTTGGATTGTGGCCGCGCTCAGCCTGGCTGCCACTGGGCTGATCCACTCTGCCAAGCTGGAGATTCGCAAGGCTTCGCGCCACCGCGCGGTTGTGGAGGCTGCTGCACTCGGGGACGCCGCGAATCGGTTGGTCCTGCAAGAAATCACTGCGCGCGCTCTACCAGTCAACAAAAGCGAGCATGTTGAGTTGGAGTTTGGAGGCCGGTGGATTCGTGTAAGAGCGCGAAGTCTGAACGGTTTGGTAGACATTAACAATGCCGCAGAACCTCTTTTGGCTGCCTTGTTTCAGCATGCTGCAGGAGTGGCTCCTGCCAATGCTGCGGTTCTGGCGCGCGCTGTGGTGGAATGGCGCAAGCGTCCTGCAGCGGGTGGTACGCCAATAGGCTTCGATGCGCCAGAAGACCTGCTGGCTGTTCCTGGGGTGGACTATGCCCTCTATGCTAGGATTCAAGACCTCATCTCGGCCTCCTTGCGAGGGGGCGGGCTGGTGAATCCCGAGGCTGCGCCGCTCCCTGTGCTGGTGGTACTCGCAGAAGGTAACGTCGCTCTGGCGAGCCAGCTATACGCCCAGCGTGAAAACTCGCCCCTTCCCATGGACACGACGTCACTCAATGCCGCCTTCAAGGGCGGCGGCTCGGGTGGGCCGCTGAGTGTCATTGCGGAGGTTCCGTTAGATGGTGCTGTAACGCTTGAACGCAGCTGGGTGGTTGCGCTGTCTTCTTCTGGTCGTAACGGCCTGCCGTGGCGTGTCATTGAGCAGCGCCAGCGACTCCTGTCGTCGGCAAATTGATCCGCTATAAGCATTAAATGGCAACTATTCAAAATGATGCACGGTTGTTCGGGCTGGACCTGAGTGGCGTGCTGGATGATCTGAAGATAGCGTGGCGTGGCATGCTGGGTTGGCGTGTTCTCGCATGGCTGCGTCCCGAGCCTGTAGTTCGATGGCTGAGGGCCAATCGGCAAAGCGAGGTCTATCGGGGTTTGCGTAAGGATCCCCGTGTATCGCCCGCCGCAGCCAAGGCGGCTCGATTCGCAGCGGTGGAAGTGCCTGACGACCTGCTGTTGCGCCACGTGGTTCAACTACCACCATTGCCCAGCGCTGCTTCAGAGGGGGCCTTGTTGTTCGAGGTGCAGAACCTGAGCCCTTTTCCTGGGGATGAATTGTTATGGGTCGGCAGTGACATAAATGATCGTGAGCGTGACGCCGGACAAGCAACACTCAGCCAGGGGCGCCGCATTGCTGTTGTCCTTACATCGCGCAGCATGGTTCAAACGCATCTTGCAGCCATGCAATCGACAGAGGCCATAGCGTCCAATGCGGTCAGTCCGGAGGTGTGGGTGGATATGGGGAATGGGCGGCCTGCGGTCCTTCCTGGGTTTGGGGAGACTCGGCGCCTTGCTTACCAGCGCCGGTGGCAGCGAGTAAACGCTGTGTTGTGTTCCGGTACGGTGCTGCTGTTGGCAGGGATGCTGGTAACGCCCACCCTGCAGTTGCGTCTTCGCGCCCTAGATGCGGTCGATCAGTACACGGCCTTGCAAAAGCAGGTTGCTCCATTGATTCAGCAGCGCGAAGCCTACGTCAGGGCGCAAGGTTTTCTGCAGGCCCTTCCTGAGTCTGCAGTTCCCTCGGGGGCGGCGCTCCAAATCCTGGACATGATTACCCGCGCGCTCCCTGACGACACCTCGTTGCAATCTTTTCAATTGTCCGCTCCAGAAGGCCCGGGAAAGCCACCTAAAGTCTTGTTGGTGGGGCAAACGGGTAACGCAGCGGCCTTGATGCAACAACTGGGCGTGCAGCCTGGATTTAAGGACGTCAAGGCCCCTTCAGCGGCAGTCAAACCCCTCGGTGCAATCAAAGAGAGCTTCAGCATCGAACTGCTGGTAGACCTTACCCAGGCCAGTGGGTTAGCTTCTGCATCGCCATCACCCTCGATGCCAGCCGCATCTTCGGGAGCCAAGCCTTGAACCGAATTCCTCCTCGCATAGCCGTACTGCAGGCGACTATTCTTGCGATCTTGCTGGTGATCCCTGTGGTCGCGGGGGTGTTTTTTTGGAACAAGCACCGCTGGGCACAGGACCAATTGGCACAACTGGAGCCCCGCTTTGCCAGGTTATCTGGTTTGCAAAAGGGCAAAGACAGCCTGGCACAGGCCGAGGCATCTGCAAAAGCGCTATTGGCAGGCCAGGCTTATCCAAACGCACAGGATGCTGTTCAGGCTGGCAACGACGCGCAGCAGCGCATACGCACCCTTTTCGCCGATAGCAAACTCGACATTGGAAGTATCCAGGTATTGCCGGCCAAAGAGCAGCAGGTCTTTGACCGCATAGGGATAGCGCTGCGGGTAGAGGGCGACCTTGCTGGCCTGCAAAACGCCATGGCGCTACTGGACAAGCAATCGCCAACGGTGTGGGTGGACAACTTGTCCATTCAAACCATCGGTGCGGTCAAGCCTAAATCCGCGCAGCGTCTTGCTGCACAAGTCAATCTCTTCGTCCTGCGAGTCCGCTCATGACCGCATTCAGAGCATTGGTGGTCTTGATGATCGCCTTGAGTGGAGGGCTCGCATGGATGTGGGTGGCGCCTTCTGGTCAACTGCGGTCTCATGCCTGGACTCCTCCTGCGCCGATTACCCCCGACATGCCTGCGCCCAAGCTGCCTGCTGGGCTGGAGACAAAGCAGGGTGCTGGGGTCGGCGCATATGTGGCTATTTTGGACCGCCCCTTGTTTGCGCCCGACCGGCGCCCGCCGCCTCCCCCTGATGCCGCTCCTGAGGCGCCAAAGCCAGATCCGTTGGCTGGGCTGACCCTGTATGGCATTTTTAAAGGCCCTGATTTCAGTGGCATCGTGGCGCGGGTGAACGACAAAGTTCGCAGGGTTCGCCTCAACGAACCGCTGGGTGAGTGGACGGTACAGTCCATCGAGGGACGAGAAGTCACTTTTGCTCGTGGTGATGAGACTCGTAGCGTCCGGCTGGTGCATGTGTTTGGGCCGCAGCCGCCCGCTGTTGCCGGTAGTTCTCCGCCTGTTGCCGCGTCGCCGTCAATCGGTGGCCGTCCTGACCTCGTGTCCATTCAACAACAAGAGCAAGAGGCTGCCCGTGAGCGGCTGCGTCAACGCAACGAACTGTTTCGCAAAGCTGGGCTTCCCCCCGTCAAAGAATGAGTATGTCGACCATGGATCAATTCAAACGGCTGGCAGTTGCATGCCTTTCTGTGTACGTGGGCGTAACCTTCGCCCAGTCACCAGAACAACTTCCGCAACCGGCGGATGCGGCTCCCAGCGTGGAGCCCAGGATCATGCGCGGCAATGACTCCGTGATAGCCCCCCCGCGCGCCACCACGGCACTGCCTGCGGGCGCGACGGGCTTCAAGTTTGAAGAAGCGCCCATCGCAGAGTTTGCAACCATCGTCCTGAAAGACGTGCTCAAAGCCGACTATGTGCTGCATCAGCCACTGACGGGCTCTGTCACGCTGTCCACCAATGGCGATATTTCGCCGGATCAGGCCGTACTCCTGCTCGAAAGTGCTTTGCAAGCCAACGGGCTTGTCATGGCACGAGACACGCGTGGCACCTACCATGTCGGTAAGGTGGAGGCAGTGCGAGGCATCGTTCCGGCGGTGCGCCAGGCTGTGGCTGGGGCGCCGCTGCCGCCTGGCAGTGGCGCCATCGTGGTGAGGCTCAACTACATCGGCGCATCAGAAATGGCTGCCATATTGCGCCCCATGGCGCCGCCCGAGGCCATCGTCCGGGTGGACAACCTGCGAAATCTCTTGGTGCTTGCCGGTACCCGCACGCAGGCCGAGGGCTGGTTGGACCTCGTCAACACCTTTGACGTTGATCTTCTCAAAGGTATGTCGGTGGGGGTGTTTCCGCTCAAGTATGTGTCTGTCAAAGAGGTAGAGGCCGCACTGTCTATTTTGGGAGGGGGCTCTGGTGCTTCGCCATCTGCCGTATCTGGCGGCGCGGCTGGCAGCCCTACCGCTACGGCGCGTTCTGGCGCAAGCCCCGGTGTTGCGGTGCCATCTGGTGGCATGGCAGAGTCCAATCCCCTCTTCGGCGCGTTCCGTGTGCTGCCGATGGAGCGGCTCAACAGCATTTTGGTGGTAACGCCTCGTGCGGCCTACCTGGATGAGGCGCGGCGTTGGATTGACAAGCTGGATCAGCCAGGAGGCAACAGCGCGGAGCCCCAGTTGTTCATCTATCAGGTGCAGAACGTCAACGCCCGCCATCTTGCGTCGGTATTGAGCGGCATCTTTGGCGGCACTGCAGCACCAACGAACAGCGCATTTACCAACACCGGCGTTGCGCCTGGCTTGGCCAATGCGACTGGCATGACATCAGGGTTTGGTGCATCCTCCACGACAAACAATGTTTTTGGTGGTACCAACTCAGGCCTTTATGGCAGCAACCTGGGTAACAGCACAGGCATACGCAGCGGCAGCACTTTCTCAGGTGCAGGAGGAGTGGGTGCATTGGGTGGTCGCACCGTGGGTTCGCTGGGTAACACGGCCGCTACAGCAACGCAAGTCCAGGGCGCAGCGGTGGCGACCCTTGGAAGCATACGGGTGATGGCGGATGAGCTGAACAACTCGCTGCTCGTGTGGAGCACCAAGGCCGAGTACGCAAAGATCGAAGCTACGCTCAAGCGGCTTGACCTGCCGCTGACCCAGGTGCTGATCGAAGCCAGCATTGTCGAGGTCACATTGAATGACGACCTCGAATACGGATTGCAATGGGCGTTTAGCGACAGCCGTGCCAACACGGGCTACACCGGTAGCGGCGCGTTGAGCAGCAGCGCGGGTGGTGTGCTGGGCGGTGCACTTGCTGGTTTCTCTTACACGCTCAAAAATCCCGCTGGCAATGTGCGTGCAGTGCTAAACGCACTGTCCAAGAAGACGATGGTCAAGGTCATTGCCAGTCCATCGTTGATGGTACTCGACAACCATATGGCGTCCATTGCCGTGGGCACGCAAACTCCCATTCAGGCCGGCGAAACCGTAACCAGTGACGGCATTGTGCGCACCAGCATTCAATACAAGGACACAGGCGTCAATCTTATGGTGACGCCCTCTGTGAACTCTGGCAACGTAGTCACCATGCAGGTAGACCAGTCCGTCACAGACGTGGGGCAAAAAGACGAGGTCAGCGGCCAGCGGGCCTTTTTGCAGCGCCAGTTGTCCAGCAAGCTCGCAGTGCGCTCTGGCGAGTCCATCGTGATGGGGGGCTTGATCCAAAGTAACAACACCACTTCTAAATCGGGCGTTCCCATCCTGCATAGCATTCCCGTTCTGGGCAATTTGTTTGGCTCAACCTCCAACATAGGCAGTCGGACGGAGTTGCTGGTGGTGATCACCCCGCGCGTGGTGCGGACCGATATTGACATTCGGGAAGTCAGTGAGGATCTGCGTGATCGCATGCGAGGCTTGGCTCCAGCCGTGGGTACCGCGCAGTCTCGTTCTACCCCTACGGGCGTCGGGGCGTCTGACAGTAGCGGTGATGCTACCCGCCAGTAATAGAGACGAAACCATTCGGAGAGTTTCTGGGGCGTATCCCGAAGTTGGAGTTTTGCTTGCGCCAATGGTGTGTCCCCGCCAAGTAGGCTGGGTCTGTTGATGTAGGGCCCCTGGGTACTGCAACCCGCTGCTGGGTGTGGTGGTCGTGCGCTATGTCCAGGCACGATGGGTAGGTCGGTTTGGCAGCTGGCGAATTCGGGAGTGCTTGAAATGGAGCAGCCCTCCGCCATATTTACGTCGCTCTTCGGCGGGGGCAATGGCAGCAGCGTCCACTCGAGCATTGCTGGCCGTTCAGGGCTGGGCCATATCGGCGCCCAGTTTTCAGCTGTGTGGGGCCGCTTGCCTGTCCACGTGGCGAATGGATTTATTTGGTAACAAGGAGGTTTTGAAATGACAACAACGTCCGCGCTTTCTCTCGCGCGCCATACCGGCGCGGCAGTACTTGTGGTTGCTATGGTGGCTCTGTCGGGCTGCGCAACGACTGCGATGACGCCTGAGCAGCAAACATCCCAGCTGGCCAGCCAGCGCTGGGGCTACCTCATTGATGGGCAGTGGCAAAAAGCTTATGACATGCTCACACCCGCCTATCGCAGTCTGCATGATTTGCGCGAATACCAGTCGCAATTCAAAGGCGCCGTGCAATGGAAGCGTGCCGAAGTGGCCAGCACCACCTGCGAAGCAGAAAAATGCGAGGTGCGCATTGAGCTGACTGTGGCCTCGCCCTTTGGGCGTGGCAAAGGCGACACAATCAGCACCTTCTTTACCGAAACGTGGCTCAACGAGGGTGGCCGCTGGTACTATTACGAGAAGCCCTGACCGGTTACGGCAGTGGTGGGTTGTACTATGGTAAGGCTGCACTGTGTTTTGATGTACAGGCGGTCTTGGTCGGTACGCGCCGCTGGGCTTGATCTGCTTGTTGGCGCAGGCAATCTGAAGGGAGACCGTCCTATCGAGTGAATGATTCAAAGCTCATGCAGCCGCCTGTTGCTTTTTATGCACAACTCAAGGCGGTCGGTAGGCACTGCGGCCTAATCCCTAAGACCCTGTGCTAACATTTCGAAGCGTAAACAATCCTGGTAGTTGCGCTTACCAACTTTTTTAACGGAGTTATCAATGAAAAAAAGTATTCTCTCTGCAAGCATTGCTGCCATGATTGGTAGCCTTGGCTTTGCTGGCCTGGCTAACGCTGCAGTGGGTGTGTACTCTGACGCTGTGGATCCAAACTCTGCGGTTGCTGCGGGTAACCTTGCGAATGCAACAGCTGCCACGACCTTGGCTATCAATGAAGCAGGTCTCGGGAATATTCTGGTGGTGCCTTACTTCACCACCCAAGGCACTAATGCAACGCTGTTGAACATCACCAATACCGATGCCGCCAACGGTAAGGCTGTGAAGGTTCGCTTCCGTGGTGCATCGAACTCTGACGATATCTTCGACTTCACGCTGATGCTGTCTCCTGGCGACGTCTGGGCTGCCAAGATTAGCCAGGGTGCTGATGGCCGTTCGCAAATCGAAACTGCAGACAAGACTTGCACGTTGCCATCGATCGTTGCAACGCAGAAGAATTCGTTCCCCACAGGGCGTCTGAATTCGGCGCTGACCGCTGAGCAGAAGGCAAATGAAACCCGCGAAGGTTACATCGAAATTCTGAACATGGCCGACGTTCCAAAGGCTGTTCAGACGAATCAAGTGGTTGCTTCCGGTGTTACGACCAATCCGCTGTACACGGCTATCAAGCACGTCGGTGGCGTGGCTCCTTGCACCTCTGCTGCCCTGTCCCCATTGCTCACCGCTGCTACTAACTATGTAGCTGCTGCTGCTGATACAAGCGCAGCCACGATTCAGGGCAAGGGTATGGCATTCCCCACTGGCAAGCTGATGGCCAACTGGACCATCATCGACACGGTGAAGACTGCTACCTTCTCTGGCGCTGCTACAGCAGTTGCAGCAGGTTCGGGCACAGCAATCAACGCAAACGTTGTGTTCTTCCCCCAGTCTGATGCTTCTGCCGGTAACGTTGACGCATGGTCTGCTGATCCTCTGCTGCAAACCACTGCTGGTAACATCAGCCGGACGAACCCAGCAACTGGTACAGCTGCGACCGGTTCGGGCACTCCGTTCATTTCTGCTTCGTACTACGATCTGCCTGACCTGTCCACGCCTTACTTGGCTCTGACTACGGCTACTAACACGCCTTTTGCTCATGCAGAGGCACTGACAGCTAAGCTGGCCGCTAAGTCGGTGATCAATGAGTATCTGACGACCACCAGCATTGGTGCCACGACTGACTGGGTGTTTTCCATGCCCACACGTCGTTACAACGTTGCTATGAACTACGCTTACACCAGCCCTCTGGGCGGTGACGGTCGTGTTTACTCGCTGTGGACTAACAACTACTTTGATAACACCAACACTTCTGTTTCTTCCGGCAAGATCTGCGTGAAGGCTGATACCGGTACGGCTGGTGTGAACCAGTGGGACCGTGAAGAAACCACGACCTCCAGCGGTTTCGTGATCTCTCCCGGCACTGTGACCAGCGTGGTTTTCTGCGGCGAAACGTCTGTGCTGGCGATCAACAACGGTACGAACACTAGCTCGGGTTCGCTGTCGGCTTCGTTGGCTCTGCAGAACCTGAACGTGTCGTCGAACGAAGGCTGGATCAGCCTGGGTACGTCCGGTCTCGCCAACCGTGGTCTGCCAGTTCTGGGCGGCGCTTTCGCCAAGTCCAGCGCCTTCGGTGCTATGTGGCCCCACCGCTACACCCGTTAATTCGGTTGTAAGCGCATAGACCACGCAAGTGGTCATTCAAAAAAGGCGGGAACATTCCCGCCTTTTTTTTGATCTATGAAATCTGTTCCTGGCATGCAAATGTCTCTAGCCGTGGTTTAGTAATGACAACTGCGCTCGGTGATTTTTCTGCACTTTTCCTTTTCTTATGATCACTAGCTCTCGGTTCTTCAAAGTTTCTCCTGCTGTTTTGTTCGCGGCCACCTTATTGGTTTCTAACTCTGCTTGGTCGCAGAGCGCCAAGCCTGCTCCGGCGGTGGTCATTGAAGCTGATGGCGTAAGCATCACTACGCTGGATCTGGAAGCTGAACTGGCCAAGGCGCCGCCCGAGGTACGAGTCGGCTTCATGCAACAGCCCGAAAGATTGGCCCAGTTGGCCTCCAATTTGGTGATGCGCCGTGCCCTGGCAAAACAGGCGCAGGCAGCAGGCCTGGCCAAAACGCCTTTCAATCAGGCGGCATTGCAGCTGGGAGCAGACCGTGTTCTCTCCGATATCCAGCTCGCAGAACTGGACAAGATCAACCGTCCCAGTGACATGGTGCTGGAACAACGCGCCCGTGACGTTTACCGTGCCGAGACCAAGCGTTTCGAAATTCCGGAAGAAGTCAAGGCAAGCCATATCTTGATTTTGGCCACCGAGGAAAATGCCGAAGCCAAGGCGTCGGAGCTGTTGGCCGAGCTCAAAGGCGGTAAAGATTTTGCTGAGCTGGCCAAGGCCCGGTCGCAAGACCCTGGTAGTGGTGCAAAGGGGGGAGATTTGGGCTTCTTTGGCCGTGGTCGTATGGCCAAGGAGTTTGAAGAGGCGGCCTTCCAACTCAAGGTGGGCGAGCTCAGTGGGCTGGTTAAAACCCAGTTTGGTTATCACATCATCAAGGTGACAGACCGTAAAGAAGCCGGCAAGCAGCCGTTTGATGAAGTTCGCAACACCTTGCTGCAGGAAGTTACGCAAAAGATACTGACCGAGGGGCGTATTAAAGCGGGCCAGCAGATCATGCAGCATGCCAAAACGCATCCCGAGGCTCTGGACGCCTATGTGGCAAGCCAACAGCCAGGCAGCAAATAACTACTGCGAGCTTTGTGAGGCGGTAGACGGGCTACATTACAGCCTGTCATGTGCTGCTTCTGAATCGGTGAGCGGGCTGTAGGTGGGCTCGCTGGTTCAAGCGCCAGCTTTTTCAAGATAAAACCAGACAACATAACATGTGGCAAGACTTGCGCGCGGCATGGGCGATGCGTGCCATGCTGCGCGTAATGGTGTGGCGTGAGCTGGCCGCGCGCCACGCGGGCACAGCTGGCGGACTGGTATGGGTCTATGCCCAGCCGCTACTCACAGTGGCAGCGTACTACCTCGTGTTCGACGTAGTGTTCGCCATGCGTCTGGGTGATGCGGCTCCCACCAAGGCCGTAGGAACCTTCCTCATTGTGGGCATGTTGCCTTGGCAGGCGTTTTGCGAGGCTCTGGGCCGCGGTACGAGCAGCCTCATTGATTCTGGTCATTTGCTGCAAAAAAATGCGATTCCGCCCGTGTTGATGGTGCTGCGCACCGTTCTGTCCAGTGCTGCTGTGTATATGCCTCTGCTAGCGTTATTGGCGCTGGCGTATGTACCATTGCATCGTGGCGCCTTGGCTCTACTGAGCTTGCCACTGCTGATTGTTACGCAGTTTGCTTTGGCCTTTTTTCTCGCTTACTTGCTGGCCATCATGGCGGCGGCATTGCGAGACACGGTGCAAATCGTCACGTTTGCGCTGTCGGTGGGCGTGTTTTTGTCGCCCATCTTGTTTCCTGTAACGCTGTTCCCAGCGGACTGGCGGTGGCTGCTGTGGCTAAACCCGATGACTGCGTGGGTGTTGGCCTATCAAGACGTTCTGCTGCAAGGCCAGTGGCCCAGCTGGCAGTCGTGTGTTGGCATAGTGGTCTGGCTTGGCACTGCTTGCGCAGTGTTGTCCCCTTTGCTGCGTCGCAGTCGGGATGAACTCGTGGACTGGCTGTGACACAAAACCCTCATCAACTCGGCCGCCGGCATGCTGCAGCGCATGAAATAGCCACCGATTCAGCGCCCGTGCTGGATGTAAAAGGGATTGGCAAGGGCTACAAGCTTTATGACCATCCGCGCAAACGGCTGCGTGCACTGATCACGGGCGCCTCTTTGCACCGCAGTCATTGGGCATTGCGCAACGTAAGTTTTCAGTTGTACCCCGGCCAATGTTTGGGCGTGGTGGGCAACAATGGTGCCGGCAAAAGCACTTTGCTCAAGCTGCTGGCCGGCACATTGCAACCTACGGAAGGCTCGGCACAGTGTAGGGGGCGTGTCACCGCTATTCTGGAGCTGGGTGCGGGCTTTCATCCCGACTTCTCAGGTCGTGACAATCTGCGCTTTGCGGGGGGGCTGATCGGGCTTGATGCTGACACCATCAATGCGCTAGAACCAGAGATCATTGCCTTTTCGGAGTTGGGTAACTCCATAGACCGTGCGGTCAAAACCTATTCATCTGGCATGGTGGTGCGCTTGGCGTTCGCGTTGGTCACTGCAGTGCAGCCAGAATTACTGATCGTGGACGAGGCCTTGGCCGTAGGCGACCAAAACTTTCAGAAGAAGTGCGTAGAGCGCATTGAGGAATTCCGCCGGAACGGTTGCACCATCTTGTTTTGCTCACATAGTCTTTACCACGTTCGTCAGCTGTGTGATGTAGCCCTCTGGATGGAGCTTGGTCAGGTACGTCAGTTTGGCAACACCGAAGCAGTACTCGCCTCCTACGAAGCCAGCTTGCGCCAGCACACTCAGACGGAGCGGCACGCCCCTGATTTGAAGGGCGATTACCAGTCAGCGCCAGGCGATACACCGGAGGCATCCTCGGGTGGCCCCCACTCCGAAATCGATGGCCAGCATGGACATGCAATTGTCGCTGTGGTCGAGGCACGTGATACGGCAGGTGAAAACGGTCAGAGTAACCAAGCGGGCGTGCCCGGGGCAGGCGCTGCCGTAACGTCATCGCATCTCGTGAGCGTTGAGGTGGCCAGCCTTGACCAATCCGCTCCGCCCATGCTGTGCTCGTCCGATCTGGTAGTGACTGTGCGCGCGCGCACCGCGCATGGCGACGCCGCACCAAGCATTGGAGTGATGCTGGAACAGTCCCACGGTGTGGGCATCACATCGCTAGCCTCGCATGTGGAAGGTGCGGCGCCGCGTCAGTTGGCGGCAGGGCTGTGGGAGATCTCGCTCACCTTCCCCGACTTGCCGCTGCACACCGGCGAATACGTGGTCAGCGCGTACCTGTTTGATGCAAATGGGCTGGTGGTGTGCGATGAATGGAAGGCGTGTACCACCTTCACGTTTGTTTATCCCACCCAGACTCCGGGACTGGTGCGACTCCCTCACTACTGGAGCTAACGTGCATGGACTTGCATGTGCTGCGTCGCCTTCGACGGATAAGAACTGAGTTTAAGGATGCCATTGAGTTGGTGGCGCTACCCGCGTTGGCTGCGGTACTGCCGTGGTCGGTCGCATACCGTGTGGCGCGGCGCATCTTGGTTTGGTTGCCCGCCTACCGCGGAGCAGCCATACAAGCGTTGGCAGAATACAAGGCTCTGTTTCCGGTGTCAGACGAACGCGCATGGCTCATGCATCGCCGTTTGGTAACCTGGACAGACCATGCGGACCATTACCTTGCCAGGACTCGGCAGGACCACTGGATGAACATGCACCTGGATGTTCAAGGCGAGTGGCCGCCGTCAGGCCAAGCTGCAATGTTGTTCACTTTTCACTGGGGCGCGGGCATGTGGGGCCTGCGCCATGCTGCGCGGGGGGGGCTGCTTCCGCGCGCTTTGGTTGCCTCAACCGAGGGGGCACCTTTCTTGGGGCGAACCGTGCTGAGTTGGTATGCCCGTGCGCGAACAGCCACAGTGCATAAGGCGTTGGGTTGCGAGCCTTTAGATGTGTCTGGCAGCTTGCGACCGGCCATTAAAGCACTACGGGCGGGGGGGCAAGTGCTCGCTGCTATCGATGTGCCTACTGATCAATCAAGCAGCGCTGAGCACATACGTCTGCTGGGCCTTGTAGCTTCGGTGCCGCGTGCATTGCATCGTTTGGCAGTGGATCAGCGTGTGCCTGTGTATGTCTACATCACCGGCTTCGATGTTCAGACCGGTAGGCGCCAACTCAACATCGTTTCTTTGGGTGTTTACGACGACGTCTCCAGGCTCATCACCACAGTATTTGCTGAACTGGAGCGCGTGCTCCAGCGGGAGCCTGAAGCGTGGCATTTCTGGTCTGAGGCTCGGCGCTTTTTCAAAGATTAATACGCCGTGCCCAAAAGGCCAGGGAGGTGATTGCAGGCCATCCAAATATTCAATGCTTTGGCGTACAGAGTTCTGAGCTGCAAAAGCCCCTAACTAAGGGGCGCACTTGTTGAGCTGCACAGGTAGGCAATTTGCGAACCCTCGATCTTTTGAGTCAACGCACTAGCCAGTTTTTGACGCGTGTTTGCCAGCGAAGTGGCACCCGTCGCGCTGCTTGCCTTAAGCCTTGGCTAGACCGGAGCCGCATCACAATGGTCAACAAACCTCGCCGAAGCATGAGCGTTGCCCTTTGCGGGGGGGTATTCATTCGCCCGGGCAGAAATGCTATCAACCCGCGCGCGTCTATGCGAGGCGCCGCTTCCACGATGTGCTCAGACGGCTCTGCACCACTTGTGCTGGTGCGTAGGTATTCGTTGGTGTAGTCCCATGGAAGCATCGCCGTCTGCCACGAAGGAGAGAATGGCGGACAGTGGGGCGCAGGCTTGTCGTCAACAAGATAGTCGCGATGTAACGCCGTAAAGAAGTCGAGCCAGATGTCCGTTGTCGTGTCCCAGGGGAGCACCCATGACCAAGCACGCCCGGACAATCGCTCTGCAAATGCTCCCAGATCGGGGGCAACGATTGGCAGCCCCGCTTGGAGGCAAGCACTCAAGGTGTAGCTGTAGGTTTCAGGCCATTGGGCGGGGAACCAAGCCAAATCAGGTTGCAGCCACTCCAGTAAGCTGGGCAGCTCTGCATCGGTATATTCACCATGCACGGTGAGGCGCGCTCCAGGTTGAGTTTTGAGGTTGCGATAACCGTACCCCAACAAATGAAACTCCACAGGGGCTTTGGCCTTTGCCGCAGCGATTGCCACTGCCTCCAGAACATCTGCACCTTTAATACTGCTAAGCGCGCCAAGAATCACGACTTTGAGGGGCTCATTGGGGTCGCGGCGAGACAGGGGGCGGACGTTGGGTAACGGCTGCGAGCTGTCTATATCTAGATGTGGCACGTGACGAACGTCCGCCTCAGGCACAAATCTTTCCATGCGCGCTGACATGTCGGCACTGGGCGCCAAGATGTGTCGAGCCTGTCGTAGGAAGTCGCGACTGTTATTCCTCCATGTGACGATGTCAACTCCGCCGGGGGCCGGGGACTTGGCGAGACAGCCTTTGCACTGCTCTTCGCCTTTTTCCCCGCAGTAGCGATTGCGATGGTCGGTAAGCGATATCTGTGGGCAATAGCTGTAGTGATCGTGCGCTGTGAAGTCAAACGGAACGCCAAGGCGTTTTGGAAGGCTTTTGATTGCATCCACGTGCCCCAGCAAATGATGAAAGTGCACAAGCGATACCCCAATAGAGCGAAGCATCGATACCAGGGCATCCATTTGCTCATGCACTTGGAAATCCAGGGCGAATTCTTCGGTGGGAGCGGCTAAAGCCAAGCGCACACGCAAGCCGGGCGCAGGAGTAAGCGTCAGTATTTCAGCCGTATCCCGGAGGGTGGTCGCAAGTTCGCGCACGTGTCGTAGTGTTCCGCCTGCGCGATCATGCACGACGCACAGAACTTTGGGGCGAGTGCTTGTCTGTAGCCGTGCGATATCTAGCGCGCGTCGGTAAGGTAAAGAAGGATCATCAGCGATAAAGCGCATCACGGCGCCTTCGTAGTCGGGGTGGAGGCGCCTCAAGGTTTCCATGGCATCCAGCTCCCGCTGGCTTTTGCTGGCGCCGAAGCTCACGCCTCCAGCATGCAAGACAAAAGTATCAAGCGCTTGCAGATTACGCCACCCGAGAGCATGCGCCCGGCGACAAAAATCGTTCTCCTCTCCATAGCCCTTGCCGAAGTTGGGTACATCAAAAAGCCCGACAGCATCTAGGCAGTCGCGCCGTATGTACATGCAAAAGCCGACACCGGTAGGGACCTCTACTGCAGCCCTAGGATTGGCCTTGGCTGCCAAAGCATCCAGCGACGCGGTGGTGTGGCCAGGTGCCAGTACGTTGGGCTCGCAAAAGCGCGGGTAACTGCAAATGGTGGCGTTGTTTGAAAATGGGGTGACGGTTCCGTTGAGCTTGTGCGAATAGGCTGTAGCGCACAGCCTGTCTAGCCAGTCATTGGCAACCTCTGTGTCGCTGTTGAGCAGCAATACATCTGCCTGGGTAGATGCGGCCATGCCTCGATTGACCGTGCCGACAAAACCCAGATTTTCTGAGTTTTCCAGGAGCAGCATTCGTGGTTCCGACGCCGCAATGCTTCGAAGCCAGTCCGTCACCTCGGGCTCCGGGCTAGCATCATTGATCACTACCAAGCGCCACGGCCTCTTGCAGGTGCTGTTGAGGACAGATGTAATGCAGCGCTGCGTATCGAATAGACCCTTGTATACAGGAACGATAACGTCTATGGGCTGTAGCAGTGATGGTGCTCGTTCAGCCACTTGAAGAGCGGAAGAAGAAGGACATGAATTTGATGGCAGGTACCTGCTGATTGCCATCTTCAGGCGAACCAATGGGCGGGTGATACGAAACACGGTTGAGTTTTCGATCCACTCCAGATGGGTTTGTAGTTCTTCCAATGAGCGCTGTGTTTGATTTTGGGTTTCGATGAAGAAGGTGCGCTCCTGCTGCGCAATACGGATTTTTTCCTTCCAATCCTCATTTTCCTTGTGCGCGCGCTGCAATTCAGCTTGTAAAGAATGCTTTTCTGCCGCCAGGGTTTCAGCAACCATACGCTGCTCAGCATAGGCTTTCCGAATGTCTCGTACAGCGTTGATCGCTTGAAGGTAGTCTGCAGACATGGGCCAACCGGCGGTTACTTCCAGTTGTCCGCCTTCGAGAGACAGCATGCCAAGGCTGACCTTGTCAATGGGAAGCTCCAACCATGGGTCATCGTCGAGCAGCAACAGCAGAGGGATGGCAGTAGGAAAACCAAGCTGTGTCCAATGAATCTGATGCGATGCCGGGAACGAGCGAATAGCTTCTGGCTCCCAATCGTCGTAGCCTTTCCATGTCCAAAGAATGTTGCCGTGCGCGTCGATCAGGCGCAGTGAAAACAGATGCAGAAATCCGGGCCGGTCTGCGGGGTCAAGCCGCAGCGCGTGATAGGGTGAAACGGGGGACGGCGGAACTTTGAAATGAACAGTCTGATGTCGTTCGCCTATGACGCCTGTGCGATGAACTTTTTGTGCTTGCGTGTAGCCCTCACCCGTATCCCAGAAAAGCTCCATGCTGAACTTTGCTGCCTCTGGTCTGGCTGGCCCTGCGGAAGAGTTTTCAGCGATAACATGCGCAGCCCCGCCGCTTCTCTTTAGCCGCGCTGTGACCACGAATTGATAAGTCAGGGCATCTGGCTGTGTCAACAAGTAGCGGCTTACCGATGGCGGGATTGCGTCAAGAGGGTGGGAGAACTCGGACTCAATAAGCTCGCGACGCACCGTCTCGGTCGAGTCGACTTGCCAGCCAGCTTGCTCCAGAAAATCGAGGAGGCTACTGCGAGTAAAGAAGCGCAGATGTGTTTTGTCGAGCAAGCCCTCATCTCGATATCTGAATTGGCCATGCATCAACTCTGCGATGAGGCCTGCATAGGCTGCGTTGGGTACAGAGATTAGCAAACGGCCCTCGGGGGACAGTAGGGTTTTGCATTGCTCCAAGACGACCGCTGGGTTCTTGAGATGCTCTAGTACATCCGCGCACACGATCACGTCATAGTGGCGCGATGCAAACGCTGTCAGCAGATCAAGCGTTTCAAGGTCTCCCTCTACAACCTGCCGATAGTGCTTGCGTGCAATCTCCGCTTCGGCGCTGTTGAATGTCACACCATCCAGCGCAGTGTGCCCACGGTCGACAAGCCAGCGTCCAAGAGCACCCGTTCCGCATCCTAAGTCCAAAACACTGGCGTCTGAGGGTATGTGCTGGGTAAGAAAATTCAGCGATGTGTGCTCGTCTGGCTGGATATCGCGCGTGTAGATGTGAGGTTGCTCAGCAAGTGATGGCATGCGGGGATTATGCCGTCAGGGTTGATAATGCGAGGCTTATGCTGTTTGATCGCCGTAGCAATCCGGTGCGTGAAAGTCGCGCGACCAGCGCGCGGCAGAGAGGCTCCAACAAGTTGTCGAGAGTGGTAAAGGCTACGCGCTCCTGTTGCGAAAGTCAGCGAGGCAGTGGGGCGCTTGCTTGCTGCATAAGTTTGGCTTGTAGCATCGACCAGAAGCGGCCAAAGCAGCCTTCCAAGATGACCGGCGAAGAGAGAGTCGAATGAATCAATTCCCGCAGGACGGAAATAGTGTGAGTGGGCCCCTGGGATGGGCTGCCGCTTTAGCGTTAGCGCTGCTCATATGTTTGGCGTGGCTGGGTGTGGATCTGCAACGCGATTTGGCTCAAAAGCGGTTGTTGCTGCTACCCATGATTGGCGCGTTGGACAATTGCCTCCTATCTCGCGGGCCTACATCCAACGTTGAAACCTGCGGAGGTGATACTGACTCGGCGGCGGGCTTGATCGAGGGCACTTTGAATTCCCTCGGACCCCGCAGGAGTGCAGATGGCATTTACGAGGTTGGCTATACGCTGAATGTCCCGTTGTTGCGGCTGTTCACACTTTCCGCAGATGGGCGCTGGGTGATAGATGAGGCTGCCGCTAAGCGCGTAGCCAACACTATTCGCCGATCCGAGCGCCCGATGGTGCTGTATATGTTTTCTACGCATTTTTCTGTCGGAGGTGCGTTGGAGAAGCAGCTCGGTGCCGATCCTCGCAATTTGGCGTATGGCCCGACAGGCCAGCCTATGGACAAGGGACGGTATTACCACCTTGACATCTATCCTTGGAGTGTGGTGGATCACAGTAACAGTTTGACCCGCATGAGGGAAACAGCGATCAACGCGGTGTTGGAGCAAGTGTGCCAGCTACCGCTGCGAGATCGTAAAAAGGTTCACGGAGTGACAGTCCTTGGCGAGCTGCACCATCTTTTTCCAGACTTTGAGTCAGGCATGGGGGTGTCCACTTCCTATCAAGTCTCAGATTACAGTGACCAATCAATTCAGGGGTTCCGTCAGTTTTTGCGGGCGCGATTTGTCAATGTGCGTGCTCTTAACGAAGCATTAGGGGGTGACTACCGGTCATTTGACGAGGTGGTACCTCCGGCAAAGGATATACGCACGCAGCGGTTATCTCGGTATCAGGACCACATTGACTCATATGCCACCGGTGTGCTGCCAATTTCGGGTTGGGCGCATGAGGTAAACGGGCCATCAGCCAAAGCGCCGTGGATTCACATTTTCGTGAACGGATTGCCCGTTGCAAAGGTTCCTGCGAATCTAGCTCGGCAAGATGTCTTTACGGCTGTTCCTTCTGTGGGGTCGGCTGATGTGGGTTGGCGTTACGACTTGAACTACTCTGCACTCGCGAAGGGAATGCACCGTATCGACATCGCATTGGAACCGGCGGATGGTGGCCCAATGCAATATTTGGCAGGGCGGTGGGTGGGTGTTATGGGGCGAGATCAAGCTCCACCTAGGCTTGCACCGCAGTCGCCGTTGCCACCTATGAGTGCGAAGCGGTCAGGCACAAGTTTTTGGTTGGACGCACCGAGCGATCAGTTGTCTCTGTACTACAACCCCTTGGTCCCACATTGGCACGAGTACCGACAGAGGCAGGTCACTGATTATCTGAAGCATTTTGCGAGTTTGGTGAGGCACTCTTGTCTGGGAAGCGGGTCTGTGTATACCCATCAGATTGTTCCATTCGCTAACCCCGGATGGGATGCTTCCAGGTTCGCCATTGACGACTCGTTGGGCGACTCTACCGGCATGCAGCTTGGCATCAGCCTCTACGGGCGCGCCACATACGGGCCAGAGATGATCGATTGGCTGCGATCGCGCCGCTCCAAGGTAGCGGGGGTGGGAGCGCATGGGGGCAGCAGGGCTTATGGCGTAACGGAGTTTCATCCGCTAAAGGGAATGTCGGCGCGTGAGTTGAATCAGGTTTTGATGCGCCACCACGCCGAAGGCGCACAATTTATTTCGTTTTTTATGGAGCCGCGGGTGAAAGGAAAGCTGTTTGAACCTGGCATCAACCTCTTCTCTTTTGACCCTCAAAATGTTGCTTACGGGTCGGATTCGCTTTACGAAGCTATGGCAAATATCTTAAGGGCCAAGTCACACGATGAGCCATCTAGGGCTGTCGCTACGGGATCCGCTGCTACGCCTTGACACTTTGTCCTTCTGAAGAGCTTGTATCCTTGGGGCATATTGGTCGCTATTGCGATAGAACTTTATGTCGTTCCTTGGTGCTAGGTCGCATCTTTGCAGCGGCACCAAATTTCATGATTCTCTTGTCTCTGGTTAGTTTTATTGTCGCTACCCTTGCCGCTGGTTTGATAGTGCGCTGGTGTAAGGACCATGCAACTTCTTACGGCTACGCCATGCCCCAGCGTTTTCATCACGGGCATGTGCCGCGCGTGGGAGGTGCTGCTCTGGTTGCAGGGATGGTGGTGAGCTGGGGTTTGGGCGTGGCGCAATCGTCCCTTTGGGGGGACCCGGCATCACTGCGTCTCGATGCGTGGGTTGTGTCGTGGCTTGTTGTGCTACTACCGGCTGTACTTGGGGGCGTTGCCGAAGATTTGACCCAGCGGTTATCAGTACGCTACCGCCTTACTTTGACCGGTGCGTCTGGCGCATTGTCAGTATGGCTTTTGGGCCTCAATTTGCCCCGTATGGGGTGGCCTTGGTTGGATACCCTGTTGCTCATTGCCCCCTGGCTTGGTATCGCCATAGTCGTGCTGGCCGTCGCAGGCCTGCCCCACGCCTTCAACATCATCGACGGCTACAACGGGCTGGCGGGAATGGTTGCCTTGATCGTGTGCCTCGCCTTGGCGCACGTGGCGCTGCAGGTGGGTGACCGGGCGCTGGCTGCGCTGCTGGTATCCACTGCTGCAGCCACAGGCGGTTTTTTGGTCTGGAACTATCCGCGCGGCATGTTGTTTGCCGGAGATGGGGGGGCCTATGTGTGGGGCGTGGTGATTGCCATGGCCAGCATCTCGCTGGTGCAGCGCAATGCGGACGTATCGCCTTGGTTCCCGATGCTTCTGCTGATCTACCCGGTGTGGGAGACGATTTTCTCCATTTACCGCAAGGCGGTGCGGGGCGTTTCACCGGGCGTGGCCGATGCGCTGCATTTTCACCAGCTCATCTACCGCCGCATTGTTCGTGGGGTGTTTCACGATGATGAGTCCCGCCGGGTGCTGATGCGCAACAACCGTACGTCGCCCTATCTGTGGGGTTTTACGCTTCTGACGGTGGTGCCTGCAGTGCTGTTCTGGAACAACACGCCCCTGCTCATGGCGTTTTGCGGGCTTTTTGTGGTCAGCTATGTCATGGCCTATCTGGCCATCGTGCGGTTCAAAGTGCCGAACTGGCTGCGCCACTGAAGCCTTCTAGTGTTCGCGCGCCTGGCGAATGCGGCACAATTTGCGCCTCACAGTTTTCTCCGGATGGCACGCCTCCATGACCGACCTTCTTTCGATTGCCCCACGCGACAAGGCTGAAATCCTGGCCCAGGCGCTGCCTTACATCCGCAAGTTCCATGGCAAGACCATGGTGATCAAGTACGGCGGCAACGCCATGACGGACCCGGCCCTGCAGGCCGACTTTGCCGAGGACGTGGTGCTGCTCAAGCTGGTGGGCATGAACCCGGTGGTGGTGCACGGTGGCGGCCCGCAAATCGAAACCGCGCTCAACCGACTGGGCAAGAAGGGCGAGTTCATCCAGGGCATGCGTGTGACCGATGCCGAGACCATGGAAGTGGTCGAATGGGTGCTGGCCGGCGAGGTGCAGCAGGACATCGTGGGACTGATCAACCAAGCCGGTGGCAAGGCCGTGGGCTTGACCGGCCGTGACGGCGGCATGATTCGCGCACAAAAGCTCAAGATGGTGGACAGCAAGGATCCCACCATCGAACACGACGTGGGCCAGGTGGGTGACATCGTTTCCATTGACCCCAGCGTGGTGAAGGCGCTGCAAGACGATGCGTTCATTCCCGTCATCAGCCCGATTGGCTTTGGCGAGAACAATGAGAGCTACAACATCAATGCGGATGTGGTGGCCAGCAAACTGGCCACGGTGTTGCAGGCTGAAAAACTGATGCTGCTGACCAACACCCCCGGTGTGCTCGACAAGGCCGGCAACCTGTTGACCGACCTGACAGCCCGCCGCATCGACGAGCTGTTTGCCGACGGCACCATCTCGGGCGGCATGCTGCCCAAGATTGCCGGTGCGCTGGATGCCGCCAAGGCGGGTGTAAATGCGGTGCACATCATTGACGGGCGTGTGCCCCATGCCATGCTGCTGGAGATCCTGACTGACCAGGCCTACGGCACCATGATCCGGTCTCACTGACCCCGCGTGAGGTCTCCATGCGTCTGCTGTTGGTGGAAGACGATGTGATGGTGGCCAGCGGCATCAAGCTGGGGCTCACCGATGCGGGTTATGCGGTGGACTGGGTGGGCAGTGGCGAGCGGGCCGAAGAGGTGCTGCGCGCCGAGTCGTTTGACGCAGCCATCATCGACATCGGGCTGCCCGCCATGGACGGCCTGGAGCTGACACGCCGCCTGCGCCGCCCAGACATGGCAAGCCCCGCCATGCCAGTTTTGATCCTGACGGCGCGTGACGCGCTGCATGACCGGGTGCAGGGGCTGGATCTGGGGGCGGATGACTACATGGTCAAGCCGTTCGAGCTGCCTGAGCTGCTGGCGCGCCTGCGTGCGCTGTTGCGCCGTTCCCAGGCCGCGACCACGGCCGTGCTGAGTTTTGGTCCGCTGGAGCTGGACACGGCCGGGCGCCGGGCCAGCATGCGCACACCGGCTGGCGAGCAGGTCATCGAACTGGGCCCGCGCGAGTGGACGGTGCTCGAATACCTGCTCATCAACGCCCCCAAGCCTGCTAGCAAAGACAAGCTGCTGCAGGCACTGACCGGGTGGGACAAGGAGATCACCCCCAACGCGGTGGAGGTGTATGTCTCGCGCCTGCGGGGCAAGCTGGAACCCCACGGTGTGGCGCTGCGGTCCATACGGGGCTTTGGCTACCGGCTTGAACTGCAGGCAACCTGAGCAGGAATTTTCCACGCCCAGTTCGCCGCCTCGCCATGCTTTGGAAAAACTCCTCCCGGCGGCCCGGCCTGCGGGCCATGACATCGGACCTGCGCACCCGGCTGCTGCTGATGCTGGTACTGCCCCTGTGTGTGCTGGTGCTGGCAGGGGTCTGGCTGGACTACCGGTCGGCCGATGAGGCAGCTGGCCAGCACGACCAGCGTCTGGTGCGGCTGCTGCCCGCGCTGGCCGATTCGGTGCTGGCGCCGCCCATCCACGACAACGACCCACCGCTGCTGCTGCTGGCGCCGCCCATCGAAGAGTTTTTGCGCCAGAACGCGGGCTTTGCGGCCTATAGCGTGCGCGATACCTCGGGGCGCCTGTTGCTCGGAGAGGGCTGGGTACACGGCGCCGTGCCCACCACACAGGCCCCGGAGTTCCACAGCGTGGAGTTCGGCGGCGTGACGTACCGGGTGGCGGCGCAACGCGGGCGCACGGGGGCGGGCGAACTGGTCGTGGCCCTGGCCGACGGGTCGGACCCTCGCCAGAAATGGGCGCAGCAACTGCTCCTGAGGGTGTTGTTGCCCAACCTCGTATTGCTGATTGCCGCGGGTTTTGCGATCCATTGGGCGGTGCGGCAGGCCTTCAAACCCCTGGTGGGGCTTGCGGAGGCGGTGGAGCGCCGCTCTCCCCGCGATCTCAGTCCCATCGACGAGGCCGCCTCGCCCGACGAGGTGCGGCCCCTGGTGCACTCGCTCAACCGCCTGTTTGCGCTGGTCAACGCACAGGCCGAAGGGCAGCGGCGATTTGTGGCCGACGCGGCGCACCAGTTGCGCACGCCGCTGGCGGGCTTGCAGGCCCAGGTGGAGGCCTGGGCCATGATGGCCAAGGCGGCAGCGCCGCCACGCACGTCATTCCCGGATTTCGACCGGAAAATGCCGCTAGCGCATGAAGATCGTGCACAAGGCGCTATTGTTTTGGGAGCGGATCAGATCGAGAAGCTGCGCAACGCCACGCGCCGCACCTCTCAGCTGGCGCACCAGCTGCTGGCGTTGTCTCGCGCGGACGCCCGCAGCCTGGACGCGCAGCCGCCGCAGCGGGTGGACCTCAAGGATCTGTGCGAGTCGCTGCTGGAAACATTTTTGGACGCCGCCACCGGCAAGGGCCTGGACCTCGGGCTCGATGTCCAGTTGGTGCATGTGACAGGCCATGGCTGGCTGCTGCGCGAGCTGCTGTCCAACCTGGTGGACAACGCCATCAAATACACACCTGCGGGGGGCGTGGTGACCATCCGCTGCGGACTGCGCCAGGGGCGCGCGGGCCCGCCCCGGCCCTACGTGGAGGTGGAGGACGACGGCCCTGGCGTGCCGGAGTCTGAGCGTACCCGCGTGTTGCAGCGGTTCTACCGCGTGCCCGGCGCGGGAGGCGAGGGCACGGGCCTGGGCCTGGCCATTGCGGACGAGATTGCCCGGGTACACCGTGCCGCACTGACGCTGGGAACGGGCCCCCAGGGGCGCGGGCTGCTGGTGACGGTGGTGTTTCCGCTGTAGTCGTGCGGGGTCCCCGGGCCGTCCGGACCGACAAGGGGCCTGTGCGAGAATCATTTCCACACACGATTGACTTGTGCAAACAGGTGGCGGCCCGGCCCCTCCTGGCTGCGGCAAGATGTGACATCGTGATCCACGCCCTGCAGTGATCCGACCATGCCCAGTGGCATGCGCACCGGGAGCAGGGCCCCACCGGAGTCCCTGTCCTGCATGTCTGAAATCTCGCCCCTCCCCGAGCCTGCCAGTACCGCCGAAGCGGGAGATGTTGCGGCTGCACGCAAGCGGCCCAAGCCCGGGGAACGGCGCGTCCAGATCCTGCAGGCCCTGGCCGCCATGCTGGAGCAGCCTGGGGCCGAGCGCATCACCACTGCCGCACTGGCCGCGCGCCTGTCGGTCAGCGAGGCGGCGCTGTACCGTCATTTCGCCAGCAAGGCGCAAATGTTCGAGGGCTTGATCGATTTCATTGAGCAGTCGGTGTTCACACTGGTGCAGCAGATCACGGGGCGCGACGTGCCTGACCCCACACAGCCTGCCGACGTGGGCGCTCGTCAGGCGGCGCGCATCGTGGCGCTGGTGCTGCAGTTTGGCGAGCGCAACCCGGGCATGGTGCGGGTCATGGTGGGCGACGCACTGGTGTTCGAGCACGAGCGCTTGCAGCAGCGCATGAACCAGTTCTTTGACCGCATCGAATCCACCCTGCGCCAGTGCCTGCGCGCGAGTGCAGCCGCATCCAGCACGCCCACAGTCGATGCCCAGGTGGCGGCCAGCGTGTTGACGGCCTTTGTGGTCGGGCGCCTGCAGTGCTACGCCCGCTCGGGGTTTCGGCGCCTGCCCACCGAGCACCTGGAAGCCAGCCTTGCGCTGATGTTGTAGCGGTCCGCGCTGTTGAGGCGGCGCGTCACGGCGGGGGTGGCGCGGCTGCAACGGGTGGTTTGGATGGGTCTCCCTATTTTTTCCGGGGGCTTGGGGGCTGCAGGGAATTTGCTGCAGAATAGAACGAACGTTCGTTTTTATTCGTGCCCATGTCCTCCATCCCCGAATCCCGCCAGGTCACCCGCATCCCGCGCGCTCGCAGTGGTACCGGCCGTGCCTTGCAAAAAGGCCAGCAGACCAAGGCGGCCATCGTCGAGGCCGCGCTGGGCCTGGCCACGCACATCGGGCTGGAAGGCCTGTCCATCGGGGCGCTGGCCGATGTCACGGGCATGAGCAAGTCGGGCGTTTTCGCCCACTTTGGCTCCCGCGAAGAGTTGCAGATCTCCGTCATCCGCGAATACCACACCCGCTTCGAGCAGGAAGTGTTCTACCCCGCCATGTCCGCCCCCCGTGGCGTGGCGCGTTTGTCGGCGCTGTTCGACAACTGGATGAAGCGCACCTCCATCGAAATCGACTCGGGCTGCATTTACATCAGCGGCGCGGTCGAGTTCGATGACCGTACCGGCCCCGTGCGCGATGCGCTGGCCAGTTCGGTGCTGACCTGGCATGCCGCCATGCGCCGCGCCATCGAGCAGTGCAAGGAACTGGGCGAGCTGCGTGCCGACACCAAGGAAGAGCAGATGCTCTTCGAGATCCACGGCCTGATCCTCGCGCTGCACTACGAGGCGCGGTTCCTGCAGACCCCGGGCTCCATCGACCGAGCTGTCGTGGGCTTTCACAACATTCTGGCGCGTTACAGCGCGCCGACAGCGGCAGCCAAGGCACCCACAGTGGCGCGCCGCAAAGTTTCCAACCAAACCACCACATCCAAGGAGTAAACCCATGCCTACCTATACGCCGCCCCTGCGCGACATGCAATTCGTCATGCACGAAGTGCTCAAGGTCAGTGATGAATTCAAGGCGATGCCACCCCACGCCGAAGTGGATGTGGACACCATCAATGCCGTGATCGAAGAGGCCGGCAAGTTTGCTGCCGAAGTCGCCTTCCCGCTCAACATCAGCGGCGACACCGAAGGTTGCGTGCTGAACAAGACCACGCACGAAGTGAAGACCCCCACCGGCTTCAAGGACGCCTATGCCAAGTACGTCGAGGGTGGCTGGGCGGCGCTGAGCTGCGACCCCACCTATGGCGGCCAGGGCCTGCCCTTTGTGCTGAACCAGTGCCTGTACGAGATGCTGAACTCGGCCAACCAGGCCTGGACGATGTACCCCGGCCTGTCGCACGGCGCCTACGAAGCCCTGCACGCCCACGGCACCGACGCCCAGAAGGCCCTGTACCTGCCCAAGCTGACCAGCGGCGAATGGACCGGCACCATGTGCCTGACCGAACCCCACTGCGGTACCGACCTGGGCCTGATGCGCACCAAGGCCGAGCCTCTGCCTGACGGCACCTACAAGATCACCGGCAACAAGATCTTCATCAGCGCCGGCGAGCACGACATGGCCGCCAACATCGTTCACCTGGTGCTGGCCCGCCTGCCCGATGCGCCCAAGGGCAGCAAGGGCATCAGCCTGTTTGTGGTGCCCAAGTTCAACGTGAATGCCGACGGCTCGCTGGGCGAGCGCAACCCCATCTTCTGCACGGGCCTGGAGCACAAGATGGGCATCCACGGCAACGCCACCGCGCAGATCGCGCTGGACGGCGCCATCGGCACCATGGTGGGCCAGCCCAACAAGGGCCTGGCCGCGATGTTTGTGATGATGAATGCCGCCCGCCTGGGGGTGGGCAACCAGTCGCTGGGCCTGACGGAAGTGGCTTACCAGAACGCCCTGGCCTACGCCAAGGACCGCATCCAGTCGCGCAGCCTGTCGGGCCCCAAGGCCAAGGACAAGGATGCTGACCCCATCATCGTGCACCCCGATGTGCGCAAGATGTTGCTCACCGCCAAGGCCTACGCCGAAGGTGGCCGCGCGCTGCAGATCTTCTGCACGCTGTTGCTGGACAAGGTGCACAGCCACCCCGATGAAAAGGTGCGCAAGGACTCCGAAGAACTCGTGGCCCTGCTGACTCCCATCGTCAAGGCCTTCATCACCGACAACGGCCACATCAGCACCAACGCGTGCATGCAGGTCTTCGGCGGCCACGGCTTCATCAAGGAATGGGGCATGGAGCAGTACGTGCGGGACAACCGCATCAACATGATCTATGAAGGCACCAACACCATCCAGTCGCTGGACCTGCTGGGCCGCAAGGTGCTGGGCAACAACGGCGCCACGCTGAAAAAGCTGGGTAAGCTGATTGGCCAGCTGGTGGAAGAAGAGGGCGTGAACGAGCGCATGGCCGAGTTCATCAACCCCGTGGCCATGCTGGGCGACCAGATGACCAAGTTCACCACCGAGATCGGCTTCAAGGGCATGCAAAACCCCGACGAAGTGGGCGCTGCTGCGGTGGACTACCTGCGCGTGGCCGGCCACCTGGTGTTCGGCTACCTGTTCGCCCGCATGGCCCAGGTCGCCCTGCGCGAGATCGCAGCCGGCAACACCGACCCGTTCTACGGCGCCAAGCTGCAGACCGCACGTTTCTACTTCGCCAAGCTGTTCCCCGAAACCGCCACGCTGATGCGCACCGCCCGTGCCGGTAGCAAGGTGCTGATGGACACCGATCTGGCCCTGGCCTGATCGGTGCCGGATGCGGATTTCAAGCCTTTTTGCCAGGGAGCGCAGATGTTCAAAGCGGTAGCAGCTATTGTTTTGGTAGCGGGTGCGC